>Ga0102591_1000594_pt1 | contig 66037 bp, 50 predicted proteins | sample AraplaCol_mCL_r2_2_FD_76860 | JGI IMG/M metagenome (GOLD analysis project Ga0102591, IMG submission 76860) | Arabidopsis root microbial communities from North Carolina, USA - plate scrape MF_Col_mCL_r2 (SPADES assembly) (version 2) | ecosystem: Host-associated > Plants > Roots > Endosphere... | reverse complement strand
TGCCCGACCACACCGGACCGCCGCCTGCCGCAAACTGCGTCAGCGCCGGCATCTTCAGTTCGGGCGCGACGATCAGGATACCGATGGCCAGCGCGATGATCGTGCCGATCTTCAGGAACGTGGAGAGATAATCGCGCGGCGCCAGCAGCAGCCACACGGGCAGCACGGCGGCCACGAAGCCGTAGCCGATCAGCATCCACGTCAGGGCCTTGCCGTCGTACGTGAACAGCGGCGCGAGCGTGGCGCTTTCATGCACGTACTGGCCACCGATGATGGCAAGCATCAGCAGCACGAAGCCAATCACCGACACCTCGCCGATACGGCCCGGGCGGATATAGCGCGTGTAGATACCCATGAAGATGGCGATGGGAATCGTCACCGCCACGGTGAACGTGCCCCACGGGGAATCGGCCAGTGCCTTCACCACGATCAGCGCCAGCACCGCCAGGATGATGATCATGATCATGAAGCAGCCGAACAGCGCGATCATGCCAGGGATGGTGCCCATCTCCGACTTGACCAGGTCGCCCAGGCTGCGGCCATCGCGGCGCGTGGAGATGAACAGGACCATGAAGTCCTGTACCGCACCGGCAAACACCACGCCGGCCAGCAGCCACAGCATGCCGGGCAGGTAGCCCATTTGCGCGGCCAGCACGGGACCGACGAGCGGTCCGGCACCGGCAATCGCGGCGAAGTGGTGGCCGAACAGCACCGCCTTGTTGGTCGGCACGTAGTCCAGGCCGTCGTTGTGCCGCCACGCGGGCGTCATGCGTTTGGGGTCGAGCTGCATCACCTTTTCGGCGATGAACTTGCTGTAGTAGCGATAGGCGATCAGGTAGATGCAGAGCGCGGCAACCACGATCCACAGTGCGCTGACGGCTTCACCGCGCGACAGCGCGACGGTGGCGAAGGCAAATGCGCCGAGTACGGCGACGGCCAGCCACAACAGGTGTTGTCCGATGCGATTCATGTTGAAGGGTCTCCTCAGACCGGCTGAAAGTACCTGCGTCGACAGAAAAATCGGGTAGAGGGGGCGGTGCCGGATAGCGGACGCTGACAATCGCGCGGAAAGCGGGTCTCCTCGATGTCTGCGGCGCCCGGTCTGTACTCGTCTGGTCCCGGATCTGATCGTGCAGGCAGGCAGTGCATCCCGGACCAGCGATAAAAGCCAGGGCCGCGGTGCACCTACTGCGTCGATTTGTGCCGGGGCCATGCCCGGGCGCGAACCGGCGTGTAGTATTGACACCCGCCCATGTCGGCACAAGCGCGAAACTACGCAACAAGCATGCGTAGTAGTACGTATGCCGACGAAGTCAAGCGGCCTCCCCGTCATCGGTGTTTACCCCCGGTACAGATGAAACTCCGTCAAAAGATACTTTTGCTCGCCGTGGCGCCGCTCGCCGTCGCGATGATGGGCATTGCGCTGGCCGTCAAATTCCAGGCCACTGCCCTTGCCCGCCACGAGCGCGCGCTGGTGGAATCCGCCTATCTGCAGAGCAAGGAAACCGAGCTGCGCCACTACGTTGACCTGGCGCAGAGCGCCATCGCGCCGATGGTGGAATCGGGGCGCACCGACATGGCCACGCGGCAGGCGGCCATGGCGGCGCTGGCGCGGCTCGACTACGGTCCCGATGGCTATTTCTTCCTCTACGACCTGCAGGGCCGCAACCTGATGCATCCGCGCCAGCCTGAACTGGTTGGCCAGGATTTGTGGCTGATGCGCGACCCCGAAGGGGCGCTGACGATCCAGAAGCTGATCGCGGCGGCCAAGGAAGGGGGTGGCTCGGTGCGCTACATGTGGCAGAAGCCATCGTCGAAGCAGCTCGCGCCCAAGCTGGGCTACGTGGTGGCTGTGCCGGGCTGGAACTGGATGCTTGGCACCGGCATCTACCTTGACGATGTGGAGCAGACGCTGCGCAGGCTCGATGCGCGCGCGGAGACCGATATCCGCGAGACCATGGCGTGGATCGGCGTGATCGCGGGTATCAGCATCCTGCTGGTGGCGGCCAGCGGCCTGGCACTCAATATCAGCGAGCATCGCGAGGCCGATGCCAAGCTGCGTCAACTGGCGCAGCGCGTGGTGCAGTCGCAGGAAGACGAGCGCGCGCGGCTGTCGCGCGAACTGCACGATGGCATCAGCCAGTTGCTGGTCTCCGTGAAGCTGGTACTCGAAGCCGCTACCAACCGCATCCGGACCGCGCCTACGGAAGGCGCTTCAGTGGCGCCGATTCTCGGCATGGCGCTGAACCGTCTGGACTCCGCTTTCAATGAAGTGCGACGCGTGGCGCGCAACCTGCGCCCTGCCTTGCTCGATGACCTGGGCCTGTTCGCTGCGCTGGAGCATCTGGCGCGCGAGATGCAGGCGGGCAGCACGCTGACCGTGGCGGTCTCGCAGGCGGGGCCACCGCGCACGCTGACCGACGAGCAGGCGACTGCGCTGTTCCGCATCGCCCAGGAAGCGCTGACCAATGTCGAGCGCCATGCGCATGCCACGCATGTCGATGTGCAGCTCGACTTCGGGCCATCGGCCACGCGGCTCACCGTGCGCGACAACGGCACGGGTTTCGATGTGGCCCGCATGCAGCGTGATCCGCAGCGTGGCATTGGCCTGCGCAACCTGCGCGAACGCATGGCGGCGCTGGGCGGCCAGTTCGACGTGGTATCGACACCCACCGGCACGCGGCTCGTGGCCGCGCTGCCTGTGAACTTCCGCATTCCCGAAATATCGCTGTCATGACCGTTCTGCACGAAGACGACCTCCATCCTCCTTCCGGCGCGCCGGCCCGCGTGTTGCTGATCGACGATCACGCGCTGGTGCGCGATGGCATGCGCATGCACCTGTCCCTGCAGCCCGGCCTGGAGGTAGTGGGCGAGGCCGACGATGGCGAAGGCGCACTGGCATGGCTGGCCAATGCCGCGCCGGGCAACCTGCCAGAACTCGTGATTACCGATATCGGGATGCGCGGCATGGGCGGTATCGCACTGGCCGGCGCGTTGCACGACCGGTATCCCGAACTCGCGGTGCTGATCGTGTCGATGCACGACAACCTCGAATATGTGCGACAGGCGATCCGGGCCGGTGCGCGCGGCTACGTACTCAAGGATGCGCCCGCCGACGAACTGATGGCGGCCATCCAGGCCGTGCTGGCGGGCCGCGTGTTCTACAGCGCGCGCATCGCCCGTGGCATGGCCGAGCATGCGGTCAGCCCACTCGATGCGCTGACACCGCGCGAACGCGACATCCTGCAGGGCATCGGCAAGGGAATGGCCAACAAGGAAATCGCCGCGCAGCTCGGCGTATCGGTGCGTACGGTGGAGACGCACCGGCTCAATCTCAAGCGCAAGCTGGCCATCGAAGGGCGCGCCGGGCTGGTCAAGTATGCGGTGCAGCAAGTGGGTGACGGCGGCGATACCAAGCCGTCTGCGTAGCGAATACGGGTTCGCGTCAGGGTTTGAATCGGGTATTCCCTACATTGTTCGCGTGATCCGCACTGCCTAAGATCAATTCAACCCAAGGCCCGATGCTTGTCTGCATTGCCAGACTTGTTTGCGTAGTCCGTACCGTTTCCAGAAAAAAATACGACGCGTCCTGGCCTCGCACTGAATCTTCCAGTTCCTTTTCGTCCCGCTTTTCCGCGTTGGCCACTGCCTGCGCGGAGGGAGGGACAGCCGTGCAGTGGTTGTTCGTTCAACACACAAGGGGAGACGGTCATGGCAGCAAGGCGCAAGGACGGCACGGACGGTGCCGCGGAGACGGTTTCACGGCGGGGATTCATTGGCGGCGCCACAGTGGCGGCCGCAGGCGCGGCAACCATGGGCTTTCCAGCCATCGTCAAGGCGCAGGGGCCGGTGACGATGCGGTGGCAGAGCACATGGCCAACCAAGGACATCTTCCACGAGTTCGCCGGTGACTTCGTCAAGAAGGTCAACGACATGTCCGGCGGCGATCTCAAGATCGAGTTGCTGCCGGCGGGCGCAGTGGTCAAGGCATTCGACCTGATCGATGCGGTCAGCAAGGGCACGCTCGACGGCGGCCATGGCGTGATTGCCTACTGGTACGGCAAGAATTCGGCGCTGGCGCTGTGGGGATCGGGCCCCGGCTATGGCATGGACCCGAACATGCTGCTGGCCTGGCACAAGTACGGCGGCGGCAAGGAGCTGCAGGAAGAGATCTACCGCAGCCTGAATCTCGACGTGGTGTCGTTCCTCTACGGCCCGATGCCCACGCAGCCGCTCGGCTGGTTCAAGAAGCCGATCACGAAACCCGAGGATTTCAAGGGACTCAAGTTCCGCACCGTGGGCTTGTCCATCGATATCTTCACGGGACTCGGCGCCGCAGTGAATGCGCTGCCGGGCGCGGAGATCGTACCGGCGCTGGACCGCGGCCTGCTGGATGCCGCCGAGTTCAACAATGCGAGTTCGGATCGCGCGCTGGGTTTCCCGGATGTGTCGAAGGTCTGCATGCTGCGCAGCTTCCACCAGTGCTCCGAGCAGTTCGAGATCGTGTTCAACAAGAAGCGGTACGACGCGCTGTCGCCCAAGCTGCGCGCGCTGATCGCCAATGCCGTGGACGCAAGTTCCGCGGAGATGTCGATCAAGGCGATCGATCGCTATTCAAAGGATTACCTGGCGCTGCAGCAGCAGGGCGTGAAGTTCTACGCCACGCCGAACAGCGTGCTCCAGGCGCAGCTCAAGATCTGGGATGAGATCGTGGCGCGCAAGGAGAAAGAGAATCCGATGTTCAAGAAGGTCAACGATTCGATGCGGGCGTTTGCACAGCGCACCACGCGCTGGCAGAACGACACCAATGTCGAGTACCGCATGGCCTCCCAGCATTATTTCGGCGCAAAGAAGGCGTAGCGCGCGAGCCGTACTCCGACGGAGCCACCTGTGCAAAAACTGCTGCTCGGCATCGACCGCATCAGCACGTTCGTGGGACAGGCCGGTGCGTGGCTGATCATCGCGTTGACGCTGATGATCAGCTACGAGGTCTTCTCGCGCTACGCGCTCGACGCGCCGCACGCCTGGGTGTTCGACGCCAGCAACATGCTCTATGGCGCCCTGTTCATGCTGGGTGGGGCATACACGCTGGCCAAGCGTGGACACGTGCGCGGCGACATCCTCTACGGCTTTCTCGCGCCCCGTGCGCAGGCCACCATCGACCTGGTGCTGTACCTGGTGTTCTTCTTTCCGGGCGTGATCGCGCTGGCCTGGGCGGGCGTGGATTTTTTCGAGGTGTCGCTCGCGCAGAACGAGCATTCGTCGATTGCCGCCGACGGGCCGCCTATCTATCCGTTCAAGGCCGTGATTCCGGTGGCGGGCGCGTTGCTGTTGCTGCAGGGCGTGGCGGAGACCGCGCGCTGCGTGCTGTGCCTGATGCAGGGACACTGGCCCACGCGCGAGGATGACGTGGAAGAAGTGGACGTCGACAAACTCAAGCAGATGGTGGGACAGGACAGCGTGCTGACAAGCGCAGACGCCACCGCTGATGCCGCGCGCACGAACAGGACCGAGGGGACGGTGCGATGAGAAAGGAACTGTGGTTCGGCGTGTCGCTGATGATCCTGATCGTCGGCGCGGTGGCGTTTTTCATGCCCTCGCCTGCCGACTGGACCAACGGTCATCTCGGCTTGCTGATGCTCGCGCTGATCGTGGTGGCGATCATGCTCGGCTTTCCCACGGCATTCACGCTGATGGGCATGGGCGTGTTGTTCGCGTGGCTCGCATATCGGCATGCGAACCCCGAGATCGCGGTGGCGCAGACGCTGGACCTGATGGTGCAGCGGACCTATGCCGTGATGACCAACGACGTGCTGATCTCGATCCCGTTGTTCGTGTTCATGGGCTATCTCGTGGAGCGCGCCAACCTGATCGAGAAGCTGTTCCGCAGCCTGCATCTGGCACTGGCGTGGCTGCCCGGTTCGCTGGCGGTGGCAACGCTGATTACTTGCGCGGTGTTTGCCACGGCCACGGGTATCGTGGGCGCAGTGGTGACGCTGATGGGACTGCTCGCGTTTCCGGCGATGCTGCGCGCGGGTTACAGCACGCAGCTATCGGCGGGTGCGGTGACCGCAGGCGGATGCCTGGGCATTCTGATTCCACCATCGGTGCTGCTGATCGTCTATGGCGCCACGGCTGGCGTATCGGTCGTGCAGCTTTATGCAGGCGCGTTTTTTCCGGGGCTGATGCTCGCGGGACTCTACATTCTCTACGCCGTCATCATCGCCAAACTGAAGCCATCGATGGCGCCCCCGCTCTCGGCAGAGGAACGACGGATTCCGCTGTCGGGTTTCGCTACGACGTTGCGCGATCACTTCAGCGAACGTGCGCTGCCTGCACTGCTCATGGCCGTGAAGGGGCGTCGCAATGCCAGCGTGCCGGCTGGCTACATCGTCCGCCAACTTGGCGTGGTGCTGATGCCGGCGATCTTCGTCGCGCTGATGATGAGCCTGATGTATGCGGTGGTAACGGCGCCGCGTGCCGCGCAGGGACCGGCCATTTCCGAAATGGGCGCCATGGTGGAGAGCACCGAATCGACGGGCTTCGATGATCTGCAGGCGCCGCCCGCCGATGCCACGACCAGCACCGACAGCCTGCAGCCACCACCGACGACGGAGAGCGTCACGCCCAAGCCCGCTGCGCCATTGGATGCGGCACCTGCTGCGCAGACCAGCGCACCTGTTGCGCAGGAGATTGCCGAAGCCGGATCACGGCCCGCGCCGATGTGGTTCTGGATCACGCTGGCAGTGCTCGTTGCCGTGCTCGCGGTCTTCTACTGGTTCTTCAACTTCGCGCGGCTCGAAGTGTTCAAGATGCTGCTGGCATCGTTCTTTCCGCTGGCCGTGATGATTCTCGCAGTGCTTGGGTCGATCGTGTTCGGCCTCGCCACACCTACCGAGGCCGCAGCGGTGGGTTCGCTCGGCGGCGCGCTGCTGGCCGCCGCGTATGGGCAGCTCAACTACACCGTGGTGCGTGACTCGGTGTTCCTGACGGTGAAGACCAGTGCGATGGTCTGCTGGCTGTTCGTCGGCTCGTCGATTTTCTCGGCGGCGTTCGCGTTGCTGGGGGGGCAGGCACTGGTCGAACAATGGGTGCTGTCGATGGACCTGTCGCCCGTGCAGTTCATGATCCTCGCGCAGATCATCATCTTCCTGCTCGGCTGGCCGCTGGAATGGACGGAGATCATCATCATCTTCATGCCGATCTTCATTCCACTGCTCGACAACTTCGGCATCGACCCGCTGTTCTTCGGTTTGCTGGTGGCACTGAACCTGCAGACCGCGTTCCTCTCTCCGCCCGTGGCGATGGCCGCGTTCTACCTCAAGGGCGTGGCGCCACCCCACGTCACGCTGAACCAGATCTTCGCCGGCATGCTGCCCTTCATGGCCATCCAGATCGTGGCGCTGGCGCTGCTGTATATCTTTCCGGGGATTGGGTTGTGGTTGCCGCAGGTTTTGTATCGGTGAGTTGCTTGATCGGCAGTTGACCCGCTCGCCCTCACCCCCAGCCCCTCTCCCGCAACGCGGGAGAGGGGAGCAAGCCAAGGGCTTTTGAAACGCTGTCGGTTAGCTCCCCTCTCCCATGAAATGGGAGAGGGGTTGGGGGTGAGGGCCGGAGGTTCTGCTTGCCAACTGCGTCGCAACTTGCACCCCTAGCCCTCTCCCCCGCCCCTCTCCCGCAACGCGGGAGAGGGGAGCAAACCCACAGCACTTGCGAGCGCCAACCAACAAAAAAAGCCGACCAGCTTTCACCAGTCGGCTTTTCCTCAAAGCAAGAAACGAAACTCAGCCCAGGCGTTTAGCCAGTGCGTCCTTCGTTTCCACCAGTGCTTGCGGCAGGTTGTGCTTGAGTTGCGTGAACAGTTCGTCGTGCAGTGCCAGTTCCTGTTGCCAGGCGGCGTGGTCGATCGACGTGACTTGTTCGAACTGCTCGGCCGTGAACGGCAGGCCGTTCCAGTTCAGGTCGGTGTAGCGCGGCGACGTGCCGAAGACGTGGTCAACGCCTTCGCCACGGCCTTCCACGCGGTCGATCATCCACGACAGGACGCGCATGTTCTCGCCGAAGCCCGGCCAGACGAAGTTGCCGTCGGCGTCCTTGCGGAACCAGTTCACGCAGTAGAACTTCGGCAGCTTGGCGCCAGAGGCTTCCAGCTTCTTGCCGAGTGCGAGCCAGTGGCCGAAGTAGTCGCTCATGTTGTAGCCGCAGAACGGCAGCATCGCGAACGGGTCGCGGCGTACCACGCCTTGCTGGCCAGCAGCGGCGGCGGTGGTTTCCGAGCCCATCGTGGCGGCCATGTAGACGCCTTCGGTCCAGTTACGGGCTTCGGTCACCAGCGGCACCGTGGTGCTGCGGCGGCCACCGAAGATGAAGGCGTCGATGGGCACGCCAGCCGGGTTGTCCCAGTTGTCGTCGATCGACGGGCACTGCGAGGCCGGGGCGGTGAAGCGGGCGTTCGGGTGCGCGGCCTTGGCGCCGGTCTCCTTGGCGATAGCAGGCGTCCAATCCTTGCCCTGCCAGTCCACCAGGTGCGCCGGGGCTTCGCGGGTCATGCCTTCCCACCACACGTCGCCGTCGTCGGTCAGCGCCACGTTGGTGAAGATGACGTTTTCCTTGAGGGTCGCCATCGCGTTGTAGTTGGTCTTCTCGCTCGTGCCCGGGGCCACGCCGAAGTAGCCGGCTTCCGGGTTGATCGCGTAGAGACGGCCGTCCTGGCCCGGCTTGATCCACGCGATGTCGTCGCCGATCGTCGTGATCTTCCAGCCTTCGTAGCCCTTGGGCGGGATCAGCATCGCGAAGTTGGTCTTGCCGCAGGCCGACGGGAACGCAGCGGCCACGTGGTACTTCTTGCCCTCGGGCGAGGTCACGCCCAGGATCAGCATGTGCTCGGCCAACCAGCCTTCGTCGCGGCCCATAGTCGAGGCGATCCGCAGTGCGAAGCACTTCTTGCCCAGCAGCGCGTTGCCGCCGTAGCCCGAACCGAACGACCAGATCTCGCGCGATTCCGGGAAGTGGACGATGTACTTGGTCTTGTTGCACGGCCATGCCACGTCCTGCTCGCCAGCAGCCAGCGGCTTGCCCACGGTGTGCACGCACGGCACGAACTCGCCGTCGGTGCCCAGCACGTCGTACACGGCGCGACCCATGCGCGTCATGATGCGCATGTTCACGGCCACGTACGGCGAATCGGACAGTTCGACACCGATGTGCGCGATGGGTGAACCGAGCGGGCCCATCGAGAACGGCACCACGTACATGGTGCGGCCGCGCATGCAGCCGTCGAACAGGCCCGACAGCGTTTGGCGCATTTCGGCCGGGGCGGTCCAGTTGTTGGTGGGGCCGGCGTCTTCCTTCTTCTCGGAGCAGATGAAGGTGCGGTCTTCCACACGTGCCACGTCGGAAGGGTCCGACAGCGCGAGGAACGAATTCTTGCGCTTGGCCGGGTTCAGGCGGCGCATGGTGCCCGCGGCGACCATCAGTTCGCACAGGCGGTCATATTCTTCCTGCGAGCCATCGCACCAGTAGATCTGGTCCGGCTTGGTCAGGGAAGCGATCTCGGCAACCCAGGCGACCAGTTTCTGGTTCTTTACCCAGGCCGGCACGTTCAGGGCCGGTGTGCCTTGCATTGTGGGGTGGTTCATATCTACTGCTCCAAAGCGAAAAAGAAACCTTGCAATGTCCAACCGGCGCGAGGGGCCGGGTGCGGAGTGAGCGGGGAAGACCGGCTACCGGGCCGGGCGCCTGCCGGGAAAGAAGGCAAAACGCTCGCATACGGTGTGGTCACATCCCGTTACAACTCGGCGGCGACCAATTGAGGGCAAAGGGTCGCGGGGGTCCCTGCGGCTGCGATACAGTTGCGCTTCGTCCGTTTCTGACGGACTGCAGGGGCCGGTCGGGCATTGTCCGGCGGCGAACAGGGAGTGGGAGCTTGGCTCGACCAACCTGTCGCGTCGCGGAAGCGGGCAAGAATACCACTCTACGGGCCCCCTGTTTTTTGCTGCGCAGCATTGTCGCCCCTGTCAAAATGGCTGTTCGAATTCCTGCGCTTGTCTGTCGTGGATGTTGCGTCAGGGAAGCCAACAATACTGTCCGGCGCGCGCTGATTCTGTGGCCGCGCGCACCAAGCCCCCGTTCAAAGAGTCACCAATGAAGATTGCCGTTCTCGACGATTACCAGGACGCCGTGCGCAAGCTGCCCTGCTTTTCCCTGCTGGAAGGGCATGACGTGAAGGTTTTCAACAACACTGTCAAGGGTGTGGGCCAGTTGGCCGCGCGCCTCTCCGATGTGGAGGCGCTGGTGTTGATCCGCGAACGGACGCGGGTGACGCGTCAGTTGCTCGAGAAGCTGCCCAAGCTGCGCATCATCAGCCAGACGGGCCGGGCCGGTAGTCATGTGGATATCGAAGCCTGCACCGACCGTGGCATCGTGGTGCTGGAAGGCGTGGGATCGCCCGTGGCACCCGCCGAACTCACGTGGGCGTTGATCATGGCGGCCCAGCGCCGCATTCCGCAGTACGTGGCCAGCCTCAAGCATGGCGCCTGGCAGCAGTCGGGCCTGAAGTCGACCACGATGCCGCCGAATTTCGGGCTGGGCCAGGTGTTGCGTGGCCAGACGCTGGGGATCTGGGGCTACGGCAAGATCGGCAAGCTGCTGGCTGGCTTCGGGCGTGCGTTCGGCATGAACGTGCTGGTCTGGGGCCGCGAGGCGTCGCAACAGGCGGCGCGCGACGACGGCCTGAACGTGGCGGAATCCGTCGAGCAACTGTTCGCCGACAGCGACGTGCTGTCGCTGCACCTGCGCCTGAACGACGAGACGCGCGGCATCGTCAAGCTGTCTGACCTGCAACGCATGAAGCCCACGGCGCTTTTCGTGAATACCAGCCGTGCCGAGCTGATCGAGGAAAACGCGCTCGTGGCCGCGCTGAACCGGGGCCGCCCCGGCATGGCGGCCATCGACGTCTTCGAATCCGAGCCGATCCTGCAGGGCCACGCGCTGCTGCGCATGGAGAACTGCATCTGCACGCCGCACCTGGGCTATGTGGAGCGTGACAGCTACGAGCTGTACTTCCGCACCGCGTTCCAGAACATCCTCGACGTGCTGGGCGGCAAGCACGACAGCATCGCCAATCCCAAGGCGCTGACGCCTGCGCTTTCGCGCTGAGTTTCGTCCCTGCCTCACCCCTGCCCCGGCGCGCGCTTGGCGCGTGTGCCGGGAGCGTCTGTTTCCCCACATTACCCATCCTCAAACGCGTGGACGAGCCGGTACACTCGGTTCACAAAGTCAGCGCGTGGCACCAGCGAAAAGCTGGGCACCCGCGCGGGCCCCGCACACGCAAGGAGGGCGTACCGTGGCCGAATCCGATCCGCGTCCCAATCCAATGGGCACCGGCGGCCCTGCCGTCCGGCGCGTACTGGCTGTCAATGTGGGGACGGCGCTGCCGCTGGTCGTGGCGGGTGCCGGAACCGAGGCCGTGGTCATGTCGGCCATTCGCAAGCACCCCCTCAGCACCCAGCATCACCCTATCGCGGTGGGCGTGCATCGGCTCGGCATGGCGGGCGATGAACAGGTGGACCGCACTGTCCACGGTGGCCCGGATCGCGCCGTCTATGCCTATCCGATCGAGCATTACACCTGGTGGAACACCCGGCGGCGCGAAGCCGGCGTGGAAGAAGCCGAGCGTCCGCTGGCGTTTGGTGCGATGGGCGAGAACCTGACCACGCAAGGATTGCTCGAAACCGCACTGTGGGTGGGAGACCACCTCTACATCGGCGATGTCGAGTTTGTGGTGAAATCGACACGTCGCCCCTGCTTCAAACTGAATGCCGCCCTGGGCTATGCGCATGCCGTGCGCGACATGACCCGCAGTGGCTTTTCGGGCGTGTACCTGGGCGTGGCGCGCCCAGGTGTCATACGGGCTGGCGATGGCGTGGTGCTGGTTCCGGGGCCACGTGAAGTGTCGCTCGAAAGCCTCAATCGGCGGGAAAACGCCTGAGTTTTCCGCCGAAACCTCCCCTTTCCCGCGTTATTCCTCAGTGGCCCGAACCGGCTTTTCTGCTAATGTTTTAGGTCTGATACAAGCATTTTGGCCACCGCCGGGGGCCTGCCATCCCGCCGGCCCTCCATCCGTCCCCATCGATGCTGTAATGGCTTGTAATACAACGCGCTTTGCCTGGATGGGCGAGGCGCGGTACTAGTAGCGGTTCGCGCGGGCAAAATCCGGTGCCAAGACGCCGGGTGCCACGTTTTGGGGAGCGCGCCATGCGGCAATTGAGGGTCCTCACATGAAATCAGATGGGATCGACCAGCCGAAAGGCTTTGTCGATGGGAACTGGAGCGCGGCCGCCAGCACGGGCCGTGGCCGTACATCGCCATGGGTAGTGGTGATCGCGGTACTGGTCGTGGCAATTGCCGGGTGGTTCGGCTGGAAGACGTGGCTCGCCCCGAAGCCTGTAGCCAAGGGCCCCAGCGCTGCGGCTGTGGCTACTGCCCTCGTGCAGCAGGGCGACGTGCCCGTGGAAGTCAACGCCAACGGCACCGTGACGGCCATGCAGAGCGTGGACGTGCGCCCACAGGTATCGAGCACCGTGCGCACCGTGCATATCAAGGAAGGCCAGACCGTGAAGCCGGGCGATCTGCTGTTCTCGCTCGATTCGCGCATGGACGAAGCCAATCTGGCAAAGGCCCGCGCCCAGCTCATGCGCGATCAGGCAGATCTCTCCGATGCCCGCCGCACGCTGGCGCGCAGCCAGGAACTGCTGCAGCGCAATTTCATTTCGCGCAGCGCCGTGGATACGGCCCAGGCGAAGGTGGATGGATTCGAAGCCACGATCCGCGCTGACCAGGCTGCCATCGAGGCCAGCCAGGTGGCCATCAGCTACGGCACCATCCGCGCGACGATTGGCGGACGCACCGGCATCATCAATGTCTTCCCCGGTTCGCTGGTGACGCCGACCAATGCGTTGCCGATGGTGACGGTGGCACAGATTGCGCCGATCACGGTCACGTTCACGCTGCCGGAGCGGCAACTGGCTTCGCTGCGCGATGCGCTGCGTGCCGGCCCGGTGGCCGTGACGGCCCAGCCCAACGACGGCAACAAGAACCCCGTCACGGGCAAGATCACGTTCGTCGACAACACGGTGGACCCGCAGTACGGCAGCATCCGCGTCAAGGCGATGTTCGACAACGCGGAAAGCCGGCTCTGGCCGGGCACCTATGCCAACGTCAGCGCCACGGTGCAGACGTTGAAGGATGCGCTGAGTGTGCCGCCGCAAGCCGTGGTGACAGGTCCCGAGGGCCGCTTCGTCTACGTGGTGCAGCCGGACAGCAAGGTGGCGCGCGTGCCGGTGAAGGTTATCGTCACCACCGCCGCAGCCGCCGTGGTCGAAGGCGTGCAGCCCAAGGCCCGCGTGGTGATCGAGGGCGCGCAGAACCTGCGTCCGGGCACGCTGGTGCGCGAAGTGCCGGCGCGTGGTGCCGCAGCATCGGCTCCAGCGGCAGCACCCAACGGCAACGGACACTGACATCATGAGTTTGTCCGAGCTTTGTATCCGCCGGCCCGTGATGACGGTGCTGCTGTGCCTGGCCGTCATCGTCACCGGCATCGTGTTGTATCCGACGATTCCGATTGCCGCGCTGCCCAGCTTCAACTCGCCGGTGATCCAGGTCACCGCCACGCTGCCCGGGGCGAGTCCCGAGACCATGGCGGCTTCGGTGGCCACGCAACTGGAAAAGCAGTTCGCGACGATTCCGGGCGTGACCGTGATCAGTTCGTCGAACACGCTCGGCAACTCCAGCATCACCATCGAATTCAACAGCGACCGCAGTATCGACGATGCGGCCGTTGACGTGCAGGCCGCGCTGTTCCGCGCGCAACGTTCGTTGCCGATCGAGATGACGGTGCCGCCGTCGTACCGCAAGGTGAACCCGGCGGACGCACCGGTGATCTTGCTGGCCATCAATTCGCCATCAATGAGCCTGGGCGAACTGAATGCATTCGGCGACAACCTGATCTCGCCCACGCTGGCCACATTGCCCGGCGTGGCGCAGGTGCAGGTCTACGGTCAGAAACGTTTCTCGGTGCGCGTGCGTGCGCACCCCGATGCACTCGCCGCGCGCGGTCTCACGCTCGACGAGCTCGCCACGGCATTGAATCGCGCCAATGCCAACACGCCGGTCGGTACGCTCGATGGCGCGCGACAGACGCTGACCATCCAGGCCAATCGCCAGATGACGAGTGCGGAAGCGTTCCGCAACATCATCGTGGCGAGTCAGCCTAGCGGCGCCGTAGTGCGACTCTCTGACGTGGCCGATGTGGAAGACAGCGTCGAGACCATCAAGACCGGTAGCTGGCTCAACAACGAACGCTCCATCGTATTGGCCGTGCAGCGCCAGCCTGATGCCAACACGGTGGCCGTGGTCGATGCCGTCAGGAATGCGCTGCCGCGCCTGAAGCAGCAGATGCCGGAATCGGTCAATGTGGCCGTGGTGAACGACCGCTCGGTATCGATCCGCGAATCGATCCATGACGTGCAGTTCACGCTGGCGCTGACCGTGGCGCTGGTGGTGCTGGTCATCTTCCTGTTCCTGCGCCGCGCGGCGGCCACGCTGATTCCCACGGTCTCGCTGCCCATCTCGCTGATCGGCACCGTGGCGCTGATGAAGGCGTTCGGCTACAGCCTCGACAACGTATCGCTGCTGGCCATCACGCTGGCCGTGGGCCTGGTGGTGGATGACGCCATCGTGATGCTCGAAAACATCGTGCGCCATATCGAGGAAGGCGTGCCGCCGCTCAAGGCCGCGCTGGTGGGTTCGCGCGAGATGGGCTTCACCATCCTGTCGATCTCGATTTCGCTGGTGGCCGTGTTCATCCCGATCTTCTTCATGCCGGGGGTGATCGGCCTGCTGTTCCACGAATTCGCGGCGGTGGTGTCGCTGTCGATCCTGGTCTCGGCGCTGGTCTCGCTGACGCTGATCCCGATGTTGTGCGCGCGCTTCCTGTCGGCGGAGAACGTACCTGTCGATGAATCGCAGCATGCCTATGGCGATCACGCAGCGGGCGCGCCCGTGCATCGCGTGGTGCAGAAGCAGACCATCGGCATGCGCTCCACGCAGTGGTTCGAAGACCTGTTCGAATGGACGTTGCACAACTATGCGCGCGGGCTGGACTGGTGCCTGGCGCATCGCCGCTTCGTGCTCGGTATCGCGGGTCTCACGTTCGTGATTACCGCCGTGATGTTCGTGAAGATTCCGAAGGGCTTCTTCCCCGAAGAAGATATCGGCCAGATCCAGGTAAATGCAGAAGGGCCGCAGGACATTTCGTTCGAAGCAATGTCCGAGCGCCTGCGCGATGCTGCCGAGCGCATCCGCGCGAATCCGTCGGTGAAGAGCGTGGTGGCATCGATTGGCGGCGGACCGTCGCCGGCCATCAACACGGGCCGCATGTTCGTGGAACTGAAGCCGCTTGGCGAGCGCGTGAAGATGCCGCAGGTGGTGGAGTCGCTGCGAAAGGATGTCTCGGGCGTGCCGGGGCTGCAGGTGTATTTCTCGCCCGTGCAGAACCTGCGCCTGGGCGGCCGCCAGAGCAAGAGCCGCTACCAGTACACGCTGCAGAGCGTGAAGGCCGGGCAGTTGCAGGAGTTCAGCGACAAGCTCATGGCCAAGATGCGCGCCGAGCCGATCTTCCGCGACGTGACGAGCGATTCGCAGCAGTCGGGCCTTGAGGCGCACCTGACCATCGACCGCGACAAGGCCAATGCGCTGGGCGTGCAGATCCAGGACGTGCGTACGGCGCTGTACACCGCGTTCGGCGAGCGGCAGGTCTCGACGATCTATACGCCCATCGATAACTACTACGTGATCCTGACCGCCGCCGATGTGGATCGCGTGGATGAGACCGCGTTCTCCAAGCTCTACGTGCGCAGCAAGACGGGCCAGATGGTGCCGGTGTCGGCCTTTGCCACCACCGAGCGCCGCGTGGGACCGATTGCGGTGAATCACCAGGGGCAGTTGCCCTCGGTGACCGTGTCGTTCAACCTCGCGCCGGGTGCGCCGCTGGGCGACGCGTCGAAGCTGATGGATCGCTACAAGCAGGAACTGGAAGTGCCGGCCTCGATCTTCACGAGCTGGGGCGGCGATGCGGCCGTGTTCCAGTCCTCGCAGGCCACGCAGGTGGTGCTGCTTGTGGCGGCGCTGGCGGTGATCTACACGCTGCTGGGCGTGCTGTATGAGAGCTACATTCACCCGCTGACGATTCTCGCCGGCCTGCCCTCGGCGGCAATTGGCGCTTTGGCTACGTTGTACCTGTTCAACGTGGAGCTATCGCTGATTGCGACGATTGGCGTGCTGATGCTGATCGGCATCGTGAAGAAGAACGCGATCATGATGATCGACTTCGCGCTGGCTGCGCAGCGCGAACAGGGCATGCATCCGGCGAAGGCGATCCGGCAGGCGTGCCTGCTGCGCTTCCGTCCGATCATGATGACCACGTTCGCCGCCGTGATGGGCGCCCTGCCGCTCGCCCTGGGTCTGGGTGCGGGCGCCGAACTGCGTCAGCCGCTGGGCCTGGCGGTGGTGGGCGGCCTGCTGTTCTCGCAAGTCATCACGCTGTTCATCACGCCGGTGATCTACCTGGCGCTGGACAAGTACTCCGGCACCGGCCCGCTGCAGATCGACGCCGAGGGCAACCCGCTCGACGTGAAGCAGCCCGAGGCCGTCACGCACTGATGTTCCCTGCTCCCCTCCCGCGCAGGCGGGAGCGGGAGTCAGTCTTTCCGATCGTTCCCCGTCGCGCCTCGTCGTTCTCCAACAACAACAGGGCACCTTGCACAACGGCTCTTGTCGATTCGGAAATAAACGAGAATAATTCTCGTTTCCGGCGCGACGCCCACACACCAACCACAGGGCCCGCCGTGCACGCATGCCAGCCATCCGCCCCCTGACGCGAAGACCTCATCGGCCACGCGGCATTTCAGCCAGCCAGCGTTATCGCTTTCCATCAGGGGGAAAAACCGATGACATGCCGTTGGCTGGCGCGCTCATGCGCCAATTTCAGGACGACACCTGTCGCCACACTTTGCGCCATGCTGAGCGCACCGCTATGTGCCGAGGAGGTGCGGCAACTCGGGGAGGTGGTGGTCACCGCCACGCGCACCGAGGAACGCGCCGATGCGGTGGCGTCCACCATCACGGTGGAAGACGCGCGCAGGATCGGGCAGGCCATGCCCGTTGACGAGACCGGCCTCTTTGCCGACGAACCCGACATCGACGTGCCGCGCGACCGTCGCCGCTTTGGCGCGGGCAGCGTGAACATCCGGGGCATCGAAGACAACCGGGTGCTACAGATGGTCGATGGCGTACGCCTGCCCGACTACTACAGCGGCGGCGGGCCGTCGAATATCTCGACATCCACGCGCGAGGCGCCGGAGTTCTCGTTCCTGAAACGCGTCGAAGTACTACGTGGTCCCGCATCGAGCCTCTATGGTTCCGATGCCATCGGCGGCGTGGTGTCGTATGCGACGAAAGATCCCGTGGATCTGATGCGCGGTAAGAAAGCTGGTGCCGAAGCGGGGCTCGAATGGAATGGCATCGATGACGGCTTCCGCCAGACCGTGGGCGTGGCCGGCGGCAACGACACGGTGCAGGGCCTGTTCATGTACGCGCACCGCACGTCGCATGAAATGCAGAACATGGGCGGCAACGATTCGACCTCGATCTTCCGCACCACACCGAATCCGCAGCGCGGCGAGACCAATGCCTATCTCGGCAAGGTGGTGCTGAACGCCACGCCCCGGCAACGTTTTCGCCTGACCTATGAGCGGCGCGATGCGCACAGCAGCACGAACATGCTGCGCCTCACGCCCGCGCTGCCTCGCGTGACGCAGGCCGATGGCACGGAGGAGATGAAACGCGACCGTATCTCGCTCGATTACGAATGGCGTCCTGCCAATGCGGTGCTCGATCGGCTCACGGCATCGGTGTACTACCAGCAGAGCAATTCGGGCACGCACACCGATCAGGTGCGCAGCGGCACCAGCGCGGGATGTTCGGGCACGCGGCCTGGACGAAACCTCTGCAATGTGGGACTCGATTTCGGATTCGAGCAGGCGCAGACTGGTTTCAACGTGCAGGCCGACAAGGGTTTTCGCACGGGCAGCGTCGAGCATCGGCTGATCGGCGGCGTGGACTTTCTCCAGACCATTTCGGAGGAAATGCGCGACGCGACCGTGGTCAACACCACGACCGGTACCACTGTGAAATCGCTGGCTGGCGAGAACTTCCCGCTGCACGATTTCCCCAAGGGCGAGACGCGTCAGATCGGTGTGTTCGTGCAGGACGAACTGCGTTTCTTCGATGGCCGTTTCACGCTGACACCGGGCCTGCGCTTTGACCAGTACTCGCTCGGTCCCGATGACGATTCGCTGTATCACAGCGCAAACGGCAAGGCGCCTATCGACAAGAGCGATTCGAACCTGTCGCCGAAGCTGTCCGCACTGTGGCAGGCGACGGATCGCATCAACGTGTGGGCGCAATACGTGTTTGGCTATCGCGCGCCGAGCTATCGCGAGATCAACGGCAGCTTCCGCAATCCGGTGCAGGGCTACGGCGCAGCGCCGAATGGCGATCTTGACCCCGAGAAAAGCCGCTCGTTCGAAGTGGGCGTGCGCTACACCAGCGACACCGTGCAGAGCAGCGTGGCCGTGTACGACAATCGCTACACGGACTTCATCGAGCAGGTGATGCTCCGCTGTCCGTCCGATCCGTCGTGCCTGTCTGGCATGCGCGCGACCTACCAGTACCGCAATCAATCGAAGGTGCGCATCTATGGTGCGGAGTGGCGTGGATCCTGGCGCTTCCTGCCGCAGTGGCGCGTGGATGGCGCGGTAGCGTATGCGCATGGCACGAACGAGCAGAAGGATCAGCCGCTCAATACGGTGTCGCCATTGCGCGCATCGGCGGGACTGACATGGGAGCCGCAGCGTGAGGATGGTCCCGGTGCCGGACTGCGCTGGCGCGGTGCGAAGGCCGTGACGCGCACGGACGATTCGCGCACGCAGTACTTCAAGCCCGGCGGCTATGGCGTGGTCGATCTGCAGGCATGGTGGCGCTTCGGCAAGCGCGCCACGCTGACACTCGCGGTCAACAACCTGTTCGACAAGAAGTACTGGCTCTGGGGCGATGTGCGCCAGACCGGCGTGACCGCGACAGACCCTGGCCTCGATTTCTATACACAACCAGGCCGGACGGTGGCGGCCAGCGTCAAGGTCGCGTTCTGACGCACGCATGACGCACAAGCCATCAGGAGGAGACACGATGTTTCAACAATTGTTATCGGCAAAGGCGCGGTGGTTGGCGTTCCTGGGGTGGCTGCTGGCCGCGATGATGGCGATGTCCGCGCATGCGGCCGCACCGGGCATCCACATCCTGACCACATCACCCGTGCCCGCCGGTAAGTTCGAACCCCTGCGCGAGATGGCCGCGCAGCACGGCATGACGCTGGAGGCGCGCTATATCGAGAAGCTCTCCGCGCAGGAACTCGGTAGCTTTGCGACGAAGACGGACCTGCTGATCGTCGATGCGCCGCGCGACCATATCGTCACGGCGATGCTCGCGCAACTCGGTCCGTTGTGGACCACATCGACCACGCCGCGCGTCTTGCTGGCGACCGATCGATACGAGTCGCACGGCGTCGATGATGCCTTGGCAAAGCGCATGCAGACCTACTACGCGAACGGTGGCCGCGCCAACTTCGATGCGATGCTGCGCACCGTGGCGTCCGCGCAGTTTCGCTTGCGCGCGGATGCATCGATCCCACCGCCGGTGATATTTCCGAAGGCGGCGTACTACCATCCCCGCTTGCCAGACGTCATCACGACCACGCCTGCGGAAGCGTTGAAAGCATCGGGTGCAGACGGTATGCCGGTGATCGGCATCGCCATCCACCAAGCCTATGTGTCGGGCCTCGACAGCGCGTTCATCGATGACCTGGTCGCGCGCATCGAATCGCGTCACGCACGCGCCCTCGTCTTCTATGGCCCGATCATGGAAGCCGATGCCATCACGCGCATGGTGGCGCCGGATGGCAAGTGCCTCGTCGATGTGCTGATCAATGGGCAGATCATGCTCAATCCGCAGGGACGCAAGGCCGAGTTCGAAACACTCGGTGTGCCGGTGTTGCAGGTGATGCCCTATCGCAAGGGCGATGCCGCCGATTGGGCTGCCGATCCACATGGCATCAGCCTGACGGATACGCCGTTCTATCTCGTGCAGCCCGAACTGGCAGGCGTGATGGACCCGATGCTGGCCGCTGCCACGTCGAAGCGCGATGGCGCAATCGTCGGCATTCCGGAGCAGGTCGATGCCGTGGCAGGCAAGGCGGTCGCGCTCGCTCAGCTGCAGTCCACGCCGAATGCGGAGAAGCGCGTCGCCATCCTGTTCTACAACTACCCGTCCGGCGAGAAGAATCTGTCTGCATCGTTTCTTAATCTGCCGCGCAGCCTTGCGAGTACGCTTGCTGCATTGCAGGCGACGGGCTATCGCACAGACACGCTCGATGAAACGACGTTGCAACGCGAACTCGGTGCACTGCTGGCGCCGTTCTATCGCACCGGCACACTGCAACCGCTGCTCGCATCCGACCACGCGGTGTGGATGCCGATGTCGCGCTATCGCGCATGGTTCGATGCGCAGCCCGCCGCGTTGCGTGACAGCGTGACGCAGCGCTGGGGACAGCCCGAGCAATCGTCGATGGCCACCACGCGCAATGGCGAGCCGGGCTTCGTAATTCCGCGCTTGCAGGTTGGCAATGTGGCCTTGATGCCGGTGCCGCCGCGTGGCGAGCGCAGCGCCACGGACGAGAAGGCGCTGTATCACTCGACCAAGACGCCGCTCAATCATTTCTACATGGCGGCGTACCTGTGGGCGCGGCAGGACCGCGACGCGCTGGTGCACTACGGCACGCATGGCACGCAGGAGTGGACACCGGGCAAGGAGCGCGCGCTGGCCGTGACCGATTTGCCCTACCTCGTGCTCGGCGATGTGCCGGTCATCTATCCCTACATCGTCGATGATGTGGGCGAGGCGATCCAGGCCAAGCGACGTGGGCGCGCGGTGATCGTCAGCCATCAGACGCCACCGTTCCGGCCCGCAGGGCTGCACACCGACCTGACGCATCTTCACGATCAACTGCACGCGTACCTCGCACAGGACGAGGGTGCGGTGAAGGACACGCTCGCAGCCGACATCCTCGCACGCAGCAAGTCGATGCATGTGTTCGAAGACATGGGCTGGACCGAGGCGCGTGCGCGCAAGGATTTCGTCGTGTATCTCGATGCGCTGCACACGCACCTGCACGATCTCGGCGGCACGCTGCAACCTTATGGGCTGCACACGTTTGGACACTCGCAGGACGAGGGCTTGAGACTGTTCACGACGATGGCGATGCTCGGCAAGGACTGGCTCAAGCGCGTGTTTCCCGAAGAGCCCGAGGAACTGTTCGCGGTGGACTTCGCGCAACTGACGAAGACCGCGCCTTATGCGCTGGTGCATCGCTATGTGATCGAGAACGCGTCGCTCGACACGTTGCGCGATCCAAAGCAGCGCGAGGACATGCAGCGCGCGCGGCAACTGTATGCGAGCCTCGACGCGCAGCCGGAGGCCGAAGCATTGCTGACCGCGCTCTCGGGACAGTACGTGAAGACCGGTACGGGTGGCGATCCTGTACGCAATCCCGGTGCGTTGCCCACGGGCCGCAATCTCTATGGCTTTGATCCTTCAAAAGTGCCGAGCCGCGAAGCGTGGAAGGCTGGACAGGCCGCTGCGGAAGCGATGATCGCGGACTGGCGCAAGCGTCATGGTCAATATCCGAAGAAGCTCGCATTTTCGCTGTGGAGTGTGGAGACCATGCGCCATCAGGGCATGCTCGAAGCGCAGGCGATGGCCGTGCTCGGCATTCGTCCGAAATGGGATGACGGTGGCCGCGTGACCGGTGTGGAGGCGATACCGTCGAGCGAACTCGGACGTCCTCGTGTGGATGTGGTGTTGTCGGCGACGGGCCTCTATCGCGATCATTTCCCCAACCTGATGAAGTGGCTCGCGGAAGCGGTGAAGCTGGCGGCGGCGCAGCCGGAAGCGGACAATAACGTAGCCGCGAATACGCGTGCAATGCGCGCGCAGTTGGTGAAGGCCGGCGTGCCGCAGGATCGGCTCGACGGGCTGGCCGTCTCGCGCATCTTCGCGAGCGAATCGGGCAACTACGGCACGGGTCTCGACGATGCCACGCAAGCGACCGATTCGTTTGGCAGTGGCAAGGCCGCCGATGCGAAGCTCGCCAATGTCTATCTTGCGCGCATGCAATACGCCTACGGTCCCGACGAGAAGCATTGGGGCGAGAAGCTGCCGCAGACCAATCTCTATGCGGAGAATCTCAAGGGTGTGGACGGTGCGCTGCTGGCGCGCAGTTCCAATCTCTACGGCATGCTGACCACGGACGATCCCTTCCAGTATCTCGGCGGCATCGGTCTCGCGGTGCGGCACCTGACAGGCAAGGCGCCCGAGCTGCTGATCTCGAATCTGCGCGATGCCAATCATGCGAAGACCGAGACGGCGGCGAGCTTTCTCGCTGCAGAACTGCGCACGCGTTACTTCCATCCGGGCTGGATCGAAGGCATGAAGGCCGAGGGCTATAGCGGTGCGTTGAACGTGCTCGATACCGTGAACAACTTCTGGGGGTGGACGGCGACCTCGCCCGAGATCGTGCGCGACGACCAATGGACCGAGTTCGCGGAGGTGTACGTCAAGGACAAGCACAAGCTCGGGTTGAACGAATGGTTCGCGCAGCACGCGCCGCAGGCACAGGCCCAGGTCATCGAACGCATGATGGAGGCCGCGCGCAAGGGCTACTGGCGCGCCGACGCCGCGATGTTGAAGACCTTGGCGCAACGATATGACGCGCTCGCAAAGGATCACGATATCCGCAGCGGCAATCGGCAATTCAATGCGTATCGGGAGACCGTGGCGACGGCGCAGGCCGGGTATGGCATGCAGACGCCTGCTGCACCGGTGCCCCCGCGCGCTGCGCCGCCCGCAGCGAAGGCAGCGGAACCGACACCTCCGGCTCCCGCTGCGCCGGCCCAGCCTCAACCGCAGCCCGTCCAAGGCATGCGGCTCGAAGTGCGCAAACCGCCTGCTGCGGCGCTTGTGCCAGTGCTATCTTGGCTGGCGGGTGGCATCGCGCTGGCCGCAGCGCTGATCGGCGGAGCCCTCAGCGCACGACGGCGACTGACGGATTGAGATGTGTCGAATATCCAAATTAAGAATTTTTAATCGTATAAATTAGCATCAAGTATTACTCGCATAGATATCATGACTCCTACTTTGCTTGAAACCCTGATGTATGACGTCGGCCAGATGTTTCTGTACCCGACGCTGGCGCTGATCGGCCTGCTGTTCCTCTATGCGTTCTGGGCGCTCGGCGATTTTGCGATGCAGGCGTGGCTGCGTGGCCGCCATCCGATGGAGTCGGGGCGTGGCTACGTGCTGGTGGCCTGGGCGCGCCGGCACAAGGTGAGCCACTCTGACGCGCTCGACGTGGCGGCGCACAAGCTGCTGGAGCGACCGCGCATCGCCACGCGCGTGGCGCCAATGCTGGGGCTGGTGGCCACGATGATCCCGATGGGGCCCGCACTGAAGAGTCTGTCGGGTGGCAACCTCGCCAATGTGGGCGAGAACCTGACGATTGCGTTTTCAGCGGTGATCCTGGCGCTCATCGCTGCCAGCATCACGTTCTGGGTGGTCAACGTGCGTCGCCGCTGGCTGGCCGAGGAACTGGTCTGGCTCGGCCAGTCGCGCCCGACGTGGGAGGCCGACGAATGAAGTTCCTCGAAGAAAGCGAGGGCGACGATCCGATCCTGTCGGTGGTGAACCTGATCGATGTGTTCTTGGTGGTGATTGCCGCGCTGCTGGTGACCATCGCGCAGAATCCGCTGAATCCGTTTACGCACGAGGACGTGACGATCATCACCAACCCGGGCAAGCCGAACATGGAAATCGTGTCGCGCCAGGGCGAGAAAATTGTCCGCTATCAGGCGAGCGGGCAAGTGGGATCGGGCGACGGCATCAAGGCCGGCGTCGCGTATCGCATGAAGGATGGGTCGATGGTGTATGTGCCGGAGACTCACGCTGTGCAATCGTCGTCATCGCAACAACCGGAAGCCCCCAAACCATGATTCGTCCTTTCATCTGCCTTGCCGCGGCTGTTGTTGTTGGTGCGTGCGCCACCACCGCCCCCACGCCCGACACCATCGGCCAGCGCTTTGCGGGCAAGTCCTATGTGCTGCTGGGCGAAGTGCATGACAGCGCCGCCGCGCAGCAACAGCGCCTGCAGGCCCTGACGCGCGCGGTGGAAGCGGGCTGGCGCCCGGCCATCGCGATGGAGCAGTTCGACCGCGAGCGCCAGGCCGACATCGATCGTGCGCGCCGTGAGCGTCCGCGCGATGTGGACTACGTGATCGCGCAGGCATCGGGCAAGAGTGGTTGGGATTGGGCGCTCTACAAGCCGGTGATCGCGCTGGCACTGCAATACGATTTGCCGCTATTGGCCGCGAATTTGTCGCGCGCCGATGCGGCGAAGATCGTGCGCGGTGGATTCGGTGATGTGTTCGCTACGTCGCAGCAGAAGGCGCTTGGATTGGATCGTGCATTGCCTGCGGACTTGGTTGCGGCGCAGACCGCGACGCTTGATGCGGGGCACTGTGGTCACTTTCCGAAGACGATGCTGCCTGGCATGCTGAACGCGCAGGCCGCGCGCGATGCGGTGATGGCGGAAACGCTGCGCCCTTATGCGAGCCGTGGTGCGGTGTTGATCGCGGGGAATGGTCATGTGCGCCGCGATGTGGGTGTGCCGCGCTGGCTGGGTGACGATGCGCGCGTAATCAGCGTTGGGTATCTGGAGATGGACTCGCCGGATGCGGGGTATGACACGGTGGTGCGCGTGCCGACGAAGGATCGGGAAGATCCATGCAAGGGTGCGGTGATGGCGAAGTAGTTTTCTCGCTCTCGGTTTTCTCCCCTCTCCCGCTTGCGGGAGAGGGGCGGGGGAGAGGGCAATCCGTGCAAATTGCGACGAGGTCGGCAAGCAGAGCTGCCCGCCCTCTCCCCTAACCCCTCTCCCAGAGGGAGAGGGGAACAAAACGCAGGGAGTGATTGCGCCAATCACCCCACCAACAAAAACTCCATCTCCGCGCGCACACCCCTGCCCTGCGCACCTTCGCGCAGCGTCACCTTGCCACCAAACCTCGCCGCCATCTCCCGCGAGATCGCCAGCCCTAGCCCTGACCCCGGCTCCGCGTTCCCCACGCGTCGATAAAAGCGCGCAAACACCTTCTCGCGTTCCGCTTCGGGAATCCCGGGGCCATCGTCTTCCACAATCAGCACTGCATGCCCATCGCGTCGCGCAGCGGATAGCGTGATGCGGCTGCGTGGCCCTGCGTACTGGATCGCGTTGTGCACGAGATTGGCGAATGCTTCGCGCAACAATGCCGCATCGGCGCGTACGGGTAACGTCAGACCGGCGGGACGTTCCCAGCCGAAATCCTGTTGCTTGCCGCGTGCCAGGGGCAGGTAGTCGAGCGCGACCTGTTCGGCCACAGCCACGGCATCGACGACCGCCACTGCAGCGTCGTTATCGGAAGCGTCGCGCGATGGCTGACGGGCGCGAGCCAGTGCCAGCAACTGGTTGGTAAGACGTGCCGCTTGTTCCAGTTGAACAACAATGCCGCCTACCGCCTCGCTGGCCGCAGCGTGAGAGTTTTCGTCATGGCGACCCTGCAACTGACGCTGTGCGAACTCGGCCTGTGTCTTGAGGATGGCCAGTGGCGTGCGCAACTGATGTGCCGCATCGGCGATGAACTGCGTCTGCGATTGCGCCATGGCTTCGGAGCGCGAGACATGCAGGTTCACCGCATCCACCAATGGCCGCACTTCCACGGGCACATGGTCGAACTCAAGCGGCGTGAGGTCTTCAGGCGAACGCGCGCGGACATCGGCACGCACGCGTTGCAGCGGCTTGAGCACGTAGGTGATGCCGCCGATCAGAATCAAAGCGGACAACAGGATCAGTCCCACGTCGCGCAGCAATGCGCTGCGCCAGACGTTGCCGATCAGTGCCGCGCGCGGCTCGGCGGTCTCGGCCACCTGGATGATCACGCGCATGCGTGCGTCAGGGCGATACACGGGGCGCGCCATCGCGGCGATGCGTACGGCATCGCCGCGATAGACGGCATCGTAGAAGCGCGGTTGGTTGTTGACGAGCGTGCCCTTCGGCAGTGGCAGGTCGTCGTAGCCGGTGATGGTCTCGACGCGCCCATCGCGCTCCATCGAGATGCGATAGAACACGTGCGTCTGCGCAGCGGTCTCGAACATCTCCATTGCCGCGTCGGGCAAGGTGAGCTGCACGCTCTCCCCCGCCATGCCGATGGCGTTGTCGATGGTACGCACCGAGCCGTAGAGCGAACGGTCGTAAGCCGTGTTGGCCGCATCGCGCAAGGTGCCGTAGGTGAACCACGTATCCACGGCCATCATCAGCGCCAGTGCAGGCACGAGCAGGATCAGCAGTTGGCGCCGCAAGCTGCCGCGCAGCGGAAGCCACGTACGCTGGCGCGAACGCTCAGGCATCGGTGCCCGGCGTGGCAGGCGGCGCAGTTTCGGGTTCGAGCAGATACCCGAAGCCACGCAGCGTGACGATGGTCACGCCGTGGCCGCTCAACTTCTTGCGCAGACGATAGACGAGGACTTCGATGGCATCGGGACTGACATCGGCATCGAGCGAGAACACCTTGTCGAGCAACTGGGCCTTGGTCAGCGGTTGCCCACTGCGGGCCAGCAATGCACCGAGCAATGTCGATTCACGCGGCGTCAGCGAGAGCGGCGCACCGCCCAGTGTGAAGCTGCGGGTCTCGCCATCGAACACCAGCGTGCCGCATTGCAGGCGCGGATGGGCGCGGCCCCGGCTGCGGCGGATCAGGGCGAGGATGCGCGCTTCGAGTTCTGCAATCGCGAACGGTTTGGGCAGGTAGTCATCCGCGCCGAGGTTCAGGCCACGCACGCGCTCGTCGAGCGTGTCCTGTGCAGTGAGGATCAGCACGGGCGTGCGGTCGTCACGGCCACGCATCGCCTTGAGCACGGCCAGCCCGTCCTTGCCGGGCAGGCGCAGATCGAGCACCACGGCGTCGTATTCCTCGGCCATCAGGCGGGCGTCGGCTTGCAGGCCGTCCGTGACGTGCTCGATGACGAAGCCGCCCTGCTCCAGCGCGCGCCCCACCCAGCGGGCCAGTTCCACCTCGTCTTCCACCAGCAGAATGCGCATGCCGGATCTCCTCCACACCTGTCGTTCTGTTTGTTCTGTTCCGTTCGCGCGGGCCGCGCCGGGCGGCCCTGCGGGCGCCTATAATAACTCCGCCCTCGCCCCCCCGTTTGACTCCCGGTTTTCCGAAGCCTCCCGTGTCCGATCCTTCCGGCTTTCCTTTCGATCCGCCCAGCGCCGCACGACGCCGATTGCTGCTTGCAGGTGGCGCCATCGCGACCGGTTGGCCCGCGCTCGCGCAGCCCGCTCCCCGCGTGCCCGCCGGCTATCCCGCACAGTATGCGGAGATCATCGCTGCCGCGCAGAAAGAGGGAACGGTGACCGTGTATGCCTCCACGGACATGGACGTGGCAAAGCCATTGATCGCAGGATTCGAGGCGCGCTTTCCGGGTGTGCGGGTGCGTTACGAAGATCTGAACACGGTGGAACTGCATGAGCGGTTCCTGTCCGAAAACGGAACCGGAACCCGCGCCGATGTGCTGTGGAGCACGGCGATGGACCTGCAGATCAAGCTGGTGAACGATGGACACGCCCAACGCTACGAATCTCCCGAGCGCGCCGGACTGCCCGGCTGGGCCGTGTGGCGCGATGAAGCATGGGGCACCACGTTCGAACCGGCAGTGATTGTCTACAACCGTCGCCACTTCGCCAATGCGCAGGTGCCGGCCAGCCGCAGCGGCCTGGCGCGACTGCTGCAGGAGCATGCGCCGCAGTGGCGCGGCAAGGTAGTGACCTACGATGTGGAGCGATCGGGCGTGGGGTATCTGCTCGCCCAGCAAGACGCGCGCATGGGCAGCGAGTTCTGGTATCTGGCGCAGGCGCTGGGCCGCGCAAAGGTGGTGCTGTCGGCGTCCACGGCAGAGATGATCGAAGGTATTGCCAGCGGCCGGCTGGTGCTCGGCTACAACCTGCTGGGATCGTACGCGCTGTCACTGATCGAGCGCGGCGCGGACATTGGCGTGATCGCGCCGCGCGACTACACGCTGGTGATGTCGCGCGTGGCGTTCATCGCGCGAAAGGCCCCGCATGCCAACGCGGCACGGCTGTGGCTGGACTATCTGTTGTCGCGCGATGGACAGGCGCTGCTCGGCAAATCCACATCGCAGCTCTATACGATCCGCACCGATACGGACAGCACGCAAACCGCCAATGCGCTGGCCGAGCGGCTGGGCTATGCGCTCAAGCCCATCAGCGTGGGGCCCGGCCTGCTGGCCGCGCAGGACACGCTGCGCAAGAATGCATTCCTCGCGCGGTGGCGCGAGGCGCTGAGAAGCTAGCGCGTTGGCAAACTAGGCGGGGGTGATCGAAGGGGCGGTGGCCTGGGGCTGACGCTCGCAGAGCGCGGCCATTTCCGCGTCGAGGGGCGCCATCGGACGCGGCACGTAGCCCACGCGCAGCGCGGGCGAAAGGCGCAGGGTATCCACGAACGTATCGGCCAGACGCTCGGCCTCATGGTTCATGTCGAAATCGGTCGGAGAGAAGAGCCAGTGCGCCAGCACCCCGCCGATGGCGGCATGAAAGGCGTTGACGGCCAGGTCGAGTTCGAGATCGGCGGGCAACTGGCCGCGTTCCATGGCCAGGCGCAGGTGCTCCCGCATCTTGACCGTGCCGTCCTGATGGGACTGGCGCTGGCGCTCGAAGATCGCGCCGTTGTCCTCCACCATCTCGCACTTGTGGAAGATGATCTCGAAGACGCGGCGCCACTGCGGATTGGTCACGGTCTGGCGGAACACGAAGGCGCAGATATCGCGGATGCCGCCGAGCGGGTCGGCCTGCAGCGCCAGCCGCTCGGGCGCGCATAGCGCCTCCACCGGCAGGTTGACGCGGTCGCACATCGCCGCGAAGACATCGCTCTTGTTCTTGAAGTGCCAGTAGATCGCGCCACGCGTGACACCGGCTGCCTCCGCAATATCTGCCAGCGATGGGCGTGCCACGCCACGGGCGTGGAACACGGCTTCCGCCGCATCCAGAATCCGGTTGCGTGTCTCCAGCGCTTCTTCCTTGGTACGTCTGACCATTTCCTCTCTCACCCGCGTCCAGGTTGGCCGCCCGGGTCTCCTGACGCTTCACCCCTTCGGATGAAGCCCCTTCCAGATTGCACGATGTCGCACGACAGCACTGGCGGCCCGAATCGTACAGCGAACGGAACAATCGTGCTTGTACAGACCGAACATTCCATTGCAAGCAATCATCACAGAGTGTTGCAAACGCCGCACACGGCAACTTTCACTTACATACATGCGCGGATGTATCTATACTACGCGTTTGTTCGGGGATCAGCCAAGGCGTTTTTTTGTGACGCAATCGGCGTTTTACGAATCGCCCGGTTATTTAACTGGCTCCCCTCCACTTGCTTGCCCGCCGCGCCCCGTCCCCGGGGTGCGTAGCACCGAGGCTGTGTTCTGGCCGTTCCGGTGCGTGCGGCGAATCTACAAAATTGCCATCACGGGGTTATCGATGAGGAAGTCCCAACGTATCCGTTGCGTCGCCGCTGCCGCTGCAGCCACTGTGGCCGCGCTGCTCGTGTCCGCCTGTGGCGACAAGGCGCCCCAGGGCGGCGCAATGCCGCCGCCGGAAGTGGGTGTGGTCACCGTCACGCCGTCCACGGTTGCCGTTGTCAATGAACTGCCGGGCCGTCTGGAAGGCGTGCGCACCGCCGAAGTCCGCGCCCGCGTGGAAGGCATCGTGCTGTCGCGCAACTACACCGAAGGTGGCGAGGTCAAGGCCGGCCAGGTGCTGTTCCGCATCGATCCGGCCCCGTACCAGGCGCAGCTGGCTTCCGCCAAGGCCCAGCTGGAGCGCGCCGACGCGAATGCCGTGTCCGCGCGGCAGAAGGCCGAGCGCTACAAGCCGCTGGTGGCCGTGAACGCGGTCAGCAAACAGGAATATGACGATGCCGTGGCCGCTGCTGGCCAGGCCAACGCCGATATCGCTGCCGCCAAGGCTGCCGTGACCACGGCGCAGATCAACCTGGGCTACACCACCGTGACAGCGCCGATTTCCGGCCGCGTGGGCCGTGCGCTGGTGACCGAGGGCGCACTGGTCGGCAAGGGCGAAGCTACCAAGCTGACCACCGTCGAACAGGTCGATCCGATCTGGGTGACCTTCACCCAGCCTGCCTCGGAAGTGGCGCGCCTGCGCGCCGCGATTGCCTCTGGTCAGGTCAAGGGCGTGAACGGTGGTGCCCGCGTGCACCTGTTCCCGGAAGCCAGCGACAAGGAATACAGCGCCACCGGCAAGCTGTTGTTCACCGACATGACCGTGGACCCGACCACGGGCGCCATCACGCTACGTGCCGAATTCCCGAATCCCAAGCGCGAGCTGCTCTCGGGCACGTTTGTGCGCGTGAAGATCGAGCAGGGTATCGACGAAGGCGCACTGACCGTGCCGCAGCGCGCGCTGATCCGCACCGCGCAGGGCGCGAGCGTGATGGTGGTGGGTGCCGACGGCAAGGTTGCCGCCGTGCCGGTCAAGGCACCGCAGGCCATCGATGACCGCTGGGTGGTGACCGAGGGCCTGAAGGGTGGCGAGAAGGTGATCGTGGAAGGGTTGCAGAAGGTGCAGCCGGGTGCGCCCGCCAAGGCCGTGCCGTTCCAGGACCCCAAGACGGCGCAAGCCGCCCCGGCATCGGCGCCGGCTGCAGCGGAAGGCAAGGCGGAAGCCAAGCCCGACGCCAAGCCTGCCGCCAAGCAGAGCTGACCCCCGTCTCAGACCAAGCGTAGACAAGCCTTTTTAGGGAGCCAGATTCATGGCGAAGTTTTTCATCGACCGGCCGGTGTTCGCGTGGGTGCTCGCGCTGATCATCGCGCTGGGCGGCATATTGGCGATCCTGCAGCTGCCGATCGCCCAGTATCCGAATATCGCGCCGCCGATCATCACGGTCAGCACCACGTATCCGGGTGCCTCGGCCAAGACCATCGAGGATTCGGTGGTCACGCCGATCGAGCAGGAGCTCAACGGCGCCCCCAACCTGCTCTACTACGAGTCGCAAAGCGAATCGTCGGGGCTGGCCACGATCAACATCGCGTTCGCGCCGGGTTCCAACTCGGACCTGAACTCCGTGGAAGTGCAGAACCGCCTGAAGCGCGTGGAAGCACGCCTGCCGGCGGAGGTGCGCCAGCAGGGTGTGCGGGTCGACAAGGCCGGCAACAACTACATGATGTTCATCACGGTCTCGTCCAAGTCCGGTAATTCGGATGCGATCGAGCTGGGTAACTTCGTGTCGGCACAGGTGGTGGACTCGATCCGCCGCGTGCCGGGCGTGGGCGCGGCCGACCTGTTCGGCACCGAGTACGCGATGCGGATCTGGCTGGATCCGGCCAAGCTGACCGGGTACAACCTGACGCCGACCGATGTCACGGCAGCCGTGGCCGAGCAGAACATCCAGGTGGCAGTGGGCGAACTGGGCGGCACGCCGTCGCCCAAGGGCACGGAACTCAATGCGACGGTCAACACCGAAAGCCGTCTGACCACGCCGGAGCAGTTCTCCAACATCCTGCTGCGCGTGAATCCGGATGGCTCGTCGGTGCGCATCAAGGATGTGGGCCGCGTGGAACTGGGCGGTGCCGACTACTCGACGCTCGCCCGCATCAACGGCAAGCCCGCGTCGGCCATTGCCATCAAGCTGGCCCCGACGGGCAACGCGCTGCAAACGGCTACCGCCGTGCGCGCGAAGATGGAAGAACTGCAACGCTTCTTCCCGCCCGACTACGAATTCAGCATCCCCTACGACACCTCCGCGTTCGTGAAGATCTCGATCGAGGAAGTGGTCAAGACGCTGCTGGAAGCCGTGGTGCTGGTGTTCCTGGTGATGTACCTGTTCCTGCAGAACTTCCGCGCCACGCTGATCCCGACGCTGGTGGTGCCGGTGGCACTGCTCGGCACGTTCGGTGCGATGCTGGCGTTCGGGTTCTCGATCAACGTGCTGACCATGTTCGGCATGGTGCTGGCGATCGGTATCCTGGTGGACGATGCGATCGTGGTGGTGGAGAACGTGGAGCGGATCATGAGCGAGGAAGGTCTCTCGCCACGTGAAGCCACGCGCAAGGCCATGGGCCAGATCACGGGCGCCATCGTCGGCATCACGCTGGTGCTGACCGCCGTGTTCATCCCGATGGCGTTCTTCTCCGGCTCGGTGGGCAACATCTATCGCCAGTTCTCGCTGTCGCTGATTTCGTCGATGGTGTTCTCGGCCATCCTGGCGCTGACGCTGACGCCGGCCCTGTGCGCCACCATGCTCAAGCCGGTGGAAGCAGGCCATCATCACGAGAAGAAGGGCTTCTTCGGCTGGTTCAACCGTACGTTCGCCACGGCCTCCACGGGCTACCAGGGCATCGTGGCGCGCATCCTGCGCCGCAGCGGCCGCTACCTGATCATCTACGCGGTGATCATCGCGGGCGTGGTGCTGCTGTTCCAGCGCCTGCCGTCGTCGTTCCTGCCCGATGAAGACCAGGGCTACATGATCACGGTGGTGCAGCTGCCGACCGGTGCCACGCAGGAGCGCACCATCGGCGTGCTCAAGCAGATCGAGGACTACTACCTGCAGAAGGAATCGAAGGTGGTGGACCAGATGATCACGGTTGCCGGCTTCTCGTTCTTTGGCCGTGGCCAGAACGGTGGTATCGCGTTCGTGCGCCTGAAGGACTGGAAGGAACGTCCTGGCGACGAGAACACCGCGCAGGCGCTGGTGGGTCGTGCGTTCGGCGCACTGTCCTTCATCAAGGACGCGATCATCTTCCCGCTGAATCCGCCGGCTATTTCGGAACTGGGCAATTCGTCCGGCTTCGACTTCCGTCTGCAGGATCGTACGGGTCAGGGTCACGCCAAGCTGATGGAAGCGCGCAACATGATGCTCGGCATGGCGGCGCAATCGCCGCAGTTGCAGGGCGTGCGTCCGGAAGGCCAGGAAGACGCGCCGCAGTTGCGTATCGATATCGATCGCGAGAAGGCGCGTGCGCTGGGTGTCACGGTGGCGGAAATCAACCAGACGCTGTCGATTGCGTTTGGCTCCTCGTATGTGAACGACTTCATCTACGAAGGCCGTGTGCGTCGCGTGATCGTGCAGGCCGAGGGCGCCGACCGACGCCTGCCGGACGACCTCACCAAGCTGCGCGTGCGCAATGCGAATGGCGACATGGTGGCGTTTGCCGCGTTCGCCTCGTCGAAGTGGGTCATGGGTTCGCCGCGCCTGGAGCGCTACAACGGCATGCCTGCGGTGAAGCTTGCGGGTCAGGCCGCACCGGGGCAATCCACCGGCGCTGCCATGCGCGTGATGGAAGAGAACTTTGCGAAGCTGCCGCCGGGCTTCGGCTACGAGTGGTCGGGCCAGTCGTACGAAGAACGCCTGGCCGGTTCGCAGGAGCCGATTCTCTACACGCTGTCGCTGGTGATCGTGTTCCTGTGTCTGGCTGCGCTGTACGAGAGCTGGTCGATCCCGGTGGCAGTGCTGCTGGTGGTGCCGCTTGGCGTGATCGGCGCACTGCTCGGCGTGACGCTGCGTGGCATGCCCAACGACGTGTACTTCAAGGTGGGCCTGATCGCGACGATTGGTCTGTCGGCGAAGAACGCCATTCTGATCGTGGAGTTCGCGAAGGATCTGCAGGCGCAGGGCCGCAGCCTGATCGACGCCACGCTGGAAGCGGTGCACCTGCGGTTCCGCCCGATCCTGATGACGTCGATGGCGTTTATTCTGGGCGTGCTGCCGCTGGCGATTTCCACGGGTGCCGGTTCGGGTAGCCAGCGCGCTATCGGCACGGGTGTGATGGGTGGCATGATCACGGCCACCGTGCTGGCAATCTTCCTGGTGCCGGTGTTCTTCGTGGTGGTGCGCGGACTCTTCAAGGGCAGCAAGGCTCAGGAAGAACGCGAGCAGGCACGTCTGGAAGGCAAGGAAATCTGACGATGACGCTGACAATGACGAAGCATTTGACCGCATTGCTGCTGGTGGCCGGCGTATTGAGCGGCTGCACGCTCGCGCCGCGCTACGAGCAGCCGGCCCCGCCGGTGGCGGGTGCCTATCCGGCCGCGCCCGAAGGCTACGCCGCTGCCGAAGTGAAGACCGGCGAAACGCGCCGGGCCAATGACATCGGCTGGCGCGAGTTCTTTACCGATCCGCGCCTGCAGGTGCTGATCGCCACCTCGCTGGAGAACAACCGCGACCTGCGTACGGCTGCCCTGCGAATCGAGGAAGCGCGTGCGCAGTACCAGATCCAGCGCGCGGACTTGCTGCCGACGGTGAACGGCAACGCCAGCTATCAGCGCGGCAAGTTCTCGGGCCTGACCTCGGGTGTGGGCCAGTCGTTCACGGGCAGCACCTACCAGGTGGGTCTGTCGGTGACGCAGTGGGAGCTGGACTTCTTCGGCCGCGTGCGCAGCTTGTCGAACGCGGCACTGGCGCAGTACTTCGCCACCGAGGAAGCGCATCGCGCGGCCCATATCTCGCTGGTATCGGAAGTGGCCAAGGCGTATCTGGCCGAACGCGCTGCCGCCGAACAGTATGAGCTGGCACGCAATACGTATGAAGCCCGCAAGAGCACGTTCGAACTCGCGCAGAAGCGTTTCGATGCGGGCGCCACGTCGGCGCTCGACCTGCGCGACAACGAATCGCTCGTCGCACAGGCGCGCGTATCGGCTGCACAACTGGCTCGCCAGCGTGCGCAGGCACAGAACGCGCTGGAAGTGCTGGTGGGCATGCCCATCGCGCAGATTCCGAACCTGCCCGCGCCGATGCAGTTGTCGGATGAACGCATCATCAGCGACATTCCGGAAGGGCTGCCGTCTGACCTGCTCACGCAGCGTCCCGACATCCGCCAGGCCGAGCAGACGCTGCTATCGGCCAACGCGAACATCGGTGCCGCACGCGCAGCGTTCTTCCCGCGCATTACGATGACGGCAAGTGCCGGCACCATCAGCCCGTCTTTCTCGGGGCTGTTCGATTCGGGCACGGGCATCTGGTCGTTCTCGCCGTCGCTGGTGCTGCCGATCTTCGACACGGGCCGTAACCTGGCGAACCTGGATCTTGCCAACGTGCGCAAGAATATCCAGATCGCCAACTACGAGAAGACGATCCAGACCGCGTTTGCCGAAGTGGCCGACGCACTGCAGGCACGCGGCACGCTCGAAGAGCAGGTGGCAGGGCAGGAGCAGCAGCGCAACGCGGAAGCCGCGCGTTACGAGCTGTCGCGCCTGCGCTTCCGCAGCGGCGTGGCGAGCTACCTGGACGAACTCGATGCACAGCGCCAACTGTTTTCTGCAGAGCAGGCATTGGTGCAGGCGCGGCAACTGCGGCTGACCAATGCGATTGATCTGTATCGCGCCCTGGGTGGTGGGTTGAATGAGACGGCGCCGGTGGCGCAGGTGAAACCTCAGACGACTACGCAGTGATGGTCTAGCGGGAAAAAAGAAAGGGCGAAGCTGATGAGGCTTCGCCCTTTTTGTTTGGCGTGGTGGAGATTGATGCGTTGACCCTCACCCCCAGCCCCTCTCCCGCAAAGCGGGAGAGGGGAGCAGAAAAGGCGGGAGAGGGGAGCAAACAGTTAGAACTTATACGTCGCTGCCAGAAAGAACACGATCGGATTCGGTCGCAACGTCGTCTTCGACGTAGACAACACCGTGCCGTCCGATGCCTTGATCGTCATGGTCGATTCGCTCTTGAGCGGGATATACGTCACCGCGCCGGTCACGCCCCAGTGCTCGTTGAAGTTGTATGTGCCGCCGATGTTGAAGATCGGTGCCCATGACGACGACGCATCGGCATGCACCGAGGTTGGTCCGGGAATCCCCGCACCTGCGGCCAGCACCGCGCCGAGGTTGTTGTTGACCGATTCCGCGAACGCCGGATTCACCTTGATGTCCGTGAAGAAGTTGTAGGACACGCCGATGCCCACGAACGGGCGGAACGTGACACCGGGCGAGCGGAAGTGATACTGCACCATCGCAGCCGGACTCCATTGCCGCGCCCGCGAGATGATCGGGTTCAGCGATGGGTCACCAAGGCTCTGCTTGCCCAGCGCACCGGCAGGCCCTGGCGGAATCAGTTCACCATGGCCGTAGATCTTGAACGTGGGCGGAATGCCACCCACACCCGTGATGGCGATATGGTCGGTGACAAAGTGGCTGAACGTGAGTCCCAGCGTGTCCGAGTTCGACGTGGACAGGCCGCTGCCCGGCGCCGAGAAGCTCGACGGCAGGCCCAGTGGATAGTTGATCGGCACATCCACCACGTTGGTGGTCAGCGGCCCGCTGGTGCCGAAGGTCTGGATGTGGAACCAGCCTGCCGAGACGACGTTGTCGCCCTTCTTTTGCGCATGCGCGGGCGCTGCGGCGAACAGGCCGAACATCGCCACGACGGCCAGCAGGCGAGATAGCGTTGCGTAACGTTGATGCTTCATCGATGGTCTCCCCGATTATTGTTATTCGACGAAGGCGCCAACCGTGAAGTACGGCGAGCCGTTGCGGTTCTCCAGAAAGCCGAACACACCGCCGGTGAACATCAGCTTGCCGGTGATGCCGGGCGTGCCTTCCTTGCGCGTGGTGGTGACCACGCCTGCTGTGGTCTGCGAGTAGTCGAGCTTCAGCGCGATGGCACGCGTGGCATCGGATGCGTGGAACGGATCGAGCTGCGCGGCTTCTGCGCCGACCAGCGCCGTGACCTTGTAGTCGAAGTTGCTGTCCACGCCGATGTACTCGCCATTGACACTGCCCTGCGACCAAGACACCGCTGGTGCCATCATGCCGATGCCGATTTCGTCATCCGCACCCAGCGGGAGATCTTTCGCACTGGCATAGCCCACGCGGATCATGATCGGCACCAGTTGTCCGCGCAGCTTGCCGACGATCAGGTACGCGCGGCCCATCACGGCCCCCAGGCTCGGAGGCTGCTCGCCTTCATAGTTCGTGGAAAGCAATGCACCGGTAGCCTGCGGCACGAACTTGTTGCCCTTCTGCTTGCACGTGCCGCCCGCCTTGTTGTCGCAGACGGTGAACGAGCCATCGGCTGCGAGCGACATGCGATAGTCCTGCGCCACCGTGGCGAAGCCCTTCGACGGAATCTCGTGAAAGCCCGAGCCGTTGTAGACGCCGGCGATCTTGCCGAGGTCGGTCTCGGTCTGCGCGAAGCCGATGAACTGGAAGTACGGGAACGTGGTGTCGGGCACCGCACCCGCGCCAAGGAAACCATTGAACTGGATGCGCGCGCCCGGAATGGTGCCACCCATCACCCCTTCACCGAGGAACAGCTTGGCCGGACGCGCCGGATCGAGGCTCGCACCCTTCAACTCGAACGCGCACTGGTTCAGCTTCTCTGTAGGCAGCGCGGTTTCCTGCGCGAGCGTACCCGTCATCACGTTCTGACCGTCGGTGGGGTCCGAGCGAGTCGGTGACACCGTGCCCGTGGTGCGCGGCACCGACGAGTCGAGGAAGGTCACGGCCCACGTCTTCTTCGTGGTGTCGATCTGCACCTTCACCAGTTCGCCGGAACCCGTGCCGCCGATGTACGGCGTGGAGTAGTCCACCGTGGCCGGACACAGGCGCGGCACGCCCACTGCCGCAGGCGACGGCGAACCGCCCCCGCCGCCTCCCCCGTCGCCGCCACCGCACGCGGACAGCAGCGCAATCGTGGCGAGGGCCGGTACGAGGCGCACGCGCGAGCGCCGTGCGGAAGCGTTGGGATAGTCGCGGGGCGCGAGCCATTGCGGCAGTTGCATCATGATGATGTCTCCTTCGGGGCTTTCTTATTTGGACTGTCTTGTGGGGTGTGAGGCAGGGTTCGTAGCGCTTATCGGCTTGCCACGGCACTGACGCGGAATGTCGGGTTCGCATCCGGGCCGAACAGATGCGCGTAGACCGGACCGGTGGTGATCAGTGCACCGCTGGTGCCGCTGTTATCGACGGTGGTGACTACGCCAGGCTTGGTTTGCGTGAAGTCCATCTGGAAGGCACCGGTCGGCGTGAGCGAAAGATCCTGCGGATCGAGCAATGCGGCGACGTTGTCTTGCAGTGCCGAGGCCGAATATTTGAAGTCGCTGCCCGAGCCGATGTAGCCGCCCTTCAACACGGCGGCGGTCGTCGGTGATGCAGATGCCAGCAAGCCGATGCCCGATTCATCGTCGACGCGCAGCTTGAAGTCGAGCGGATTCAGATCAATCTCCGCAAAGCCCACGCGCACCAGCACCGGCACAAGTTTTCCTTCGAGCTTGCCGACGATCATCACGCCGCGTGCACGGCTGTAGTTGTCCTGCAGCAGCGCGGCCTTGTAGAGATACGGATACGGCTGCATCTCGTTATCGTTGGCGCTTTCGAACGCACCGTCCGCAGTGCGCAGCGTCCATGGCTGCCCCGTGGACTTGCATGTGCCAGATGCCACCGTGCAGGTGCCGTCGGCGTTCAGCGTCTCGACCGCATTGATCGTGGCCGGCGCATAATTGGTGCCGTTGAGCAGTTCGCCGCTCGACGGTACGAGGTGATAGGCGAGCATGTTGTACTGGCCGGCCACCTTCGCGAAGTCGGTCTCGGTTTCCGCGAAGGCAATCACCGGGTACATCGGGAAGGTGCGCTCAGGAATGACCCCGAGGCCGCCCAGGCCGGGATTGTTGTAGGCAATCGTCGCGCCGGGAATGCCGCCGCCCGCTACGCCATGACCGATGAAGAGGATCGGCGGATTGGCCGGATCGATGATGGCCTGCGAAATGCCATCGGATGCCGTGGCCGTCTTCAGTTCGTAGGCACAGTTGTTCTGCGCTGCAGTCGGCAGCGGTCTGGTCGGATGCGTCATCGTGCCGGTCAACGTCACACCGGCGCGCGTCGGCGAGACGGTGCCGGTTTCTTTCGGCACGGCTGATTCGAGAATCTGGATGCGATACGTGCCCTGCCGGCTATCGAGCTGGATCTTCAAGAATTCGCCCGCGCCGGAGCCGCCCGTGTAGGTGGTGTTGTAGTCGAGCACGCTCGGACAGATATCGGCCACCGGTGCATTGGTGGTGGGGCCCGATGGGGTGCACGTTCCATGGGTGGCGCACTGCTGCGCCGAGGCTTGTGGCGTGCTGCCGCCGGGTTCGCCATCACCGCCGCCGCAAGCGGCCAGTGCGATCGTCAGGCTTACCCCAGCAACGGCGAAAATGGTGCGTCGAAAGTTCGACTGATCCATGGTTGTCTCCTGTTTTTATCGTCGGCGCGACGGATTTTTTTTGATGTCGCACAGTGGTCGGAATCTCGCGTTTCAAGCGATGACGCGCAATAGAGCGCACGTTCCAAACACGGTGGCCGCGCCGCAGTGCCTTGTCGGCCAAAGCGATCCGCAGATCGTTCAAACCGCTCGCACACGGTGTTGCGAGCGAATTCAAACGGGGGGAGCGCCAGGCCGCAGTGGGTATTCCATATGGATCAGCGGAATCAGAACTTGTACTCGCTGTTGGCGGGATCGAATGCCGAGGCATCGAACGTTTTCTTCACGGCCTTTTCAAAGACGATCTTCTCCACCATGTTGCCGTCCGCATCCCACGCGGTTTCCTGACGCGGCCATGGATGCTTGAGATCGAACATCAACTGCACCTTCTTCGCGTAGTACTTGGGCGGCCCCTCGGGCAGTTCCCACGTCAGCGCCACCATGCGCACGCCCTGCTCCTGCACGATATCGACGCGGCTGTATTTCTCGGAGAGACCTGCGGCGCGCAGCGTCCTGGCATCGCGCTCCAGCATCGACAGCACGAACTGGAAACCGAGATCGCGCACGGTGTGATTCGATTGGGATTTCGCGAGCGATCCATCGATCGATGTCCAGATCGACGTGAAGCCGAGCACGCCGCCCAGGTGGCCGTACATTTCCTCTTTACGCTTGGTTTCGTCGTAGATGATTTCCTGTCCCGACTGCGCGCCGTTAGGCAACCACTTCGCATAAAGCTGACGCGGCATATGGCGATAACGGATGAGCATGCGCGCGGGCTTGTCCTGCCATTGGCCGTTCAGACGCTCCTGTCGCGTCATCGCGTATTCGTATTCGGGATAGCGATTGATTTCCTGTCGCGCCCACGTCAGCAATGCCTCGGGTTGCAGCGCATCGAACACGGCCAGCACCTGCGCATCGGGTTGCGCGGCCAGCTCACCACTGGCGATCTGCTTGGCGAACAGCGTGGTCTGCTGCGACGTGGGCAGACCGTCGTAAGGCGTGGCGGCGCGGCTCTGCGGTGCCGGTGCGCCTTGCGCATGCACATCGAACAGGCTCAGCGTTGGCGCGGTCATCATGCCGAGGGCGCCGCCAATCGCGGCAATCGTGATCATTTGCTTCATCGCGTGTCTCCAGTACTCCGGTGTATTTCGACTTTTTTCATACGACAGGCAAGACGGGTCCCTCCCGCGCATGTCGGCAGACAGCGGGCTCATGGGCGCGACAGGGACGTAACGGGTCACGCCGCGCTTGGGGCGTGGCGATATCGCACGTGTGGCGTTGGGGAGCGGCGGCCCCGGTCAGGGCCGCCGTGATACTCGCCTGGTGACTCGGCTAAAGGCTCGGCTACGTTCGGGGACGGGTACGCATCCAGTCATCGAGCGGATTGCTGGGGAAGGCACAGTGCTCGCGGCGTACCGCCATGCTGGCGGTGGCCGAGCGCGTCGTGCCCTCGTTGCGTACCGTGCGCGCACTGCGGCGCGCGCGATTCACTGCGGCTGCCGTGGCGGCAGCGGCTTGCTGGGTTTCGCTTTCCACCGTGGCTGCCAGCGCAGCCATGTGAGCCTGTTCATCGGCATGCTGCGACTCGCCGATTTCAAAGACATCGTGCAATGCGCCAAGCTCCTGGGTCTCTGGCGACGGTGCCTTGAGGGCAGCCACCACCATCGACGTCAGTTGGGCGAGCACCTCGGTGTCGCTCATGCGCTTGCCTTGGGTGAAGGCCGGCATCAGGTTGCCCAGTTCATCGCCCGCCAGCACACCCGCCAGTGCCTTCAGCGCGAAATGCAGCCGCCAGCCCAGGTCTTGCCGTGGCACATCGGGCAGCGCGCGTGCAAACGCTTCGAAGAAGCGTCCGAACACGGGTGCATAGTGTCCCATCAGCCAGGACTGGATGAAGGGCGAGGTATCGGAATACACGCGCCCCAGCAGCCTGAGGAACGATGGCCCGCCGATCTCGGGCTCGCGCGCCATCTGGAGCGCGGGCACGAACAGCGCACCCATCACGTGTTCGCAGCGGATCTCGTTACCCGGCCAGCGCGCCTCGCAGGCATCCAGCAAGGCCAGCCGCCGGGTATTGAGCGGATCCAGCCGGCGTCCGAGCACCGACTGCATCATGATTTCCTTGCTGCGAAAGTGATAATTGACTGCGGCCAGATTGACGATTGCCCGCGACGTCACCTGTCTGAGAGAAGTGGCTTCGTAACCTACCTCGATGAACAGTTTCTCGGTCGCATCCAGGATGCGGGCCTTTGTATCTCCTGCCGTGGTTTTCCCGGTCTTCATGGGGCGTCTCTCGCTCAAATACCGCTGTGGACCCCTGCAAAAAAGTCAATCAATCCACTCGCTGCCCAAGCTCCATGCTCTGTCGGCATACGGATGCTTGAAACGGTTGTAAGCAGCCTACTCTACCGATTGCACCGTTTCACAAGTCCATTTTTCGAGGTCTGCCTCTAAAATGCAAGCCCCGATTCTGCATGACAAAAATTCTTATCACGCCGTGATGGTCTTTTTCAGTGTGGATGCATTCTGCGCCGTCAGTGCGAACACTGACAATTGGGGGTTCGCACCTATGCTGGTGGGAAATACCGAGCCATCTAATACGGATAGGTTATTTAAATGGTGATGGCGCCCCGCGCTATTTACCACGCCACGGGCAGGGTCATCGCTCATGGCGCAGCCACCCATCAAATGCGCCGTGAATAACAGCGCGCGAAATTTTTTCAATGGCAATTGGCCGATGGATTCGCGTGCCTCGGCCCAGCTCGAATAATGGGCGGAATCCAGATGGGCCGGGCGGACACGGCGCGCGCCGGCCGCGAACTGGGCTTCAGCCATGCTCAGGTACGCGCGGCGCACCCCATCCCAGAGGTAATCGCTCACGTCGTAATCCAGCACCGGACTGCCGTCATCGGTAATCCTGACACGACCGCCCGGACTCTCGGGCACGAAGCCATCGCGCAACAGCGCCAGCATGGCGTTGGTATGCGGCAACGCCGCCATCTCTTGGCGCAGGTCGTTGCCGATCGCGTTGAACACGCCCGCGCTGATGCCGGGGAACATGGGCGGGACTTCAAGCTTGTAGCCCATCGGCCCTGTTGCGCCGTCGCGCCACTGGAAATGATCCGATGCCACCGACTGCGGCGCGCCATAATAAGGATCAATTTTCTCCGGCATTTCTGCGATGCTCAAATTCACCGGATGAATAAACGTGCGTAGGCCGACTTGCTTGTGCGGATCGGGCACGCGTGAGCGCAGCAATAGGGCCGGCGAGTTGATCGCCCCGCCCGCTACCACTACATGCCGGGCGCGCACGGTGACCGCGATGCCGCTGGGTGTGTAGCCATCGGCGCCGATCGCGTCGGCGGTCAGGCCGCGTACAGACTTTCCGTCATGGTCGAGGGTGCGCACGCGCAGCCGGTGCACCAGCGTGGCGCCATGGGCCAGCGCGGCGGGGATGGTCGAGACGAGCATCGACTGCTTGGCGTTGACCGGACAGCCCAGGCCGCAATAGCCCGAGTTCCAGCAGCCCTTCACGTTGCGCGGAATGGCATGCCACTCCCAGCCCAGCGCCTGGCAGCCGCGCTGGAGCACCGCATTGTTGGGATTCGGGTCCATCGCCCACGGCGCCATGTTCAGGCGTGCCTCGATCTGCGTGAACCACGGAGCCATGTCCGCCGCGCTGTGTCCCGTGACCGCATGCTCGGATGCCCAGTGCGCCAGGGTCTGCGGCGGCGTGCGGAAGCTCGACGACCAGTTCACGGTGGTGCTGCCGCCTACCGAGCGACCCTGCAGGATCGAGATCGCGCCGTCCGAGGTGGCGCGTGCCGCGGCCTCCTGGTACAGATCGCGATAGGCGCGCGCCTCGTCCATGTCCTTGAAGCTGTCGGAGGTGTGCAGCCCCCCTTCTTCGATCATCAGCACAGTGAGGCCGGCCTGGCTCAGGATCTCCGCCGCGATGCCGCCACCAGCGCCCGTGCCGATGATGGCCACGTCGGCCTCCAATGTGCGCGGCGCGGTGAACGTGGCGGCGTCGAGCACCTTCCAGCCGGACGCGATGCCGGCGCTGTAGATATCGGGAATCGGCATGTCGGCCCTTGCTGTTAGCTGTGAATGGCGCGATAGATCGCGGCGTGGGGGCCGGGGTAGCCGCTGGCGCTCCAGGTATCGGGCACCACGTAGTAGCCCACGCCGATCAGCTTCACCAGCACCACGCCGCCCGCATTGAGCGTGGCGAACCGGCTGCTACGCCAGCGGCCGAGGAAGCCGCGTACCTGTTCTGGCGTGGCCTCGCTCCACGGACTGCGCACGCCGGCCACGGCCCAGCGCAGCGGAGTGCTGGCCAGCAGGTCGAGCAGCTTGCGCAATTCGTCGCGGCCGTTCTGACCCATGGCGGCGATGGTCACGTCGATGTTCTTCACGGCCGCCGTGCTCCTTGTCTCGCGCTGCGCGGTGGGCATCGTTTCGAGTTCGCTGATCACGGCGGGCAGCACCGCGCGGAACAGCGCCACGTCATCGGGTCGCAGGAAGGCCATGCCGGCCTGCGGTGGCGCGGCGGGCGAGCAGCCCGTCAGCGCGGGCAGCAGCGCCGAGCAGGCAATGGCCGCGCAGAACCCGCCGCCGACCTTCAGGAAATGCCGGCGCGAAGGTGCCGAGGGATGGTCCGCTGGAAGGTCCGGGGGAAGGTCCGGTAGGGGCATCGTGTCTCCATTTTTTCTTATGTGGCTCAGGTATCCCGAGGCGTTGTGATTCTGCCGAACCCGGCGAAATTTATTTGCGGCGACTGTCAGGTTTCAAACGCACGACCGACATCCGCCGCCAACGCCAATTCCGCATGGCCGGGCTGCGTTTGATGTGCACGCTCCGCCACTGGAAATGCGCCGCAAATAGAGCAATTCTTCCAACGAGCAGTTTGACGGGGCGCGAAACCGGTTCCTATGATGACATCGACCAATGTCACAATCAACGATGGCGCTGATCGCGTCCGACAGTCACGGACGGCATCAGCCCACCCCATGGAAAGGCGCCATATGAATGCTCCAGCGGATCTCCCCGATTACCTGTCGGCAGACAGCCCGGAGGTTGCGTGCGATATCGCGATCATCGGTAGTGGCTTTGCCGGACTCGGCATGGGTATCCGCCTGAAGCAGTCGGGCGTGGAGGATTTCCTGATCTTCGAGCGCGCTGGTTCCATTGGCGGCACCTGGCGCGACAACCACTACCCGGGCTGCGCCTGCGATGTGCAATCGCACCTCTACTCGTTCTCGTTCGCGCCCAATCCGGACTGGTCGCGCATGTTCTCGCCGCAGCCGGAAATCCGCCGCTACCTTGAACACTGCACCGACAGCTTCGGATTGCGTGAACACCTGCGCTTGAACCACGAATTGCGCAGCGCGCAGTGGGACGATGCCGCAGCGGTCTGGCGGCTGCAGATGGCCAATGGGCGCTGCGTGCGCGCCCGCGTGCTGATCTCGGGCATGGGCGGGCTGAGCCGTCCATCGATCCCGAACATCCCTGGCCTCGATACCTTCGCCGGCACGATGTTCCATTCGCAGCAGTGGCGCCATGACTATCCGCTGACAGGAAAGCGCGTGGCGGTGATCGGCACCGGCGCCAGTGCCATCCAGTTCGTGCCGCAGATCGCACCGGCTGTGTCGCAACTCGATCTCTACCAGCGCACGCCGCCGTGGATCATGCCCAAGCCAGATCGCCGTGTGTCGGCGTTCGAACGCGCGATGTTCCGCCGCCTGCCGTTCACGCAGCGGCTCGCACGCACGGGGCTGTACTGGATGCTGGAGTCGCGCGTGCTGGGCTTCGTGATTCATCCGAAACTGATGAGGGCCGTGGAGCAGGTCGCGCGCCGCCACCTGCGTCGCCAGGTGCCGGACCCCGTGCTGCGCCAGACGCTGACGCCGGACTACACCATCGGCTGCAAACGCGTGCTGATCTCCAACGACTACTACCCGGCGCTGTCGCGCAGCAATGTCGATGTGGTCACCACAGGTATCGACCATGTGGAAGCCGACGCGGTGGTGCTGCGCGACGGCACACGCCGCCCTGTGGACGCGATCATCCTTGGCACGGGTTTTCACGCGACCGATCCGTTGCCGCGCGGCGTGATCGTGGGCCGTGAAGGACGCGATCTGCTCGATGCCTGGCGCGATGGCGCCGAGGCGTACCTGGGCACCACGGTATCGGGCTTCCCGAACCTGTTTTTGATCGTCGGCCCTAACACCGGACTCGGCCATAGCTCGATGGTTTTCATGATCGAGTCGCAAGTGAACTACGTGCTCGATGCCCTCGCACAAATGCGCCGCGAGCGCGTGCAAGCGGTGGATGTGCGCCCGCCCGTCCAGCAACAGTTCAACCACGGCATCCAGCAGAAGCTGGGCCACGCGATCTGGTCTGAAGGTGGTTGCGCAAGCTGGTACATCGACCCGAACAACGGCAAGAACACCACGCTCTGGCCCGGCTTCACATGGCAATTCCGCAACGCCACGCGGACATTCCGCATGAACGACTACGAACGCCGGCCCGTGCGAGATCACGATGCAGACACGGCGCATCAAGGCGCCCACCACAACGTGCCCACCGCTACGGTGCGCGCCTGAGCCGTCCCCAAAAAATAGAAGCGAACCTGGATTGACCGAGGAGAGATCGATGAAGGATTTCCGCAACAGGGTGGCCGCAATCACGGGCGCCGGTTCCGGCATGGGCCGCTGCCTGGCGATACAGCTTGCGCAGGCCGGCTGCCACGTGGCGCTATCGGATCGCAATGAGGCGGGGCTGGCGCAAACGCTTGCCGAGGTGCAGCGCGCAGCGCCCGATATCCACGCAACCACGCATGTTGTGGATGTAGCGGATCGCGCTGCAGTGTATGCGTGGGCCGATACCGTGGCGCGCGATCATGGCCGTGTCAACCTGATCTTCAACAACGCGGGCGTGGCGCTCTCCAGCACCGTGGAAGGTATGAGCTACGACGATCTCGAATGGATCATCGGCATCAACTTCTGGGGCGTGGTGTATGGCACCAAGGCTTTCCTGCCGCACCTGAAAGCCAGCGGCGAAGGGCATATCGTCAACACGTCGAGCGTATTCGGCCTGTTCGCGCAACCCGGCATGGGCGCTTACAACGCGAGCAAGTACGCCGTGCGCGGCTTCACCGAATCGCTGCGGCAGGAGCTGGATCTGATGGATTGCGGCGTGTCGGCCACGACCGTGCATCCGGGTGGCATCAAGACCAATATCGCGCGCGACAGCCGGGTCTCGTCCAGCGTCAACGGCCTGCTGGTGCGCGATGAACAACAGGGCCGCGAGGAGTTCGAGAAATTTTTCATCACCTCGGCGGACAAGGCTGCGCGCGTGATTCTCGATGCCGTGCGTGCCAACAAGCGGCGCGTGCTGGTGGGCCCCGATGCATACGCCGCCGATGCGATGGCGCGCTTGCTGCCCGCTGCGTACCAGTCGCTCGTGGTGCGCGAGACGCGCCGCAAGCGTCGGCAGTTCGTGCAAGGCGACGCTCCCGCATCGGCGCCCGGCGGAGAACGCGCATGACGCGCGCCGCCCTGCCTCGCGAAGCGGTGCTGCAGGCACCGCCCGGTCGATTCACGCGCTGGTTCGGCCAGGGCCGCGTGGGTTTCACGAGCCTGTCGCGCGACACGCTCGCGCGCCGCTATGCGCTGCCAACCTCGCGCTGGGTACAGGTCATGGGCGCACTTGTTCACTACACCGAAGAAGGCGTGCCCGAGGGCGAGCCACTGGTGCTGATCCACGGGTTCGGCGCGTCGCTGCACACGTGGGAAGGACTGATGCCGATGCTGCGCCAGCGGTATCGCGTGATCCGTCTTGATCTTCCACCGTTCGGTCTGACCGGCCCGCTGCGCGATGCACGCGGTCGCGTGGTCACGATGGATGTCGATGTGTATCGCAGCTTTATCGACAGCTTCCTGCTGGCCGTGGGTATCTCGCGCGCCACGCTGATCGGCAACTCGCTGGGCGGGCTGATTGCGTGGGATCTCGCCGCACGCCGGCCCGCGCTGGTGGATAGGCTCGTGCTGATCGATGCGGCGGGCTTTCCGATGAAGCTGCCGATCTATATCAGTCTGTTCCGGCACGCCGTGGTGCGCTGGTCGGCCCCGTGGATGTTGCCCGAAGCGATCATCCGCGCGGCCACACGCGATGTGTACGGCGATGCCAGGCGCGTGCCGGAATCCACGTTCCGGCGCTACGTCGATTTCTTTTATGCAGCAGGCAGCCGCGAAGCGGTGGGCCGCATGGTGCCGAGGCTCGATTTCGATGCGTTGGATACCGAGCGGCTGCGCGGCGTGCAAGCCCCCACGCTGGTGTTGTGGGGCGAGCGCGACCGCTGGATACCGCCCGCGCATGCCGCGGCGTTCGCGGCACGTCTCCCCGTCGTGTCGCTGCACCGCTATGCGGGTCTCGGCCATGTCCCGATGGAAGAAGACCCGCAGCGCGTGGCGGCTGACCTGCTGCCCTTCCTCGACGGCGCCCGTGAGGCGTCGGTCCCTTCGACACAGGAGTCCTCGTCATGATGCCCGTACGCCGCGACGTTCATCCCCATCTGCCGCCCGAACGCATCTGCGACTGGCACGAGCGCGGGCAGCACGTCACCCACTTCATCAACGCGCTGTCGATCTTCTTCCCGGCCGGCGAACGCTTCTTCATGGACAGCGTGCGCAACTACCGCGACCGCGTCACCGATCCTGAACTCAAGCAGGCTGTGGCTGGCTTCATCGGGCAGGAGGCGATGCACACGCGCGAGCACATCCTCTACAACCGGTTGTTGGACGATGCAGGACTGCCAGCGTCGAAGCTCGACAACGCGGTGGCCAAGCTGCTTAACCTGCTGCGCAAGATCCTGCCGAAATCGTGGCAGCTCGCGCACACCATCGCGCTGGAACACTACACGGCGATGCTGGCCGGCGGCATGCTGTCCGATCCGCGCCACATGGGTGTGTCCGAGCCGGGATATCGACAGGTGTGGACGTGGCACGCGCTGGAAGAAACCGAGCACAAGGCGGTGGCGTACGACGTGTGGAACACGGTGATGAAGCCGGGACCGTATCGCTACCTGCTGCGCGCGTTCACGATGCTGACCACCACGGTTACGTTCTGGGCGCTGGTGTTCGTATTCCACGTGCGGCTGGTGATGGCGGACAAGACGTGCCGCAACAAGCTGACGGGCTTCGGCAGCGTGATCAAGTTTCTGTGGGGTTCACCGGGTGTGCTGCGCAAGATGATTCCGGAATGGTTCGATTACTTCCGGCCGGGCTTCCATCCGTGGGACGAAGACAACCGCGCGGAACTGAGCCGCATCATGCCGCTGATCGAAGAGATCGAGCAGACAGCAATCAAAGCCGGGGCGAGTACGCGTGCGCCATCGTTGCGCAACGCCGCCTAAGCGCACCCTCTCCCGTTTTGGTTTGCTCCCCTCTCCCGCTCGCGGGAGAGGGGCCGGGGGTGAGGGCCAGCCGATCAATCACTCACCACGCGTCTCTTCGCGCTTCTCGCCTAGATTCGCCAAAATCCCCGCCACCCGATCCCCCAGATACTTGTTCGCCGAAACCTCCAGCGCACGCATCATCTCCGTCTCCAGCGTGACCATCGCCAGCGGACGAATCCGCCACAGCACATCCACAATGCGTGGCACTTCCGCAGGCGGCGGCAGTTGCCCTTCGCCGAAGCGGTCCAGTTCGCGCACCACCATGCCGACGATGCGATCGGACACGGCCTGAAAATGTCCGCGTGCGTGCTCGATGATGTCGAGCAGATCATTGAGCGGAAAGCCCGCACGCGCCATTTCCACGCCTGCCGCCAGCGCACGCGGACTGCGTGCCAGATAGCCGAGACCATCGGGCTCCAGCAACCCCAACGCAATCGCGCGCTTCAGCACCGGCCGTGAAATCGCGCGGCCAAACATGCGCGCGAGTGCGAGATAGGAATAGTGGCGCGGTGCCTCGGTATTCCACGGACTGCTGATCGCGGTTTCCAGCCCCAGGATCGAGCGCAGGTCGTGCCCTTCCACGATGGCCTTGAGCAACTCCATGATGTTGGCGAGCGTGTAGCCGCGCGCCAGCAGATGGTTGATCAGCCGCAGCCGTCCCAGATGCGTCTGCGTATAGATGCCCACGCGCCCGCGCCGCTCGGGCGGATCGATCAGCCCCTTGTCCTGGTACGAGCGGATATTGCGCACCGTGGTGCCCGCCACGCGCGCGAGTTCGTCGATCGTGTACTCGGGCGGTGTCGTGGATAGATCGGCGGACATGGCGGAATCTGGGGAGGCGACGGACTGGCCATCGCGCGGGATCGAGGTCATGGGGGAAAATTCTAAACGAGTCGGGCGACGCTACAATGCGCCAACACATTCCGGCGCCCCCATGCATATCCGTTGGCTCGAAGATTTCGTCTGTCTGGCACAGGCTGGCAGCCTCGCGCGTGCCGCCGAACTGCGCAATGTCACGCCGCCTGCATTCGGTCGCCGCATGCAGGCGCTGGAGGTCTGGGCCGGCGCGCCGCTGATCGACCGCAGCGCGTTTCCGGTGCGGCTCACCGCCGAAGGCCGCCAGTTTCTCGAAGCCGCCCAGGCGGCGCTGCGCACGCTCGACGAGGCGCGCATGTCGCTGCGCGCGGCGCATCGTGCGGACGCCAGCACCATCACGATTGCCACCGGAAAGACACTAGCGCGCTCGATGGTGCCCGCATGGCTGGCCAGCCTGCGCCATGCCTTGCGCGACGACGCCGTGGGCGCGGGGTTCCGCACGCGGCTCTCCACCCACGCCACGCACGACGCGCTGGAGATGTTCACCGAGGGCGATGCCGACTTCCTGCTCTGCTATAGCCCGCATGATCTTCCCGTGATGCTCGACGACACCCGCTACATGTTCCATCCGGTGGGCGTGGAGCGATTGGTGTGCGTGGCAGCGGCCGATGCGCGCGGCGGTCCAACGTTCCGACTCGGACAGCGTACGGCGATGGTGCCGATGATCGCGTATGCCGAGACCCTGACCATGGGCCGCATGGTCAATCAGGAAATCGCGCGCCGCAAACTGGCCGGCAAGCTCGACGTGATTGCGGTGAGCGATTTCGCGGAGTCGGTGCATGAAATGGTGCGCCAGAAAATGGGCCTGGCGTGGCTGCCCGCGAAGCTGATTGCGGATGATCTGCATGCAGGGAGGCTGGTGCGTGCGGATGTGCAGGGCGATGCTGTGGACCTTGCGCTGGATATCCGGCTGTATCGGCCGAGAACGCAGATGCGGGCGTTGGCGGAGGTGTTTTGGGCGGCGGCGGTCAGGTAGCTCCCCTCTTGTTCTGCTCCCCTTTCCCCGCTTGTTTCGCTCCCCTCTCCCGCTTTGCGGGAGAGGGGCTGGGGGAGAGGGCCAGCGGTCCAAATTGCGATGTGGTCGGCAAGCAGAGCCTCCCGCCCTCTCCCCTAACCCCTCTCCCGCCGCGCGGGAGAGGGGAACCAAAAGCCAAGCCGGAAGAGCGGCCATGCACCACTTCCGCTCATTGCCAAAACAGCAACCCCCATTGCCAAAGCTGCACGATGCCTCGCCGCGCGCTCTCTAACATCGGCGCAAACATTCAAAGCCCTGCCGGAGAAATCATGAAGACCCTGATGCGCGCGGCTGTTGCCGCCACCCTTGCCAGTGCCGCGTTCGCGGCCTCGGCCGCTCCCGCCTACCCCACCAAGCCGATCACGCTCGTCGTGGGTTACACCGCAGGCGGCAGTGTGGACCTCGTGGCGCGCACCGTGGCGCCGGAACTGAGCAAGCGTCTCGGGCAGAGCGTGGTCATCGAGAACCTGGGTGGGGCCGGCGGCACGATCGGCGCACAGAAGGTGGTCAAGGCCGAGGCCGATGGCTACACACTGCTGCTGGGTTCGGGCAGCGAAGTGTCGATCGCGCGCCTGACCAATCCGGCTGTGCGCTACGACGGCGAGAAGGACCTGGCGGCCATCACGTTCGTCGGCACGCAGCCGATGGTGCTGGTTGGCAAGCTGGACCTGCCCGCGAAGAATGCCGCCGAACTGATTGCGCTGGCCAAGGCCAAGCCGGGTTCGCTTTCGTATGCCTCGTCGGGCGTGGGTACGCCGCTGAACCTGGCTGGTGAACTCATCAAGCAGCAGGGCCAGGTCAACTTCACGCATGTGCCTTACAAGGGCGCTTCCGCCATGGCCACTGACCTGCTCGGCGGCCAGATCGATCTCGCCGTGATGGTGCTGTCCTCCGCACTTCCGCATATCCAGGCCAACCGCGTGCGGGCCTATGGCGTGACCGAAGGCAAGCGCGCCAGCGTGGCGCCGAATGTTCCTGCGCTGGCCGAGACCCCCGCGCTCAAGGGCGTGGACATGGGGGTATGGTTCGGATTGATGGCGCCTGGCAAAACTGACCGGGCTATTATCGATCGCCTGAATACTGAGATGCAGGCCGTGCTGACCATGCCCGATGTGAAGAAGAAGCTGGCCGAGGCCGGCGTGGAGGTTTCACCGGCCAATCCGGCGCAGTTCGCCAGCTTCGTGAAGCGCGAGACGGCCAAGTACCGCACCATCGTGCAGACCGCCGATATTCGCCAATGAGCCGCCAATAAGCCACAGCCGAGGATGTACCAGATGACGCAGCGTGCCCCTACCTTCGACGCCTATCCGGTCGAGGTCGAGTTTCCCGATATCCGCCCCTACGCCGAAGGCAACAGCGGCGTGGCGTACGTCCACACGTTCGACAGCGGCATTGCAGGTCCGCACGTGATGATCAACGCACTGACGCACGGCAACGAGGTGTGTGGGGCGATTACGGTGGGCGGCCTGCTTGACCATGGCCTGCGTCCGCGCACGGGCAAGCTGACGCTGTCGTTTGCCAATGTGGATGCCTACGCGCGCTTCGATGCGTCCACGCCCGATGCGTCACGCTTTGTCGATCAGGACTTCAACCGCGTCTGGACCGCTGCTGTGCTCGACGACATGTCGTGCGATTCCTCGGAACTGCGCCGTGCCCGTGCGATGCGTCCCATTGTCAATACCGTCGACCTGCTGCTCGATCTGCATTCGATGCATGAGAAGAGCCGTCCGCTGATCGTGTCGGGTCCGCTCGACAAGGGCATCGCGCTATCGCGGGCGCTCGGCACGCCTGCCGACGTGATCGTCGACGAAGGCCATCCGGAAGGCCGCCGCATGCGCGACTACGCCGATTTTGGCGATGCCGCGAGCGCACGCAACGCGCTGCTGATCGAATGCGGCCAGCACTGGGAAGTCTCCGCCGTGGACGTGGCCCGCGACAGCACCGCGCGCTTTCTGCTGAACGCTGGCATCGTCGAGGAAGCCGACCTGCCCGCCGGATGGCTGCGTCCGCTGCCCGCCGCGCAACGCGTGATCCGCGTGACCGAACCCGTGGTGGCGAGCAGCATGGACTTCCGTTTTGCCGGCCCTTATACCGGCCTCGAAACGTTTGCCGACGCGGGCACCGTGATCGCCTGGCGCGATGGCGAACCCGTGGTCACGCCCTATGCCAACTGCGTGCTCGTCATGCCTTCTCTGCGCCAGCTCCGGCCCGGCGTGACCGTAGTGCGGCTCGGTCAGCTTGAACTATGAAACCGGTTGCATATATCACAACGTGATATTTTGCCGATTCCCTAGATTAAGCATTCTCTACATTCAAGGCGGCACTTCGGACATCCGATAACCGTGACGTGACGACCTGCCATCAGAGCGGGCGTTACCCGTGCGTCACGATGGTGCACGGCGTTAATCACGGAGCGCCCCTTGTATTCAAACTCTTCTCTTACCCTGCCGCGGCAGGCGTCGGCTGGCGGCTTGCGCGCGCGGGCCGGCAGCTGGAGTATCGGCACGCGCCTAGCGCTGGTAGTCCTTGCCGTCCAGATTGTCGCGTTCTGCGCCTTTTCGCTGGCGCTCTCGCTGAGCAGCATGCGCCAGCTCGAAACGCAGGCGCGCGAGGCCATCACCGCCGAAAGCCAGACCCTGCGCGAGCTGGTGGCCCAGCTCGACGACACCATGTTGCAGGAGGCCGACCGCTTCCTGCTGAGCTTTGCCGCCGTACTCCCCGGACCGTATGCCGTGGACCCCGCGCAGACCATCGAGGTGGCTGGCAAGGCCACGCCCGAGTTCCGCAGCGGCGACCTTGTGCTCAACAACAGCTTCGAGATCCCGGACAAGTTCTTCGCCAACACGGGCGGCGTGGTGGCCACGGTTTTCGCGCGTACGGGCGATGACTACATCCGTGTCACCACCTCGCTGAAAAAGCAGGATGGCCAGCGCGCCATCGCCACCGTGCTCGATCGCGCCAGCCCGGCCTACGCGGCGGTGGCTGCAGGCAAGTCGTACCGCTCGCTGGCCTGGCTGTTCGGCAAGCCCTACATGAGCAAGTACGAACCCGTGCGCGATGCCAGCGGGAAGATCGTCGGCGCGCTGTACGTGGGCGTGAACGTCGAGGCGGAACTCGCGGCGCTGAAAAACCGCATCCGTCGCAAGACGATCGGTGCCGATGGCCAGTTCATCGTGATCGACGCCAAGCCGGGTGCGGACCAGGGCAAGGTGATGGTGGACCGCTCCGGCAGCGAAGGAACTGTGCAGATCGATGCCAAGGATGCCGAGGGGAAGTCCTGGGTGCGTGACATGATCGCCGCGAAGGATGGCGATGTGATCAACACCGTGGCCATCGGCAACAACGCCGCAGTGGAGCGCCTGACCGCGTTCGCGACCTATCCCGAATGGAGGTGGCTGATTGCCGGCAGCGTGCCGACGGCCTCGCTGCGCAACGAACTCGAAGCCAGCCGCAACCTTTTCCTGGCCGGTGGACTGCTGGCTGCGCTGGTGGTGTCGGCCGCGTTCTGGTGGCTGCTGCGCCGTATGGTCAGCCAGCCGCTGGCGCATGCCGCCGATGCAGCAGGGCGCCTGGCTTCCGGTGATCTCACCGCGCGGCTGGAGACCACGCGCAATGACGAGATCGGCCAGTTGATGCGTGCGATCGATGGCGTGGGGCAGGGCCTCAGTGGCATCGTCGACAAGGTGCGCGGCAGCGTGGGCGCCATTGCGGGCAGCACGAGCCAGATTGCCAGCGGCAATGCCGATCTCTCGGCGCGCACCGCATCGCAGGCGGGCAGCCTGGAGCGGACCGTGGCGAGCATCGAGGAGCTTTCGGTCACGGTGAAGCAGAATGCCGACAACGCGCACGACGCGAATGCCGCCGTGGCGAGCGCCGCCGATGCGGCACGCGCCGGCGGCACCACGGTGGGCCGCGTGGTCACGACCATGGCCGACATCCATCGCAATGCGCAGCAGGTGGTGGACATCATCGGCATGATCGACGGCATCGCGTTCCAGACCAACATCCTGGCGCTCAACGCCGCCGTGGAAGCCGCGCGCGCGGGCGAGCATGGCCGTGGGTTTGCCGTGGTGGCGGGCGAGGTGCGTAGCCTGGCGCAACGCAGCGCAAACGCTGCGGGCGAGATCAAGCAGTTGATCGAGCGTACGGTGACCGATCTGAAGTCGGGCAACGAGGCCGTGCAGCAGGCGGGTACGGCCATCGACGATATGGTGCGTCGCGTGGAAGGCATTGCCGCGCTGATGGGCGATATCAGCACAGCCTCGCGCGAGCAATCGCTGGGGCTGGGGCAGGTGAGCAGCGCCGTGGCGGAGATGGATACAGTGACGCAGCAGAACGCCGCGCTCGTGGAAGAAGCCGCTGCCGCCGCCGAAAGCCTGCATCACCAGGCGCAGGAGCTGCGCCAGGCGGTGGAGGTGTTCAGGCTGGCCTGATCGTCCCGGCCAGCTTCGACGTAGCCCGCTCAGGCCACCGGGGCCGGGGCGGGCTGGGCGGGTGCCGGCGCTGGTGCTGCTTCGGGCTGGGGTTGCGGCTTCAGTCCGGGGAAGAGTTCGTCCACCAGTTCCTCGATCTTCATGTCGGGCGGAATGAAGTTGCTCAGGTTCACGCCACCCGCGCTGCGGTTGGCGTTGAAGATGGCCTTGCCCACGCGCTCGCCGTTGCGGTACACGGTGATGTCGGCGGCGGCCAGGAAGGGCGTGATGTAGTTCTGGCGCTGTGCCACGTACATCGCCGTCATCGGGCAGGATGCCATGGACGAGTTCGGCGGCAGCAGCTTCACCTCGAAGTTGCGCACGCGCAGTGCCTTGATGAAGCTTTCCACGTAGGCATTGTTGCTCACCTGGTTGGTGACCACGCAGAACAGCGAGCCATCGGCACCGACCACGCGGTTGCCATCGACACGGAACTGCGCCGGGCCGCCATAGGCACCGGGCTGGAAACCGGCAATCGGATCGACCTGATCCGCGCGATCTACCGGCAACACGCTCTGGTAGGTGGAACAGCCCGTGGCCAGCAGGGCCAGCGTGGCGGCAATCGTTACTCTCTTCATCATGGGTCCTGGATCGCGTCGGCGAGGGCGCCGGCCGCCCGGACCCGCATCCATGGCGGTTCAGGGGCGCATTGCCGGCAGCATGCCTCCGTAATGTAGGCGTGCCGGCCATGGATCAAAGCGCAGAACAGCGAGGGACTGATGCCGCAAATCGCCGCGCAACCCCCGGATCCCGAAGCGATGCCTCGATGTGATGCCTAGTTGGCGCCGCCGCGCAGCAGGCAGTCCGACAGCAGCGGCGTACCGCCCTCGCCAACCCCTGCGCCGTTGCATTCCACGGCAACCTTCTGGCCTCGGCGGACCATCGTTGCGCGCGCTTCCACCTCGCAGGCGCGGGTGCCCGGACCGCAGATCTGGTCCTTCAGCAGATCGGCTCGCACTACCACGCCGGGATTGTCGGTGCGGATTTCGAGGTACACGTGCGCGTGATCGCGCCGGATGCCACTCGCCACACCATCGACGATGAGGTACTTCCCCTTGTAGCGATCATCGGCTGCGGCGGCGTCGGCGGCGTAGTCGGTAGCCAGCGCATCGGCCGGATATTGCGGCAGCAGGTCGGCAGGGCGGTTCGGATCGATACTGATCGGGTCCAGCACGCCGTTGCGCGGAATGCCGCGCGGCAAGCTGGCCGGCGGTTCGGCCGGGGTGGAGGCTGCAGCGGTATCGGTGGTGGTGTTGGTGGGGACGATTTCACCGGTGTCGTTCCCTACGAACCACAGCAGGACAAGGACAACGACAGCGACGGCGGCAACGAGGATCTGGCGGGAATTGCTCAACATCTTGGGGGCGGGCCGGACGCAACTGGCCGGGATAGGCAGGTAAGTAGGTCGCCAGTGTAGCGCGTCCTAGCCCGGTTCCGCGCCCGCCAGCAGGAACGTCCGCGCGGCGGCGAGGATCTCGTTCGACAGCGGCGTGCCCATCGTGGCGCGCGACAGCATCAGCGCTCCGGCCAGCGTGGCCATCTGTGCGACGGCTTTGCTGCGGGCCGCCGAGGCGTCATCGCCCGGCTGGATGGCGGTCAGGATCTGCAAGAGGTCTTCCACGCCATCATGGAAGGCCGCACGCACGGGTTTGTCCACGGCTTCACGCGCCACGTCGTTGGCCAGTGCCGCCACGGGGCACCCCGTGCCGGAGCTATTGCGGTTACGCGTCGAGAGATAGCCGTCGATCAGGGCGGCAAGCGCGGCATCATTGTCGGCGGCGTCGGCCACGCGCTTGCGCCAGCGCCCTTCGGCTTCCTCGAAGGCACGGGTGCAGGCGATGGCAGCCAGCGCATCCTTCGATTCGAAATGGCCGTAGAAGCCGCCGTGCGTGAGGCCGGCGGCACCCATGAGGTCCGCCACGCTGACACCGTTGAATCCCTGCTCGCGGAACAGCCGCGACGATACCTGCTCGATGACTACGCGGTTCTTCTCCGCTTCCGCTTTCGATACACGCGGCATGATGTGCTCCAGAAAGCTGTGTGGGCGATGGTCCGCCACATCGCATGACAAGTCAACGCAGCGGACTTCAAATGGAATAGACCCTCGGCAAACGATCCCGCTCCCGGTTTGCTCCCCTCTCCCATTTCATGGGAGAGGGGAGCTACCGAGGCGCAGCGCAACATCAAACGATAGTTGCCCCCTGACTCCCCAGCGCCACAAGGTATTCCTCCACCCCATACGGCGCCGTGTGCCCTTGCCCCGCCAGAAAGAAGTCACGCAGGATATCGCCCTGCTGCTCCAGCTTGTAGTCATGCAACGCCTTGCCCGCAGTCAGTCGATAGCGATACTGGTTGAACCCCAGGAAGTGCAGCACCTGTTCGCACCCACCGCGCCACAACACATTGACCCCGCGCTGATGCTGCCAGACATGCGCCATCTCATGGATGAACAGCGCCTGCAGCCCCAACCCGGCCCGGCTGAAGTCATCGATCCCACGCAGCTTGCGCCCAAGGTAGATGTTGCCGTTCGGCGTGATGATGTAGCGACCACCCTGCCAGAAGACGAAATTGCGATGAAGGATGCGGACAGACGCGTAATCGACCGCGTCAGCAAAGATCTGATGGGCGAGGGCGATTTCGCCGGGGGTGAGGGGGCGGTTCATGACCATTGGAACGGCGTGAGTGCAAGATGCAGCATCAATGGGGTTGCGACAACAGGATGACGCTAGTGGTCGTCGCCATTCAAGCCGTTCGAGTCGAGTTGTAGTTGCTGCTGCTCTCGCTCGAGCTGCTGAATGCTCTTCTCCGGCGTTGGCAAGCTTTCAGGCATCGTGCCTCCAAGCTCCACAATCGTTTGACGGACTTTGGCTCCAACCTCAAAGTGGGTGGCGTTCGCCTGTGACTTACCGCGAACGTTGTCTCGCCTCAGCTTCTCTTCGGTCTGCGTTGCGCGAAACAAATTTGCCGCAAGCTCGGTGCTGCCCATATGGTCGAGGATTCGTTGCGTCTTCTTCAGACGCTTGGATCCGTGGATATCCTTTGCGCCAAAGCCACCATAAAGTCCGCGGTAGCCGTGGTCTTGAAAGATTGCGTAGTCGAGACCGGTTTTGACACCAGCGCTCTTTGCAGCAGCTGTCAACGCCTTGTTGTGATGGACCAACTCCCCACGCAGCATCAAACGTCGTTCATCCTCAGAGAAATTTCCAAACCTTGGCGAGTCATCCGCTAGTTCCTGCCGCCTGGTCTGGATCGCAAAGTACGTCTGCCCCTGAGCAATTGCAAGTTTGGACGGATCACCATTCTGTACGACCAGATAGCAGGCATATCTCGACAACTCGCAGTCTTCAATGGCGCGACGGGCTTTAGAACCGATGGAAACCATTTTCGTGATGTGACGAAAATGGTCTGCTGGCGTTTGACCGGATTTCTTGCACGCTTCGACGGCCTTGTCGACCACCCGGCGGAAGCTCTCCCAGTTTGCATACTCCAGGATGGGCTGGAGATCTCTGGCGTACCAGAACTCGGCGTCTTCCTCGTTCGTTTGCCGGGTACTCTCGAAAGTACTGGTGGTCTTCGCGGTAGTTTGCTGGGTAGTCATGGTTTCATGGATGGCACTGTACAAAAACACAGTGTCATCCATGATGGCCCGAAGGATGTTGACCTGGACGAAGACGCCGCCGTGGTTACCGATCTGCACGGCATTGCGCCGCGCAGGTCGATACCTCACTTCCCAATACAAAACCGCGTAAAGATCGTCCCCAGCAGATCGTCGCTCGTGAACTCGCCCGTGATGCTGTTCAGGTGATCCTGCGCGAGCCGTAGTTCCTCGGCGAACAGGTCGAGCGCCTGGGCGCTTTGTTCGGCGCGTTCCACGGCGCAGTCGAGGTGGGACTGCGCGCTGCGCAGGGCGATGAGGTGGCGTTCACGGGCCAGGAAGGTGCCTTCGTTGCCGGATTGCCAGCCGATCAGGCGCAGCAGTTCGCGACGCATCAGATCGATGCCGGCACCGGTGCGTGCGGAGATCCAGATCTCGGTGGGATTGGGGCCGTTGGCGGCCACAACGTGCGGCCGGTTGCCGCCGAAGCCCATTTCGCCAGCCGATGGGGCGAGGTCGATCTTGTTGACCACGCGCACGATGGGCGAGCCCGGTGGCAGTTGGCCGCTCAGGCGATCGTCGATGTGGTCGTCGGTCTCCGAGATGCCGTGTTCGAGGTAGTCGGCAGCATCCACGAGGTGCAGCACGATATCCGCGCGACGAATGGCCTCCCACGTGCGTTCGATACCGATGCGCTCCACTTCGTCGGCGGCATCGTCACGCAGGCCGGCAGTGTCGATGATGTGCAGCGGGATGCCGTCGATCTGGATGGTCTCGCGCACACGGTCGCGCGTGGTGCCGGCGATGGGTGTGACGATGGCAAGCTCCGCGCCGGCCAGTGCGTTCAGCAGCGACGACTTGCCGACGTTCGGTTGACCCGCCAGCACCACCGACAACCCTTCGCGCAGCAACGAACCCTGGCGCGCCTGCTTCAACACGCCTGCCAGGGCTTCACGAATGCGCGTGAGTTGGCCGCGTGCATCGGAGGCTTCGAGGAAGTCGATTTCCTCTTCAGGAAAATCGAGCGTGGCTTCCACCAGCATGCGCAGGTGGATGACCTTTTCCACAAGCGCGTGGATGGCGCTGGAGAACTCGCCCTCCATCGAACGCGCGGCCGAGCGGGCGGCGGCTTCGGTGCTGGCTTCGATCAGGTCCGCCACGGCTTCCGCTTGCGCCAGGTCGAGCTTGTCGTTCAGAAATGCGCGGCGCGTGAATTCGCCGGGTTCGGCCACGCGCAGGCCCACGGGCTTGCCTGCTTCGAGGCAGCGCGACAGCAGCATCTGCATGACCACCGGGCCGCCGTGGCCCTGCAGTTCAAGCACTTCCTCTCCGGTGTAGGAATTCGGCGCGGGGAAGTACAACGCCAGGCCATGGTCGATGACCTTGCCGCGTGCGTCGAGGAAGGGCAGGTAGGTGGCGTGGCGCGGTTGCAGGTTGCGGCCGCATACGGCGCGCATGATCGTGCCGACATCGGGGCCGGACACGCGTACCACGCCGATGCCGCCGCGTCCCGGTGCGGTGGCGATGGCGGCAATCGGTAGCTCGGTGAGGGTGGCAGTCATGGGCGCTATTGTCGCAGAACGTTTTGCGGATCGGAGGGGAGGGCGTCGTGAAGCGCGTCGGCGCAGCCCAGGCATTCGGCCATCAGGCGGCGCGCCACGCTCTCGTCGATCAGGTCACCCAGCGCGGATTGCCGGGCGACCAGTTTCTTGCGCAGGCGTTTGCGATAGCGGCCGGGGAGCACGTCGGATAGTGCCTCGATGGCATAGCGCAGACGCTTGTTGCCGATGCGGAGTTTGTGAACGTGATCGGTCTGGCCGTCGCGGGCGATGCGCGCCAGATCGCGAACATGGCGCCGGGCCTTGCGAATGCGGCGGGGCGCGAAGCCCTTCAAGCGCTCGTCGGATGTCTCCGAGGCGATATGAATCAGATCGCGATACAGGATAGGCAGCGGCGATTGCCGATAGTGCGCGAGCTTCTCCATCATTTCGGCGTGATCGGCCACGCGTCGCGCTTGCGCGGTCTGCACCAGCGTGGTCAACACCGGATCGTTGGGCTGCATCTCCAGCGCCGGCGCAAGGGTCTCCGCGATGAAGACATCCCAGTCGCGCACGGGTCCGGCAGCGCCGGCCATATCGTGCAGCGTACGCTTCCAGCGCGCCTTGACGTGCGCGCCAAGGACCGGCCCGAAGGCCCACGTCACGGCACGCAGGTGGCGAAGGGCGACGCGTAGTTGATGTACATCTTCGATCTCGTCCCGATGCTGCAGCGCTTCGAGCCGCTTGTCGACAGCGCGCAGCCCGTGATCGCCCAGGATAACGAACGCCCGGGTGGGACGCATCTTGCGATGCAATGCTGGTTGACGGCTCATGGCGGTGTCTCTTGATCGTGACCGGCAAAGAGATTGACTGCGCAGGGGTCCGTCTAGTGTAGGCGATGGCGCACGTGGGTGGCGCATGCATCGCCCGGCGCCAACACTGAGCTATCGGGTGGCGACAATGAAGACCCGAGGGAAGGGCAGCAGTACCGTGCCGTCTGGCAGCGCCGGAAAGACTTTGGCCAGGGCCGCTTCGTATTGTCTGAGATAGGCGGCTTTCTCGGTCTCGTTGAGCGGTGCCAGGAACGGCCGCAGGCCGCTACCCTTGAACCACTCGACCACCGCCGCCGCGCCGCCCTTGAGCGGATGCTGGTAGATCGTGCGCCAGATATCCACGCGGCTGCAGTGCGGCTTCAGCAATTCGTAGTACCAGCGTTCGGAGGGCAGGGCGGTGCGCGTGCCAGCCGCCTCGGTCAGCTTGGCAGACCACGGGCCGTTCATGGCGGTTTCGCGCATCAGCAGGTGCGGCGGCTCGTTGAGATTGTCCGGCATCTGCACGGCGAGGCTGCCGCCCGGCGTCAGGCGGCTGACGAGCGAGGGAAACAGCGTGGCGTGGTCGGGCACCCACTGGAACACGGCGTTGGCCAGCATCACATCCCACGGGCCGGCGTCGTTCCATTGCGTGGCATCGGCAATATCGAAATGCAGGTCGGGCAGCCGCTTGCGGGCGGCGGCGATCATGTCGGTGTCGCTGTCCACGCCCGTGACTTCGGCATCGACAAATCGGGCGGCCAGCACCTCGGTGGAGTTGCCTGGGCCGCAGCCGATATCGACCACGCGCCGGGCATCCACCGGCGGAATGGCCGCCACCAGATCGCGCACCGGGCGGGTTCGCTCGTCCTCGAACTGTACGTATTGGCTGGCCGACCACGTCATGGCATGTCCCTTTCCGCTGCAGCGGGGTTGCTAAGTCTTATATAAGACTTGAAGCATACGCCTTGAGGCCAGCCGCGTGGCGGCGGCGATAAAAACAGACAACAAAAAACCCGGCGCGAGGCCGGGTTCTTCGTAATGCGGGGCAGAACCCCGGCGATCAGCTTTTCGACGATCAGCTCTTGGCGATCGCCGCCGCCTTGCCCTTGCCGAGCATGCGGTTGATCTGCCATTGCTGGGCAATCGACAGGATGTTGTTCACCACCCAGTACAGCACGAGGCCGGCCGGGAAGAAGAAGAACATGAACGAGAACACCAGCGGCATGATCATCATGACCTTGGCCTGCACGGGATCCGGCGGGGTCGGGTTCAGCTTGGTCTGCACGAACATCGACACAGCCATCACGATCGGCAGGATGTAGAACGGATCCGGCACCGAGAGGTCATGGATCCAGCCCAGCCACGGCGCGCCGAGCATTTCCACCGACGACAGCAGCACCCAGTACAGCGCGATGAACACCGGGATCTGGATCACGATCGGCAGGCAGCCGCCGAGCGGGTTCACCTTCTCGGTACGGTACAGGGCCATCATCTCCGCGTTCATCTTCTGCGGATCGCCCTTGTAGCGTTCGCGGATCGACGTCATGCGGGGTTGCAGGTCCTTCATCTTGCCCATCGAGCGGTAGCTCGCGGCGGACAGCGGGAAGAACACCAGCTTGATCAGCACGGTCAGCGCGATGATCGACCAGCCCCAGTTGCCCAGGAAGCCGTGCAGCTTCTCCAGCAGCCAGAACAGCGGCTTGGCCAGGATGGTCAGCCAGCCATAGTCCTTCACCAGTTCCAGGCCCGGCGTGATCTGCTCGAGCATGTGCTCTTCCTGCGGACCCGCGAACAGGCGTGCCTGGGTGCTGACCGCCGCGCCCGGCGCGATCTGGCCCAGCGGCTGCTGGACACCCACGCGGTACAGGTTCGGATCGATCTGCTCGGCGTAGAAGCTGTGCTCCTTGCCGTTCTGCGGAATCCAGGCCGAGGCGAAGTAATGCTGCACCATCGCTACCCAGCCATTGTTCGTGGCGGGCGGCACGGTGGCCTTGCCCTTGGCGATGTCCTCGAAGCTGATCTTGTGGTACTTGTCGGCGTTCGTGTAGATGGCCGGGCCCGTGAACGTGCTGTAGAACTGCGACTGCTCGACCTTGCTGCCGTCGCGCGCGAGCTCCATGTACAGCGTGGGCGAGATCGGCGCCGTGCCCGAGTTGGCCACGTCGAAGCGCGCGTCGATGACGTAGCTGCCCTTGTTGAAGGTGTACGTCTTCGTGAACTTCACACCGTTCTTCTCGGCCGTCAGCACGACGTCGAGCTTGTCCTGGCCGGGCGCCAGCGTGCGTGCGCCGGGAGCAGCCGCGAACACGGTGGTGTGGTTCGGCAGGTCGCCGCCGATCAGGCCCGAACGTGCCAGGTACGTACGCGTGGCATCGCGTTCGAACAGCACCACGGGCTTGCCGTCCTTCTCTTTCTCGTGCAGCAGCTCGAGGCGCGACACGATGCCGCCAGCGGTATCGATCTCCGCGCGTACCTCGTCGGTGGTCACCACGACCTTCTCGGCCGAAGGCTGGGCGGCGCCCTGCGGGGCAGCCGGCACGGCGCCTGGCGCGGAAGCGTTCGTCCCGCTGGCCTTGGGCACGTCACCCTGGGCCGCGGCGCCGCTCGCACCACCGGCCGGAGCGGCCTGCTGTTGCGTATTGGCGCTCGGGAAGAACATCGACGCGTGGCCGTTGGCGCGCTGCCAGTTGTCGTAGAGCAGCACGAGGGCCATCGAGAAGATGACCCACAGGATAGTGCGTTTGATATCCATATCTCGCTATGGTCTGGGGGAATCAGGGTCTGGGGAGCCGGACCGTGACAGGCGGACGGCCTGGCGCGGCGGATGCGCGGGGCGCCGCGTCGGCCTTCCCGTTTACTGCGGGCTCGGGCACGGGATCATACCCGCCCTTTGCGAAAGGATGGCAGCGGCAAAGCCTGCACGCAGCCATCCACGTGCCGCGCGCCGGGCCATGGCTGGCGATGGCGTCGCGGGCATAGTCGGAACACGTGGGCAGGAAGCGGCACTGCGAGCCCAGGTACGGACTCAGGGCGATCTTGTAGACGCGCAGCAGGGCAAGCAGGATTCGCTTCATGGTGATGGTCAGGCGGGGGTGGCCGGCTGGCTGGCCGGCGTGGCCGGGTCGGGCGGGGCTGCAGCCGCTGCTACCGGCAGCGGCCTGGCCGCAACATCGAGCAAGCCGCTGAGTTCGGTCAGGCAGACCCGCCGGATCGCCGTTCGGCTGGCAAAGTCCGCACGCGGAAACTTGGCCTGCAACCGTAACAAAATGTCACGGCCAGCGAATTGGTCCTGCCGGCAGCGAAACAGTTCCCGCACCATGCGCTTTACAAGGTTGCGCTCGGCGGCGCGCGGCGCGAACTTCTTGCCGACGACGATGCCGAGCCGGCCCTGCTCCAGGCCGTTGGCGCACACATACAGCACGAAGTGCGGGCTGCGACGCCGGGGCCGCAAAGCAAAAACGGATGAAAACTCATCCGTCTTTGTGAGCCTCGCGGCTTTGGGGAAGGCATGGTCCGACACGCTGGTCAAAACTGCGGAGTCACCGGACTGCGGCACTCCTGGCCATCCTGAGAGCGAGGCGTCGGGCTGGGGCAGCGAGATCATCCGCGACAGTTGCCCGCCGCAATGCTCATTGCCCCCACCGGTCGCCCGGCCCTCAGATTGCCAGGCGCTTGCGGCCCTTGGCGCGACGTGCGTTGATCACGGCACGGCCGCCGCGGGTCTTCATGCGCACGCGGAAACCATGGGTACGCTTGCGGCGGGTAACGGAAGGTTGGTAGGTACGTTTCATGTTGCACTCTCTGGTTGATCCGGGCTTTCCGGGCGCCGGCCTATGCCGGTTCGCCTTGGCCGCCGCGTATGGTTCGCATGGGGCTGCCGCACAGCCGACGCCCGCCCATGGGGTAAGGTGGCCGCGGCTTTGCCGACGATTCTGGTTCTGTCTTGCTGCCGGCCGCCGTTGGACCTCATCGCATGGGACAAGGCGTTGACGCGATCGGGCGGCTTGCCTGAGGCCGCACATGCTTGCATGCGACGGTACTGGCCAGACCCGGCGATGCGCATACGTGATCCCCTGCGGCATCGCAGAACCCGCCATTTAACCGATTTTCGCAAAGCGTGTCAAGGCGCGGGACCGGCGGTGCCGAAAAAGCCGCCACAATGCCTCCCGGCCTGTGGGTAAACGCCGGTGCGCCATTGTCCACAATGCCTGGTGGGTAACAACGGACGGCTCCCGTATTCCTGCGGGGCGCTTCAAATGTTATCCAAGTCCTTGTTTCCGATGGATTATCTGCCGTTGGCGCCGCTTGGGTGAGGCGTGGCGGCGCAGGTTGTGCACACAAATCCACTGATTTTTCACAAGTTGTCCACAGGGTTATCCTTTGTGGATAACTTGGACAGGGGGGTACAATCCCGGTCCAAACACTACACGGGCTGCGTGGCGCACGCACAACCCGGGTCTTCCTGCCTTGGGTATACCTGCCGTATACCGTTTTTGAATGCCGTTGCCGTGCCTCGGGCACGATGGGCGGCATTTTGCTTTTCGTGGGTACACACTCCGAAGGGCGCACAAAAAAGAGGGAAGCCCCGTGGCGCGAGTGCCGCCTTGTCCGTGACGTGCCAATGAAAGTCGTGGCGCGATCACTTAGAAGAACACATGCAAGATTTCTGGCAGGCGGCAGCCGCGCAGCTCGAGCGCGAACTGACGCCGCAACAGTTCAAAACCTGGATCAAGCCGTTGGCGCCGGTCGCCTTCGAC
>Ga0102591_1000592_pt1 | contig 66096 bp, 54 predicted proteins | sample AraplaCol_mCL_r2_2_FD_76860 | JGI IMG/M metagenome (GOLD analysis project Ga0102591, IMG submission 76860) | Arabidopsis root microbial communities from North Carolina, USA - plate scrape MF_Col_mCL_r2 (SPADES assembly) (version 2) | ecosystem: Host-associated > Plants > Roots > Endosphere... | reverse complement strand
GCCCGCTCTCACCGCGCCCTTCAGTCGATTGCCCGACGGCGCTAATGGACAAACATAACGGGGCGAGTAGGCGCAAGAAGGAAAATAGGAAAAGTTGAAATCGAGTACCAGCACGCCGCCTGCTCGGACAACTCCGAGGTCCGCTCCTTTGATGGTGTCGAGGAGATATCGGCCACCACCATACGTCTCTGTTCCCGAGGTCCCGTCTACAAACGGCAGGAACACGCCACCACCGTATCCTTCAATCCAGTAGAGGGTCAATTCGCCGCCTAATCTGTCTTCCAGCCCTGCGGTGCGGGCGAACGCATGCATCGACAGATCACCGTCCATGCCTGTTGCGATGGTTATCCGTTCCGATGTTTCCGGTACAAACTGAACCGTCAGGCGCAACAAAGGATCATAAGGAAATAGGGTCGGCCCTGCGAACCCCTTGCGATCCGCCTCTTCAATTGGTGACTGAGGATGGTCGCGAAACAGGGTCGAACGGGTGTCGCACCAAAGCCTCCAGGCAGCAACTGCGTCCGCACTGGAACGTATCTCGTAGTAGAGATTTGAGATCCTCTCCCGCCATTCCCACAGCTGTAGATCCTCGTTCAAGCCACACCTTCCATGTCCGAAATTAAGCCGGCTTTTATCATCGTGATCATGCTCGCCCATTCATCGCGGCGCACCACTGCATAACAATATGCAGCCCACGTTTGGGTGCATGTCAACAATAACCAGACAGAAGCATATCGGAGCCTTCAGCATAGCGGCCGCGCCAAAAGCGCGTGAAAGCGGGAATTCGCGTCACAGGCGGGCGTGAAGAAGGGCAGCCGCAGGAGCGCCAGCGTCGGAGATCCGAAGAAGAAGCGGGACCGACTACCACGACCGCGTGTTCCGTTTTCGGGCCGATCTCCCTCCCAGAGCTCGGCCTGCTCATTCGGACAGGCAGCATTTGCCGCGATAGTGCTCTGGGCCTTCGTTGCGCGTCGCCTTCAACAGACGCTCGGCCTCGAAGATCGCCTCGTCGATGCGGTCAACCATTCTGTCAGACTTCAGATTTTTCTCGGCGATCGGTCTGGCAGACTTCAAAACTTGAAGAATGAGTTCCAATCGTTCCTGCATGACATCTCCATGCGAATGGAATCCTGATTGAAGCGTAGCATTCGGCTCACTGTGGTGACCCTATGCTTTCGACGGTGGTGACGGGTATGGCAGTGGCACAACGCACCGCCGCAAATCCTTCCACGAGGTCACCTGCCCGGCAGCACCAACGATCGGGTGATATCGATAATATCGTCGCGCGAGGCGGTCGGATCCTCCCTGTTCCAAGCGGCACCGAGCCCGATCTTGAAATCGACGCCCCTCACCTTCTTCAGCTCGAAGCCGCGGTTGGGCAGATCTTGCGTCCATTCCGGTACGAAGCCGATGCCAAGACCGGCCGAGACCAGTGACACCAGGGTGAAGGTATCGTCGTAGGTAACGATCGCCGCAACCACGACGTCGTCGTGTTGCTGGCGGCAGGCCCTGACCGGCTAAAGTTCAATGATGCCGCGCTTTAGTCCGAGTGCCACGGCGTGCGCGCGGTCATTCGCGGAGAGCTTCGAGAGGATGCTCTTGACGTGACCTTTGACCGTCTGTTCGGTAATGGCCAGATGCTCTCCCACCGACCGGTTCGAATTACCGCGAGCAATCAGAGCGAGAACGGCGATTTCCCGGGGCGTGAGCGCGTCGTCGGTCGCATGTATAGCGAGATTGGTCGCCACCCCGGCGTCGACATGTTTCTTCCCCCTCACGACCGACCGGATGGTATCGATAAGCTCGCGCCTTACCGAGCTCTTCAGCAGGTAGGCCTGGGCACCCGACGCGATCGCCTTGGCCGCCAGTTGCTCGGTATCGTAGGTGGTCAAGACGATGATCCGGGCCCCTGGGTGCCGCTCCTTGATTGCCACCAGTGCCTCCAGTCCCGTCAGATTCGGCATCTGCAGATCGAGCAGCAGGACATCGGGCCGAAGTTCATCGAAGCGCGCGATTGCTTCATGTCCATCGGATGCTTCGCCGACGATGACAATGTCGGGCTGTGCAGCCATAAGCGCGGCGAGCCCCTCCCGGATGAGGGGGTGATCGTCGGCGGTAAGCACTCTGATCGGCTGCACTGTCATTGACTCTGCTACCTCCACCAGCGTTTCCACGGGAATCCGGGCCGCGCCTTGAGGGTGAGCTCGACCGAAGTGCCCTTGCCCGGAGTACTCTCGATGGCCAGGTCGGCACCTATCTTCTCTGCCCGCTCCTTCATTCCGGCCATGCCCCAACGTTTGCCAGCCCGATCATGAGCACCCCGGACGATGCCCAAGCCGTCGTCGCAAACTCGAATTTTCAACCCACTGGCGTCATAGTCGAACTGGCACTTTATCAGCGATGCGCCCGCGTGCTTGAACGCGTTCCGAAGAGCTTCGGACGTAATGCGATAGACCTCCTCCTGAACATTTGGCCGAATATCCGTCGGGCGCCCGCTAAGGTCGAGCCGAAACACCGGGGACGGCACAACAGACGCGGCTGAGGCGAGTTCTTGGCCGACAGTCCGCACAGCCTCGACCAGGTTTGTGTCGATCCCTTTGGTGTCACGCAGCGCCTGCACGGCGTTTCTGCCTTCGATGATCGCGTCGTCGCTCTTCTCCAGAACGAGATCGAGCATGCGCGCAGCTTCCTCGGGCTGCTTTGGCAAGAGATGCCGTGCGGCCTGAAGCCGGAAAGTCAGGCCCTGAAAGCTCTGAAGCAACGTGTCGTGAAGATCGCGTGCCACCCGGTTTCGCTCTCCCACACGCTCTTCAAGTCGTATGCGGTATTGCGCTGCGACCTTTGCCACCCGATACCGATACAGGGTCGCGAGAGCCGTGACGGAGAGCGCAAACATCGTACCGTAGAACCACCACGTATCCCACCAGGGTGGCAGCACCATAATTTTCAAACCTGCTCCCGGCATATTCCAGTCGCCGCGTGTGGTGGCTGCCTGGACGATCAAGGTGAAGTCGCCCGGCGGCAATACGGCGTAGCTGATCGTCCTCTGATTGCTGTCGGCGCTATGCCAGTTGGTGTCCAACCCTTCCAGCCTATAGCGATAGCGCGTGCTGTCGGGACTCCTGAAGCTCAACGCTGAAAAGGAAATCGTCATGTTGCGTGCGCTATATGGCAGCGTGAAAGACGCCTGCCCGGTGCCAGACAAGGTCGCCGGGCCTGCTTGCGCCGGTAGATTTCCGGCCTGAATTTCGGTAAATACGACAGGCGGAACAAACGGCTTTCGAGCATCGTCATGTATCTTGACAGTCGCCCCGGTGAAGCCGCCGAAATAGAGCCGATCGCTCCCGCCGTTTGCACAGGCGTTCCATCCGGTCAGGTCCTCGCCAGGAAGACCGTCCGAGGCTGAATAGGTTTGGAATGTGGCAGCCGCTCTGTCCATCCGGGAGACACCATGATTGGTGCTCATCCATAAATCACCTCTATCATCGCTGAGCAGGCAGCTGACCGCATTGCCCGCCAGCCCGTCCCGGTCGAAGAACGCTTCGAACTTGCCCGTTTCGGTATCCAGCTTGTTCAATCCGTTCTGCGTCCCGATCCAAAGCTTCCCATCGGGCGCAAGGTAGAGGCTGTTGACGGTGTTGTTGCTCAGGCTGGAGTTGTCACCTGGAATGTGCTTGTAGGTCGTGAAGGTTGCGCCTTTCGGATCAAAGCGAACCAGGCCGGCCGTGGTGCCGAGCCAGAAGGAGCCTTTTCCATCCGGGACAATGGAAAAATACGCTTCCGCGCTGCTCGCCGGATCGCGCTTATAGGTCCTGAACTTACCGGTCGCGGGATCGAACTTGTCCAGCCCATTCCACGTCGTTAGCCACAGGTCACCCGACTCCGCGACGTGGATCCTTGTCACGATATCGCTGCTGAGGCCATCGGCATTGTTTTGGCTATAGCGATACGACGTGAACCGGCCGGTGCTCGGATCGTAGGAATACAAGCCCGCTCCCAACGTGCCGATCCATAGCGTTCCCTTGGTATCCTGCGTGATCGCGAGCACTTCTACCGAGGTTCCGGTGCCCAGAGGCTCCAGAACCTGTAGCGTCTTGCCATCCGGATCGATCCGGTTCAGTGCACCTCCTGCCCCGATCCAGACCGCACCGTCTCGATCTTCGAAGATCGTGTTTACCAGGCTCTCTCCGAGTTTGTCGACGTGACCGGGAAATGGCCACACCTTCAGGAAGGGCGGCGCATCACTCGGGAAGACGTTTGGCGGCGTTGCATGCAGACCCGTCCAGATGTTTCCTTCCCGGTCCTCGAACAATGCGATCGCCCGATTTTCCGCCAGGCTTCGTGCGTCGCTCGGATCATTGCGATAGCGGATGAACCGCTCGTCCTCGCGATCGAATTTCAACAGACCAGCGCCCATGGTGGCAAACCACATGTCGCCGTTCGTCGTTTCCAATGCCGCGAATACTCCCGACAAGCCGCTTTCTGTCGCTTCGTCCTCGAAAGCATACCTGATGAGGGTATTGGTCTTCCGGTCATAGATTCCCAACCCGTTCCCCGAACCGTAGATGATCCAGAAAACGCCGTGCGAATCCTCGTGAAATGAGAACTCGCGAACCTCCTGACGCAATGGAATCCTGACCTGCACCTGGGCCGTATCCCGATCGAACGCCTCGAGGCCGCCGCTAGACGCGACCCAAAATACTCCCTCCCGGTCCTCTCCCGTCGATTTGATGTCGCTGCTGGAGAGACTGTGGGGGTTATTCTGGTCGTGACCAAATCTCTTGGTCTCACCGCTTGTCCTGTCCAGCCGATACAAGCCTTGGCTGGTTGCCAGCCAAAGGAATCCTCGCCTGTCTTCGCTGATATGAATCACCGTCGGGTTCGACTCATCCACCGAATAGTGCCGAAAGGTGCCCGTTCTGTTGTCGAAAGCATCGAGAAACTGGTCGCTTCCCACCCAGATCGTTCCTGAGCTGTCCTTGAACAGGGCATAGATGAAGACCCCGCTCAGGCTTGCCCGGTCACCGCGCACATGCTTGAAGACATGAAATCCATAGCCGTCATAGCGGCTGACGCCATGCTGCGTGCCAAACCACAGGTAGCCGTCATCATCCTGTATGATCTGTGAGACCCGCGTTTGCGACAGCCCTTCGGAGAGCAACAATCTGCGGAATTGTATGTCGTTCCTGTCCTCGACCTGAATGTGCGTAAATGCAGGCGCTACCTTCGCGACCATCACATCAGCAAGTGCCTGTCCCGGCATCAGCGTCGTAGTGGCGGAGAACAGGATGGCCACCAAGACCGCGAGCCCCGCCCACGTCATCTCAGCGAGCCTGCTTGCGCGCTGCTCCATCGACATCGTGTTCGGTTGCTGGACTTTCACTGCAAGCTCCCGACCACCGCCACCGATTGAAGCGCATTCTACTTATCCGCATGTTCCATCCGGGCAATCAATGCCTGAAGCTCGGCAACCTGCCTCGTCAGCCGTGTCGTCGTTCTCTTCGCGGCTTCGAAGTCGGGCAAACGACGGTTAATCCATCGGTAGTTTGCATGCATACCGATCAGCATTGCTCCTATAAGTAGATTGATCTCGTGGACCTCGTTCGTCAATCCGCTTGGAAGCGACAAATGGGTCTGGTCGGTGTCGCGGTGGTCTGGATCCGTATCCGGGTCGCGTACGACATCGAGGGAGGCCGTCGGGGCGGAATGTCGCTCCAAGCGACTTGTGGCAGGTGTAAGCATTTTCATCCCACTCTTGCCTTTCGCACGCTGTCACAAGCCATCATCGGCCGCTTCGGAGGTACGAGGTGTGATGCCGGATTGCCTGGATCGATCAGCCCCTTATGAGCTACACTCTATGTATATGCGACTTGCGTCCACCCTCCAAAGAGGGGGAGCAAGGCGATAGGTACGCACCCGCCCCCTCTCGACCCGGTAGAATGATTTAGCTGGTGAACCTTCGGAGAAGATCGGGCCGCCGGCGGCAATATCCAAAACATCACTTGACGTGCCCCCGTTAAATTAGGCCATTTGGAACTGGGATTTTCCACTTATGATCCCTGTTGGGAAGAAGAGGAGAATTCGATGAAGGCCTCGAAGTTTTGAGAAGCGCAGATCGCTTTCGTTCTGAAGCAGGCGGAGGGCCTACATGCTGCCTCACATCCTGGCGGATTTTTCCAACACCTACCCCTCCTGACGGGCACGCGTCTGTTCAATCTCGCCCAGCGAGAGGCCGACGTCGCCTTTCGCATCGTTCCGTTCAACACTGCCGATGTCGTCCAGCGGCGGCTCTTCAGGCTCCAATACGGCGTCTACATCGCCGAGGATTAGCCTATACGGACACACTCGCGCGCTTCTATGGTGCGATCATCCAGGGCATGTCCGCACAAGCCTGCGACGGAGCCTGCAATGCCCTTTTGAAACGGATGATCGACCTTTCCCTCGCCGCGTGGCCGGGGAAGCGCGGCATCTAACGGGTGGCCCTTAAGATACGTTGACTGCTCTTGCTGAGGGATCGAACCGGCGTCGCGCTACTTTTTAAACGGCGTATGTTGTAAAACGCGGCCCGGCGGCGGCGCGCTTCGCAGACCTCTTCGGCCAGCGGCTCAGCCAACATCCTCCACCAGAGAATATCCAAAGACCGTGCGCCGCTCAAATCGGCGATAGAAAATAGTCCGACGAGGTTGTGATTTTGGCGACGGTCATTGAAGATGGTTCGGGCAATTTCGCCGCCCGAGAAGCGGTGGTTGAATTCTGCAGCGCGTCAACGCTGATCAGCCGGCTGTATTGCTCTTGAGGAGAGGCAGCAGGGCGGGCGCCGATGTACGCTATTCCGGAGTCATACGCGAGCATGGAACGGGCCAGCAAACTAGACGGTAATACATACTGTTTCGGCGATTATCGATTCATCCCAGCGCAGCAGCGGCTGATGCTTGCCGACAATCCCTTGCGGGTGGGAGCGCGGGCTCTCGATCTGCTACACATACTCGTCGTTCGCGCGGGTGAAGTCGTCAGCAAAGAAGAGTTGATAGCGGGCGCTTGGCCGGACACCTTCGTTCACGAAAGCAACCTGAAGGTCAATATTGCCGCCCTGCGGCGTATCTTTGCGCGGACGGCGCCAGGAATATCATTCATCGCAACCGTGAACGGGCGCGGTTACCGCTTCATCTCGCCGTTGCGCGTTTATGGCGGAAACGGGCCACGATTGCCATATCTGTCTGCCGAAGGCGCCTTCCGCAAGCTGCCAGATCTCGCAGGCGTCGTTGGCAGAGATGACATCATTGCCGATCTCGCCGCGAAGTTTCTGGAGCGTCGGTTCGTGACCGTTGTTGGGCCGGCGGGGGTCGGCAAGACGACCGTGGCCATAGCCTTGGCAAAAGAGCTTACAGCGCGCTATCGGGACGGCGTCTGCTTTGTCGATCTCACGGTTATCGGCGACCCCCAGCTCACTGAAGCGACGATAGCGGCCTCGCTTGGCGTCGGCAGCAAATGGACAAATATCCTCGCCGGTATCGTCGAGGCGCTGCACGGTCGCGAACTATTGCTCGTGCTTGACAACTGCGAGCACGTCCTCAGCAATACTTCCGCCATTGCAGAGCATCTAACGATGGCAATTCCCGGGTTGCGCATTCTCGCGACAAGCCGCGAACCACTCCGATCGCGTTCGGAAACAATCTTTCGCTTGTCCCCGCTCGCTTATCCGGACGATCAACACGGAAAAAGCTGGACAGACGCCATGGCTTTTCCAGCCATGGATCTTTTCGCCAGGCGAGCAAGTGAGGTCTGCGGCTATCGTCTTGATGATGCAGACGCGCCTTTCGTGACGGCCATCTGCCGACGTGTCGACGGAATAGCGCTTGCGATCGAACTGGCGGCATCGCGGCTCCAGGCCTTGAAGCCGGCAGCCTTGCTCGAACTGCTTGAACACAGTTTCGAACCTCTCAATGCCGGATCTGGTCGAAATGCGACCCGACATGAGACCCTCTTCGCGACTCTTGGTTGGAGCTACCAGCTTCTTTCCATCGACGAGGCCAGGATCCTGCGGATTCTATCGGTTTTCTCTGGCAGTTTCTCCGTCTCCGATGCCTACGGCGTCACCAGTCATTTTGGCAGAACCGCGGAGGAGATAACGGAGTGGGTGACAAGCCTTGCATCGAAATCGCTTTTATCAGTCACCCACGAAGATGGTGCACCCATCTATCGCCTTCTCGACAGTACGCGCAGCTTCGCGTTCGCGCTGCTGGAAAAAAACGGAGAGCATTCCGACGCGCAATCCTGCCATGCGCGTTACCTCCTCCGTCTGATGGAGAAAGCCGAGGCCGAGTGGCAATGGCGACCGAGGAGCGAATGGACTGCTTCCTACGAACCGCGAATGAATGACTTGCGGAAGGCCATCGATTGGGCGTTTGGCGATGGCGCGATTGCCGAGGTGGGTATTCGTCTCACCAGCGCCGCAGTTCCGCTCTGGGACGAATTATCGACGGTTGCTGAAAGCCGGCGACGTGTCGAACGGGCATTGCAGTCGGTTCAAGCCCTGTCTCGCTGTGATCCTGCCGTCAAAATGAAGCTGATCGCATCCTTCGCGTCCGGCCTCAATTTTTCCAACCACTTCGGGCCCGATGCAGATGCCGCATGGACGGACGCCAACCGGCTCGCCCGCGAAATTGGCAATGTGGACTTCCAGTTTCGCACCTTGTGGGGCCTTGGGATCCTGCAGAGTTTCACCGGGAGGCACAAAAAGGCCATCGCGACGTTAGAGCAGTTCGCACAACTCGCTGATCACGAGAATGAACGGCCTGTCGTTGCGGAAGGAGAGCGGGTGAGACTTACAGCCGTCTTTTACTGTGGCAATGTCCGACGTGCGCATGATGGCCTGAACAGGCTCATGCACGAACATGCGCTCTCCGCAAAGCACTCCGGCGTTGCCCGATTCCAAATGGACCGTTTCGTATCGATCCGGGTCGCGTTGGCAACGGCGGCCTGGGTCGCCGGCGAGCGCGGAGAGGCGGCGGCTGCGCTCCGGGAGGCGCTAGACCACAGTGTGGCACTCGATCATTTGGTTTCACATTCCAATGCCCTTGCCCAGGCAGCTCTGCCAATCGCGCTTTGGTCCGGGGACACTGAAACGTCCCGCAACCATGTTGCAACATTAGCCCGTAACCTTAGCTTGCGAGACATTCCCATCTGGCGCCCCGTCTGTCATTTCTATGAGGGCGCCGTCATGAGCATAGACGGCGATGTCAACGGCATCGGCATGATGAGCTCTGCGATAGAGCAACTCATCACCAACAACTTTGTCGTCCGGGTGCCATTCTATCTCGCGATGCTGGCTGAAGCATCAATACATCACAAGCAGGTTGCGCTCGCTCGTGACAGCCTAAGCGCCGCCTTCGAGCGCGCCGACCGGCAAGGAGAGTACTGGTCTCAGCCAGAACTGCTGCGCGTCCGCGGGCTGCTGCGTTGGCTGGACGGTGATCTGCCCGGCGCCTCAGAAACGCTATCGCTGGCCACGGAAACCGCGACGGAAAGTGGCGCGCTCTTTTTCCGGCTTCGGGCAACGACGGCGCTAGCAGAACTCTGGGGCCAGACCGACCGGCGCGGGCCAGCTGCGGAATTGCTGTCGCCCATCTGCGATGCATTCGATGATGTATCTCCCTGCGCCAATATCGCCAAAGCCCGTCACCTGCTCGAGAGCCTTCGTCAGCGGGCTTCCGACGCAATTTGAATGCCTTAGCCGTTCTTGTTTGCGACCAGCGCGGGCTCAAGGACAAAAGCAGTTCGCTCCGCGAGATCGTTGATCTTCGACAGGTAGTTCCTGTAATGGGGCGTCTCTCGGTGCGCTGCCACTGCCGCGTTGTCCACATAGAGTTCGTCCAACGCAAAGCGGTCCGCTTTCGCCTGGTCTCGCCATACATCCCATCTTAGGTTTCCCGGCTCCCCCCTGCAGGCGGGGGCCATGCTGAAGAGCAATGCTTCAAGCTCCTCCGTCTTGCCGGGCCGGGCCAACAAAGTCGCCATGACCTTGATGTGACTCATGATCGTTCCTTTCAGTTTGCTATTTGGCGCCAGCGACGGTTCCTATGAAAGCGGCGACCTCATTTGGATGGGAGAGCATCACCGTATGACCGCGATTTCTGTGATTGTGGTTTTGGCCCGCTTTGCGAATGCCCGCTGGAAGGTCGGTGGGATCAGCTTGTCTTTCGTGGTGACCATGAAATGGGATGGCTTGGCTTTCACGCCACCTTGGTGATCGGAGTCTGTACGGCTTCCAGGCCCGATGCGCGTGGCATTGGAGCCCATCACCAGCACTTTTCCCTTGCTCATAGAAGACCCTCCCGGTGTTTTGCGACAAATGGCGGATCGATGAACGATCCCGCAACTTCGAGGAGGATATCGCGGAGACGCTGCGAGGGTTGGTTAAAAGAGGTTAAGACAGCCCTACGCCCCGACAGTCAAAGTCGGTCACTCGACTTCACATAGCTGTCCGATTTTCTATGGGTTGGATAGGGTCCGAGGAAAAGAACCGCTGCTGCGCCACCCACTAGCAGGAGTGCGCACGCTTCGAGGATCCCTGAATAGGTGCCCGTCCTGTCAAAAACATAACCGAACAGGCTGGGTCCTACAAAAGCGCCCACCACGAAGATACCATACAGCGTGGCATAGGTCACGGCATAGCTGCGCATCCCAAGGTAGCGGGCAACGAGATAGGACATCAGGTCGAATTCCATTCCTGAGGTCAGTCCGAGCAGCACGATTGCAACGCCGGCCACGGAAAAACTCACCTGACCACCTGAAAGGATGAGGCAGGAGAGCGCGCCCATCATCAATATTACCGCACAGATGGCGGGAGCCCAGAAGCAATCGGCCAGAACGCCGCCAAGCAGGCGACCGGCCACGGCGGCGATACCGACGAGCGAGGCGAGTTGGACGACTTCGCGGGGTGACAGGTCCAGCGAGCGAAGTATATTCTCGATATTGGGGAGCGGCGCGGCGATGGCGAGCGACATCGGGATAAAGACGATTGCCAGGAGCCAAAATTGGCGGGAGCGGAAAGCCTCTCTGGCGGACATGCCCTCTTGCCTCTCGGTCATCGTCCGAGAAGCGCCTGCAATCCCGGGCTGCAACCCCGCAAAGCCCCAGAGGACCAAGGGGCACGCGATGACCATGGGCATTGCACCGATCACAAGGATCGCGACGCGCCATCCAGCGGTTTCGATCAGGAGCTGAGCGAGCGGTTTCACCGCGAAGGCAAACAGGCCTGCGCCGGAAAGCGCGATTCCAAGCGCCAGTCCTCGGTGCCTTTCGAACGCGCCGTTGATCACTCTGGTAAAGACGACGGGCGTCGCGCCCTGCCCGGAGATCGCGATAGCCAGCCATGAGATATAGTATTGCTGGATTGAGCCGTTCGATGCGGCGAGCGACATATAGCTCAAGCCCAAACACGACAGAGAGATCGACGCCACAATGCGCGGTCCGAACTTATCGATAAGCGCTGCGAAAAATGGACCGACGATCAGAACGGCACCCGCCAGCAGCGATAGGCCGCCAAAAATGGTGGCGAAAGACCACCCGAATTGTGCCACGAAAATCGGCGCGAAGATGCCAATGGTGTAAAATGGGATGGCCGGCATTCCGAGAGTGGTACCTAGCAAGCCGGCGAGCACGACCCGCCATCCGGCCCTGAACTCACCAATGTCCGTCCCGTCCAATTGGATCCCCTATTTATGGAGGCGATATTAGCCGAAGCCATGGCTGTAGAGAGGCACGATCCGCAATCGTGTCGCGGTGTCTCGCCGATGCGAGCGTCGCGAGCATCTTAGACACTTGTGAATACCGCGTGACGAGCGCGACCCACTGCGAGGCGACGTGTCCCACGACTGTCTGGTGTCAGAATCTTGCCACGACCGAACAAATGAAGCAATCGAGGGCGCGAAGCCACTATTCATTGATCCGCTCGTGTTTCGCAATGGACGCGTTTGGGCGTCAGAGATGACATTGCTCTTGCGCGGATCAAGGTCAAAGACCCACTTGTTGAAATTCAACCGCATCAACATGCTCTAAGCCGGAGCGGTTACGGGGTTGACGGCGCTGCGCGGGTCCGTGCCTTAACGAGGACAGCCATTGAATGGAACTAAAACCGGGTTCTGTTCATATCGCCTTACCGTGACAGATTAACCTTTTTTAACCGGCCATGTCGGTACTGCGGTGATATCAAAGTAGCGGGCTGATCGCGTGATCGAGATCATTCAGTGCTCGCGTAGGATTGCCCTTATTCAACAGGTTCAAGCTTCCAGTGGTCGTTGTTGGCCATGGCTGGTTGTGCCTGAGCCCGAGGTGATCGAGGAACCCACTATGCCCCGCGCGCTGAGCACACTCACATTGTCGGACGCCAAGCAAATGCTTGAGGCGGGCGAGGCAAAGGCGGCAGAGCTCGGCATCCCTTACAATATCGCCATAGTCGACGTGGGCGGCGCACTGATTAGTTTCGTGCGCCAGGACGGCGCGCTCGAAGGGAGTATCGATCTTGCCATCGGTAAGGCGAAGACCGCGCGGATGTTCAACAAGACGACCGAATATCTCGCTGAACTGGCGCAGCCTGGAGCTCCTCTGTTCGGGATAGAGCAGAGCAATGCCGGCAATGTCGTGATTTTCGGTGGAGGCCTGCCCGTGACTGTCGAGGACCAGATCGTCGGCGCCGTCGGCACCAGCGCCGGTTCGGTCGAACAGGACATCGCGGTCGCCGAGGCGGCCGCCGCTGCGATCACAAGAAATCCAAAAGCCTGAAGGAGGCCAGTGATGAAAGCTGCGCGCATTCTCGAATACAAAAAGCCCCTCACCCTTGAGGACGTTAAGGTTCCGGACATTCAGCCTGACGAGGTTCTCGTGAAGGTCGCCGCTTGCGGCATGTGCCGCTCGGACGTGCTGCTGATTGATGGCTTCTTCCAGGGCTATGGCGATATTCCGCCCCCCGTCATTCCTGGTCACGAGATTACAGGGACAGTCGAAAAGATCGGAGGCGTCGTAGCCAAGGCTGCGGGACTGGAGGAAGGTGACCATGTTGTTGTGTCACCTGGGTGGGGTGATGGCGTCTGCAAGCATTGCCAAGTCGGCAACACCCATATCTGCCCCAATGTCCGCTGGCCCGGCTTTGGTGCTTATGGCGGCTTTGCCGAATATATTCCGGTGCCGGCCCGTTACGCGATCAAGGTCGCCAAACACCTCAAGTTTGAACAGCTTGCCCCCCTCACCGACGCCGGGCTGACCCCTTATCGTGGGCTCAAGAAGATCCGTGATGCAGGCGGGCTCGGTCCGGATAAGGTGATCGGCGTGTTCGGTATCGGCGGCCTTGGTGCCTATGCCGTTCAGTATGCCAAGCTGCTGGGAGCGGGCGGGCCTGTTGTTGCCGTCGCGCGCAACGAAGAAAAGCTCCAGGTCGCGAAGAAATACGGCGCCGACCACATCATCGCAATCGAAGGCAAGTCCTCCGAAGAGGTCGGAAAGGAGCTAAAGAAGGCGACCGGTCAAGATAAGTTCGATGCGATAATCGACTGCGCGGGCGCAACCGAGATGATGCAGCTCGCCTTCTCACGCCTCGCGATCAGCGGCCATTACGCCGATGTCGGTTTCATCGGTGACCGGATCAACGTTCCGTTGTTTCCACGGGTCTCGGGCGAGCAGACCTTTCACGGCTCGTTCTGGGGAAACAACGCCGATCTGATCGAGGTCATGGCACTCGCCGCAGAAGGCAAAATTCAGCACACGATCAAGACGATCTCGTTCGACGATATCAACGAATACATCGATCTCATGCGAGACAATAAGGTCGTTGGGCGCGCCGTTGTCACATTCTGACGGCGTGGATCGCTTGAACAAGTTTCAAAGTGTTTAGGAGACAATCATGACCCAGCATGTCCTGTTTATCGTCACGAACGCAGCCGTGATCGGTCCGAAAAGCCGCAAGACAGGTTTCTTCTTCGCAGAGATCGCGCATCCGTTCGAGGTACTCGATGCCGCCGGCATTGCGGTGGAATTCGCTTCACCCGCCGGCGGATGGACGCCGTATGATGCCTACGATGACAACGACCCGGCGCAGAAGGCGTTCTTCGAGAGCAAGGCCTTTCGCCGTCTAAACCGCAGCCGTAAACTCTGCGAGGTGGATGCGGCTGACTACGATGCCATCCTCATTCCAGGCGGCCTCGGCCCTATGGTCGACATCCAGCGCAATGCGGAGGTCCAGCATTCGATCGTGCGCGCCTGGACGACCGGTAAACTCGTCAGCGCCGTCTGCCACGGGCCCTGTTCTCTGCTTGGCGTGGACCTTGGCGACGGCGCGCCGTTCGTGCAAGGCAAACGGATCACATCCTTTTCCAAGAAGGAGGAATACGATTATGCGCGCGAGGACGTGCCTTACGAGCTCGAGGATGCGCTGAGAGCTGAGGGCGCGCAATTTTCATCGGTCGAAAATTGGCAGCCACATGTTGTCGTCGACGGGCGGCTTATTACCGGCCAGAATCCCGCCTCGGCAGGCGAACTCGGCAGGAAGCTGCTCGCGGCCCTGCGGGAGGTCGCAGATCCTGTCTGAAGGGCCCATCCGAACGGGAGAACCAACATGTCACAGTCACCCGTGAAAATCACGGCCAGCCATCAGGGCAAGGCGGACGAATTGCACGCGCTTCTGCTTTCCATGGCGCCACATCGCCGAGCAGAACAAGGCAGTCTGCGCTGGGATGTCTGAACGATACGTACTTGACGAGCTTTATCGCGACGCGAGGCTGCCGAAGCGCATCGCAGAACTCCGCACTACCAGTCCTATCTCGCCAGCGTTCCCGCCTTGGCGGGCCGCTCAGCATTCATTCTCGAAGCCGTCGCGCTTGAAGAATAGCAACAGTTTGGAGGGTCTCATGCTTGAGGTCGTGCAAGCCTATGATCGCGAACATATCGCCGATTTGCCGACGGACGATGCCGCGGCGGTTGAACGGAAGCTGATCACTGCGCGCGAGCGCTTTGAGGATCGAAATGGCTGGCTGCAGCCGCATCAGCGCATGGCCGTGCTGCATCGGCTTGCAGATCTCGTCATCCAACGGCGCGAAGCCTTCGCGATGCGTATCGCCTGTGAAGGGGGAAAACCCTACAGCGACGCATTGGTCGAAGCCGACCGCGCCATCGACGGGATACGCACCGCCGCCGACCTGCTTCGCACCCGCGGCGGTGCCGAGATTCCGATGGGACTGACGCCAGCCAGCGAAGGGCGACGCGCCTGGACGATCCTGGAACCCATCGGCGTGGTCGCTGCGATTTCGGCGTTCAATCACCCATTGAACCTCATCGTGCATCAGATTGCACCGGCGATCGCCACGGGCTGCCCGATCATAGTCAAGCCTGCGGCGGCGACGCCGCTTTCCTGCCTGGAACTCGTAAAGCTCGTCCAAGAAGCAGGAATGCCGGAAGGCTGGGTTCAAACCGTGCTCCCCGAGAGCCGCGGCCTGTCGAGCGCTTTTGCGAGCGATCCGCGCGTGGCCTTCCTGAGCTTCATCGGCTCTGCCACGGTGGGCTGGCATCTGCGCGCCAATCTGGCGCCGGGAACACGCTGCGCTCTCGAGCATGGCGGCGTGGCGCCAGTGATCATCGACCGGACGGCCGATATCGACGCGATCATCGAGCCGCTTGCCAAGGGCGGCTACTATCATGCGGGTCAGGTCTGTGTCTCGGTTCAGCGGATCTACGTCCATAAATCCTTGAAGGATAGTTTCGTCGAGCGGTTCGCCGAACGTGTCGGCCGCCTGCACGTCGGTGACCCCCGGCTTGCCGAAACCGAAGTCGGTCCGCTAATTGAACCGGCTGAAGCCGAGCGGGTCGCGACCTGGATAGCAGAAGCTGCATCGAGAGGCGCGCGGCTGATCGGCGGTGGACGTCTCAGCGAGACGACGCTGGCACCGGCTATTCTCGTCGATCCGCCAAAGACATCGAAGGTCGCACGCGAGGAGGTGTTCGGCCCGGCAACCTGTATATTTGGTTTTGCCGATCTCGCTGAAGCTATCCACGAGGCGAATTCGCTGCCGGTTGCATTTCAGAGCAGCATCTTCACCCGTGATCTTGCCACCGGTCTCGATGCAGCCGAACGTCTCGACGCCTCAGCGGTCATGGTGAATGACCACAGCGCCTTCCGCACCGATTGGATGCCATTCGGCGGTCGAAAGACATCCGGCTATGGGGTCGGCGGCATTCCCTTCACCGCCCGTGAGATGACGGCGGAGAAAATGATCGTTTTCAAGCAGTGAATGGGGGTTGAGGTCACGTCGTTCCGCTCTGCTGGATATCTCAAGCAAGGAGAAAGAGATTGAAAGCCGCGGGACGAACTATCCCACGACAGCGTGCCCGCTCCCGGGCCGATCTCGACACCAGTCGCAAGATTCTCGACCAATAGCCGGCCTCCTCCACCCTCACCGGCTTTATCCCACAAGCGACCGACCGATATCAATGATGCCGCCGCGACATCAATCGGGGATGGCCTAGCCGAAGTCCGCGCAGGCTCGACACGATTTTCTGCAAAGCCATTTCCAGTTCGTCATCCGCGATCGTCAATGGAGGCGAAAAGCCTATCGCGTTGGCCCCCTTCATGGTCGTCGAAACCCCGTGCTCGAGTAGCATGTCGACAAGCCCACCATCATCCGTGTCGAACTGCGATCGATCAATTTCCAGGGCCAGCAGAAGTCCCCTGCCCCTTACGCCCAAAAGCGATGGTTCAATGAGCGCCAGGTCCGCAACACGAGCGCGCACCACATGTTCGAGATGGGCAGCGCGATCGGCCAGACCATCACGAAGGATGATGTCGACGGTGGTCAAGGCAGCCCTTGTCGTCATCGGATTTTTCTCATGTGTGTAGTGTCCGAGAGAAAGCTCAGGCGCGATATCGAGGCGTGCATCCGCAATAACCGCTGCGATCGGCAGGATGCCGCCACCCAACGCCTTGCCGAGCACGACGATGTCCGGGATCGCTTCGAATTGCTCAAAGGCAAAGAAGGTGCCGGTCTTGCCAAGGCCGGAGGGGATCTCGTCAAAGATCAGCCTGGCGCCGGCCGCATCGCAAAGTCTGCGTACCTCGGGCCAGAGACCATCTGGCGGCACCTGGCAATTGGAACGCATGGGTTCGGCGATCACCGCCGCTATGCCACCGTCCGTCTCGTCTAGAGCGGCTCTCAAATCCGAAATCATTGCGTCGGCACCGCCCTTGCTCCAGTAGGGGCGAATATGCACCCGGTCGGGCAGGAAACTGCCAAGGCGAGGATCGGGGTCGGCGCGCGACAGTCCAAAGGAGCCGAACCCGTGGCCATGATAGGAGCCTTCCAGCGAAACGGTGGCGCTGCGTCCGGTGGCGACACGGGCGAGCTTGACGGCGATTTCGATCGCATCCGAGCCGCCGGTTGCGAACAGAACCTTGGCCTTGCCGCCAGGCCATTGCCCGACAAGACGTTCGGCCAGCAAGGTCGCCGGTTCGTTCGTGTAGCGGCGCGGTGAAAACGGCAATGTGTCAAGCTGCGCCTTGAGTGCAGCGGCAAGCTCCGGATTGGCGTGACCTATATGGTGCGTCGTATTGCCATGCAGGTCGATAAAGCGCCTGCCATCAAAGTCCTCGATCCAGACGCCGCAAACCCGCTTCAGTGCCGCAAGACAGGGGCTCGATCCCTCCTGGTGGAAAAAACCATCGGCATCGCGCGCAACGAGTTCCGCATTGGCAGAAGGACCGTTGTGATCACGTTGATCGTCCATCAAAAGGTTCCTCCCATGCCGGTCACTGTCAATTGCGTTCCATATCGTTTGTCTGCGGCAGGATCGGCCGCCAGCCCCTGTGCGCGCCGCGTGCTTTTCTCGATCCACCAGACCGTGCCCATGGCCAGAACCGAGACGACGAGCAGCCCGACGCTCTTTGCGGCGGCATAGCCGTAGCTGGAGTCCTGCGCCGCATTGAAGATCGCAACCGACGCAAGCTGGACGTTGCCGCTGACGAGGAAGATGATCGACGACAGCGTCGTCAGGCCATCGACGAAGACGTACAGCACGCCGAGGAGGGCTGCGATGCGCAGCATCGGCAGCGTCACCTCGTAGAAGCGTCTGATCATGCCAGCGCCCAAGCTCTCCGCCGCCTCGTCGACCGCCTGATCAATGCGCTGCAAAGCGGCACGCGCAGCCAACACGCCGACATAGAGATTGCCGAACATGATGTTGATGATGAGGATCGCCTGCGTGCCGGACAGCGACAGCGCCTTGATGCCGAAAGGTGCGTTGAACGCGATAATATAGCCGACGCCGAAAATGATGCCCGGAAGGATTGCCGGGATCATCGCCTGGAAGGCGATCATGTCTCCGAAGGGCGCACGCATCCTTTCGGCAACATAACCGATCACAAGCGCAAGCAGGCCGCCGATCGGCGCGGCAACAGCCGCGATCCGGACACTGTTCCAGACCTGTTCAAGACCGCCGCTTGCCGATCCGTAATTGGTGCCGGCAAGACCGGATCCGATGCCTTCCGGCGTAAAATAGGCAAGCGTGAAGCTCCAGTCGACGCCCCAGATACGTGTCACAGAGCCCAGAATGACGACGCCGTAGATGGAGAGAATGAGCAGGCAGAAAATACCCGCGAGCCCCGTAAGAACCGCCCTGACGAGGAGCGGCTGAAATACTTCGGCTGGCGTGCCCGCATCGGCGCTGACATAGCGCTTGCGTCGGCCGATCTGCTCGAGCGCCAGATAGAAGATGAGCGACGGGACGATCAGCCAGAGGCAGATAGCCGACGCAAGCGGCGTGTTCTGGAAACCGGTGATCTGGTCGTAGATGACGCCGGCAAGAACTGGCGTATCGCGTCCGAGGATCATCGGATTGCCGAAATCCGTCAGGCTCTGGATGAAGACGAGCACGATCGCCCGCTTCAGGCCCGGCCAACTCAGCGGGAAGGTGACATTGAAAAACAGCGCCAGCCGTCCGGCGCCGAGCATCATGGCCGCCTCCTCCAGCCGCCCGTCCTGGCGCCGCATGACATTGTCGAGAACGATCAGCGTCGTTGGCAGGAAGGACAGCGTCTGGGCTATGATGATGCCGAAGGGTCCATAGAGATTGAAGGCGTCGGCGTCGGTCAGGCCGAGCGTCTGGTCGAGCAGGGTAAAGGTGATGAGCCCGCGCCGACCGAAGAGCATGGTGGTCGCAGTCGCCACCAGCACCGGCGGGGCGACCAGCGGCAACAGGAGTATCGTTCGTGTGAGGGCGGGCCGCGCGATGCCGCCGCGATTGAGCCCGTAGGCGATCGCATAGGCAATCGAGACCGTGAAGAAGACGGAAACCGCGGCCAGCCAGAGGCTGTTGAGGGCGGCCTTGCGCAGATAGGGATCGGCGAGGACGGCGACATAGTTGTCGAGCCCGTAGCGCGCGGCTTTGGCGGTGCGCAAAAGATCGAATTCGGACGGCGCCAGCGTGTCGCGCACGGCAAAGGCAAGCGCTATGCGCTTGTGCAGCATGATCTGGGCGACCGGAAAGGCGGCATCAACAGCCGCCCGGTCGGACGGTGAGAGGCTCGAGAAAGCCTTCTCGATCGCTGCCTGCTGCTGGTCGAAGGGCTGATCCGTGCGCCAGGTAACCTTGGCGCCGGCAAGCTCGTAAGCGGTCGCAGTCGCTTTGACACGTTCGGCCTGCGTCGCGTCGGTCACCCATTTGTCGATTGCCGCCTGTCGTTTGTCAGCGGGCAAGAGGGCGATGGCGTGCTGTGTCATCTCGGCGAGACGCCAGGCCGGCAAGGGGCCGGAATTGTCGAAGCTCTTGATGAGCACCAGCGTGACAGGCACGACGATGAACGTCAGCAGCAACAGCATGACGGTCACGGCCGCCGCAATTCCTGGAAGGCGGCGCAATAGATGTCTGTTCATGAGATCGGCCGATCGAGGAGAACGAGCTGCGTAAGGTCGGGCTTGACGGCAATTGCAGCGTGGCGGTGAAGACCGGCCCAAGCCGATGTCGAGGGCTGCTCGGCGATGAGCTTCAGATTGCCGGGGCACTTAATGACGACGCGCAACGTGGAGCCGAGAAAGGTGACGGCTTCGACCGTGCCACAAACCGCACCGGGATCATCAAACCCACATGGCAGCATATGCTCGGGGCGGATCATGATGGTGACGGACTGGCCTTCAACGACGCTTCCCGGAAGGGCAAAATCCCACAGAGCATCATTGACGACAACACCGCGCCTGGCAGCCATACCATTGAGAATATTCGACACGCCGATGAAGTCGGCAACAAAGCGCGAGACAGGCCGATGGTAGATCTCGTTCGGAGTGCCGATCTGTTCGATGCGCCCGGCACGCATGACGGCGACCCGATCGGACATGGCAAGCGCCTCCTCCTGATCGTGGGTCACGTAGAGCGTCGTGATCCCCAGTCGATCGACGAGACCGCGAAGCTCGGCTCGGAGCTTAGCGCGAATACGGGCATCGAGTGCTGACATCGGTTCATCGAGGAGCAGGATTTCCGGCTCGGCGGCAAGCGCTCTGGCAAGCGCCACGCGCTGCTGCTGGCCGCCGGACATCTCGTGCGGGTAGCGGTCGAGCAATCGGTCGATTTCGACTATTTCGGCGAGCTCCCTCACCCGCTTACGGATTTCGCCGCGCGGCCGACCGGCCATGCGGGGGGCAAAGGCAATGTTCTGCTCGGCGGTCTTGGTCGGGAAGAGCGCATAGGACTGGAAGACGAAGCCCATGCGACGCGCAGCGGGCGCGAGATAGGTGACATCCTCACCGTGGCGCAGGATCCTGCCACCGTCCGGTGCGGCAAAGCCCGCGATCATGCGCAAGAGTGTGGTCTTGCCGCAGCCGGAATCTCCAAGCAGCGTGACGAATTCGCCAAGCCCGATTTCAAGATCGACGCGGTCGACAGCTCTAAAGCCGCCGAAGCGCTTGGCAAGACCTTCCACGACCAGATGCGGCCCGCCTCTATCGACGGGTCGCTGGCTGGCAATATGATCGGCGCGCTGAAGCATCAGCCGCCATTCAGGAAGCGAGCGGAAAATTCCTTGCGGAACTCGTCCATGTTGACCGGACGGCGCATCGTCCAGGTGCTGACCTGATCGAGATCGACGAGACCATATCCCGGCACGGCGGTAGCGCCGACCAGTTTGCCGAGGACTTCGGCCGCATCCTTGCTAGCCATGAAATCGAGGAAGAGCTTGGCCTCTTCCGGATGCGGAGCACCGGCGAGAAGTCCGCCGCCCTCGCTGGTATTTGGCGTGATCCGGCCGAAGACGATATCGACGGGACGCCCGGCGGACTTCGTCGCATAGCAGGTCGTGTCGTAGGAAAGGCCGATCGTCACCTCGCCCGTCCCGGCAAGCTGGGCGCCGCCCGAACCGCCGTCGGAATACTGGTAGACGTTCTCGTTGAGGTTTTCGACGAAAGGCCAGCCGAACGCATCGACAAAGGTCGTCAGGATCGCGCCGCCCGTGCCGGACTTCATCGGCGACGGAAGGGAGATTTCCTTCTTGTAGACCGGCTTGATCAGGTCTTCCCAGGTCGTCGGCATTGGCAGATGCTTCTCGGCGAGACGGTCGCGATTGACCACCATGCACATCGTCGTCGCGAAATAGCGGGTATAGAAATTGTCGGGATCGCGGAAACTGTCCCTAATGTCGGTGCCCGCAGCCTTGTAGGGTTCGAAGGCGCCGGCATTTTTCAGCTGCTCGAGCGCATCGCTGTTGACGAGATAGACGAGGTCGGCCTGGGGATTGCCCATTTCGGCGATGGCGCGCTCGGCGATCGGCCCCGTCGATCCGGAAACGACCTGAAGCTTGATGTCGGGATATTTGGCGCTGAAGGCGGCCGTCAGCGCGTTGCTGACATTTTCAGAGGCGTTATAGATGACTAGGTCGCGAGCTTCGGCCTGCGCCGAAAACAGAAGAGCGACGGCACCCGCCGCTGCAAATTTGAGTGTGTTCATGTCGGTGCTCCAATATTTTTGGCGAGACGGTGGAAAATTCAAAATGCCCGGGAGTTGCCGAGCCGCTATAAGTTTGATCTATAGTTAAGATGCATGAATTAAGTGACACTTATTTGACGATGGATATCCGACGATGAATTTTGCGCAGTTGCGAGCCTTCTACGCCGTCGCTCAGCACGGCACTTTTTCTGCCGCCGCCCAGGCGCTCAGCGTCAGCCAGCCGGCGGTCACGCAGCATGTGCGGGCGCTTGAAGAAGCGATCGGCAACAGGCTGTTTCACCGGCGCGGCTCTGGCGTGGAACTGACGCCCGATGGTGTCGACATGCTCCCGCATATCCATCAGATCATCAAGGGGTTGGAAGATGTCGCCGCCAGGATTGAAGGTGGCAAAGAATTGCGCACGGGGCATCTGACTGTCGGGCTCTGCAGCCCGCATGTCGCAATGCCGCTGATCCGCAGGTTCCGCATGACGAGGCCGGGCATCCATATCGATACGCGCATGTCGAATACCAGCACCCTGCTCGATCTCGTGTCCCAGCAGCGCGTCGATGTCGCCGTCGTGACCCTGACCGAGCCTCGCGACGATCTCTACTGCCATCGCCTGGTGGGACAGGAGGTGCTGGTCGTCGTACCGGCCGATCATCGATGGAGTGGGCGGGAGGCGATCGGCATCGATGAACTCCAGGACCAGCCCTTCATCCTGCGCGAGGCAGGCTCGATGACGCGACAGATTTTGGAGCGTGCCCTTGCCGACAAGAACATCCGCATCCGTCCGGAATTGGTGCTGGCAAGCCGGGAGGCGGTCAAGGAAGCCGTCGCCAATGACCTCGGCCTCGGGATCGTTCTCGACAAGGAACTCGGCAATGACGAGCGTCTGGTCGGATTGAGGATTGCCGGTGCATCGGTCGCGGCAAACGAATATCTCATCGCGCATCCCGAGGTCAGCGACCTCGGCGCCGTCAGGGAATTCATCTCGTCAGCACAGCACGGCCCCACAGACGAATTGGTGGAATGATCCGATTGCGGAGTTCGGCTCTCCTATCAGACAGGCCCGGCACTCCCGGTCACTCTCGTCCCGCGGCTGGCTGGCCTACCCATCGCGTAGGCCATCTGTGCCAGACTAATGATTTCGTTGGTCGCCGCAACGCGCCGCCCTCAGCACGTTCTCGGCCTGACGGATTGCCTCGTCGATGCGTTCGACCACTCTGCCATGCACCGGGTTCTTCTCGGCAATCGGTCGGGCAGACCTCAAAACCTGAAGAATGCGCTCCAATCGTTCCTGCATGTCACCCCCATGCGAATGGAAACCGGATTGGAGCGTAGCATTTCGGTTCATTGCAGTGACCCTGTGCTTTCGAGGGCGCCGGCAGGATCATGCCCACCGAATTCGCCATGGCAGTGACATAAGGTATCGCCTGCGGCCCTCACTTGCCCGGCCGCACCAACGACCGGGCAATATCGATGATATCGTCGCGGCCCGCTGTCGGATCTTCCCGGTTCCAGGCGACACCGAGCCCGATCTTGAAATCGACGCCCCTCACCTTCTCCAGCTCAGACCCGCGGTTCGGCAGATCCTGCGTCGCCCTTTGGTTGGACGGCTTAAGCGATATCTCGCTCCCAGTACCAGGCGACATACATCGACTTTCGATCATGCTTGCGGCTCTTGAGGAGGCTGCGCACTGACCGGGCGCCTTCCTTTTCGCAGGCAACCCAAACGAAGGTATTGTGAGCCGAGGCGACAATCGCGGCTTTCGCCTGATCCGCCAAAATATCCTTTGCACCCGGGGGATAATGTCTACGATGCAACCAACGCACCTTCAGAGTGCCCTTGGTCGGCAAGGGCTGCTCCTCGAGGCTATCTTCTACTTCGATGATCGCCTCAATGTCTGTCCCTGGCGCGACTTCGGCGATGATGCGCGCAATCGCCGGCAAAGCGCTTTCGTCGCCGACGAGCAGCATGCGAGACGACATCGGCAAGCTGCCGCTGCCCGGTCCGAGCAGCGCAAGGCGATCGCCGGGCCGGCAATTGCGGGCAAAATCCGCACCGGGTGTCGTTACGTTTGGCATCGGATGTTGGAAGAAGTCGATCCACAGTTCGCTATGTTCAACATCAACGGCGCGGATCGTGTAAGCGCGCACAAGAAGCTCATCCTCACCATCAGGCCATGCAATGCGGCCATCCGTGCGATAGCGGGGCCAAACTGGCTGCCGTCCCTTCGGCGGCACGATGACGCGGACATGCATGTCGCCACCGACGAAGGGAGTAATGTCAGCACAGCTCACCTTAACCCGCCGCATATGGGGCGTGACATCCTCTACCGCGGTCACCATGACCTCGTGCATATCCGGCAGCCGCGCAGCCGACACGGGCTCCGACCATGCGAGGTCAAATGCCGTCTCGCCGGCGAAGAAGAACAGGTGCTCGGCGATACTGGTGCGAACCATCTGCAAACTGTGTTCCGACGGGCAATTCAGATCAATCAGCAGTCTTTTGTCCTGAAGGTGAATGCTGGCCGTGCCGAATGAGCTTTTCAACACAGCACGGTCGGCGTTTCGCAGTACCTCGGCATGTTCGACGAAGTGTTCACATATCTCATCGAGCATATGGGCCGGGTCGCGCGGATATGCGATGCCCGAAAGCTGGAACTCATGAACCGTGCTCATGCGCGTTGCGCCTCTCTTCTGTGTTTAGCCAGCCGATGCCGCCCGATCGGCAGCATCATCGGCCGGTCGGAGACGGGGTCGGTGATGATCTCGCTTTCGAGCCCGAAAACGTGGCGGACGGTCGCCTGCGTCAAGACCTCTTCCGGCGCGCCGCTGACCTCCACTCGCCCGTCGCGCATCGCGACCAGGTAATCCGCATAGCGCGAGGCGAGATTAAGGTCATGTAGCACCATGATCACGGTTGTGCCGCGTTCGCGATTGAGATCGGTCAGAAGGTCCAGCACTTCGACCTGATGGCTGATGTCGAGGAAGGTCGTAGGCTCGTCCAGCAACAGGATGTCGGTTTGCTGGGCAAGCGCCATGGCGATCCACACACGTTGGCGCTGTCCGCCTGAAAGTTCGTCCACCGACCGTTCAGCGAGGTCGCCTGTCCGGGTCGCGGTCAGCGCGCTTTCCACCGCTTCATCATCGCTCTTCGTCCAGCGCGAGAACAGGCCTTGATGCGGATGCCGGCCGCGGCCCACCAGGTCGGAAACGGTAATGCCTTCGGGGGCGATCGGCGACTGGGGCAGCAGCCCGAGCGTGCGCGCCAGTTGACGTGGCGCGGTCCGATGGATCGATTTGCCGTCGAGCAGCACTTGGCCCTCTCGGGGAAACAATAGCCTGGACATGGCACGCAGCAAAGTGGACTTGCCGCAGGCATTCGCGCCGACGATCGCAGTGATGCGTCCCGGCGGCACGGCGAGATCGAGGCCATGAAGCACTTCGGTATCGCCATAGCCGGCCGAAATACGGCTGGCGTTGAGGATATGCGCAGTCATAGCGAGCCTCCAGAGCGGTTGACGCGTATGATCAGGTAAATCAGGTAAGGCGCGCCGAGGGCACCGGTCACGACACCGACGGGATAGCGGTTCGGCAACAGGAATTGGCCGACATAGTCTCCGCCAAGCACAAGAATCGCGCCAATTAGCGCCGATGGGATCAGCAGCGATCCACTGGCGCCAATGATGCGGGCGGCAATCGGACCGGACAGGAAGGCAACAAAGGCTATGGGGCCGGTAACGGCTGTCGCTGAGGCGATCATGCCCACGGCAGCGATGATCACCAGTATTCGGGTTGCCGAAATCCGGACGCCGAGGGCTGCAGCCATGTCATCGCCCATACGCAATGCATCGAGCTCACGCGCCCGGCTGAGCAACAGCGCCGCGAAAACGGATAGCGCCAGCAACAATGGCAAGGCCTGGCCGAACTGGGAACCATTCAGACTGCCGGTCAACCAGCGCATGGCCTCCTGCAGCGTCCAGGAAGGCGCGATTGAAAGAATATAGGCGATGATGCTTTCCAGCATGGCCGAGACGCCAATGCCGACAAGGATCAGGCGCGTTCCCGACACGCCGTTTCGAAACGACAGCGCGTAAACCAAAACCGCGACGCCGAGACCGGTGGTAACCGCTAACACCGACACCGTCGGGCCCTTCATCGCCAGGACGACAATGGCGAAGACGGCGGCGGCACTCGCTCCTGATGTGATGCCGATAATATCGGGGCTCGCCAGTGGATTGCGCAACATTGTCTGGAAGGCGACGCCCCCGAGCCCGAAGCTGAGGCCGGCCAATATGGCAATTATCGCTCTCGGCAACCGCAACTGGCCAACGGTAAAACTGGCACCGGCAACATTGTCACCCATCATGACCCTGATGACATCGGCAATCGGTGTGTAGGATTGCCCAAGCGACAGTGTCAGGACGAAAAGGGCACCGACAATCATGACAAGCGCTGCGACAACCATGGCATAGCGACGCGAACGGCGTCGCCGGGCAGATACGATCAAATCGAGAGTGGAGGCCATGATGGTCATAGATCGCACACCCGTTGGCGCCTGATGATCCAGATGAAGAACGGTGCTCCGATGAGTGCGGTGACGATGCCCACATCGATTTCGGAGGGCCTTGCGACGATGCGCCCGGCGATGTCGGCAAGTGTCAGCAGGCAAGCGCCACCAACCGCCGAGAACGGCAGAAGCCAACGGTGATCGACACCAATCAGCAGCCGGCACAGATGCGGGACGACCAGTCCGAGAAAGCCGATTGGGCCGCAGACCGCGGTGACAGCACCGCATAACAGGATGGCACCCAGCGACGCGATGGCTCGCGCCACGGCAACCCTTTCTCCAAGCCCGGCGGCGAGTTCATCGCCAAGCGCCAGCGAATTCAGCTTGCGTGCGGACAGAAGGCTGACCGCAAAACCCACGGCGAGGAACGGCAACACGGGAAGAACGCGTTCAAAGGTTGCGCCGCCGACACCGCCGATCTGCCAGGAGCGGATGCCGCCGGCAATATCGCCGCGCGGCAGTACGACTGCGATCACCATGGCCGAAAAAGCCACCGAAGTGGCAGCCCCGGCAAGTGCGAGCTTCAGTGGTGTTGCCCCGCCACGTCCGAGCGATCCGATCGTGTAGACGAACAGAGCCGCAGACCCCGCGCCCAGGATCGCGGTCCATATGTAGGTATCGGCCGAATCCATACCGAACCAGGCCACGCCAATCACCACAGCAAGCGAGGCGCCCATGTTGACGCCGAGTATGCCGGGATCGGCAAGCGGATTGCGCGTGACGCCCTGCATGAGCGCGCCGGCGAGACCGAGTGCCGCGCCGGCCAGCGCCGCAAGCAGCGTCCGTGGAATACGCAGCGCCACCGCCGCCTGCCCGATCGTTTGTGTTTCACCGCGCAGGGCCGCGACGATATCCGTCCATGCGACGTCGCGGGCGCCTGTCGTGACCGACAGGATGCAAAGCAGGGCAAGCAGCAGCAGGAGGCAAGACAGCCAGAGACCGCGCCCTCGATTGGATCGCGCGATCGCGCCACGACCGTGGCTGTCCGACTTTACAACTGCAATGCTCATTTTGACTTGCTAGCCGACTTCTTGGCGGCCTCGGACAGCAGGGCGACGTAATCCTTCAACACCCAGGATACCGAAAGCGGCGTCGGATTTGCGCCATTGCCAATCGGGTTGTTGCCCAGCATCACGAGCGAGCGATTGGCGACGGCCGGCATCTTTGACAGGAGTGGGCTGGCATCCAGCGCATCGAGGAGTTTCTGTCCGCCATAGGTCACGAGAATATCGACATCGTCGAAACTATCGACATGTTCAGCGCTTACCGAGCCAAAGAACTTGCCGGGTTGCGAGGCATTGACGACGCTCGTTGGCGACGTCAGCCCGAGATCGGCAAAATACTTCACCCGCGTATCGTTGGTCGTATAAAAGTTGACGATACTCAGATCCGTCGCGTTTAGATGGGTGATGAACATCGCCGATTTTCCCTTGAGTTCGGGATGCCCGGCAATCGTTTGCGCGATCTCACCTTCGATCTTTTCGATCAGAGCCTCGCCTTCCGCGGCCATACCCATTCCAGCGCTGTCCAGCCGTATCGTTTCCCGCCAGTCGGTCGAATATGGCGCCTCCGGGTAAGCGACAACAGGTGCGATCTGGCTCAGCGTCTCGTAGTCGGCCTGGCTGATGCCGGAATAGGCGGCAAGGATGACATCTGGCTTCGTGGCCGCAACCGCCTCGAAGTCGATGCCGTCGCCTTCGTCGAACAATACAGGCGTATCGGCATGCAGTTCCTTCAGCCTTGCCGTATTCCAGGGCAGCACGCCATCGCCGTCGTCGTCACCAAAATTGGCCCGAGCCATGCCGACGGGAACGATTCCGAGTGCAAGCGGCACCTCATGGTTTGCCCACTCCACCGTTGCCACACGCTCAGGCTTCTTGGTGATGACGGTTGTTCCGAACGCATGTTTGATCGTGATCGGATAGGTCGTGGCCTCCGCCGCCCACGTCATTGCAGGCGCGAGGCCTGAAAAAACAGGGAACGCCGCCCATACTGCAAACCACAACAATCGCCTCATCACACTCGCCCATCCAGTCAATAACTTGACTTTCAGTTTCAGGTTAATCCTGTCCCGTCAACACAGAGAGTGTCGTTCCAGCCACAGACGCGCGATTTTTCCGTGGGTTCGTACAAGGCGATAGAAAGTTACAATACTGGATTGCGACACTCAAGTTAAGAGCAGCGCTAGGGCATATCACGCAAGGCCGAGGACGCACCACGAGTAGTCTTGCTCACACGGTGTCGTCGGCAGCTTGGGCGATCCTTTTGACGTCAACTTTTGGAACTTTCATCATGGATATCGACACAACGGGCCGCCGCTCGAGCCAAATTTCCCTACGCTGCCGGACTGCATTTCTTCTTGGCTGCACAGCGGTCGCCGCCTTGGCGCCGACTGTGCTCTTTGGCCAGGAGGCAAATGGTGCCGGTTCCGTCACCGCATTGGAACCGATCATTGTCCACGGCGGCATGCAGGGCGTTCTCGATACCGAAAATGATTCAAAGTCGGTTGTCGCGACGGAGACAACCGGCGTCGGCAAAATGCCGACCGACATTTTGACGGCACCCGCCTCCGTCTCGGTCATCACGTCCAAGGAAATCAAGGAACGCGCCGCTGAGACCGTCGAACAGGTCGTGCAGTATAGCGCGGGTGTATCGAGCGATTTCTATGGCTCGGACGATCGCTATGACTATTTCGATATCCGCGGCTTTGTACCCTATACCTACCGCGACGGGCTGGCGATCGGCCGCACCTTCGCCGACGTTCGCGAAGAACCCTATGCTTTCGAACGCATCGAGGTGCTGAGGGGCACCAGCTCCGCAGGCTTCGGCGTGGCCGAGCCCGGCGGCTCGGTGAACTACGTCACGAAGTTGCCGAAAAGCGAGCGGTTCGGCGAAGTGTACGGCACAGCTGGGTCTTATGCGCACAAGGAAGCTGGTTTCGATTTCGGCGACAACATTACCGAAGACGATACGCTGTCCTACCGCCTGACCGGCAAGTTCCAGAATGCGGACGCGGAATACGACTACTCCAAGGATAACGAGAAATTTCTCATGGGCGGCGTCACCTGGCGCCCGACCGACGCAACCAGCCTTTCCTTCGTCTTCGATCACCTTGACAAGGCAGGCGTTCCTGGCAGCGGCGGCCAACCTTACGGGACCGACTTTGACAGAAGCGAATTCTTTGGCGAGCCGGACTATTATTTCAGCAATACGAACCGCAACACCTACAGTCTGCTGCTCGATCACGATTTCGGCGACGGCCTAAGCTTCAGTTCGAATGCCCGCTACAGCAGGTCCAACCTCGACTTCGGCAGCGCCTACCTCTCCAATACGCGAACCGACGGTTCGTTTCTGGCGGACCGGTACTATTTCGGCAGCGACACGGCCAACGAGCAATTCGTGATCGATGCGCATCTGATGTACGAGGCTAGTATCGACAGCGTCGAAAGCCGCACGCTGGCGGGTCTCGACTACAATAATTTCAAGTCGAAGAACTACGGCCTCTATCTGCCCGGCGCCCCGCCAATCAACTGGTTGGACCCGGTCTATTCCGGTGGCCCCAGCTCGACCGAGCCCACTTACGGCACGAGCAACAATCAGAAGACGACAGGGCTCTATCTCCAGCAGGACCTGACCTTCCTCGACAGGGTGACGTTGAGCCTCGGCCTGCGCAACGACTGGCTTGATCTCAGTGAAACAGACCTTTTCACCGATGCGAAAACAGCCGACACGCATAGCGAATTTTCCAAGCGTATCGGTGTGAGCTACAAGATTACCGATGAACTGGCGGCCTTTGCGAGCTACGGTGAATCGGTCGCGCCCCCGGCAATAGGGGCAGACCCTACCACCGGCAAGCAATATGAGGTCGGCGTCAAATACCGGCCGGATGCTTTCCCCGCCCTGTTCACGGCATCGATCTTCGATCTGACCAAAGGCAACATCACAACCTACGATTCCGTCACCTACATCCCGCAGACGGTCGACAAGGTCAGGCATCGCGGCCTTGAACTCGAGGCCAAGGCCGAAGTCACCGACAATATCGATCTGATTGCGGCTTACACCTATATCAACTCGCGCATCGACGAGCCGGGCGGCGCGAATGATGGCAATCGCCTCATGCATGTTCCCGAACACATGGCATCGGTCTGGGGAACCTACACGCTGGTAGGCAACGGAGCGCGCGGCGACATGACATTCGGCCTCGGCGCGCGATATGTCGGCTCGTATTTCACGGATCTCGCCAATACCGAGTCGGCGAAATCCGAAAGCGCGGTGCTCGTCGATGCCTCGTTTTCCTATAAGATCCAGGAAAATACGACCCTCCAGCTCAACGCCAGCAATCTCTTCGACGAGAAGCACCGCGTTCATCAGGACAGCGGCGGCATTTTCTACAATCCTGGCAGAACGGTCATGGCGACACTGCGCCAGAGCTGGTGACATCTGGAGCCTGCCGGCAGCCTCTGTCGGCGGGCCTACCTCTTTGAAGGCACGACGGCAACGTCAGGAAAAGTACGAAGCGGGCTGCCCCGGTACTCTTCAGACACAAAAAGTGGGAGCGTTCTTTTTTTTCGCAGAAGACTCTATTGCGCGTCGTGGAAGCGGCGCCATGCGGCCGGCGTGTCGCCTGCAACCTGCCTGAAAACCCGCGTGAAATGCGCCTGATCGGAAAAGCCGATCTGTACGGCAATCGCGGAAATCGTCATGTTGGTCTCGGCAAGCAACCCCTTTGCGCGATCGATCCGCTTGGCGAGCTGCCACTGCAGCGGCGTTTTTCCTGTCGTTTGCTTGAAGACATTCGAAAACCAGCTCTCCGACAATCCGACCGCCTGTGCCATTTCGGCGACCGTCAGCCTGTCGTCACGGAGTTCATCAACGCGCGACAAGAGCTTGTTCATCTGAGCCTGGGTGAGGCGACCCGCCGCCTGCCCGTCGTTCTGTTCATGAATATGAAGCAAGCTCGCCACAATGCTGCTCACGAGGCTTTCGATGTAGAGGGCATGCTTCGAGGGCTCGGAAAGTTCGTTCACGATCAGGCCGGCCAGCACCTCTATGGCCCCAACATCGTAAATCTCGACAGGCCGACGAATGGCGGCAAGAGCGGCCGACGAGCCAATCGAGGGCGAGAGAAATCGCAGGAGACGATTTTTGTGAAGGTGCAGGTTCAAATGTGAAAAGCGGTGCGTTGTGGTGCTGCCGGTCCACACAGGAACGCCCGGCGGAACATAGATGGCGCGCGGCATTGGCCGGAACTGCCGGGCAAACTGGCCGTCATGGTTTGAAATTCGGAACTGGTCCGACATGTCGGTGAAGAAGACCATGATATGCGGGTGCCCGGCCAGATAATAACCGCAAGCGCCTGCTTGGCTTTCTGCCTCCCAGAACGCACTGACCAAACCATCCCCCCTCCGCCACCGCACCGGAGCAATCGGCCGAATACCTTCGGTGCGCCAGATCATCGACTGCAAGAAATCCAATATTCCGACCCACTCTCGTCATCATTCTACCAGGTGCGATGCAGTGTGGAAGATAACGTTGCCAGCTGACCTTCCGTTTATCGCCGCAGCAGATAAAGATGAGTGCTTTTATCATATTTATAAGGATAAGCAATGTCGGGCTGCAAGCGACACCTCTGAACTCACCTGCCCGGCCGCGCCAGCGACCGGGCAATATCGACAATATCGTCGCGGCCGGCCGTCGGATCTTCCCGGTTCCAGACAACACCAAGCCGATCTTGAAATCGACGCCCCTCACCTGCTTCAGCTCGAAGCCGCGGTTCGGCAGATCCTGCGTCCATTCCGGCACGAAGCCGATGCCCAGTCGGGCCGAGACGGCTCGCTGGAGGGAGAGGTCACGAGGGGATGCGAGGAGACCAGATCGACCGGCAGCCTTCTCTCGCGAGGTAGCGCAAGGGACGATATCTGGTTCCTCCGCGGCTAAGCGAGTGGAGTTCCCGCAAAAGGCCGGAACGATGTCTCTGTTGGAGATCTAGAAATAGGAAGTAGACAAAGTGCGCCTCACACGCGGCTCATCCCAGTCTCCACCCAGTGCGCGTAATCCTGCAACAGCTCTGGCAGTGCAACGGCGTCGGTGATCAATATGAAGCGACCACCGTATTGTGCGAGGTCCTTGTTGCCAAGTATTCGCGAGAGCCTTGTCTCCTGGGATTTCGGCAGTCGGTTTCCCAATGCCTCACGCAACGTCTTTACCAGCGCGGAATGGTCCTGTTGGTTCACCTTTTTGGCGAAGGTTGCCGTCAAGGCATCCGTATAGGCCATGGCAGCGTTGACGATCGCTGATGCTATTGGATTCCCGAGCGTCCCGGTTTGGCGGCTGCAACCTGGTCTTCGGCGGACTTCAGGAAACTCCGCGCGATAATGAGGCGATTTTTGCCGTGTGCAGGATCGACGGACTTGGAGGGGCCGCTTCTGGTCACGCTATGGTTCCGCGTTAGACGATAGTTTCAGGCCGGCGACCCATTATCATAAGTCCCTCGTTTACAAAGGCTTGCCACAACGGATCATCGCTGTCTCGAAGGCGCTGCAGATCAGACGGCGAAAGAGTGTTGAGCGACGGGGCATAGTTCAGCTTCTCGCCTTGCACAACGAGCAAGTCAACACCCTCATTATGAACGCCGCCGACGTGCTCCTCGCTTGCAATGAAAGCAATGTCCAGATCACTTGTCGCGTGATCCTCGCCTCTGGCAACGCTGCCGTAAATCCAGGCTGAAATCACCCGACCTCCGAGCATCAGTGCACAGGCCCTAATCGAATCGAGAACGGCTTCAAATCGCTTTTCCTCCGCCTCGTATAGGGTCCGAATTATTTCCGAGAAAGGAGATTTATCAGTGAGAGAAAACAGTCGGGCGTGTCCGTCGCCAGCTTCGGATACGATTCCGAGCTGTGTCAATTCTTGCAATGCAGCTGCCACAGGTGGAAGCGTCACATTCGTCCGGCGAATGAGGCCCGCCAGGCTCAGTTGGCCGCCATGGCGTGAAAGCTCCCTGAGAACGCGGATGTTCACCTCTCTTCCCAAGATGGTTGAGAGCGGGAAGCGCAAAGTGCTTTGGTGACGTGGACGGCCCATCACAGATTTTCCCCGCGTGCGAGTAGCGTCCATACTGTGATTGATATCGCTCATTCTTTGACGACCGGCCCGCCCCACGAATTTTCGGAGTTTCTGAGACAACGACCAACGAAAAATCCGGGAATGATAGACCTCCTCGAGGCATAGATGTCATGAATCCTTCATTTGACATGTGATCTATATCACTCATACTTTGAGCGAAACAGATCACGAAGGACATGTAACCGTGCTCACCGCAGCTCAAGACCGTCAGGCAAGAATCGTTGAACTCCTGAAAGAAGAGCAGTTTCTGGGCATCGGGATGCTCACGGAGCGGTTCGAGGTGTCTGTGGCAACCGTCCGTCGCGACCTCGGGGAATTGGAGGAGGCGGGCCTCCTGCGCCGCACGCATGGTGGCGCAGTCAGCATCAACCAGGTTGCCCTCGACAAGAGCAACGCAGCCCGCTTGATCTGGAAACAGGCCGAGAAGGCGGCGATCGCTGGGGTTGTTGCGGACATGATCGCTGATGGCGACACAGTTCTCCTCGATGCTGGTACGACGGCGCTCGAAGTTGCCAGAAGGCTCGCTGGACGAAGCAGCTTGACGTTCATTTCGAACGGCCTCGATATCATTGCCGAGCTGACACGCTTCGACGGCCAGAACATTTATTCGGTCGGCGGCGAATACACCGAAACGAACCGATCCTTCCGCGGGCCTTTGGCGGAGCAATTCATTCGCCAGTTCAATGTCGACAAGCTCATTCTCAATGCCGCGTCGATCGACGTCGATCGCGGCCTTGTCTGCACCGTGGAACCGGTGAATGCGAGCGTGGCGCGCGCCATGATCGACGTATCGCGCCGCGTGATCGTCGTTGCGGACCACTCCAAGTTCACGAAATCCAGCATGTCGGTCGTTGCCAAGATCGAAGACCTCGGCGTCGTGGTGACCGACGCGGGCACGACATCCATCATCGACGCAGCTCCCGAGAGGCTGCGCAAGAAGTTCGTCATCGCGAACTGAGCAAAATCCAACATTCCATCAACAGCATCTCGCCAGGAGAAACAGATGCTCAAGACAAGCCGCAGAAAGTTCATGATCGGCGCAAGCGTTGCAGCGCTTGCCTCGACGACAAGTGCCAGGTTTGCCTTCTCCGCGGAGCGCCGCGCGCTGAAGATCGGTGTCAACGGCATTCCCGTGACGCTGGAGCCGATCAATGCCATCAGCAATGTCGGCCCCCGCATTGTCAACCAGCTTTTCGACACCCTGCTCGCGCGTGACTTCTTCGGAAAGGGCGCATCGGGCAACGGCATCGATCTGATACCGTCGCTGGCCGAGAGCTGGGAACGGATCGACGACAAGTCCGTGCGCTTCAAGCTGCGCCAGAAGGTCATGTTCCACAATGGCGTCGAAATGACTGCAGACGACGTCGCCTATACGTTCTCCTCCGAACGGCTGTGGGGACCCGAAGCAATCAAGACGATTCCGCTCGGTGGCGCCTATTCGCTCGATTTCGACGAGGCTCTCGTCGAGGATAAATATACGGTCGTCCTGCGCACGAAGACGCCGACCCCGCTGACTGAATCCTACGTCGCATCCTGGATGGGGCGCATCGTTCCCAAGGACTATTACAAGTCGCTCGGCACCGTCGCCTTCGGAAACAAGCCGATCGGCACCGGTCCCTATAGGTTCGTCGAGTTCGTCGTCAACGATCGTGTCGTCATTGAAGCCAATGACGCCTACTGGGGCGCAAAACCGACGGCATCGAAAATCACCTACCAGCTCGTCGCCGAACCAGCGACGCGCGTTGCCGGCCTCATCAGCGGCGAATATGACATCGTCACGACGCTGACTCCGGACGACATGGCGATGATCAACGGTTACTCGGACCTGGAGACCCGCGGAAACGTCGTCGAGAACTTCCACATGTTCACCTTCAACATGAACCAGCCGGTCTTCCAGTCGAAGACGCTGCGCCGCGCGCTGGCTCTCGCGGTCAACCGCCCGCTGCTGGTCGAGTCCCTCTGGCAGAACAAGGCGATTATCCCGCACGGCTTCAACTTCCCGAACTACGGCAAGACGTTCGACCCCGATCGTCGCGCGCTCGCATATGACCTCGAGGAGGCAAAGCGCCTCGTGAAGGAAAGCGGCTACGACGGCTCGCCGATCACGTACCACACGATGGGCAACTATTATGCAAACGCCACGCCTGCATTGATGATGATGATCGAGATGTGGAAGCAGATCGGCGTCACGGTCGTGCCGAAAGTCTACGCTCCGGGTGCAGCTCCGAAGGACCAGGACAGCTACATGCGCAATTGGTCGAACGGTCAGTGGCTGACCGACGCCTGGGCGACGATGGTCTGCGAGTTCGGCCCCAAGGGCCAGGTTCAAAAGCGTTGGGGCTGGAAGGCTCCGGCGGAATTCAACGAGTTGTGCACCAAGGTCTCACAGATGCCCGATGGCAAAGAGCGTTTCGACGCCTTCAATCGCCTGCGCGACATCTTCGAGGAGGAGGCGCCCGCCGTCATCCTCTACCAGCCGTTCGACGTCTACGCTGCCCGCAAGGACGTGCACTGGAACCCGATCAGCTTCGAGATGATGGAGTTCCGTAACAACCTCAGCTTCGGCTGACGCCAACGGAGCGGACTTGCGGTGCGCATTCGTGCGCGCCGCACTCTGGAGACAGCCATGTCCAATTTTCTGACCGTTCGCGACCTCGTCATCGAGGTGCCGGCACGGAATATCAAGATCCTCGACGGTATCAGCTTTTCGCTTCAAAGCGGACAGACGCTCGGTCTCGTCGGCGAATCCGGCTGCGGCAAGTCAATGACCTGCTACGCCGTCGCCGGCATGCTGCCGCGCGGCATCGTCCGCACAAGCGGCAGCGTGAGCTTCGAACACAGCGGTCAAACCGGGGCGAAGTCTAAGGCCCCGAAGATCGCGATGATCTTCCAGGATCCGACCAGCAGCCTCAATCCGGTTCACACGATCGGATACTATCTGGAATCGTCACTTTACCGCCATCAGGGCCTGAAAGGGAGCGACGCGCGGTTCGAAGCGTTGCGGCTTCTGGAGCGCGTCGGGATCGATCGTGCCAGGAGCCGGCTTCGCGCCTATCCTCATCAATTCTCCGGCGGCATGAACCAGCGTGTCATGATCGCGCATGCGCTTGCCGCCAGGCCCCAGTTGCTGATTGCCGACGAGCCGACGACGGCGCTTGACGTCACGATGCAGGCCCAGATCCTGCATCTGCTCGAAGAACTGAAGGCTGAGACCGGCATGGCCCTGATGATCGTGTCCCATGATCTCGGCGTCATCGCGCGCCTCGCCGATAGGGCTGCCGTCATGTATTGCGGCAGGATCATCGAGACGGCGCCAGTGGCCGACCTGCTTCAGCGACCCGCGCACCCCTACGCGCGCGCCCTGATCGACTGCATGCCGAGCATCGATCCTGACGACCTCGAACCGCCGGCTCCGATCCCTGGATCCGTGCCCCTGCTCGACGACCTTCCGGCGGGATGCCATTTTCATCCGCGTTGTCCGCGGACAAGCGCCGAATGCTTCGTTCGTTTCCCCGCCCCCGCCACTATCGGCCCCGTCCACGAAGCCTCCTGTTACCATCCGGTGGCTGCATGAGCGTGCCTTTCCTTCAAGCCAGCGGGTTGAGCAAGATATTCCGCCACAAGACCGGTTTGTTCGCAAAGCCAACGAACCAGCTTGCGGTCAACGCGATCAACCTCGAGCTCGCGGCGCGCGAACGCATCGGCGTGGTCGGAGAATCGGGAAGCGGCAAGTCCACGCTTGGCCGACTTCTGCTCGGGCTGACGGAACCGACAGAAGGCGGGGTCTGGTTCGAGGGCGTCAATCACAAAGAGCGTCAGGCCCAGGATTGGACAGCGTTCCGAATACGCACCGCGTTGGTACAGCAGAATCCGCTTTCAGCTCTGAACCCGCAGATGACCATCGGACAGCAAATCGGCGAGGGTTTGCTTGTCCATCACATCACCGGTCGGGCCGGTGCCCGAGACCGCGTCGCATCCATGCTCGAGCGTGTCGGGCTGTCGAGCGCGATGATGAACCGCTATCCTCACCAGATGTCGGGAGGCCAGCGACAGCGCGTGGTGATCGCCAGAGCGTTGATCCTCGAGCCGAAGCTGGTCATCTTTGACGAGGCCGTCTCCGCGCTCGACGTGTCCGTTCAGGCTCAGGTCGTCGCACTCCTGCGGTCACTCCGGCAGGAGCTCGAGCTCGCCTATGTCTTCATCACCCACGACCTGCGTATCGTCCGCCATCTCGTCGACCGCGTCGCTGTCATGTATCTCGGCCGGATCGTGGAGACCGGCGATATCCGATCCGTCTACGAATGGCCGCGCCACCCCTATACACGTGCGCTGCTCGCCTCCGTCCCCAGCATGGACCCGACGGTTCGCAATATAGAGCCGCCCATCAAGGGGGAACTCGACGGATCGATCTTATCGACGGGCTGCACTTTTCGCACACGCTGCCCATTCGCACTCGATCGATGCGTGACGGAAACGCCCGGGCTCCGGTTCGTGGCCGGCCGACAGACTGCCTGTCACCGCGCCGAGGAATTTCCCCAAGCGATCGCAAAGCAAGGTTCGCTGACCCGGAAGGACATCGCGCGATGACCGCCTTCATCCTTGCTCGTCTGATCCGGGCGCTCGCGGTGCTCCTGTTCACGGTTACGCTCGTCTTCGTCGTTCTGCGTTTGAGTGGCGACCCCGCGCAGCAGATGCTCTCAGATAATGCAGGTCCCGAAGCGCTCGCCGCCTTCAATGCCAAATGGGGCCTGGACCGGTCGATCCCGGAGCAATACCTCTATTACGTCGCCAACGTCCTGCATGGCGACTTCGGCGTTTCCTTTGCTGACGGGCGTGACGTCTTCACCGTCGTCAGCGAACGTATTCCCAAAACCTTGGTCGTAACGATTTCTGCTTTCATCCTCAGCATCGTGATCGGTGTGCCGGCCGGGATCATTGCTGCGGTGCGGCGCGAGTCCGCTCTCGACAAAGGCGTGATGGCCGCTGCCGTTCTGGGCTACAGCGTTCCGAATTTCCTGCTCGGCCTCGTCTTCATCTTCGTGTTCGCGGTCTGGCTTCGCGTGTTGCCGAGTTCGGGCAGCTCGACCTGGAACCATGCGATCCTGCCGGTCGCAACCTTTGCCCTGTTCAACGCAGCTGCAGTCGCGCGCTTCATGCGCTCCACCCTGATCGACGTGCTTGCTCAGCCCTATATCGCGGCCGCCCGCGCCGACGGCATTCCGCACCTCGAGATCGTTCTCCGCCACGCCCTTCCCAACGCCGCAATACCGATGGTCACGACGCTCGGCTTCGTCGCCGGCGGCCTGCTCGGCGGCTCGGCGCTGATAGAGCCGGTCTTCTCCTGGCCCGGTCTTGGCAGCGGCTTCGTCAATGCGACAAACACCGGCGACCTTCCCGTCGTACAGGCGATGATCGTGCTCTTTACGGCCTTCATGGTGGCGATCAACCTGATCGTCGATGTCCTCTATGCGGTCCTTAATCCGAAAATCAGGAAGCATTGACATGACGGCAACGACATCATCCCGTCCGGCGCGCGGCACGCTTTCGGTTCAGTCTGTCCGCATGCCGGGCAGCATCGCCCTTTGCTGCGCATGGATAGCCATCGTGGTCACCATCGGCATCACCGCCCGATGGTGCGCACCTTACGACTACACCCACCAGGACCCGCTCGCGCGGTTCGCCCGGCCGCTTGCCTCCCTCACCCACCTTCTGGGGACCGATTATCTGGGACGGGACGTCGTCAGCAATCTCATGATCGCAACCCAGACGACATTGATGATTGCGCTCATTGGATCGATTGTCTGCGCCTTCATCGGAACGAGCCTCGGACTGCTTTCTGCCCATTTCGGCGGCTGGATCGACAATGCCGCCATGGGTTTTGCCGATGCGATGGCAGCGGTGCCCTTCATCATCGTGTCGCTCAGCGTCCTGGCATTCTTCGGCTCCAGCCCGCTTCTCTTTGTCTTCCTCGTCGGTTTTGCGAGCTGGGAACGCTATGCGCGATTGACGCGCGGCCTCGTCATCAGCGCCAAGGAAGAGGGCTATGCGGAGGCCGCCCGTATCGTTGGCGTTCCACCCATGCGCATCTACCTGCGCCACATGCTGCCGAACATTGCAGGCCCGCTTATCGTGCAATTCACCGTCAACTTCCCGGAAATCATCCTCTTGGAAAGCGGCTTGAGTTTTCTCGGGCTCGGCATCCAACCGCCGGAGACCAGTCTCGGGCTGATGGTGGCCGACGGCCGCAGCTATCTGGCGATCGCATGGTGGCTCGCAGCCTTCCCCGGCGCCGTCATCGTGCTCACGACCCTGTCGATCAGCCTGCTCGGCGATTACCTGCGCGACCGGCTCGACGCGCGCCTGCTTTAGTTGAAAGGACAAAGACATGAACCCGCTTAGAATGACCGTTGAAAACATGCGCCTCGGCGGCCACCGCGGCCATAGCGCAGGTGCGCCGGAAAATACGCTCGCCGCGTTCCGAAAGGCCTTCGAGTATGCCGGTCCTCTTACGACCTGCGAGACCGATCTCGCCATGACAAGCGATGGCGAACTCATCCTGATGCACGACAAGACCGTCGACCGGACCACCAACGGCCACGGCATTGTCGACAAGATGACCTATTCGGAGATTTCCAGGCTCGATGCCGGTAGCTGGTTTGATAACGCGTTCGCGGGAGAACGTGTCCCGCTTCTGCGGGATGCCCTCGAGCTCGCCCGTGACCTCGGCATCATCTATCAGCTCGAGCTCAAGATCTATGATCGCAACGAGATCCTCTTTTCGAAACTGCGGGCATTGATCGACGAATTGGCCTGCGCCGATCTCTTGCAGTTTTCCTCGTTCGACTATGTCCAGCTGAAGGCGGTGAAGGAGGCAATCCCCGAAGTGCCGACCGTCGGTCTGATGCACTCCCGCCTGATCGACCCCGCTGCCATCGCAAGGCAGGCCAATCTCGATGCCATGAACATCGAAGTCTACCACTTCCCGAGCGGCGAGGCCCGCCAGCTCCATGACGAGGGTTTCGCCGTGTTCACCTATCTGCCGGCCGGATATCATGAAAAACTGATGCAATATGGCGTCGATGTTGAAGCCCAGATCGTCCAATGGGTTCGGGACGGCCAGCTCGACCAGCTTCTCGGCGACAACGTTGCGCAGGTTACCAGGCTTAGGGATGTAGCCCGTGGTTGATATTGATGCCTCTGCCACGTCTGCTCGCGCAGACGCGGTCCTCGTCGAAGACATTGCAAGGCAGGCAGGCGAACTCGCCCTGGCCCATTTCCAGTCTCTCACAAACCTTCCGGTTGAAAGGAAGGGTCACCTCGATCTGGTGACCGCGGCTGACAGGCAGGTCGAGGAATTCCTGGTCGCCAAGCTCCGGCAAGCCTTTCCCGATGACGGGATATTCGGCGAGGAAGGTGGCGAGATCTCCGGCACCTCTGGTCGGATCTGGGTGATCGATCCGATTGATGGCACATTCAACTTCGTCCGGGGCGGTCAGAACTGGGCGATCTCCATTGGCCTGTTCGAGAACCGGCGTCCCACATTCGGGGTGATCTATGCCCCGGTCCGCGGGCTGATGCTGGTGGGGGGACAATCCGTCGAGGCAAGGTTGAATGGCACACGCATCAAACCGTTGCCGGCGCTTGACATGTCGGCTGCATCGATCGGTTTCAGTTTCCATCCTTCGATCCCGACATCGGAGCGCCTCGAAGTCGTCCGCTTCCTTTCGGACGAGTTGCAGATCAGCTTTCGTCTCTGCGGTTCGGCTACGCTGTCGCTCGTCGAAGTCGCCATGGGAGAGACCGATGGCTATATCTCGCTTGGGGATTCGACCTGGGACGTGATGGCGGCCCTCCCCATCCTGGAAAGCCTTGGCGTTTCCCATACGATCGACTGGGATCGCACCGAACTTTCGGAAAAATTGCGGTTCGCATGCGGAAACACCGAGCTCGTGACGATGCTCCGACCGCTTTTGCAACGGGTCGCGCCGACCGCATGAGGGTCGCGCGGGCTTTGGCGGCATCCTCGCGTTTTCCTGCGGTGTCTGCTTCCAGTGCGTAAAGGGCGTTGCCGTAGCGCAGTGTCGCATGCGCAAAAGTCAGGACGCTGCCCGCGATTAGCGTGCCGAGCAACATCGGATATAGCCGCGATCGCCGGGCGTACGTGGCTTCGATTTCACGGGCTACGACCTGAAGGAGGGCCGGCTGCTTGGTCCAATCGCGTCTAAGGCAAGGTCTGCCTTGCGGAGTGTTGGTAGAGAATGCTGTTCGGTCTTCGCCCCCCTCCCTCCACATTGAGGCCGACGCTTGGACAACACTGTTTCGCACCGCTTGAGCGCGACGACCGCGATTTGGTCCACGGGCCATAAAGAGGAAGGGCCGCTCACCCCTTGCCAGCGCAAGCGGAAAATCGGCCTCCCAATCCCCGTGTGGGAAGTTCCGCCAAGGCCACGTTCGGGGCACAGCAGATATCATGGAACCAATCGATGTGTATGAGGGAATTTTGGGCTTTCATAACTGTCCCGAGGACAGCTGGGCTTTCGCGCCGGACGAGCCTACGGCATGAAAATTCGGTTCAATGCCTGCCCAGAAACTCTTTCTCTTTTCAGGCGCTCACCGGAGACAATACGCGGCTCTCCCTATTGTAGCTGAGCTGAGAGAGGGCTTTCGACGTTGGTCTGCCGCGAGTATTGGTCGACTCGCAATTCCTGCTTTTGCCGGCGCGGTCTTTGAGCGAAAAGAGGATCGAGGCGGCCGGTCGTAGCCCCTACGAATTCTCGAGTTAGCATGAGCAAAAGGCGGGAGATGCTCACATCCATGCATCGTTTTTCGATACGGAGGTGGTATCAGGGATATCTCGCCAATCGGAACCTTACGCTCGATAAGGTGATGAAGGCGCCTCATGCCCTTCGAGCCGCATGATTACTCGACACAAAGTATCGATTTGATAAAAATCAGATAATATGATCCATGCAGCAAACATATCCAATGATCAAAATTATATATCTTGGCGACCACAGTGACGTCATGCAACGATTTTCGTGATCATGGAAAAAGTAACTCTCATGAGTGCGGCATAATCTCATGAGTGGCCGGTAGAAGGAACAGCGTTATCGTGATTCGATGGTGCAGAACTTCAACAGGATCCTAAAGGTTGCATATTTCAAGAAAATCCACCAATATGGTGCGATCGACGCTCGAACAATATTCGAAGTGACTGTTTCCAGTCGCCGGCGTTTTCCGATTTATTTCAGTTCGAGCCATGGCTTAAAGTATTAGGTCGGTTTTCGGGGAGAAAACGGGAGAATGGGCAACGTCGATGGTTACGGCCTTGATGCCGAATTCGCAAAAAAGCTTTCAGCTGTTTTAGCCGCTTGTGCCGTTAAAGGCTACAATTTCAAGATCTCACAGGGGCTGAGAACCCCTCAGAAACAAGCTGAATACTATTGCAAATGGGCAAAACGGTCGCCTGCCGACATCGATAAGGCCGCGGACAAAATGGTCAAAGACGGTGCGCCATGGCTTGCGTCTGTCTTGAGATCTTATCGCGATATTCCAAGACAGGCAGCGTGGTTGACCAGCGCTTTGCCGGGCGGTGGTTGGCACCAATGGGGTGAGGCTGCCGATTGCTATTGCTACAAGGCTGGCAAAATGGTGACGGACGGCAGCGACCCTTGCTACAAGTTCTATGCAGATACAGCTATATCTATGGGTCTTACCGCAGGTTTCTATTTTTCGAAACAGGACTCCGGACACCTGCAACTGTCGCCAAAGGAAAGCGCCGCCAGCACATATACGTGGGAGCATATCGATGAAGTCATGCAAGCGCGCTTCGGAGATAAGGACGAGGTCGCGCTCTCCAACGGAATTACCGATTATGATCTCTTAAAGACGTCCAAGTCAGACTTCGGACCGCTAATCGCGGCAACCGCGAAGAGTAAATATTTCAAGGATGATCCTACGCTCATAGCGACGCAACTGCCCCCTTCCCTCGCCTACGTAACGAGTGGCGCCTCGGGATCGCTTCGAGCCATGGCCGAAGTATACAATCGTGTCGGCGGGTTGTTGGAAGTTTTCGGTGACAAGGAGTCGATTGATCCCGTCGCAGTGCTCGCCGTGTGGTACGTCGAGAGCGGTGGGCGCGATTTTACTCGAGGATCCCCCGTTCTACGGTTTGAGAACCACATTTTTTTCGACAATTGGGGCAAGAAGCACGTCAAGGAATTCAGCGAACATTTCAAATTCAGGGATATCCCGAAACAGAGACACAAAGACCACGAGTATCGCGTGAACACGACAGGCCCTTTCAAGAAGTCTCATGTTGATAGTCAGGTTGTAGAATACGAGGCTTTTGGACTTGCCAAGGGATTGGGGGGTGTTGAGGCAGCATGTCTTTCGTCGAGTTGGGGTGGTCCGCAAATTATGGGTTTCAACCACGAAACCCTAGGCTACCCATCTGCAACAGAACTGGCGAATGCGTTCTCCGCAGACGAGCGTTGGCATGTTTTGGGTTTCGCAGATTTCTGCCGAGAGAAGAGTCTTGTTGATGACATTCAGACAATGAACTGGACGAACTTCGGACAGATCTACAATGGCGACGGCGGAGCCTACGGTCCTAAAATTAAGGCCGCTTATGACCTGAAGAGTAAGTTGCTTAAGCTGCCACGAGTGACGACTTCAGGCTCAACGACATCAGGACTGTCAACGGCTCCGTTTCTTTCGGTCCTCGATATTGAGGTCGAAACATCTCCTGGCGCGATCGATTGAGCCAAAGTGCACGAGGATTGATACAAGCTTCGTTGAGCGAACTTGTAAACGCGTACTCCTTTGGGAAGGTGAGGCCTACCAGTCGGAGTAAGGCGCCAAGTCGTCGATGCAGTCGATGATGAACCAGCGCCTGTCAGGTACCTGCGAGCGCTTGAGCCAGGGCCAATGTGGCTCGCAAAGAAACCGTCGCCGTAGAACACCGCCTGTTCGGCAAATTCAGGTGTGCGAATAGAAGCTTGCCACACGAAGGGAGGGACTCCATCAAGCGGCCGGGGGACAGAGGTGAAATTCTGAAGCGGGGTACGGAACTGACCGCTCCAGTTGATCGATGTCTCACGCCACAGCCGATGTAAAAGATTGTAGTTTTCAAGGGCAAGCGGCAAGGCATCATATATGCTTTTGCCAAACCACGGATATACTGAGGCGGTATTTCCACGACCAAGCATTAGGTCCATCCGACCCCCGGCAAGGTGTTGAAGCAACGCATATTCTTCCGCCAATCGAACTGGATCGTTGGTGGTAATCAGCGTCGTCGCGGTCGTGAGGATGATCTTGTTGGTCTGGGCGGCAATATAAGCCAGTGTTAGCGGTGGTGCGGGTGTGACAAACGGTGGGTTGCGGTGTTCGCCCGATGCAAAAACATCCATACAGATCTCTTCCGCTTTCAGGGCGATCTGTACCATCGCCTGAATACGCTCAGCTTCCGTGGGCGTCCTGCCGTCGGTAGGGTCACGCGTCACGTCCCCTACGGAGTAGATGCCGAATTGCATAATAGATCCTCGTTTGTTCAGCTCTGGCGGGTATCCGGGATCGGCGTCCCGGATCCAAACCTATGCGATTTCGCGGAACCTCATTGTCATGAGGCCTCTCTCGGTTCGGTGCGGATGGCGGACCCGGTTCCTGAGATTTGTCTGCATGCTTCGTCGGCTTCGGGAACGCTGGTTGCCATGGGGGCCATCAGACCTACCCCGCCCGATCTCTTCGGTGGTGCACAACGACTAATGTCCGGAGGGGGAGGTCCGGTCCGAGCGGTACAATTCCGGATGGATTGAGGCTCCGAATTGCGTAGTAGACGCTCTTAATAGCTGATATGTCGACTGTTTCCTGCACACCGGGCAGCGAGAGAATGCAGCGCAGATACGCGCTCAGCGCGCTCTAATCCGCAATCCGACGTCAGTTGCATTTGAAGAGACCGAAATAAGCAGCGTCGAAGCGGACCAATGTTACAAACAGGCGAATGTCGGCCTGCGTAAACCTCCGACCGAAGAGATATGGTCCACCGCTGCCAAGCCGCCCTTCCAACTCATCAAGCATATTGAAAACATCGTTGAACGCCTCTTCGTAAGCGGCCTGGCCGGTCGCAAAACCCGCACGGTATAAGCCAAAATGCCAAAGTAACGGAGCCAGCGTCGGCGGTGCGGGACACCTCGGCCGCCGCCGTCTCAGAGCGTCGGTTGGCGGCCGCGATCAAAACCGCCAAGCCGATGGCGTTGCCGAAGCTACCTGCGCAAGAACCTACGTGGATCGGGCGTTGCCACAAAGCTCCTGGGCGCGGTCTGCGATCATGCAAAGAGCATTGGGATCGCGCAGCTGGAACTTGCCGTAAGCGCCAATGCTACTCCTGCCCTGCGCTTCTACGAAAGTCGCGGCAAAGTATTCGGACGAATAACCGACGGGCTACGCGATGACCTCGGTACAGCCGACGAGATAATGATGGCCACATCGGTCGCAAGGTGAGCTTCGGGCAACCGAAATCTACCTTCAAGGTGACCGGTTACCGAGCGTTAGCTCCATCCGACGAACGCCCCGCGCTCTTCAAATTCTCCAGGTCCAGTCCAAACTAACGCGGCGAGGCGCGAGGTCTTTCACTTTTCTTCAGTTGGGACCGCACAATCTTCGCGGCCCTGGCGTCTTCAAGTCTCTTATGAGTCGTTGAAGAGCAGCGATGTCTGCCCTGAATTTGTCAGATGCCGTAACTGATACGGTATCCGACGCCGGATCGTCATAGCTGTTGGCATTGGCGCCTGTCACTCCTTCGTAAAATCTGATCGCCAGATCGTCTGTCATTGTGACATGCGAAGCATCGGTGTCTGCAACACGGTTAGGACTCTCAGCACGATTTCCCGAAAGATGACCTCCTCAGCGGTTCACTCATGGATATCGCGAAGGCCCCTCTCCTCTATCAACAAACACGCGCGTGACTTCATCATCAACAAGTATGCCACTAGAACGCGAAGTCATGCGTGTGGCGCATCAGAATTTTCCAGGGCTGCACGGAGATAGATCTGGAAAACGTGGATTAAGGCAGATTATTCTATGTAATAATAAAATTATATCTTCGGAATAAACGCCAAATCTCCAAAATTTTATTAAAGTAAAGATTATTCAGATCGCCAGCTTAGCCCGATTGTAACTATTAATATTAATTCAAATCCAATAACCACTTGACAATTCTTTACACCTCGAGGTCACACCCAAGCTCTATCAACCACGTTTCGCGAATATTTAATTGAACTATGAGTAGAGATACGTCAGTATTACTTCGGTATCTCGTGGGCGTATTTTCCTGATATGTTGTTCGGCTGGAGAAAAAAATTTGTTGAGCATGTCGGTGCTGGTGCTAGTCAGCTGACACCGGAAGCAACCATTCACGACGGCCCACCCGACGAAGACTTTACCGTTTGGGAACAGAGAAACAGGGAGCGTAAACATTTTGTCTGCGCCATCGCCTTCCAATGCGACAACGGAAAGATGAAATACGGTACCGGCATTCTAATCGGTCCCGATCTGGTCCTGACAAACTACCACGTGATTGATGAGTGCGCGCAAAATCGCACAGGCAGGGCTGTACGAAGCTTGCGTTGCAAATTCGATTACTTCCGGTCGCCGGAAAACGGCCGGGTTTCCCACGCCATCGACGTCGCGTTGGTGCCAAATGACTGGCTGATCGCCTTCAGCGAGCTTGACGAGAACGACCTTTCCGACACGGGCGCAGGGAGCACGCCCGACAAACTTGACTACGCTGTTATCCGGCTCGCCCGCCAGATTGGGCTTGAGCCACTCGGCGGAGGTGACGACGATCTGGCCGATGTGCGAGGCTGGGAAGTCTTGCCGTCCCAGCCTGCCTTACCACAGACCAACGACATCGTTGTTGTCATGCATCATCCCGTTGAGATAAGAGCCGACCCACCGCAACTGCCTCTAAGACGCAGCGAAAACAGGGTTCTTGGCGTCGTCGCCAGTGGTCTGCGGATCCATCATGATGCATCGACGGCACCGGGCTCTTCCGGCAGTCCCTGTTTTGGAAGAAACGGTCTTTTCGTCGCCCTTCATCACGGCTCGCAGAAAGTCGCGGCTGGGGAAACCCCTGGCTGGAACCAATCGATCCCCATGAAGGAAATCGTCCGCCATCTTGGCGAGAACGGACACCAGGCCGTTTTGAACAATAGACCGCCAGAGGACGAAAGGCAGACATTTTCTCCTCCGCCACGCGTCGAACCGGTCGCCAACAGGCAACGCATCTCCGATGCGATATCCAAACAGCGGGTTGCCTCAGCCCGTGTGCTCATCGATCGCACCCGGCCGGAAACCAGCATCATGCAATCGAAGCTGTCACAAGGCATGGTGCATGTCGTTACATGCCGGGAGATTGACCGCTATCTCCGCTTTCTGGAGCGACTGACCAATCTCTCTTTGCCCCTGAATGCTGTCGGCCTGCAGCAGGCGACGTCACGACGTCTTTTTCTGGAATCAGGAAAGGTTTCCGCATCCAGGGTCTGGAGCAAGGAGTCGTTGTCACGGCCGGAACGGGACCGCCCCGTGGAGAGGCGCATTGAGGATATCCTTGAGCAGATCGGGCCGCCCGACAATGAGGAAAAAGGCTGGCTCATTGAGATCGTTACCAGAATGGAAGATTGCTCGTTCGACAGCGAGAAGGATTTTGCCATCGGCTTGGCCAAGCGATGCACCGATATCTATTCGTCTGCCGGTCTGCAGATATTCCTGATTTACTATGAAGGCACTTCAACAAATGGCTCAAGCTCTTGGGCGGAGAAGCACAAACAATTGGCATCGATGTGGTCGCAGGCCTCGCGGCCTGAGGGTGCAGGCGCTTGTCTGACCCTTGACGATATTGGAATCAACGATCTCAATTCCTGGTGCAGCGATCTCAACGCAGTCTGGAAGATCGATGAAACAGATCTGCGAACCAAGATCGCGACACGGTTTGGAAACGGAATCAAGCTCGCCATGAGCGAGGTCGAGCAGCGCCTCGAAACGCTCATTCTCGAATGCGTCGAAACCAGCGAAAGAGCTAGTTAAGGGGAGACTACGATGTGGTTTAACAGCTTCTCCGCAGCGAAAGCGCCGCCCCCTTCCGAGGGTTTGCCCGACAGATTTTCTGGCAAGGGAAAGGGCTACATTTTCAGCCCGGATCTGGAGGCCGCCATCGACGTCGCCATCGGGCTTGGACGTCCGCTTCTCGTATCGGGCGAACCTGGCAGCGGCAAGACGGAACTCGGCTATGCGATCGCAAGGCGGCTGGGAATAGACAAGGTTCAGTTCTTCTCGACCAAATCGACGTCGGAAGCCCGCGATCTGTTTTATACCTATGATGCGATCGGCCGTTTCCGGGATGCCCAGATTGCTCAGACCGCGGGCGATCGGTTGTCGGATGTTGGAGATTATATCGAGTTCCAGGCGTTGGGGCGCGCCATTCTCGATTCTCATGGGAAGGCCGATATCGCGCACCTTTTGCGTGGCCGCAACCGCTATGAGCATCCCGGCAAGCCGACTCGCTCTATCGTCATCATCGACGAGATCGACAAGGCCGCTCGGGATTTTCCCAACGACTTCCTGCGCGAAATCGAGGATCTGAGCTTCCGGATTTCGGAATTTTCCCGCAGCGCCGCCGAAACGCCCGACCCCCGCCAGCCAGAGACCCCAAGCGGGACGCTTATCGGGCAAACGGTACGGCCGATCATTATCGTCACCTCGAATGAGGAACGCCAGCTTCCGGATGCGTTCCTGCGCCGCTGCATTTTCCACGAGATAACCTTTCCAGATGACGACGTGCTGGCCAAGATCATCGCGAGCGGGCTTGAAAGAAGGAAGCCTCCGGTTGACGGATCGCCGGATCGCTTTGAACTGCCTGCGAAAGAGGTCAACGAATTGATCGACCTGCTGCGCCGGTTTCGTGAACTTCCCCTCGAAAAGAAGCCCGGCGTTGCCGAACTGATCGATGCCGCCACTCTGGTGGCCTATCCGAGCCGGAAACGGACCGAGGCGCCTCCTTTCGATGAGCGAAAGCAGAAGACCATTGCCGCTCTCGCCAAGCTCAAGCTCGATCGCGATGCCTTCTCCACCCTGATCTCCGGCGCTACGCCTTCTTCATGAGGTAGAACACCATGGACATCGAAGGCAGGCACTATCGCTTCAGGCTGGACGCGGAGCGGATGCTTGCTTTCATCAACGCCTACCAAACCGAGCGGCAGGCGCTTGGCATCGGTACGATGCTGTATCACGTAACGCCGCAACAACACGTCGACGCCCTCACAACGATTCTTGGGCTCAACGCAGGCGATGGCTGGCGGCGCATCGGCGATGAAGGCCCAAATGCCCTGTGGCTGCGTTATCTTCGCCCCATTCTTGCCGAAACACGCGAATCCGCAGCCGCGCTTACGTCCACTTTGGAGCGACACGGACTTCCGGGGGAGTTCGAGCCGACTTTCCCCACTGATCCGGAGCCATCATCCGCACCTACACCACCATCACCACCATCACCTTCTCCTCCGCCGTCCTGGCGGCTGGCCTTTCGGGTCGCCGTCGAACGTTTGCGCAATTTTCTTATCCAACGAATCTGGATTATCGTGCCTCTCCTGGCAATTCTGCCGATTGCCCTGACCATTCTCGCCTCTCAAGTCTGCACAACGTGCGGCACAACTGACCACCCCCATGCGGACCCTCCGGTTGTGCCGCGACAACACCTAGCCCACCCGCCACAGACCCTACCCCTAGACCCCGCCAACAAGCCGCCTGATCAGCGCGTACAAGATGCCTATAAAGCCGCAATCGACCTGACCGTGATGGCGGTCGATCAGAGACAGAACGACATCACACCGCGCGAACTCGCGGAAATCTATGCGGGAGAATCGGATCATGTTGCCCTGCCGGAACTGTTTCTGGCGGAGATGCTCAACCGCTGGCCTTTGCCGCCCGATCGTTCGATCCCTCTTGAAGGTCCGAAGTATCGCATTCTTCAGGAATATGCCGTCGCTGCTGCGTCGATTGAAAACAACCTGCCGGTCGATGACTTCGAAACGATGGTCGAAGGTCCGTCGGAAACCATCTCGCTGCCTCGTCCGATCAAAACGCCGTCACCCTCCACGAACCACGCTTCGTCTTTAACCGCCGGATGGCTGAGATGGACCCCTTATCTTGCCTTCCTGCCTTTGCTGGCGGTGTTGGCATGGACCCTTGCCCGGCTGCCGCGCTCACTCAAGGCGGGGCTACGCAACGCAGTTAAAGGCACGACGGGAACGCCGACGCGTCTGCCGCTGGGCATACTGACGGATACATCGACCCGTCGCCCACGCCGGCTGGCCCGGCTCCTGTCTCAGCGCGATGCTTTTCCGGGACGACGCCTCGACAGCGAGCGAACGGTCCTTGCAACGATTGCGCGAAGCGGCTTTCCCACCTTGATCATGCGTCCGGCGATGCGGACGGTGGATTATGTCTTCCTGGTCGCCCGGCGCCATCGCCATGACCACGAACGCGATCGTGTCATGCGGCTCATCGATGCGCTCAAGCGCGGTGGCGTGCCGCTCTTTGTCTATGAATATTATCCGGACCCACGCACGCTCAGACCACTGGCCACCAGCGAGGATGAGCACGATAAATTCGGCCGCAAGAGTGTCAAACTCGATATCCGCGCCCTGCGCGAGCTTCATGGCGATGCACGCCTCGTGCTCGTGACAGATGGGCGCGAACTGGTCGATTTTTTCACGCAGCGCGCATTGCCTTTCATGGCAACATTGCGGGCATGGCCGGGGCGAATGCTGCTGACCCCCACGCCAATTGCCAACTGGGGCCTGCGGGAAATGAACTTGTCTGAAGCCCTCGATGCCCGCATCGGGCGGGCCACCGAAGAAGGTTTTCATGACCTTGCACAGGTCTTCCGCCCAAATCCGCGCGCATTGCACAGACAGGCCCTTCGGCAAAACAAGATCGTTGAACAAACAGCGCCCAGCCTTGCAGCACGTGTCTTCAATTGGCTGTCCATCGCCGAAAAGATCATTCGCCCGGATGTCATCGGACCTTACCCGCAGGACATCGCCTTCGATGACCCTGCCTTGACCTCCGACGCGGAACCGCCAGCCGACTTCCAGAAGGCCTGTGTCGAGGCAATGCGGACATGGCTCGGGCGGTCGGGTTTCCTGTGGCTGGCAGCGTGCGCCGCATACCCTCAGACCCGTTTCAACATCACGCTCTATCTCGGCTTGAAGCTGACATTCATGACGCGATCCGGTTCGGAGCCGCTCTACAACGAACGCATGCTGGCACGCCTTGCGATCCTGCCATGGCTTCGAACCGGAAGAATGCCGCAGTGGCTGCGCAATATCCTCGTCGACGCATTGACACCGGCGGCCAGGAAACACGTGCTCGATGCCATTGACGAACTCCTGCAGGGCAATGCAACAGCCGGTATATCGCCACAACGGCGAATAGATCTCACGATCTGGCGACCAGAAAACCGCGCTCTCGATATTCCCCCCGATGCGGTCATGGCGGATATGCTGATCACCAAACGCGCCAGCCTGGTGCCAATTCTGGAAGGCGAGCGCTTCCGGCAGGTTTTCCGGGACGTTTTCATTCGAACTTTTGTGGACCGGCTCACGACAATCGGCATCGTGGCTGCGTGGTGCCTGGCGGCATGGTGGCTGTGGCCAAGTCCGCAGAACGTCCCGCATCCGCTCGGCAGCTGGTTGCCTCTATCCATTCTGCTGGTTGTCACCGCATTTGGGCTTGCCTGCTTTGCTGGAATCCTGTTCCTGCGGCGCGCGAGATATCGCAGCCGGCCGCCAATCACGGTATCAGCGCCCACCTCAGAGATACCTCCAGCCTTGTCGGACCCCTACGAGAGCAGACACGCCGACGAGTTGAGTTTGACCCGCGATGATCCCAAGCAAGCTGAAGAAGAAAAAGCTTTTGCCCTATCGGAAGACCCCAAGCGGCCCGAGAGGCCGCCCACCTGAAGCGAAAGGCTAGAGGCGTCGATGGAAAGCCCCCACGATCTTTCGAAGAAAACACCGTCGACCGGTGAGGAACATCCTACCGAAACCGCACAGTCCCAGGTCAGGAAAACCGCTGTCCGGTCCACAACGTCCCGGTTGCGCTCTGCGGCCCGGATCGTTACCCGCGCCGGCATCGTTGCGCTTGGGCTTGTCTCCATTCCCATCATTCTGGGATTTGCGAGCAAGGCCTATCTTGACCGAGCACAGCAGCCCGTCGAGACTTTGATGACAGCGGGCGATGGATCGCCCGACAGTGCGACTTCACTTGCCTGGTCACCCGGCCCCGACAGCCGCCTGCTGGTGGGAACCCAATCCGGCAACGTTTTCCGGATCAGCGCGGACGGCACCGTGGAGACGAAGGTAACCGTCTCGAAGAACGCTCCTGTGATGCAAATCCTGCCCGGCCGCAATCTGGAGCATTACGATCTCACGCTTGAACAGAGCGCCTTCACCGATCCCGACAGGGGAGGACGGCTCCTGACCCTCTACGAGACAAGTGGCGAGAATTCGCAGAGATTGCAGTTTTCGGCCTTCTCCCGCGGCCTCGTCGCGGCCTTGCACAATACACAAGGAGCAACCCTTTATAATGTTGCCCGACTTTCGTTCAGAGCAGTCCCGGTTGCGGGCAGCGTTACTCAGCTTGTCAAGCGTGGGAGGGGCGACGACCAGTTTACACTTGTAAGGACTGATCCCGCGCTGGACATCACCCGGTTGGCAAGTTTCGGAAAACCCTCCGATCCCAACAGTGAAAGGCTCGTCGTTGGCGATGCAAGCGGCAATGTTGCGACCATCGACGAGGACCGGAGCAGCGGCGCAAACAATGTCATTTTTGTCGGGCGCCACGGCGATCCGGTTGACCAGAAGGCACAATTCGCTCCTGAGCAGACAAACAGGATCATCGCCCTCTCGGCAACCACGCTTGCAGAACTGGATAACGCGATGATCGCCAGCGCAGCGGCCGATGGATCGATCAAGGTCTGGTCGCCGCTGGGCGGCAGCAGCGCGGGCCATGCCGAAGCAAAGTTGGCGGCATTCGCGCCAAGCCAGAACTGGAGCGGATCTCCCGCCAATTCGTGGACGTTTGACGGAAAGTCGCGAGCGCTTTCCATCAGCGGCGATCTCTCTCAACATGCGTTCGGCTCTGAAGGCGGACGTGTCGCCATCTCGACCACCGACACGAATGCAGAGATGTGGGTATCCGACGTTACTGTGTCCAATGACACATTGGTGCGCTTCTCTAAAGATGACGTGATGATCATGGGGGGAGGGGAGGTTTATCTCTACGCGCGAACCGGCGAGCCGAAAGTCAGCTTCAGATATCCGGGTTACACAATCCGGGCCGCTGCATTCGACAACTCCGGGCAACGCGCAGCTATTGCGGTCAATGACGTAGAAATACGCATCTTTGACACAACCACAGGCAAATCTGTGAAAACATGGCCACGCGAAGATGCATCCATCATGTCCCTGGCCTTTGATCCCACCGACAAGCTGCTGGCCGCAGGATTGACCAATGGTAGAGTCGAAGTTCGGAACGTTGATGACAACACCTCGTTCTCGTCAGTTGATGATAACACATTGTTCTCATTAAATGTCGTACCCGATGTCGAGATCTCGCAAGTGGGCTTCAGTGCGAGCGGCAGACGTCTGCTGACGATCGACCAGAATGGCGTTTTTCGCAGCTTCTCGATGCGAAGTCTGCAGCAATTGATTTCCATGCGCGGTAGCCCGTACTCCCGCACGGTCTTGAGTAACAACGGAGCCTTCGTCGCCTTTACGGCGGGAACCTCGGAGGCGACACCGCAAATCCGGATCGCGGATTCTGATGCCGACCCGTTCATCAGCGGGGTCAACGCCGGCTTTGGGGGAACAGGAACGTTGGCGCAGGTCAGCGACGACGGCAATGCCATTGCGCTCCTTGGTGAACCGACCGCCAACCAATCGGAAGCCAACCTCCAGATCTGGCGAAAGACCATCGGCCCTGAGACAGAAACGGCGCTCCCCCCGGTCGCCTCGAACGGATTGACCCTCTCGTCTCTCGGCTCGCCGTTGCTGGTCCGCGAACCATCCGGCGCATTGCATATCACCACTTGGTCTTCCGATATCCCTTACCGTCTGCGTCCGGTGCCTCTTACGGTCCCAACCGTTCAGGCCACGTTGAACAGGGACGGCAGCGAGATCGTCGCCGCGTGCATCGACGGGCTTATCCGGATCATTCCGGCCGAAAGCACGGACCCGGCCGAAACCCTCGAGATCAGTGGACATGGCGATATGGTCAACCGAATTGCCCTGTCACCGGACGACGCATATCTCGCCTCTGCCAGCATCGACGGGAAGGTGCGGATCACGGACCTGGGCTGGGCAAGGTGGCTCAACCGGCTTCCCTTGTCCTGGCTGCCGGCTAATCCTCCACTGACACCCATGACACCGCAACGGCTGGCTGACCGGCGCCAAGCGATACCGGCCAACGAGGTCCAGCAGACGCCCGCCACTGCGAACTGAAATCGACTTCACGCCTATTCCGTTTCGGCCTCTTCCTTCGGCTTGGGCCGCTTGACCGTGGCCTTCCTCCTGGTTGCGGACTTCGCATCGGCCGGGTTGCGGGCCCGCGGCTTGCGGGCAGGTTTCGGTGTTTCCTCCAGAGTTTCCTCACCGGGGTGAGCGTGATCGGGCATTTCGGGAATGGTCCTCGGCAAGCCCCGGATCTTCCAGAATGATGGAAACGAACTCCCCGGCGCTCTCCAGTCCTCCGTGTTGTCGAGCATCAGCGAATCGACCTCTGTCTTTGTATAGGCCGGGTCCGATGGATATTTTCCGGAACATTGCTGTGGCCATAGTGCCTTCTTGTCCCAGGTTGCCGCGTTTCGGTTGTGCCCTCCCGAATCGTTTAGGTCGGCGACAACTGCGCACCGAGTGAATCCGGAGAGAGGCTATGACAACCAAGGCGCCCGACGAGGCAGCGGCAACCGATAAAAACTGGCGTGGGTCTCAGGCTCGGCCGTAATCGCACCGTGGCATCACCGGTGGCATAGGCAATTTCAAACGGGCTGCCAGGCAGAACTTTCGCCGAGACGCCTGCAGTACTGACCGCAAGGAGCCGCGCTAAGCCGTCTTTGCCAGGATCACCTGCCGACGGCCATCGTCAACAAGCAAACCCGAAGCCGTAACATCGATGCCGAGCCGTTTGGAGATCGTACCAATGACGGCGACAGAATCCGGCGGCGTTTTGAATTCGAGAATGATCCTCAGTACCTGCCCTCCACGCTCGGGCGTTTCGGTCGTCAAGCGCTGCATCAAGCGGATATGATCAAGCTGCTCTTCGCGTGTCATGCGGACACCCTTTTAGTGCAAGCGATCTAATATCGGATCGACAAGACCTCGTAAAATTCAAGTATATCAACATGATAAATTCATCAAAGCGGGACCCTGCATTCTATCAGAAAGGAATTCTTTCGCAACTCATCAGCTCTGAAACAAAACTTCTAGAGAAGCACGGAAAATATATTATATGTTCCCCTGTTTAACTCCAGCAACAGAAGCATGATTGCTATCATCGCCTTCCGCACTGGCGACATGGCTCGACAATAAATCCCCTTTTACAAAATAGTAGTCTAGCCAAGCTGGGCACACTCAGGTAGTATACCAAAAACAACTTGAAACTTAAGCTTGAATACTTCAATTCGCGTTGTCGAAATTGACGGCATGCATATATTTTGGCGAAAAACAGCTCGGATCGCTTTATCGCCCCAGCAGTCCGGAAGTGTCCGAGTTCTTCTAAATGCATGAAGCTGCAAATTCACAACCGCAGCATGATCCTGCGGCCTTGAGGGGATTAAAACAATGGCATCATCGCATACGGAAAGGCTTAAAGGCTTTCTCACCCGCATTGTTTCCACGCCATCCATCAACGAAGGCGTCGGCGGGGCCGAATCCGGATCGATACAACCTGAAAATGCTGAAGCGATCGCTGCGCGCAAGGGGCTTTCGGAATCTACGAGCAAGGTGATCAAAAGCGCCCTCGAAAAAATCAGTATGAACCGGGACTTGAGCCCTGAAGAGAGCTTCGTCACGGAGGCCATCATCATTCCCGACAAGCGTCCGGCCATCGACATCGTCGGCGGCGACTTTCAGATCGAACACCCCCTGTGGACGCACTTCTCCTCCAACGAACGCCTGCACGGCAGTATCAAGAAGGCTCTACCCTCGATCGGACGCATCGAGCTGCCCAATCACCCCTCCAGTCCCTATGGTGGAACGGGGTTTGTGGTCGGCAGGGATTTGCTAATGACAAACCGGCATGTGGCTGAAATCTTCTCGGAAGGTCTCGGTTCCCATGCGATCAAATTCAAGAACGGCCTGACCGCGGGGATCGACTTCGAACGCGAGCGCGACAGCAAGACCTTTACGGTCCTGGCCGTGCGCAAGGTTGTCATGATCCATCCTTTCTGGGACATGGCCTTGCTGCAGGTCGAGGGTCTCGGTGGCGAGCACACGCCACTGGTATTGTCGGTCGAAGCGCCCGACGAACTGGTCAACACCGAGATCGCCTTGATTGGATATCCGGCTTTCGACACCCGTAATGATGCAGCCGTACAAAACGAGGTATTCAGAGGTCTTTATAACGTAAAACGGCTGCAGCCGGGTCTCATCCTGCCCCGCGCCGAGATCAACAGTTTTGGCAAGATGGTCTCCGCCCTGTGCCACGACAGTTCGACATTGGGCGGCAACTCGGGTTCCGGGGTCTACGACCCGAAAAGCGAGAAGGTATTGGCCCTGCATTTCGCCGGCGTCTATCTGGACCGCAACTATTGTGTCCCCACGGGTGAACTGGCCCGAGACGGGCGTGTCGTTGACGCCGGCGTGAACTTCGAAGCCGGTGCAATCGGGGGAACACCTCCTTGGCGGGCCTGGTGGAACAGCACCGATGAAGAGCGGCCCGCGGCACCACCCTCTTCAACGCCAGTGTCGTCTGCCGTTTCGCAATCGTTGGCTCCCGGCCAGGGCATGAGCTGGATACTGCCTATAGAAATCACCGTGCGAATTGGCGAACAACCGACAGTTTCCCTCGCACCATCACCGGTGCCGAAGCCCGAGACCCCACAGCCGCAGGTCGCTGCCATAACAGAGGCGATGGTCTCCCCCACACACGATCCGAATTATTCGACGCGGCGGGGTTATGATGCCAAATTCCTGGATACTCCGGCTCCCGCTCCGGTGCCGACAGATCCCGAGATGGTCGTGCGTCTCGGCGGCAAGCCGTTGATCGCCTATCACCACTTCTCTCTTGCCCTGCACAAGGCTCGGCGCATCGCACTTTTTACGGCATCCAATCTCGATGCCGCCGCAGCGGCCAGAAGGCCGGAACCCGGTCGTAAATATGATCGCAAAACGCTCGGGGGACTGGGCGATGCGGACATGGAAAAATGGTTTCCCGATCCCCGCATCGACCCGGCTTTCCAACTTCCCGATCGCTTCTACACCAAAGACAAGGGGGCTTTCGACAAAGGTCATATCGTACGTCGTGACGATGTGGCCTGGGGCCGAAGCTTCGAGGAAGTTCAGTTTGCCAACGGTGATACGTTCCACATTACGAATTGCTCACCTCAGGTCAAAGGGTTCAACCAGTCGGCTCAAGGCGTGGAGAACTGGGGGGACCTGGAAAATTACGTCATGAAGCAGGCCGGCGCGGACAAGCTCTGTGTCTTCGCTGGCCCGATACTCGCCACCGACGACCCGGTTTTCCTTGGCGTGGACGATCTCGGCCCGGTGCGGCTGCAAATTCCACGGCAATACTGGAAGATCATCGTGGCCGCCGATGGCGGCGCACTCAAAAGCTATGCCTTTGTTCTCCGCCAGGATCTCACCGACACGACCCTCGAATTCGCGGTCGATGCCGTCTGGCAAAAATACATGATCTCGATTGCCGATCTCGAAACACTCAATCCGCTTGTCAAGTTTGACAAGAGCATCGAGCAGGCTGATCAGGCAGGGCGTGATGGCGGTGAGGCGATCCGCAATGTCTGCAATACCGAACTCATCGCCCGAAAAACGAACTCCCGAAAGGGCCCGGGCATACAACAGCCGGCGCATTGACGTCTGACGAGGGGGACCGATCCGGCCGTCGCAAAGCACAACGGTGCCTTCGTAAGATATTCCTGCTCATCTTGCCGTGAATTCAAGACCAACCTCGCCATCAAGGATAAGAACATGACCATTGCTGACCGGCTCGCATATGTCAGAGCGCTAGATCTGTCAGGAATTCCCGTACAAGTGACGGAGCAGCCCGCACAAACTGATGCCACCGACGTATTCGACCAAGCCAAGAGCCAGGCGCAGATCGTCGGGTCAGGCATATTTTCATTTGCAAAGGGGGTGGATGCCGGCATCCGAACGGCGATTTCGGACTCGGCACTGCTTGCGCAGCTGGTCGCGAACAAAAAGGTCGATCCGGCAAAAAAACCGCTCGAATGGTTCTCCGAATATTCGAAGGTCTTGCAGAACATCGGCTGGATATTGCAGGATAGTCAATGGGTTGACTACTCAACCTCCGGCACGGCAGCCGAGGTCGGCGCCAAGGTGATCGAAATCGTGACTGCCGCGTTCAGTCCGGCCGCCGGCGCTTTGTCGATTGTCAAATCAGTGGTGGACGTCCTTGCCGCAATGCAACCAGACAGTCCGTGGCTGACGCTTTTCAGCAAAGAATCTCAGCGTGCAAGGATCGCAAAATTTCAGATAGGCTTGGTGGAGAATGGTCCCGATGACGACGTATTTGTTTCCCTGGTAGCCTGCGTCGTCGAGGCCAAAAGTGATATTACCCAAGTCATCGTCTTCAAATTTCGTCAAGCGAACGCGACGTTTAAGGCGAACACCAACAAAGTTTCGATCAATGGTCAGGTCCTTAGCGAGCTACAACCTGCTATCCGAACAAAAATCAGGGCGTTTCAAGCCGAATATCTGAGTTCAATCGCGGACCTCTGAGCATCTTCACACTAAAGAAGAGTTGGAGAACATTTGTAGGACAGAGAAACGCGGTTCATTGTAACCTGCCAGTCACCGGGTTGCGGTCATCAACTTCAATTATGCCCCTTCGCATTCATCAAGGTCTGAGAATGCGATTCGTACCAGCCTTTCGAAACTCAATTATTGCGCACGCCGAGGCCCAGTGGCGCATCCAAAGAGACTCGCGCATTTCAACACCGATAAGAGAGTCGAAGCGGGTATCAAATTTGTTTCGCGGCATAGCTAAGTTCACTTTACATCAATGATATCGAGCGGCGGGCGAGGTCGACGTTTGGCTGCATGCTCCACGGGATGAAGCCAAGGCGCTCGCTCAGCCGCCATCGTTGCGATGGACGATACGACCGTTGCTGTCGCCATGATGAGTTCGATCCTAGATCGTTCATCCTTATGTTGACGTTCTCGTTTGACGAGTGCTCGCGCCAATCCTTCAGCGTCATGTCGCTAATAAATGCTCCCCCAGCAACACCGATAGCAGTAAAAGCCCTCCCCCGTCGGCAACTGGAAGTGAGATGGGCGCGTGTTGCCGGGGCTCTGCATGGCAGCTCGAAACGCCCGCGCCAAATCCCTGCCCTCTCCGCCTTCGCAGCGCGCTGCTCGACTGCATATGCGCCGTGGCTGGTAACGGACCCAATTGGACGCCTTACCGTACGCATCAGCCAGGGATTGGCTCTTGGTTGGCACGGAAGCAGTCGGCGACAACACGGTGATGACGATTGACATCGCCAGGCTCGCAGGGCGCGTACCTCTCAGAAAATATTGGAAAGGAAACCGTCTGCCCGCTGGAATAACAGTTGATTGCTTGGCGCGGTTATCGCATCCGTGTATTGGGCGTCCCAAATCTTACCCTTCTGAAAGGGTAGATCATATAGTATCAAATCCTTTTCCATTAGGCCCTCCGCAGCGCCAGCTGTTGCTAACGCAAACCTGGCGCAAACTCTAACAAAGAATTTCTTTGATTTGTCGCTACCTGACGGCAGTGGAATTACTAGTATCCTTTTGTCGTTTAGAGCCGGCCCCGCGCCAGAAAATAAAACGCCCTTTGCATTAAAGGTCGGACGTACGACCTTTACTTCGGACGATTTTATCGATGCGCCGATATCGTTTAAGTTCACGGAAAAGTCCTCGCGGTTGTCGTCTTCGCAGTATCCTTCCTCGCCTTGCCGCTTAAATTCGTTCTTGATCCGCGGCATTACAACAATTTTCGCGTCTACCACGACAATGTCTCTGCTCCCCTTATTGATATAGGCAAAGGCAAAGCCCTCTGTCATTTCAAGGGTAGTGGTGCTGGTCTCTACGACACGGTCGCCTTTTGTCCTAAATTCGGCATATCTCCGCAAATCTATCAAGGGTGGCGATATTGACACGTGAAGCTCATCGGTTTGTCTAAACGTAGTGATATAGAATGACGTTACTGACATTGCGAATGCCGTAACGGAAATCGTCATCGCAATCCTGTCTTTCCACCCCGTCCCCTGTGGCTTTGGCGGGATACTACGCCCAGTGATAAATGGACGTATTGATGGACGTCTAGCTGGTCTCTTGGGATATATCACACAAATCTCCCGTATTTAAAACAGAAGAATAAATATACTGAAAACTCCAATACAAATCTATGAGTGTACTCTTGATCGATGAAGGACTTCTGTTTAGCTCTTGCGGCGGCCCTGCGCGGCAAGCCTAGCCGGAAGATTCACGAATAGATCGGCGATACGTCGCTGGCTGCGACCGCGTTGGCCGACCGGCCCGGCTGGCGCGAGCGTCTTCTACTGATTATCGTCTGGCCAATTGATCGCCGGCAATTCGTTGATGAAAGCATCGATCGTCGGCTATGGTCGCTGGCCGTGCGGACTTTGTCGAGCGCGCCATAGGAATAGGCCCATACGGTATCGCGCCAGATCACGAAGGCCTCTGCGTCGGCCTTCCACAGGGTATCGTCGATGTCAGACGAGTCGCGGCCGAGACGCCGTCGTTGAATTCACGGGTCTTGGCCGTCGTGTCGACGAAATTCTGCACGGCGTCAGCATAATCGGTCAACGATGGCACGCGGCGAGGATTGAGAACGTCCTGTGCTTCCGACGCGCTTTCCTCGATTGACCCGATGGAAATAGCAAATCGCGCCGTTGGCGCGCTTGATGTAAACCGTGGTCATGCCCAAAGTCTTTTGCATTGCCAGTCTACCCAACCGGCCACTTACACGTTGATGGTGCAGCTAGCGGGCGGCCCGGCAGCGCGGCTGTACCTTGACTTGAGGGCGTTCACTTCGCCTTATCGCAATGACCATTGTCTGGTTGTAGAGAAATACAGGCCAAGTCGGGATGACGAACCGAGAGCCGCTGTCAACGTACCTCACAAGATTGCGAAAGATGCGAGGCAGCGATGGCCTGGCGCCGTTCATCGCTGATTTACGCCAGCAATATTCTCTCGCACATATCGCACTTCTTGTTGTCAAGCATGGTACCAACCCGAAAAGCTACCCCTTTTTTTTGTACGACTTATCCTCTTGAGTGGACGATATTCTATGTCCGCAACAACTATTTTGACGTGGATCCGGTGATCGCAGCCGGCAGGTCGGGCTGGGTCAGCGACATCGCAAAGAGCTGCATCGACGTGGGCGCTTCCATGTTCGTCAGCCACGGCGCGCCGGTTTTGCAGCCGCTCGAGATCTATAAACGGCGGCCGATATTTTATGGTCTCGGCAACTTCATCTTCCATGTGCGGTCGGAGAAATCGACCTGGACGGCGCCGGAAGTCTGGGAAAGCATTGTCGGCCTCTGCTCGTTTGAAGACAACGGCGATCTTCTCGGCGCCACCTTCTCCCCCATCGTTATCGGCGGCGACGCAGGGCTGAAGGACGCAGCTCTGGAGCGCCGGCTGGCGCCGCATCAGGCAAGCGGCGCACGGGCCGACAGCATTCTTGAGCGGTTCCGCGCCCAATCAGGTGCCGGTCGCACAGCTTCGTCGCTCGCTTCCGTGGCGATCAATGCCACCGGCAAAAACGAAACGACCGGCTCAGCCTGCGCCGCCGCGAACTTCCGCCGCCAGGTATAAATCTGCTGGGGTTTGATATCGTGCCGCCGAGCCACATCGGCAATCCTGGCGCCCGGCTCCGCCGCCTCCTGCAGTATCGAAAGCTTCTCATCGTCGGACCAATCACGCCGACGCTCAACGCCCGTCAAAATCTCCATGCGGCCCATAGTTAATCCCTGATGACGCGTCACATTCAGCGTTTTCAACACCATGCCGGCCGACACCAGCGGTCGCGCCATGACCAGTTCGACCAATTCCGGCAGTTTTGACGAGGTCCGACCTCCCGTCAATTTGCGTTCCATCATCTGTCGGGCGAGCGCCAACCCATCGTGCTCCTTCAGCCCGATCTCGGCGGTAGCGATCAGACCGTGGGCGATGGCGAGTAGCCGCGTCTCACGATCGCGATGCCGGTGCCGATCGACAGAACTGGTTTTGAGCCCCAGACTGATGGCGGCAATATGCGCCGTGGTGCTGATGCCGGCCTGACGCACGACGGATGCGGCCGACAACCGGCCAAGCCAGGGCGCTGCTGCCGCACCGACAATTCGTTCCAGGCATCGAGGGCGACCATCGCCTGCAGCACCGCTGGCAGGTTTTCTGCCTGCCCGCAGCACGACACGCCATTTCTCCAGCCTCGCGTCTTCATCCCAGTCGAGATCATAGACAAGCGGATCCTTGTCCCGATCGCCTTTGGCAGGGCCGGGCCGCTTCGCCTCCTCGATCGCGGCCTCCGATCGTGCCAGCACCGCGTCGATGGCGGCAAACTCGGCGTCGAGTGGGCTGGCAACATCATCGCCATCTTCCCCCTCCCCTCGTCCGGCCGCGTCGTCTTCGTGCCCGACAGCATCGCCATCGGCCACCGCTGCAGACAGGCCGGCGGCAAGGCCGTGGCGGCGGGGCAAGCGGAGGCCGTCTGCCGACAGCGCCCAGTCGGATCGCGGGCTAGAAATGCGCCGACGGGTTTTCAGGACGGCGCGGGCGATGGTCAGTTCGTGAGTGGGGGAGCGGACATCTTTCGCGGCGTCGTGCAGAACCAAGTCCTCGAGGTGGAGGAGTTCGCCGTCGATCCACAGCGAGGCGCAGGGGTCAGCAAAGCGGGATCCCTGGATCCGGCCCGCGCCGAGGGCTGAGCGGGCGATGCGCTCGTCGAAATGGGTGAGCGCGATGCAGGCGTTATCGATGGTAGACGATTCAGCGGCTCAAACCGAGCTGTTGGTTGACCCTAATGTCGACAAACGCAGCTCTCGGCGCAGACATCGCAGGTCCAATCAGCCGGGGGTGACGTCCTTGTCGCCTGCCGGCAGATGACGGGATGCACAATTAGTTTGCCCTCCCCTGCTTCTGCCGGCCTCTTTGAAAGACGAACCAAGGCAATTGCTTCAGCTAACGAGCTGAACGGCCTGCCCATGTTGCGCCAACAACTCGACAGCCTGTTTGTCGAACGAGAAAAATGTCTCGCCGCCTAGCCAATTGCCCTCGTAGGCCATAACGCCATCTGCAAAATCACCACCCGCTTCGAGGACCGCAAGGCCTGCCTCGACCGCGGGGCGGTTCATTACAACGTTTCCGGCTTCCAACAGATCGCGGATCGTCACTGCCACATCTTCTTTCGGAAGCTTTGCACCCCGGCGGAGTATCCAAACCAACTCGCACAGGCATGGCAAGGAAATCGCGATCAGCGATGCCTCTTTCAGAAGCTTGCTCGCAGCTTGACCTTGCTGTGGATCATCCTGCAGAACGGCACGGGCGAGAACATTCGTATCGACGGAAATTTTCATTCTTCACCCGCCCATCCCGAGGCGGCGATTTCGTTCATTTCCTCGATCGTCATTGCTTTTTTCACCCGACCCGCGTGCCGGCCGATGAAGTTGTCAATCGTGCCTGTCGGCTTTGCCGCCTTCACCCGAAGCTCGCCACCCGGCAATTTGTCAAATTCGATCCGCTCGCCCGGTTTGATGCCGAGGTGCTGCAGCAGGTCCCGCTTTAAGGTGACCTGACCCTTCATTGTTACTGCCAGTGAAGCCATCGCAACGACCTTTCATAAATTACCCTCGACAGCGTAATGTATATTTACATTACCGCAAAGCCATTTTCAAGGCGGTACCATTGAATGCGCGCGGGCAGATGCTGATGGCGCTTCTGAGAGCCAGCCAAGTCGATGACAGGTACCTCTTATCGATGGTAGACGATTTGGAGTCACAAATCCTCGAAACCGTGTCTGCGTCCGACTACGGCGGCGTCTCACGTTGCGCCTGGCGCCAGTTCTGACGCCGGTTAATCAGAATGCCCGTCAGCCTGCGGACTGGGGCAGCCCTTGTAGTGATTGCACAGTGATGAGTGGTCAATCAATCAGCCGGACGGCGTGAGCGATAGGCGCTCTTTCTATAACTCACGAAACACGCCTATTATGAGCTATAGAAAGGGATTCTATAACTCATGGATTGGAATTGGGCTCAAGCCGACTGGCCGAACTTCACATATGACCGGGATGCCCTCGAGCCGCTGGAGATGGCATTTCTTCGCTCGTCCGGGGAAGTCGTTGGCGCGGTACGCCACATAGGCGATGAGGAAGACAAGCAACTGAGGATCGAACTCTTGAGCGAAGAGGCAATCAAGACCTCCGAGATCGAAGGGGAGACGCTCGACCGCCTCAGCGTGCAATCGTCACTGCGCCGGCAGTTCGGCCTTGCGACCGACGATCGGCCGATCAGGCCGCAGGAGCGCGGGATAGCCGAAATGATGGTCGATGTCTACGAGCGTTGGCATACACCTCTCGATGAGGAAACGCTATTCCGCTGGCACGCGATGCTGATGGCCGGCAACAGGCACATTGGAATTCCCCTCCCCGAGGCAATGGAGCAATCGCGGCATCGTTCGCTTCAGCAAGCGTCGAGTTACTACAACAGTGCGACTCGTCGGAGCGGTCGCGCGGCGCGCCTACTTTGAGGGCCAAGCTCCAAGAAGCCCAAGCCTACCAAAGCCATCGGAGATCCGCAGCCATCTAAGCACGAGTGCGATCAAGCTTCTCTGCAATTCGATTGAGCTTGCTCGCAGTTTCGTCGGAAACCCGCACGGTAAAAGCAGTCATGGCGAGGAATTTGCCTAGGTTCACCATGAATATTTGTGAACCAACACGGTTCGTAAAGGTTCAAAAGTCGAAGTGCTCTCGCCTCAGGGAAATCGATTTCCGAGCCGACACCTCAGGCACAGCCTAGCGCGTTCGGAGGCTGCAACCAAAAATGTCAGCGTGCCAACGCATCCCTCGGAAACCCGGCAGCCAGGCTGTCGATGAACTTGCGCACCGCCGGCGGAAGACCCCGGCGTGTCGTGAACACGAGGTGGACG
>Ga0102591_1000590_pt1 | contig 66304 bp, 58 predicted proteins | sample AraplaCol_mCL_r2_2_FD_76860 | JGI IMG/M metagenome (GOLD analysis project Ga0102591, IMG submission 76860) | Arabidopsis root microbial communities from North Carolina, USA - plate scrape MF_Col_mCL_r2 (SPADES assembly) (version 2) | ecosystem: Host-associated > Plants > Roots > Endosphere... | reverse complement strand
CCGCTGCTCTCAATCCTTGCAGCCGCAACCCTGATCACAGCCCTCATGTCCAGCTCAAAACTGAGCGACGCCCTCACAAATCAGGCCGTAAACCTCAGCCAACTGCAAACCACTCAAGCAAACGCTAAACGCGCAGCCTTGAAGATGATTCTGGGTGAAAAACACGAAACGACACCACCACAGGATCAGAAATAGCCGAGGTACCGTAGGCTCTAGTGAATCTATTTCCTGTGTTTGAAATGCGCCAGGCGCACCAAATCGGACTATCTAACAGCGTCGCCAGCCCTCCGACTTCCACTTCCATGCCCGGCCGACGCTTAGTCGCGATCGATCCCCGATATTTCTGTTAACTACACGATTTTGGCGGTCATCGGCATTCAACAGGCTGCAAATCCGAGATCACCTAACGTACGAACGGCGCTCGGTATAATCTTGCTAACAGCTGGTCATATGGTGGTGGCTTCGCCCCGCGCCTTAAGCGCTCACACTCTGCCCAATTGTGCAGATATTACAGCTCGTAGTGATCCCGGATTCTGCAAATGGAATAGGCTCGCATCGAGGCCCTGGCAAAACCCTGCACCGAGAACCATGCGAAAAGAGAAGCGTAGATCGATCTGTTGATACCTTGCCGCCCTCTGAAAACCCAAGGGGAACTGGGATACGCAGCATTAAGCGAACTCTGAATACCCTCGTCGTTTTGCCGACGACTCGCCACATCCCTCTACTTTTGATTTAATAGCGTCTTAGGCAGTTAATTTGGCTTGATTCGAGCAACCGTATGACAAAACCACCCACCGTTAAAGATGTTGCCCGACTATCCGGGGTCTCGACTGCGACGGTGTCGCGCTACTTCGGCGGCAAGGCCGACGCAATCGCACCCCAGACATTGGAGAATGTCAAAAGGGCGGCCGAGATCCTCGGTTATACGCCATCAGAGATTGGCAGGTCGCTTCGCCTTGCTCGCAGCAGGGTGGTTGTAATGCTTGTTCCTGACGCCGCCAACCATTTTACGGCTGATGTTGCAGCATCAGTCGAGAACGCGGTGAAAAAAATAGGGTTGTCAATGGTTCTTGCAAATGCGTCTGAGGACGCGGAGCAGCAAGACAGACTTCTCGCGGATGCGCTGGGATTGCGCGCAAGGGCTATAGTACTGCAAGGGGCAATTGACACTCCGCGCTTGCGCGACCTCTGCGCTCGTCAAAACAACGTGATTTTCGTAAACCGGCGGCCTGCCGAAGGTATTATTGCCCCTTACGTTGGCGTTGATAACTATGCAGCGGGCTACGCGGTTGGGCAGTATTTTGCGAAGCGTGGGTACCACGACTGTGTAGCTATACACGGCCCCAAGACCTATTCCGGGAGCACTGAGCGCCTCGAAGGCTTCATAGCAGGGTTGGGCAAGAGCGGCGCGATACAGCTAGTGGAAAGCGCTTACACGATGGAGGGAGGGTACGAACATGGTCGTCGACTGCTAGAAGAGCCTGGGAAAAAGCGGGCGATTTTCTGTGGCAACGATATGATCGCTTACGGGGTCCACAGGGCAGCACTTGAAAAAAACCTCCGCGTTCCCGACGACGTGGTGCTGATGGGTTTTGACGACAATCGCCTTAACGACTGGCTCGCGCCCTGGCTCTCAACCGTCTCAGTGCCCGCATTTGATTTTGGCCCTGCGATTTCGGACTTGATCGAAGAACGCCCCAAAGAGCCGAGCAGCCGCAACATTCTACTGCCGTTCCAGATCAAACTGCGAGGTTCGGCCTAGCGTTGCGAACGCTTCGACATCGACGTCTCGATCCCCGATCACGCACCTCCCGTTTGCACCTACGACCTCCAGGCATCTCGGCTACTTTGGAACTTCATGTTCAGGCAACAGCTCAGCGCCCCCCAGATCCGGACTCCAAGACGCCCTTCGCAACGTTCCTCCACAATGCGCAACGGCCACCAGAAGGACAGTTCGCCGCACAATCAGACAGCCTTCAACACGGCCTTGCTCGAAGCCCAACTTTCGATAACCCGAGGGTGTTTGTTCGAAAAAACTGACCTGTGCGGCCTCGCTGTCTAACAAGACGTCGCAAACACTGTACCGTAGGATGATGCTTAGTCACCGAACATAAGGTCTACCACGTCTACGACCTTAATCACGTCAGATAGACCGAGGTTATTCACCGCCGCCGTGTACATAACCTTATCCTTGGGACAGGAGACAACGAAACGTTGGATTTCACCGACTGCCATCGCTTCTCTGATTCGGTTTTCGCTCGGTCTTTCAGTGAAATCGCTATCATCCATCCAAAATCGCCCCCCTCCGGCACCACAGCAGAAACTATTCTCACGATTGCGGGGCATCTCCAGTAACTCATAGCCAACCGCCCTTATTAGCTCACGCGGCGCGTCGTATTCTCCGTTGTAGCGGCCGAGGTAGCACGGGTCATGGTAGGTTACTTTCATTCCATTTGCTTTGCTCGGAGGGGCAAGGCGCCCATCTTTCAGCGCGTCTAAGAGCACAGACGCGTGGTGATGAACTTCGAAATTCCCCCCAAGAGACGGATATTCGTTCCTCAGTGCATTCAAGGTATGAGGATCAGCTGTTACTATCCTCCTGAACTTTGCCTCCGATAAGATTTCGATATTGGACGTCGCCAACGCGCGAAACGTACCCTCTTCTCCGGCGCGTCTCACGTCGTTTCCAGAATTGCTCTCGGCATCGTAAAGAATACCGAAATCCAATCCGGCACGATGGAATAGTTCAGCCAAACGTCGAGTCGTCTCCTGTGTGCGTGGATCGAAGGCTGCAACATCTCCCACGAACCAAAGCCACTCGACCGGTTCGTTGCGGGCGTCCGGAATTCGGATGGCGAGATCTTTTGTCCATCTTGCACGGCTCTTGCCGGGCTTACCGAAAGAGTTGCCGGTCTTCTGAAGATTGGTGAACGCCGTGGCCAACTTGGGTTCAACCGCGGTGTCTTCCACAAGCATCCTTCGTAAATCTATGATTTTCGACAGATGCTCGATGTGAATTGGACATTCATCCATGCACGCGCGACAGGTCGTGCAAGACCAAAGTGCGCTTTCGGCGATCCCTGCCTCATATCGGATCTCTCCGTCCCCTTGAACCTGATCGCGCAACGTCATGATAACAAGCTTGGGGCTGAGGCCCGAACCACTTGCCGCCGCGGGACAGACTGCTTGGCATCGGCCGCATTCTGTGCACGATAGGACATCGAGCCTATCTTTCCAGGACAGATCAGTCTTGCCAGCAGCCCCGTTTTTCCGAAGACGAATGTTCGGCTCGGGCAACCAGCCTTTTGGCTCAAGCGCCCGATAGAAAATATTCGGCCCAGCAAGAAGGATGTGCCTGTGCTTCGAACCGGGTATGTAAGCAATAAAGCCCAAGATAGCGAAAACGTGGAACCACCGCGCGCCTTCAAGAACGACTTGGTCGTAGGGTGTCGACCAGGGAATTACCAATGCGAGGAGCGACGACACAGGATGCGCAATCGAAAACTGCGTCCCCGCGAGAGCGCGAAGAGCTGCAAACTCTAGCAGCATCGAGTGAACGATCGCTAATACAAACCAATACACTATTAGCGCATCGCGCCCATTCGAGCCGCGAAACCGCGCTGGTTTCATTACATACCTATGCCACGCAGCGAGCCCCACTCCTGCCAGGACAGAAATGCCGGCGAACTCCTGCAGGGCACCAAACCAGCTTCGCGAAACGTATGAGGCCTGTGTGTCAAACGCAGGAAACAGTGCGCTCAAGATGGACTGGAGCGCAGCTGTAATGAGGACAAGGAATCCGAAAAAGATTAGCCCGTGCAGCAAACCGGATGGGGTGAACCGCCTTAGTCGCTGGTGCAGGAAGATATCCTGCACCATTCCCAGCAGGCGCTTCTTACCACGGTCATTTCGCGACGGCCCGCCCGGTACGGCTATATCTCGATAGAGCCGAGAGAACCTCACGAGCGTCATGGCCACGAGTGCGAGGGTGGCGATCCATCCAGAGAGCAGAAGCATCAGGTTACCCGTTTCGCTTGCGCAGAGCGTCGCTTAGGGCATCGGCGAAATCAAACATATCACACGCGACGCAGAGATTAGCGCGGCGGAATATGGGGGCGTTCTCATCCGTATTGACGGCGACCACATACTCGGCGCCAACGATACCCTCAAGATGCTCCACCGCACCGGAAATCCCAAGCGACAGGTAAATGTCCGGGCGCACTGACTGCCCCGATTTGCCAACCTGTCGGTCTTTGGAGAGCCAGCCATTGTCTATAATTGGCCTGCTTCCAGCGATTTCAGCGCCCAGCAGGCTCGCCAATTCGCTGAAGACCTCCAACTTGGCCTGGCTGCCGACCCCTCGCCCAACACTGACAATACGGCGAGAAGCTGCCAAATCGAACACTTCCGGATCAGGCGGGACGGGTGTCGCGTTCATGGCAACACCCGTCGATTGGCTAGCACCGGTAATAACCTTGACGTCGCCAGGACTATCCAGTGGCTCGGCAGCTGGATATGCGCCACTTAGAATTGTGAGAGAAACAGGTAGTGGCGTTGTCGCTTGCCCGAGGAGTTTGCCATCATAGAGCAACACCTCGCATTTTATGCTGTTGTCGGCCAGTTCGGCACCTTGAACGCCGCTTATGCAGCATCCACCGATTGCGGCCGCGGCAACCGGACCCAGTTCCACGCCTGCCAAAGAGTATGACATCAGCACCAGGTCGGGCGACACCTCGCGAATTACCGTCCGCAAAGAAGCCGCCGCCAGACTTGGAACATAATGGGAAGGAACGGATTCCGAGCGTATAACGGTGGCGTAGGAGGCCATTGCGGCTAGAGCTGTTTCACAGCCGTAAAGGGGCAGGACCGAAATCTCGGAGGCTGGAGCCAGCGATCTCGCAGCCGAAATGAGCTCAAGCGTTCCCCTCGAAATCGCATCGCAGGCCGTCTCGGCGAGAATTAGAATGCGCGGCATGATTTTACCCTCAGATGTAGTTTCGTTCTTCGAGAATGGCCACCAGACGCGATGCTGCTTCCACAGGATCGGCGATCAACTCAACACCCTCGACGGGCTGAGGGATTTCAAGCTTCAAGCCAGGGATATTCGTTTGAAGCTGGTCTTTTGACGCCGAGACCGTTCGATAGGCGGGGTTCGCCATCGCCTCACGCAGTTTCGAACCGGAAACATACCGGATGGGACGACTGGCTGCCTGTACACTAACAACCGCTGCTCCAGAAAACTCTATCCATGCCGAGTTCCCCCCGCCGTACTCCTGAAGCACTCTCAGTCGCGAGCCGTCTACTACTTTTACCTGTATTGCACCCGCAACGACGGGAAGGTCCAGAGCTGTCGAAAGGTGCGCGGCGAGGCCGCCGAAAGGATCGTCTACCTTCTGATTTCCGACAAGTACGACATCGAATTGCTGTCCTTTCAGCCAAGCGGCAATAGCCGGGGCTGTCACGGCCGAAGGAAGGGCCTGAGCCACCTCCACATCCAGATGCAGCTCGATCGCGTCGTCAGCTCCTTTTGCCAGCGCGGAGCGGAGGAGCCGCTCGACCCCTTCGTCCGACAACGCTATCACACTGACTGTTGCGCCCACCGCCTCCTTGACGACCAAAGCCTCCTCCAGGGCCTGTTCATCAGTCTCATTGGCCTGCGTGTCGGTCCATTCACGATCAACGTCTGTCCCGTCCTCGTTGAGATCCACGCCCTCACTGAGATTGGGCACCAAACGCATCAATACAGCGATTTTCATTCCATTAATCCCTTCTTGCAAATCGTCAGTGAGTGAGACGACAAATGGTACCCCTGGCGATTACGCCAGCCAGCATTTCACGCGTGGGAATCTCAGTGACGTCGTTCTGTTCGCGTTCGATCCGTTCCTGGCCCGGATAGCCGATCGATTTACGAACGTCGGGGGTCATCAGATAGGCCGCGGACAGCACAAGTCCGATCGTGCGCAACGCCGCCCTATCTTGGTCGTGCAAGCGCCTTGCTGCATCGATCGGCGTCATGTCCGTGGAGACCGCCAAACCTCGTCGAACATCATCTTTCAAGTCCGGTCGATAATTCAGGACCCGTTGAATGGTGCGCTCTATGATGGGCGCATCTTCCAGCCTCGGTAAATCAGCGTAAGCCGGAATCAGAATGTTACCTATCTGTACCAGTCGGGAGGTTTCATCAGCGCTCAGTGCACCGGGTTCGGAGGGATTGCTCATCGGGTTCCCAAATCTCTGCGAGTTTCAATGATTTTTCCCGCCTGGCGATGTGCGACTGCCATGATCGTGGCCGTGGGGTTCACCGCTGCTGAAGTCGGAAATGTACTTGCATCGAGAATGTAAAGATTGGCGATGTCGTGGGTGGCGCCCCACTGGTCCGTGACGGAGGTTTCCGGGTCGGCTCCCATTCGGGCTGTCCCCAAAAGGTGCCAACCGGTCTCTCGAACCTGCGGAATGATGTGCGTTTCGATGGCACCGGAGGCCTCCGCCGCTTCAACGCAGCGCCTCACGTTAAAATCGAGCAGCTTTCGGGAGTTTTCCGATACGCGATAGATGACCTTCGGTGCCGGGATTCCATCGCTGTCTGTAAGGTTTTCGTCCAGCACAACACGGTTGCTCTCTTCCGGAAGGTCTTCGCCTTGGATGCCGTAGAGAATTCCCTTTCCGAAACGGCGCAATATTGTTTCTGGAAACGCCTTCCCCCACCGATCGAAGAGATCGGAATGTGCATCGCCGAAAACGTCGCTGCCGAACATGCCGGTAACGCCAAGTGGACCGCCAGTCGGCATGATGTTCCACTTTGCACCGCGCTTGAACCCGCGGGAAGCGTCAGTCTCATAGAACTCGTAGGATTCCAGGGACAAACCGTAGGGACCGCGCCAGCTCTCTAAATTTTCATCGAATATCCCAAGCACAGCGGCATAGGGATGCATCATAAGATTGCGCCCGAGCTGGTCAGATCTGTTGGCTAGGCCATTCGGATGCTTTCCTGTCGCCGAGGTCAGCATGAGCCGGGGCGTACCGACGGCATTGGCACACAAGATGACGACATCCGCCTCTTGCCTCCGCTTGCGGCCACGGGAATCGATGTAGACCACCCCGCTGGCCAAACCGGCCTCGTTGAGCTCGATTTCCGCCACCCGACAGTTAGCCAGGAGCTGTGCGCCGGCCTTTAAGGCGCTGGGCCAGTGCGTGATGTCCGTCGTTGATTTTGCGCCTTCAGTGCAACCGGTCATGCACGTTCCGCGGCGAACGCAGGGGTTAAGACCGTTGTAGGGGCGAGAGGCGATGGCATGGATGCCCGGCCACCAGTGCCAGCCCAGCTTGTTCATCCCCTCAGCCGCCTTTTTGCCGACCTTGCCTATCGGAAGGGGCGGCATCAAATGAGAGTCGTCTCTTTCGGGGTACGCTGTGTTGCCGGGCAATCCCGATATGCCGACATCCCGCTCAACCGCGATTAAATCGGGCAGAATGTCCTCGTATGTAAAAGGCCAGTCAAATCCCACATCATCCAACGTCTTGGTACGAAAGTCGGACGGAAGGAATGGCGCCCAATGTCCGCCGTACAGTATCGCGCTTCCGCCGACCCCCGCATACATGAGGGGCGCGATCGATGATTCCGAAGCTTCAATAGGATAGTCGGCAATTCGGTCACGTACATTGGGATCAGGGTGCCATTGCTTCTGGTTGACCAGTTCCCATTCGTCGCTCACCCCTGGAAAATCTGCCGCATCCGGCATAGCACCCTGCTCGAGACAGACCACCGACATTCCAGCTTCAGCTAGACGCTTTGCCGCGACGGATCCTGACGGACCGGCGCCGACAATCACGACATCCACTTTAGCACCACGAAGCGATCTGTTCGTCGAAGCCGCCATGAACCTACCCTCTTTTCACTGTTTCAGCGCTCGCAGGCTCTACACCTGCACTGACTATCTCGATCTTCTGATTCAGAAGTCGCTTCATGCCGCGACGGGGGACTAGTGAAATCTCTTTCCCATTACTCAATCCAAGTGGGCGCACTACCAACATCACAGCCATAAGAACGCCTAGTCCAAGTTCCTGGCTCCCTGTCGGAAGCGCCAAAAACCCTTCTCCCCGCTCAAGTGCGCGCAGGAATTCCGTAACGATAGTGACGAAAACAACGCCCGAGACAGCTCCCGTTAGGCTCGACATGCCTCCAACGACCAGCATCGCGATTGTCAGAAAGCACAGCTGCAAGTAGAATGGATCGACCGTGAGGATACCCAGGAAATAGGCGTAAAGGCCACCACCGGCCCCCACGACTGCGGCGCTCAGCACGAATGCCAGCAGACGCACGCCGACAAGACCAACACCTGATGCGACAGCCGCGATCGGATCATCCCGCGTTGCCTTCAACATGATACCAAAACGCGATGTTTGGAACGCAAACGCAATGCAAATCGCAACCCCCGCAAAAACGACGGCGGTCCACGGCTCTACCAGAGTTGGAATGCCGGTAATCGAACTGACACCAGCAGTCACGGAATCCCAATTGGAATAGAGGCTGTTGACAATCATGAGGAAGGCAAATGTTGCAATCGACGAGCCGACACCCGAAAGCCGCATGATCGCGATGCCCAAACCCAATGCCACGCAAGTCGGCAGAAGTACTGCCAATGCAATTCCGACTACAAAAGGATACTGGTTCTGCCGAACGATATCAGGCAGGCCGGAAAGCATGACATCCTTGAATATAGGATCGGCCCCTAACCAGGCTGCGGCGTAGGCACCAACACACATGAATCCGATATGGCCGAAGGATATAATCCCGGAATTTCCGATGAAGATGTAGATACCGACAACGACAACCACCCTGATCATCATCTCGACAATTGTTGTTGAGATGACGCTCGAGCCGAAAAGAGAAGCCATGGCGGTGATCAGGACAAGTCCGAAGATCAGAATTGCCGGCACCTGCCAGTCAAGAATAACTTTGCGCAAGGTCGCACCACTTTCCGTGATCATTATGAAACTCCTAGACACGTTCGATCGTGTTGCGTCCGGGAACCAGACCTGCAGGGCGAACTAGGAGGATCAAGATTACCAGCGCAAAAGCGAAGCAGTCACGGAACCCCCGCAAATCTTGAGGGAGATATGCTTGGAGCATCGTTACGAGGAAGCCAATCAGATAACCGCCGATGACTGATCCGGCGAGATTTCCCATTCCCCCGACGACAACGGCGACAAACGCAAAAAGCGCAAGGGGAACGCCCATCGTGTAACTGACGGTGGCTGTCTGCGTCGTATAAAGTAACGATACTGCCGTTGCTAGAAGGCCACTTATCACGAACGCCAAGCCAATGACAAAATTGCCCCGGACACCCAGGTATTGAGCCATTCGGAAATCCTCGGAAGCGGCGCGCATCTGTTTTCCATACCGGGTAAATCTCAGGAAGATGATCAGGCACAGCATAAGCCCGATAGTCACCGCCATGGTCACCAGTTGAAGGATCGGAATCCGTAGATCGCCCCACGCGAACTGCTGGTTGAGGTTATTCCACAGGTTCACGCTCTTGGCCCGGCCGCCATAGATGGTCAGGATCCCATTCTGAATGATGTAGCTCACGGCGAAGGAAGCGATCAGTAATGTCGGAGATGCAGCCCGTCGCAGGGGACGAAAGACCGCGACGTCCGTGAGCAGCGCCGCAACGACAACAATCAGACAAATAAGGGGAACCATCAAGTATATGTCGAAGGAGCCGATAAACATCTCGGCTGCCACATTGGAAGACGGCACGATGAGTGCGTAGGCACCTATCGTTATGAGATCGCCGTGGGCGAAGTTGATCAGCCTCAAGATCCCGAAAAGAAGACCAATCCCTAACGCAGTCAAAGCGTAAATGCTTCCTAGACTAAGGGCATCGATGCTATATTGCAGAAATTCCACCATGGTTATTCCCCAGAACGAACTATCCGACGACTTTATTTCTCGAACCCGAAATACGCCTGACGAATGCGTTCACCGTCCTTCAGGTCATCTGCACGCCCATGCAATTGAATATGACCGGAGCGAAGAACGTAGATTCGGTCTGCATGTTTCAGAACACGATTCGACGACTGCTCGTTTATGAGAAGGGTGAGCCCGTCGCGTTCTCGCAGCTCTCTGACAATGGTGTAGATCTGCTCGACTATTTTAGGCGCCAGGCCAAGCGATGGTTCGTCGATGAGCAGAAGCTTTGGCTTGGTCATGATTGCTCGTCCTATAGCGAGCATTTGTTGTTCGCCTCCTGAGAGACGTCCGGCCGGATAGTTCAGCCGCTCGACCAAACGCGGAAACAGGTCCAGCAGTCGATCCCGATCAGTTCGAATTGCTTTTTTGTCCGTGCGCCGATAGCTCCCAATCATCAAATTTTCTTCGACGGAAAGAGATGAAAATATGTGCCGTCCCTCCGGGACGAGCGAAATCCCGAGATCAGCCAATTTTTCAGGGCCAAAGTCAGTTGTTTCAGTGCCTTTAAAATAGATGGCGCCTTTGGTTGGAGCCACTCCGCCGGCGATAGCAGCGAGGGTCGTAGACTTTCCCGCACCGTTCGGGCCAATAATGCATACGATCTCATTTGCATCGACTTTGAGGGAAATACCCCTCAAGGCGACCATTCCGCTGTAGTGTACATGGAGATCATCGATCGCGACTAAGGGTGTCAATTACTCCTCCATCCCGAGATAGGCGCCGATGACGGCCTCATGGCGCTTGATTTCTTCAGGCGACCCCTCGGCCAGGGTCTTTCCTCCGTCGAGCACGTGTATGCGATTGCAAATGCTCATGACGAGATGCATGTTGTGCTCGATCAGCATCACACTGCAGTCGAACTTCTTCGGCATTTCGCTGATAATGCCCATAAGTTCCTCTGTTTCCGCGTCGGACATGCCGGCGGCCGGTTCGTCCAATAATACAAATGCGGGGGAAACCATCAGCGCTCTTGCAATGCCCAAGCGGCGCTGATCGGTGTAGGCGAGGCTGGAGGCTGGTTGATCGCATTTATCTCCCAGTCCGATCCAGTCCAACAGGACACGAGCTTGTGTTTTGGCCTCGTGACTGCCCATCCGAAGCGCGATACCGGTGACCAGTACATTCTCCAGAACAGTCATATCTTTAAAAAGTCGACCTGCCTGAAAGGTCCGCGCTATCCCTTCTCTCCTAAACGTCTTTGCGGCCCATCTAGAGGTGTCATGCCCCTGAAACAGAATTCGACCCTCGGTAGGCTTTTGAAAGCCCGCAAGACAGTTCACCAGAGTCGTCTTGCCGGCGCCGTTCGGACCGATGAGGCCGAATATCTCGTTGCCTCCAACTGACAACGTCACGTTTGAGATTGCAGAAAGCCCTTGAAACCGGACCGTGAGATTCTGCGCGCTCAACTCGCGGTGACCAACTTTGGCCTCGCGGTCTTTTGCAAAAAGCTTTGAGATAAACATGGAGTATACTCGATCGAGCTTGAATTTGGCGTTACGCAAGCAACGCCAAATTGATGAGCGGCTGGCTAAGCCGGTTCACTTACTTGTTCTGTACAGAACTTCTGTCGGGATATCCGTTGGGATGCGCCATTCCTCTACGAAAGTCTGCTTGGCATCTGCATAACCCGTTATGAGCAGAGGCGACCGGGTTTGGATGTGAAGCTGCGGCGTAAAAGTCCGCAGGCCAAGCACGGTGGGCACATCCTTGTACGTTTCGAGTTCGGCAACGACCGTTTTCGTATCAGTGGTACCAGTTGCTTCGACGGCCTTTTTCCATAGATCAAGCCAGGCATAGATTGGATAAGGGTACTGGGTGCTCGGCACTGAGCCATACTTGACTTTGAAAGCTTCGGTGATCTTGTTGACATCCGGCCGGCTGTCGCCCTGGGGGAGTGCAGATGTCGGAAGATAGAAGTCCTTCAGATCCGGCACCGAGTTGACCCAGTAGGTACCATCCATCGACGTACCTGACATGATTGGGATGGTGATCCCCGCGGCGCGAATCTGTCTGATGACACTTGCCGCGGGCGTGCCGCTGAAGCATACCATCACATTGTCGACCCCAGAGTTCTTGACGGCTTCCGCCAAGCGAGTGACCTGCGCATTCACCGCAGCGTCGGTGAGCTTGAAGGAATCGCTGCCAACAACTTCTGCCTTTGTGCCGAAAGCCCAGCGATAGCCCGCACAGACCGACTTCGAGTACTCGTTTATGTCATCGATAAGCTCGTAGCCTTTGCGAAAACCTTTTTTCTCGATGCCCCAATCCGCCATCGTGGCGCCCTCCAACTGGGCCGCGACTGCCGATGTGAATACGAGAGGGCCAATACCAACAACACCCATTTTGGGGTCACCGGCTCCAAGAGACACCGACAACACGCCCGCCTTTTGCCCCTGGAGAGCGGTCGGCGAACCGTAGTCATAGTCCGCTGATACAATGAGCAATTCCACGCCCTCGGAGACGAGACGCTGACCTGCTTTGGCAGCCTCTACACGATCCGTTTTCGTATCAGCAGTCACGAGCTTGAGCTTCTTGCCGGCCACGCCGCCGGCAGCATTGACCTGCTCGATCCAAAGCTCCGCCATCTTGGCGCCATCGCCGTCGTAGGCTTCCATCCAACCCGTTTTTGCAAAGGCCATGCCGACGACGATCTCGCCGTCAGCTGCGACAACCGGCCCCGCAAATGACAAAGCGGAAGACGCAAGCAATAGTGCTCCGATGAGCATTTTGTTTTTCATAATAGTTCCCCTACTTTTACTAGCGTCGATCGCCCATGTTATTTATATTCGGGCGGGATACGGGAAGCTAAACTCCCCATTTCCTACGCTATCCCACGATTTTTGTTAATTGCAGGCTGAGCCGATAGTTGCCGCAACCGCTCGTTCTCCCATCGCGTCTGCCGCATCTACATGCTGCAGACTGCTATGATTGGAGGGCACGGGCGGCACTATGTAAAATTGTATAATTGAATGTGTCGCCATAGGGGTTTCTAATAGTGGGATGCGCTTTTTTGAATGCAAAGTCGTCCAAATCGCCCACAATGACTTTCTAGCCGCCTTCTCGCCGGGCTTGAGGGAGCAGACGTTGCGTGTCACGGAGGAAATGCGAGCCACATCAGCGAACTCCCGCCGACCCTCGACATAGGGATCCGGCCCACCCTCACGCTGCGCTACTAGACGACGTCGTGTTGATGCGAAAGAGATTGAAGATTAAAGTAGGTCATCGACTCCGATGCCAACATTTGACCGCTCACGCCCTCTGCCCGAGGGGAGCTGCTTGCCACCCAGAATGGCAGCCTTACTTGATTGGGCAGGCTGGGCCTGATGAAGCATGAAAATCGAGGACGCTGACTATGACAGCTTTGCCGACGACGTAGCCGTACGGTTGCCGAGGTTCATCAAGCAGGTCTACAATTCCAAACGACTATACTCGCGCTTGTTTCGCGATCGCCAGAGGACTTCGAGATCCACTCACCAGAAAACCGGCATGTTCGAAAACTCTCTGTGGTCCGGCCGAAGTAGTTCACTCCGATGCCGGGTCACGTCTCAGAGCAACTCAACTAGTCTAGTCTGCATCGGCGTGGGCCGCGTAGCAACCGTCCTCGCAGACCAAAGGCAAGTGGAACGTGTGTCGACTCGCCAGAAGCCTCACCAGCAGCTGCTCGAGATCTTCCAGTTGATATTCCGCGGCAGCGAGAACCGCAACAGAGTCATTGGGACTGCATCCCAATTGGTCTCGGTTGTATGTCCCGGCTTGCCCCGCGTGGGGCGCGGCTTTCCATCGAGGCAGATGGAGGATCCGTGCATGGCCCCACCCTGTGGCATGCGTTGACTTCATGATTTACCGCACACCATTCGGACCCGTCCGCTCAACTTTGCTCGAGCACATCAACCATAGCCTGCGCAATCTCAAGGTCGGCATCAACCGGCCCACCCGAGGCACCGACGCCGCCGATCACGGATTTACCGCTTCGGACTGGGAGGCCGCCGCCGAAGACGACGAACGGCCGCCGACCACCAAGGGCGTCAAGACCATAAAGCTCCCGGCCAGGCTGTACGACTTCCAGCCAGTTGCCGGACGGCGAGCGCAACGCAAGGGCTGTATAAGCCTTTCCTTGCGCGATCTCGACAGTCGAAAGCGCTGCGTCGTCGACACGCAAGAACGCCATCAGATTGCCACCCGCGTCCACGATCGCGAGAGAAGAAGGCTCTCCGAGTTCTCGCGCCTTCGAAGCACCCGCCATGATCGCCTTGAGCGCAGTTTCATGGGTAATCGCGTTGGTCATTTGAAACTATCCTTGCTGACTGGTTCATCACCGACGGTCGTATTAATTGTAGATGCCACCGTCGACGTTTATCGCTTGCGCCGTGACGTAAGAGGCCTCATCGGACGCCAGATAGACGAACAGCGGCGCGACTTCCTGCGGTGTGGCCTGTCGGCCAAGCGGGATCACAATTGGAACAAGCGACTCCTGCTTGTCCCGCCCGCCCAAATAGTCGATGACCGGCTGGTTGAACGGTGTATCGATCCAACCAGGGCAAACCGCATTGACGCGGATCCCGTCACCGGCAAGTTCAAGGGCGAGGGTTGTGGTCAAACCGATGACGGCCGCCTTCGACGCGGAATAGCTGAGCAAACCCGGAGCGCCGCGTTTGCCCGCGAGCGAAGACATCATCACGATTGAGGCCCTCCCGGCCTCTCGCAGATGCTTGACGCCTTCTCGCGCGAAAATGAAGTTCGCTCGGACGTTGATGGCGAACACCTTGTCCCAGTCGCTAGTTCTGAAGTCTTCGAGCTTCCCGGACAGTTGAATGCCCGCGTTAAGGCACATTGTATCCAAGCCCTTCATCCACTCAGCCGACTGAGCGATGACCGACTGGATTTCATCCTCCTTCGAAAGGTCTGCTTTCAAGAAGCGGACCCGTTGACCAAATCGTTGCTCGACCTCCGCGCCCCGTACCGCGTCGATGTCGACGACTGACACAGTCGCGCCCTCCTTGACGAAAGTCTCGAGAATGGCGAGGCCGATGTTCGCTACGCCTCCCGTCAAAAGAACGCGCTTTCCTAACAAACGTCCGGACATGATTTTAACTCCCCGTTGGACCGGAACCGTGCATCGACCCTGCATGGCTGTGAGGGACTCTTGACGGCCACCCCGGTGGCGATACCGAAGCGAGTCATAGGACCCACCCTCTCCGCATCGGCACTATCTGATCTCAGCTATCGCCTCTATCTCGACGGCCATGCCGGACGGAAGAGAGTTCGTGCCAGACGCAATTCGCGAATGCTTTCCGGCCTCTCCAAATATGTCATAGATGAGGTTCGAGGCTGCATTGAGCACACGTGTCTGTTCTTCAAAACCGTCTGTGCAGCGCACGAGACCGGCGACACGGACCATTCGAACGACCCTGTCCAAATCGCCATCGCAAGCATGCCGGAGTTGCCCCAGCACATTCAATGCGCAGAGGCGGGCCGCTGCTTCGCCATCCTCGACAGATAGATCCTTGCCGACTACACCCTTGTAGATGAGTTGACCCTCTCGTCGCGGCCCCTGCCCAGCGACAAAGACCAAGGAACCGGTCCGCACATAGGATAGGTAGTTGCCCTGCGGTGGGTTGACTTGCGGAATTTCGATTCCAAGGTCGGTCAGGCGGCTGTCGATCGCACCCATGAAATCACTCACTTCAACTGCCGCCAATCCCCGCTATCGCCCTTCCAGCCGATGACCCTGCCGGCTAGACGATCAAGCGTATTGCGAAGCGTATCGACGAGGCCCTCCCATTCCCGGGCGGAAATTCCGTCGACCGCTGGTTCCGGCCCCATAAACATCCCATCGACGCCGCCGAACGAGACGCATTGCTCTATGCACCTGCGTTCCAATTGCCCATCGTGGAAAACGGACGGCTTTTCGAGCAGCGCCGATAGAGCAGCCACCAAGCCGGTCGCCCCCCAGTTCGACACGTTGGAAACGATGAGATGATCTGCAGCGGTTGCCGCTGCAACGCCGCCACGCCCTGGGTGCCCGCTGTCTCTAGCCTTGGGCGAGAACGACCTTAGGTCGCCGGCGATAACTCCCATACCGAGTTCGTTGCCACCGTCCCCGATGCCAATGAAAGGTATGCCCTGATCTTTCGCGCGTAGGAAAAACTGGTCGAGATCCGCGACCAAATTATCCAAAGGACGACCGCCAAGACCATGATAGAGGCCCCGATCATTGCGACCAGGTCGTTCAATTGAGATAACAAGGGAAGGCTTTGTTACATCGAGGAGCTCGTCCGTTATCGCTTTGCAGCCGGCATTGTCCTTGGGCACGCTGCGAATATAGACCGGACGAACGAAATCGATCGGCTTGACCTTGCCGTCCCGCGGGAAGGGAAGCGGGGCTAGGCCGGCACCGCGACACGTCCCTTCCATCATTCCGACCCAGTCGTCATCCGTCAGGATAACTGTTTCGACTCCCAAACCGAGGAACAAGGCTCTGGCGATGAATGCAGCGCCCACGGGACCATCGGTTTCAGGTACGCCCGCGCCTTCAGGAAATCCTGTCGCAATGATGACTGGGCCGCCGTGATCACGCACCCGCTCGACGATGATCTTTGCAGCCGACATGCAGGCAGGGCCGGGCTGGCGCTTCTGCAGGGCGTCGTAGATCTTTCCGATGAGACCAACGCCAGTGAGATCAAGCGTCATGAAGTGTTCGATTGTCTGGGCAATGTTCTTGCCCTTGGTGCTTTCCAGATCAAGCATTGTCGGCTCCTGGGTCAGTCAGCTGTATTGATGTATGAGGCGAACTTTTCTGCATCGACGTTTCCGCCGCTGAGGAGGATGGCGACGTTTTTTTGTTCGACGTCGATTTTACCGGCAATGATGGCCGCCAGGGCCACCGCTCCGCCTGGCTCGACAACCAATTTGAGCTCCCGATAGGCAAATCGGATAGCCGCAATGACCTCCTCATCAGACACCGACAGGCCGCCGGCTAGATGAGCTTTGCAGACCGGATAGGTGAGTTCGCCGGGTACCGGAACCAACAGCGCGTCGCAAATGGAACTTCCGGCCGCTGTTGCCTTGCGGCGCTCCCCACTTGCGAGCGACAGCGCCATTCCGTCAAAGTTCTCGGGCTCAACGCTGTAAACGGCGGCGTTAGGCATGGTGACGTGGACGCCGCAAGCAGCACCTGCCGCAAGTCCTCCTCCCGAACACGACAGAAGCGCAAGATCGAGCTTACCCCCACGGCCAGCAATCTGTTCGGCGATCTCCGCACCCAATGTTGCCTGCCCGGTCATTACGAACGGATCGTCATAAGGCGGCACGATTACCGCACTGGTTTCGGCCGCGATCTGCGCGCCAATCTCCTCCCGAACTTCTCGCGTCTTATCGTAAAGGCGAACGGTAGCGCCATTAGCGCGGACACCGTCGACTTTCGTCTTCGGCGCTTCCTGCGGCATCAGCACAGTCGCCTTTATACCGAGTTTCTTCGCGACGTAGGAGATTGCGAGGCCGTGGTTGCCCGACGACCAGGCGACAATTCCCCCCTTGCGCTCGGCCGGACTGAGCTGCAGTGCCCTATTCAGGGCGCCACGTAGCTTGAACGAACCAGAACGTTGCAAATTTTCCGGTTTGACAAAGACCCGGCCGCCGACAAGCTGATTCAGCTTGTCATTTTCGAGTATCGGCGTGCGAACGGCATAACCCTCGATACGGGTCTGCGCCTCTGCAATGGAACTTGCCGTCGGCTCGAAATGAGCGGGTGTAACGATGTCAAGCAAATCAATCTCCCAAGCTCTGCTAGGAGGATTGAACAGCGATGGGCCATTAATGTGAAATTATATTATTAGATCATTTTCCATAAGAAAACCGAATACCCAACGAGACGCTATTACGCCGTCGACGCTACATTACAGGCGATGTGAGCGAGCTGCTCGAAAACTTCTCCGCGCACGCCAGCCTGGTAGTAGGCATAGAAGCTTAGAGGCTGGAGCTCGATATCACTCTGCACGACCCTGAGCTTCTCCAAGCCCTGTGCGCTCAAACTTCCTTCTGCAACGAGCGCCACACCCAGGCCATCCAACGCCATCTTCTCGATGGTCGAAATCGAGGAGTTCGTGAAAATGCGCGGTATGCGACCGATCTCCTTGAAGATTATTTCGCGCAGGTACGTGTAAGGGTACGTGTTTCGTGGATAAGTGATAATTGGCGTCGTCGGCATTGACCCGATCGAGAAAGCATTGTCGGGCACCAGATCAGCCGCGGCATAAAACTTCAGCGGATAATCTTTGAGCTTCACGCAGGTGAAACCTTCGACAATCGTTGGCCCCAGCATCAACGCCATATCAATTTCGCCGTCTCGAAGAGCATTCAGCATCGACGGCGTGACATCCACTGTCATATCGATATCGAGTTTCGGGAAGTGGCGGGCCGCTTGCTCAAGGAATGTCGAAAGCCACGTTTGCACGATCGTCTCCGAGGAGCCTAGCCTGACGGTTCCCTCAAAACGATTGCTCAGTTCGAGATCACGCTCCATGGAGGCAACCTGTCGCAGCAACAGTTCCGCGTGCCCGAGCAGAACCCGCCCGGTTGCAGTAAGCGCGATCGGTTTGGCCGAGCGGTCGAACAAAGATGCACCGATTACGCCTTCCATTCCGCCGATACGCTGCGAGATCGTGGGCTGTGTTGTGTGGAGTTTATCAGCCGCGCGGGAGAAGCTCCGTAAATGCGCGGTCCAATAAAAGACCTCAAGGCTTCTAAAGCTGAACATTTTTGGCGGTTTCCGTGTTGGTTTGAGATCGCACGGGCAGTGCGGTTTTCTAGCGGAGCTACACAGGGATGTCCATTCACGACGGGTGGGAACGACGTGTTGTTAGGACCGGTTTTGGATTTGCGATGCTGAACGGCGTCCAAATCCATGCAACCATGCGCGACGGCGAAGGCTACCCCTTGCATCAGCCCCTAAGAGAAGGGCGCGCCGGTGTCTGGACGAGCGCATCAAGCTGTGATTCCGTCAATCTGAAACAACGGATTGAGAGTAGGATTTCACACCGGCGCATCGGTCAGGAAAAGTTCTGTCTTGCCGTTGATGGCGGCCGGCACTCGCGGCTGGGGGCAGTACCGGGGAAGAAGTTGCTCGTCGTCGAGACGTAGCGCCTTGTCGGGACAAACCGCGCACCCCGGTACTTTGAACAGTGTCCGTTGTTTGGCAAGCTATTCGGAGAGGCCGTACCGCACGTTCGGCCTAATCTTCCAACAGGTAGCGAACCTGCCCCATACCACCAAGGGCGGCGGGCGCCGACAACCGCGGCCGGCGAAGACGCTCAGTCTTGTCTGCGATGATTCCAGCGGCGATGGCTGGCAGCGCACGCGGGTTGTTCAGTGCGTAGCCAACGGCGTCCCCAAGTCCCTGTTGGTTCTTGAGGTCGAGAAAATGCCTGAGTTCATATCGGTCGCGAACGTGGCGTTCGTGCCGCCGCAGTGCAGCCTGCGCGCCGCTGTCGAGCCGAGCCTCGGCTAGGATTGCTCGATCGGCCTCGTATAGACGTTTCAGATCGATCGTGCGGTGTTTGCCGCTCAACGAATTGCCGCGCACGACAGCGGCGTAGCCGCAGGTTTTGACTATTTTGTAGCGCGCGCGCCTGGCGAGCGCCCGTGCGTAAAGGTCGTAGTCTTCGCCGAGGCGAAGCTCCTCATTGTAGCGAATCCGGTGTTCGTCTAGGAACGCGCGCCGCATCAAAGGCTTCAAAAAACCGATTTCACCGCGCAAGGCGCCACGCCTTGAGATGTTCCCCTCGACGAAGCTCTCAAAATCAATGATCCGCGGGCACGGCGCGAACTGCTTAAACCTGGCAAAAGCGCTTGCCTCCTGCGCGGCATCAATGAACGCTATGTTGTCGGCGATCAGGTCCCAACCGTCTTCAGAAAGCAGTTGCCGCAGGCGGCCGGGGAGAAAAAAATCATCCGCGTCGAGCACGGCGAGAAGCGGGGACCGCGAGATCGATATGGCATGATTACGCGCTGCGGAGGGCCCGCGGTTCACTTCGAAGCGAACAACACTAAGTCTTCCAGTCCCATCATCGGCAGCCAGCGCAACCGCCGCGGTGTCATCGGTCGAACCATCATCAACGACAACGACTTCCGCCGTATCAGGCTCGGCAAGTGCAGATGTAATCGCCTTCGCAATCGTATCGGCTGCGTTCTTTGCTGCAATGATCACGCAGACGTTCGTCGACGCGGTTGTGGTCATAAGAACCTCCAGAGTGTAAACGGATGGCGCCGGCGCAAATGGTTCCGCCGGCCATTTCCATTCAAAGAGTCCTGCAGCGATTCGAAGTGCTGCAGCGAGATTTGCGCGTCAGGTCAGAGACACGGCGCTGACAGATATGCCGCGATCATGTCGCAAACACGTCAAACGGCAGATATCTTCGTGCCACATCTAATGTCGTGGCTGTGCCGCGCCGTGACCGCGAGGGAAGTGAATTGAGATCCATGTTGAAGCTGCCCGGCTTTTCCGTATCGAGCGAGCGCTCCCTCAACTGCCTCGATCCAGAAAGCGGTCTCCATCGTGATCGACGGCCGCCACGACAGAACGAGCGCTGAACCAATCGACGACAGCGCAGAGATAGACGAAGCCCTGCGCCATCGGGATGTGGCTGATGTCCATAGCCAGACCCGATTGGGTCTGGTGACCGCGCGCTTGGGCAGAAGGCCTGGATAGACCTTGTGACCAGGTGTCGGTTTAGACGTTTTGGGACGGACGGTAAATCGCCTCGATGCCCCGCCTTCAAAAGCCCCTGCAACCTCCTGCTTGCTAGGAGGCAATTGCAAACGCCGGTGCGCTGTCATCTGTGACGCTGCGCGTCTTGAATTGGTAAACCAAACGAGCGAGCCTTGCCGTCTCGTGGGTCAGACTTTGCGCAGCAGCTGTGGTTTGTTCGACCATTGCCGCATTCTGTTGCGTTACCTTATCCATTTCGTCACCTGCGGCCGAGACCTCTCGTAGGCTAAGCGCCTGTTCTCTTGCGGAAACAGCGATTTCACCCACCGTCGTGCTCATCTGCGAGACCTGGACCACGATCTGCTGCAAAGACCGTCCCGACTCTCCAACGAGTTGCACACCAGCTTCAACCTGTTGACGAGAGGTTGAGATCAGTTGCTTGATCTCCTTTGCAGCGGTTGCGGATCGCTGAGCCAATTCCCGCACTTCCTGTGCAACGACAGCAAAACCCTTTCCTGCCTCCCCTGCTCGGGCGGCTTCAACGCCTGCGTTGAGTGCAAGAAGATTTGTCTGAAACGCAATCTCGTCGATTACCCCGATGATGTTGCCAATACGGGATGAGGAGCTCTGTATCTCAGTCATGGCGTTGATCGCACGCCCAACGATTTCTCCACCGTTTTCGGCGTTGATGCGAGTGGTCGCGACTGCTTCCTGTGCGCGCCCTGCGCCATGGGCAGTGTCATTGACGCCTCGCGTCACGTCACCAAGTGCAGCTACAGTTTCCTCAAGCGACGCCGCTTGCTGTTCCGTTCGGCGTGCCAGATCATTAGACGCGGCCGAGATTTCCTCTAGACCAGATCTTATTGTACTCACGCTTTGAACCACTGCATCAAACGCTTCTTCCAAGCTTGCAATAGAGTGATTGAACCGATCCCGAATGACGGTATAGCGCGGGTCTACATTACCAACCCGTGCAGTGAGGTCACCGATCGAGAGCGCGTCCAGACCTTTTGATATCTCGTGAAACGCGTGCTCCATCGCATTTGTATCACCTAAGCGGTCCGCTTCCTGGCGCAATCTTTGTTCCTCAGCTGTGAGCCGCGCTTTTTCCGCGTTGGCTTCGGCTATCACTTTGGCTCGCCCCGTATCCTCAAAGACCCTGAGGGACCTCGCCATGGCACCGAGCTCGTGGCGGTATTTAGTTCCTTCGAACTGGATCACTGCCTCACCGCGAGCCAGCCGTTCCATGGTATTTGCCATCCGCCTGACGGCTCCGGAGATCAAGTGCCCGAGGTAGTAGGAAACCACCAACCCCACGACGATAAGCGCGGCACTTATAATCAGAGTTAGACGCGACGCGGCAGAAACCGTATTCGCAACGGAGCCGTCCAAAGTTTTTTGTGTTTCCGCAACGTCCGCCTGCAGGGTCTTAAACCCGGTCAAAATCTTGGGAGCCAAGCTGTTAAGCTCCTCCTCTCGGACACGTTTCGTCTCAGCCAAGACATCCCGTATCTCTGCGAGACGGGTCGTAAAATTTTGCATCAACTGACCGGCGCCCTCCAGGCGGGTCTGCTGAAGTGCGTTCTTTGCGACCTTTCTTGCTTCGCCGTTCAATTTGACGGCCTGATCCTGCGCAGCTTGCGCAACATCGTATGCAGCAAGGTCACCTGATTGGACAAAACGTTCGGAGTAATAGAGACTGCGATTTATCGCCTCAAGGGTTTGCGATGTCGCGTACATCAACGGTAGGTCGTCTTGACGCGAGGCACTGCGCAGGATGTCGTTGAGTGCAATTGCCGTCCAGGGACCGAATTCAGTAACCTTCGACATCAGCAGGTCGCGCCGCGCTTGTAGCGAAACGATCTTTCCGAATGCCGACGCATAAGCGCTGATGTCCTGACGAATATTGGCCATTCCATTTTGCAGATCCGGGTTGTTAGCAAGCCGGTCATCATTAAATTCAAATGCGCTGACGCCGGTATTGAAGCGATCAACGAGTGCTGACGTAGGATTCGATCGAAATGCTTCGGCCGAAAGCTGTATGTCATAAAGTTGGTCACTATGTTCAGAGATACCCAGGCTTTCACCAACGGTCGCGCGATACGTCGAAAATATGCCCGACAACTCGCCCATCCCTGAAAGCGCATTGAGCGAAAGGAGACTCATAAAGAAAACCAACGGTAAAAAACCAACCGTGATTTGCGCCCTAATACCGAGTTTATTCCAGAAGTGTATCATGACACCCTCCCCCCACTTCACTTGCTGTTTGGCAGATAACGAGCGACGTTATCTGGCGTGACGAGCTCAAACGGAATGTAGATTTCCCGCGCCGTTTGCTCGCCGCGAACGAGCTTCACCGCGGCGTCCACAGCGCCCGCCCCTTGAGCTGCAGCATTTTGAAACACAGTTACTGGTAGATCGCCGGCGACCATCGCGTCTAAGGCCGGGCCTGTTGCATCTATTCCGGCGACAACAACGCCTTTTTTCGACGGGTTTCTTTTCAAGGCCCGAATTGCGCCGAGTGCCATGTCGTCATTGTTCGCAACTACGGCATCGAATTGAACACCTGCGTTGATCCACTCCTGAACCTGGGCATCCGCAAAATCGGGCGACCAATATGCTGCCTGCCGCTCCACTACGACCAAGCCTGCGCACTCAGATGTTGCGATAACGTCATCGACGTCTTTTGTGCGCGCACGAGCTGCAGCGTGGAAAGGCTCTCCAACAAGGACCGCAATGCGACCCTTCCCATTGAGAAGTCTACAGACCTCTTTCGCCTGTAAAGTACCAGACTCCCTTTCATCCGAAGCAACCACGACTTGATTGTCGGGTAAGTCCGAGACATTGGCCGGCACATTGTTGACATAGACCAAGGGAATTTTGGCGCTGGCGGCGATCGGGGTAAGCTGTGCTCCAAGATCACCGTCTGAAAGAAGCACGATAATCGCATCGACCTTCTGGGCCACCAGCTCTTCAACGTGGGTCTTCTGGAGACCGTTGTCTCCTGCCGCGTCACGTGTGACGACTTTAAGGCCGGCATTGTCCTTCGCGTGCGCCAATAGCCCATCCAGAAGCGTCGCATTAAACTCATCCAGCTTAGCAACAGAGACCCCTAGCGTCTCTGCAGCAACTGGCGATGTCAACGTTAACATTAGAAACGCCAAGACAAGGCCTCTCCGCATGCGCTCTCTCCGATTTGACCTGAAATTAGCGAGCAGCATTAAGTATGTAGGTAAAAATAGATTTAATGTTTGTGTTTATCATTATCGTACATCGACGCGCGAATGCCGTCAGGATCCGGGGCCAGCATGGATCAAGCATGCTCGCCGAGCTGGCGACTATGCCTTGGCAGGGCCTCCCCACTCTGCCAGGCGGTCCTCCGGCTCGCGCGAAACGCTGCAGATCGATACTGATCTGGTTCCTCCGCCTTTCAATGCAAGCCGCGGTGTTCGACCGCCTTCCGAATGCCTCCTGCACGAATTCCAGTAAACAGCATAACCACCGGATCTTCGCTTTCCATAACCGAACGTGGCCGTCCTGTCGGTCTCCGCCTCACCGATATGCGCTAGGACACGGGCTGCACTTGCAAAGATAGCTCATGATGACACAAGCTCCGAAACGGATCTTCTGCCGCAGTTTGAATGAGGGTTGGAGGCGAAAATCATCTAAGCGGCATATCAATCTTCTGCCCGGACACGGTACTGCGAACTCTATGCATTCATCGGCTCACTACGCTTGAGCTTTGATCGATGCAGCCGCGGCGCGGCCAGTCTCGTGCAGCATTTCGACAGCGGCGGCGAAGTCCCTTTACCCCCTGAACCAACACCTGACCGAGACATCCCGCAAGGTCATAGAGAATGCCCAGGCTGCTTTAATCGTGGATCAAGCCGGATGGCACATGCCCAACAACGTCGTAGTCCCGGAAAACATCACGATCCTGCCCTTGCAGCCGCGCCCGAGCTCAATCCGGTCGAGAACATCTAGATATTCGTGCGCGGACGCTGGCTTTCAAACTGCGTCTTCAAATCATACGACGACATCATAGAAGAATGCTGCCACGCCTGCGGAAGCTCCAGAATCAGCCATGGAAAATCATCTCCACCGGCATGCGGAAATGGGCGCACCAACCTTCCTTGCTCAGTGTTGCAGATCATACCCAAAATATGGCATTCATTCCTTACCTTGCCAGACCACCCCCGGTAAATGGCCGCTTCGTAAAACGGCCCACCTCGTCGATCTCCCGGAGAGACCTATGACCAGACAAGATCTCATCGAGCGTGTTAAGGAGATATGCATCGAGCTATCGGGGCAAACGGTTGAAGCGGCCCACTACGTCATAAACAATGCCGACGAAATCCCATTCTACTCTATGCGAGAGGTTGCGCGGCGAGCGAACGTTCAGCCCGTAAGCCTGGTGAGGCTCGCACAAAGGCTGGGGTTGGCAGGTTACAGCGACCTGCGGCAACAATTCATCGACACAACGCCGGAGCGCCATCAACGCGATCGTCAGTCGATACGCCGCAACGAATTGAGCGCACAGACGCTTATCAATGAAATGGGCAAAAGCCCGGGGCTCAAAGCGTTCGTCGACTCCTTCTTTGCGACCGAGCAGGCCATCGTTGAGCAGGCGAGAGCGCATCTTTCAGAGGAAAGGCTTGAGAGCGCCGTGGATCTGCTCGCCCGCGCGCCAAAAATCTATGTGATCGGCCGCCGAACCGCGTTCACGCCGGCTTACACACTCGCCTATACCCTGCAAAAAGCTCGTCCCAACATAGTCTTGCTAGACACTCCTGGAGGAGCCCCTGAAGGTGCGCTGGAAGATATTCGGCCTGAGGACGCTTTCGTAGCGGTTACATTCGCCCCCTTCAACCGGCTGGTTCACAGGTTGACCGAGAAAGCCTCCTCTAGGGGTGCGGGGGTTATTGCGATCACCGACAGTTTTGCCGCACCTATCAGCAAATTCGCAGGGCAACTACATTTTGTCGCGCAGACATCCGGCCGCGCATTTCCTGAGTCCACGCTAGGCGCAATAGCGATCGCGAACATCCTCGCGGCCCTGACTATCAGTAGACTTGGTGATGTCGCACAACGTAGAATACGAGAAAATGAGCGCTTTCTCGTTAATTCCGGGGAGTATCTTCTGTCGGCCACTCCAAAGAAATCTCGACGCTCCTCAAAAATCAGCTAATGCGTGCTGTCCGAACGCGCGGTGTACAGCTGACTATCTCGATTGTCGCTCGATGTTGGAGGGCGACTGCCCAACACCATTGCAAGGCATCGGGGCTTGGCTAGAACCCCGCCTCGAAATCTTGCGTCGATTACCTCACTAGGTGCCTTCAAATATTCGCAGCGAGCCGCCGCCACGTTTGTCAGCGCACGACGTTACGCAGAAGACCGACGTTTTGAAGCTCAACTTCAACCGTGTCGCCAGGCTTCAACCATAGGGGAGGCTGCCGCTTGGCTCCAATGCCCTGAGGCGTTCCCGTCGTTATGATGTCGCCGGGCGAGAGCGTCAGAAAGTACGAAATGTAGGCCACCAACTCTCGCACAGGAAAGATCATGTAACGAGTGTTGGACGACTGGACTTGCTCACCGTTCACCCGGGTCACGATGTCGAGGCTTTGCACATCTCCTACCTCGTCCAACGTGACGAGCGTAGGTCCGCATGGTGTGGAAGCATCGACAGCTTTGCCGGCCAGCCATTGTGTTCCGCGGTACTGAAGATCTCGTGCCGTGACGTCATTCAAAACAGTCACGCCAGCGACGAAATCAAGCGCGTTTTCCGCAGTGACAGCGCGGCATTCTTTGCCGATAACGACTGCGAGCTCGCCTTCGAAATCCAAATTAGGGGTGATGTCAGAGCAACGTATTTCATCGTATGGCCCGATCAACGTGCTGGCAAACTTCGCAAATACATCGGGGTGAGACGGGACTGCCCGCCCCGTTTCGGCAACATGATCGTTGTAGTTGAGCCCTATGCAAAGCACTTTCGTCGGGTCTGTGACGGGCGGGCCCAGCCGTAAAGTCTCAAGCGCCCCTATCTCCGCCTGCGGGGTTTGTCGGGCGGCCTCGATCAGGCGTTTCGAGAGCTCGGGTAGCGCTGCCCCGTGTTCACGCAGGAGCTCGCGAACCGAAGAAATCGGATGCGAACCCGCGTGCCCATCGTCTCTGAGAAGGGTCTCTACGTCAAAGACGGTCGAACCCAGCACCACCCCTGGCTTCCAGGAACCGTCAAAATCAAAGGACACAAGTTTCATTGGCTCTCCTGCACCCCGTCAGGTGCTTCAGGTTCAAAAACAAGCAGTTCAAACTGTCGACATCGACGAGACCGCAACTCGGGACATTTCAGTTCCATAGGAGGCGATGCGGCTTAGCCACACATAGCGGTGCACAACCGGCCTTTAAGTCCGATTTCCTTTTAGAAAATCGGCGGCACGCTCGCCGATCATGATGGCAGGAGCGTTCAAATTGCCCGACGTGACAAACGGCATGACAGACGTGTCGGCCACCCGAAGTCCATCGATTCCGTGGACACGCAACTGGGGATCCACCACCGCCATTTCATCGGTTCCAATCTTGCAAGCCCCACTCAGATGATAGGCCCCTTGAGTATGCTTCCTCACGAAAGCTTCAAGGTCTGCGCGCGCGGTCAACGGTTTATTGGGCAAATGTCCCTCGCTAACAAACTTTTGCATCGATGGCTGCGCCATGATCTCCTGGCCTAGACGAACGCCGTCAACGAGACGATCCACATCATAGGGGTGGCTGAGGTAGTTCGGATCCACTAGAGGCGCAACATTTGGATCTGAAGACCGGAGCGCGATCCGACCGCGCGACTCGGGCCGGCAGACGTATACGTTCAATGTGCAACCGTTACCGCTGGCCGTGGTCTCCACCCCCTCCTCGATACCGGCACCGGCGAAGAAGTGGTATTGCAAATCCGGCACGGGATCTGTCCGGTCGCCCCACCAGAACGCCCCTCCCTCACAGATGTTCGATGTGATCGGGCCGCTCCCAAACATCGCATATTGTGCGGCGGCCGCGAATTGCCAGCGCAGCTTCTTGTACTTGTCGTAGCTTGTATTTGACTTGAGGTTAAAGACTAGAAAGCAGTCGGTATGGTCCTGCAGATTCTGCCCGACACCTGGCAGGTCGTGTACGACATCGACACCGACGCTCTCAAGGTCGGAGGCCGGGCCGATGCCGGAAAGTAGCAGAAGACGAGGCGACCCGATCGCTCCGGAAGAGATCACGACCTCACGTTCAGCACGCATTGTCACAAGACGTCCGTTTTCGACGTACTGAATGCCAACGGCGCGACCACCTTCCACGACGACCTTTGTGACCTGCTTATTCGTGACGATATCCAGATTGCGCCGCTGTCGCGTTGCATGAAGATATGCGGCCGCCGAACTGCACCGACGGCCGTTCTTCGTGGTCAATTGGTAGAAACCCGCGCCGCGCTGCTGACCAGAATTGAAATCTGGATTGTAAGGAATCCCTGCTTCTTGGCAGGCCTTTACCCAGGCCTTGGTCAGCGGAAGGGTATGTTGTTGATTGGAAACGCTCAAGGGACCATCCTGGCCATGAGCATCGTCTGAAAACACTTCGTTGTTTTCCGCCTTGCGGAAGTACGGGAGCACGTCCTTGTAGCCCCAGCCTTCCGCCCCGTGCGCAGCCCAACGGTCGTAGTCCTCCGGTGCTCCCCTGATATAGATCATTGCGTTGAGTGAACTACCGCCGCCCAATACGCGCGCTTGACCGATCTGTGTCTCAAGATTGTTTTGGTGCTTGAGCGTTTCGACCTTATACCAGTGGAGCAAAGAGCTCTTGAAGGACTTATAAAAGGTCACGGGGAAGCGGATCCAGATGCTGCTGTCTCTTGGCCCCGCCTCGAACAACGTCACAGACACGTCGGGATCCTCGCTCAACCGGCCCGCTATGGCGCATCCTGCAGATCCTCCGCCTACTACGATGAAGTCAGGCATGGGCTCTTTCCCCTATTGTATCCGCATGCGCTACCGCCTAAGACCCGCGCATTTCAGAATTCCGAAAACGAATTGGCGAAAAAAATCAAACACTTACGACGTCATATCCTGCACTTCAGAAAGCATGACAGGTTAGTCCGGCGAAGATGCACAAGAAGAGCGCAGACAGGTTGTTCGTTGGCTCTCACCGGACTCCCGCGAAGAATTGATCAACTTCAGCCTGGCGCATGTCGCTAAACCAGCACTCGACGATCTTCTCTTTCTCGAAACGATATGCCGCAAGGCGGTCGGTTCGGACCTGCTTGTCACCACGCGTCCAAATCTCATGAACCATGATCAAAATCGCATCATCCGACTCTGCGATGACCTCATCGTGGCCGGCTTCGCCGCCTACGATCCATTTATCAGTATAAGCCGCAACCTTGTTGACCCAGCCTTCCATAAAACCTTTTGCACCGTGGAAGTCGCCGGAAAGCACAGGATGCGTACCGCCCATATGGACCACCAAGTTATCGGCATAGAAACTGCAGCCGGCCTCGACATCTCCGCTCGACCAGGCTTGGTGGTATTCTCGCAGAATTTCCATCGCGCGCTTTTTGCTCATTTCGGATTTTTCCTCCTCTGGTGGTGGAAATTCGGCAGCCAATAGTCTCAACGAATTTCCGAATTCGGTTCGAGATCAACAAACGTCTGCAAGCTCCGAGCCAACATCAGTTGACATTGGGCTGGACGTTTGGCGTCTCGCGGCGGTCGACAAGACAGACTTTTCATCCGCCGACACCTCGACACCGTAGGTGTGGAGTGCGGCTTCCCGAGACACGACACCATCCCGGACATCTCGTAGAACTGACTGAGGGTCCCGTTCGTGAGGATGCCCCCAGCCGCCCCCGGCCGAAGCTTCGATCACCAGATGGAATGGGCCAACTTCCTCGACGCCGTATGGGGGACACGGAAGGGCTTTCCCGGTCGCCAAGTCGAAGACGTTTATAGATCCCTTGGCACCCCATTGGCCGCCATTGACACCAGCGCCGGTCTTTTTTCGGGCGCCTTCTCCACGTAGCAAGTGTTCACCACCAGCTAGCACATCGACAACGTAGTCAACGCCTGTCCCCCCGCGGTATTGGCCGGCCCCGCCTGTGTCCGTGCGCATCTCGTAGCGATGCACACAGATCGGATAGGATTGCTCGTAAGTTTCCACATTCGGGATGAACATTCCGCCGAGCGTCATCTGGTGGCTTGAAGTGGGAAAGCCGTCTCTTCCCTTCACAGCACCACCACCGGAACTCCCGTGCCAATGGTAAAGAACAAAGACGCCACCGGAAGGTTTCGTACCGGATGAAATGCCAAATACTGACTTGCCCCACCCCGCGCAGGCACGATCCGGATCGGCTTGCGCCAACGCTCCCCAGCATGCGTTCATGATGTCGATTGCCGGGAATACCGTATTCATCGTCATCGGCGCGGGGGGCAACGCGTTCACGACCGTACCTTCTGGCGCTATGATCTTAACGCACCGATAGGCGCCTTCATTGTGCGGGATCGCAGGGTCCAGGAACGCCGAAAGGGCGCAATAGACAGCCGAATGCGTATTAGCGATGCCGCTATTCTTAAACCCTTTGATTTGTGGTGACGTGCCTGTGAAATCAAAGGTTATCGTATCTGCGTCAATGGTTAGCTTCACCCGAGTTTCGATGTCAACGAGCCGGAAGCAATCAGTGTCACTGATATCCGAGGCTTCCCAAGTACCGCTTGGAAGTTCTGAGATCGCCTGACGCATCCGCCGCTCCCCGTAGTCGAGGAGACACTCAAGATACGCATTTCCCTTTTTGACGCCGAGCTGGCCGACCACGTCGGCTAGACGCTGCGCACCGATGCGTGTTGAGCCAATCATGGCGCCCAGATCGCCTTCCAACAAATCTGGGCAGCGCGAATTGAGAAGCAGCATGCGCCAGAGGTCGTCCCTCAACGTCCCCTTTTCGATCAACTTAAGAACTGGCAGTCTAATTCCCTCATGGAAGATTTCGGTTGCCTTCGCATTATAGGTGCCCGCAGCGCCGCCTCCGATGTCGGACTGGTGTGCTCGATTGCTACAAAAGCCAATCAGTTCGTCTTCCACGAAGACGGGGCGAATGAGCGTCCAGTCAGGCAGGTGGTTGCCGCCTGCAGCGTAAGGGTCGCTGAGGATGAAGACGTCTTCCGGCTCGATGCGGCCAGCAAAGTCCCTGAGTAGAGCACGAACCGCGAACCCTCCACTGCCCGAATGGATGGGAAGTCCATCGGCTTGGGCGATTGTTTCACCATTCGCGTTGCTCAGAAAGCATGAAAAGTCATGGCTCTGGCTAAAGATCGGACTACGCGCCGTGCGGGTCATGATCATGCCCATCTGCAGACTGATATGATCCAGTTGTCGTTGCAGGATGGCTATAAGAACCGGATCGTATCCAATAGACGAAGGAGTGCTCATAATTCGACCTTGTTAAATCATTGCCTTTTGGAGTTGCTTGGTCCCAAGCTCGACCCCCCGGGGCGCTGCAGGTTCGAGGTTTTGCAGACCAAATCTCTCGCTGCTCACGCAGCCGCTTCAGCAGGCTCGATATCAACGTGATAGTTGCCGGCATCAGTAATCGTCAGTCTATCGCCTACCCCGATAAAGATCGTTGTCGTCGCTTCTTCGATAACGGCCGGCCCGAACAATTGCTGACGGGGCGTAAGGACGGTGCCATCGTATATGGGAGTGTCGACAAAACCGAGTTCCTTGTTAATCCAAACCGCTCGGCGTGATAGCGCCACCGGTTCAGAAACGGCATTTGGAGCCTTCGCGACCTCCAAAGCATCCAACTTGCCAACTGCCGCCAGTCGAAGGTTGACGATCTCGATAGCACCAGAGGGCTGTACATAGCCAAAGAGACGCTGGTAGATCTGCTCGAAAGCCGTGCGTATGGAAGCGGCATCCACCGAGGGGCAATCCACGGCGACAGTCCACTGCTGGCCGAAATAGCGTAGATCGTAGGCACGCTGGAGAAGTGCCTTGCTTCCCGAGAACCCCTCCCGAGCCAAGACTTCGCCGGCTTCCACCTGCATCTCATGAAAGGCGGCCTCAAGCCTGTCTGGCGCCGACACTGCCTTGTTGTCGAGATCGTGGAGCCAGCTGCGCACGTAATCATGGCGTAGATCGGAGTTGCACATGCCGAATGCACAAAAGACGCCTGCAAGGCGAGGAACATAAAGGCTTGAGCTACCGAGCAGCCGTGCGGTTGAGGAACCGTGCAACGGGCCCGCTCCGCCGGCAGCAACAAGCGTGAAGTTCCTGGGGTTGTAACCCTTCTCGAGCGAGGCCTGCTCCACAGCGTGGAGGATGTTTTGCTCCACCAGCTGGATTATGCCAGCCGCCGCATCCGCGACACCAAGACCAAGCGGTTTGGCGACATGGGTGTCGATCGCCTCGATCGCTTTCTCAAGGCACAGATTGATTGCACCGCCCGCATATGGCCCCGGTTTGAGTCGACCAAGCACAAGCTGCGCGTCGGTCACGGTCGGACGCGTGCCGCCGCGCCCATAGCTCGCGGGCCCGGGCATCGAGCCTGCGCCTTCCGGCCCTGCCGTCAAAAGGCCAGCGCCATCCACGGACGCGATTGTCCCACCCCCAGCCCCAACCGTGTGAATGTCAACGGATGGAATATTCAGGTGATAGCCATCGACCACGATCTGATCGGTCATGCTGACCATACCGTGCTGCATCAGTGTTACGTCGCAACTCGTCCCACCGACCTCAATGGATACGAGGTGATCTGATCCGGTATCTTGCCCAAAGAACTTCAGTGAACCAACGCCGGCCGCCGGACCTGAAAGAACAAGGCTTGCGGGTGCATGTCCGATCCCGTCGATCGAGATCGCCCCGCCGTTTGATTGTATCATCAAGAGCTTACGCGGTAGTCCTAATGCGGCGAGGCGAATTGACAAGCTCTCAAGATAAGGAACGACACGACGCGCGACATAGGCATTGACGACAGTCGTGGACGTCCTCTCGTACTCCCCAATCGTTGGCGCGATCTCAAACGAAGCGGTGACCCACACGTCAGGCAGGTGCTTTTTTAGTTCAGCTTTCGCTGCCCTTTCATGCGCCGGATTGGCATAGGAATGGAGAAAACAGATTGCGACGGCCTCGACACCTTCCTCCGCGAAAACACGCGCTGCTGCTGCGACGGACTTGGGGTTAAGCGGGATCCGCACGGTCCCATCATGTTCAACGCGCTCTTCAACTGGCAGCCGCAGATAGCGCGGAACAAGAACCTCTGGAAACGGCCGCCGATGATCCCACACGTTTTCGCGGATAGATCGCCGAATCTCGAGGGAGTCGCGAAAGCCCTCGGTAACCAGGAGCCCGACCTTTGCTCCTTTTTTTTCGAGTAGTGTATTTGTGGCGATTGTCGAACCGTGTACGAACAGTTCGGTGTTGGAGAGGAACGTCCCAACGTCACTTCCCACCGCTTCGGCTGCCAACCGGATGGCCGAAAGGACGCCCTCTGTGGGATCGGATGGCACCGATGGCGCTTTAAATGCGCGAACGGCTCCCTCGCCGTCAACCACGACCAGATCGGTGAAAGTGCCGCCGATATCAACTCCGACGCGGTAGGGTGCAGTCAACATGTGCTATCCACTCATTCTTACTTTGGCTTCGCCGTGTAGATCAACATTCGGTGCAATGCTTACCCAATCGTCCGTCTAGGCCACCACAACTTGACCGACGCCCAGTTCTCGCTCGACAACTTTTACAAGTTTGTCTGCGATCGAAATAACCTCGGTTTCGGTCATGGGAGTGGAAAGAGCCCCTGAGCAATTGGGCGTAAGAAGGACATTTTCATCCAACATTGCCAAGTGAACGCGACGGATCAGATTTGTTGTCTCAACACTCGCATATGCGCTTCGGTAGTCAGTAACCTCCTTCGTCCCGAGGTGGAGCCGGAAGAGAGAGCCCATGCCGGTCACGCTTGCCGCGACACCAGCCTTGGCGAACCCTTTGCGGATCTCCTCGCGAAGCCTGTCCCCAAGCCCGTTCAACCGTTCCACGACCGGTTGGGAGTAGTGAGCGAGCGATGCTAGCCCCGCCGCCATGCTGAGGGGATTGGCGCTGAACGTTCCACCCATTGACACCTTGGGCTTGCCGGCCGAATGATCGAAAATCGACATGCGATCCGCTGGACCCGAAACCGCGCCGATAGGCAACCCGCCGCCAATAATTTTCGCCGTCGTTACGAGATCCGGTTCAATCCCAAACAGCGGCGAGGCGCCTTGGAATGAGAGACGGAAGCTGATCACTTCGTCGGCGATGAGCACGATTCCATCCCGACGGCAGGCCTCTTGCACAGTAGCAGCGGTTTCCCTCGACATTGGAACCGCCCCGGCTCTCGATGCGTGCGGATCGACAATGACAGCCGCCAACGACGATCCCTCCCTGCGAAGGATGTCGGCACAGCGTTGTGGGTCATCGTAGGGAAGAACCACCGTCTCGCGTAGCACCGATTCCGGGGTGCCTACATTGCAGCGAACCGATGCGGGATCACCATTTTGGTCGTCCCAATTGGAAGGCGTCGGATCGAGGCTTACTTCGATCCAATCGTAGGCGCCATGATAGCAGCCCTCGAATTTGGCGATTTTCTCCCGACCGGTTAGGGCGCGTGCGCCCTTAATCGCAGCCAAGATCGCCTCGGTCCCCGAATTGCAGAAGCGCGTCTGCTCCATTCTAGGGTTTCTGGCGGCTAACGTCTCGGCCAGTAAAATCTCACCTTCGGTAGGCATGCCGAAGGCTGTCCCTTTCGCCATGGCGTTGCGCACGGCGTCGAGAACGGGTTCAAAGGCATGACCGTGGATAAGTGAGAAGAAGTTGTTGGCGCAGTCAAGCAACCGTCGCCCGTCAAGATCCACGACCCAGCAGCCCTCCCCTCGGGCGGCGTAGGGTGGATGCGGCTGGAACCAGGATGCCGCCCGCATTGAGCCGCCTGGAACAACCCGGCGTTCTCGGACGAATGCAGCCTCCGAGCGCTCTCCAATCACCGCTCCGACTACATCGCTATTGTGACTTAGACCTAGCTTCATCCCGCCCCCCATTCCAGTATTGAGCCTCAGCAGTAAACACTTGATCCTAGATGTTGTCAATTGGATCATTTGATCCTGCCGTCTTTAATGACATTGTGCTTTCAACTGGCTGCCTGCATCGAGCAGTGCCGCTGAGCACCTAGAATCGAGGGCATTCTTGGTCTTGCTGGCAACTTCTTGTTGACGACATGAGGCCCCTTCGCACTTCAGTCATTGTTTCAGCTTCCGAAAGGCCAGCGCGGTAGCAGAATGCAGAGCCCTGCGGTGTTGTTGCAGGCTTGAGAGGTAAATAAGCCAAACGAACCGTCTAAACAGATCCGGGAATATCCGGGACGTCCACGTAAACCGGCCCTCTTGATTGCACCCGTTCAATCGTTTCCATGATCTCGTCATAATCCGGTGTCTCATAAAGAGCTTCCTGCCCAGGGTAGCGCAGTTTTTGATTGATCGACTCGTCCAAGAAGTAGGCTCCCGCGATTAGGAAGGAAATCGCGTGGAAATCGTTGGCTCCTAAAGCGCGGATCGCGTTCATCGGCTCTTTTGGGCGGGTTTCGGGCAAGCGCGACAATGCCTTAAAAAATGCTGGCGCCAAATCATGACGCTCTTTCAGGGCGCGGGGCAACAGCCGTTCGGGCAGGCCGACTTCTGTGGCAGAGGGCATTCCAGACTTGCCATCCGAAGGAATAAGGGTATCCGCGATCCAGGCAATGCGAGTTTGAAAGTCCTTGATGTTGTCGGTCATGGCTTAGGCTCCGGCTCCCAGCGCTTCAACAGACCTGCTAACCGGCTGCGAGCGCCTATTTGCTATGATGGCTTCCGAATTCCGCAGTGCCAAAGCAGCAACAGTTCCGGTTGGATTAACTGCTCCGGACGTTGGCATGACGCTTCCATCCATGACGAAAAGGTTTGGCACGTCGTGCGACCGGCCAAAGGCGTCAATGACAGAGGTGCGCGAATCGTCCCCCATCCGTACCGTTCCTAGAATATGCCAGCCAGTTTCCCTCAGAAGCGGCGCAACCACGGTTTCATATGCACCTGCTTCCCTCATGGACTCAGCAGCGCGCGCTTGGTTGTAGTGCAAGAGATCCCAGGTGTTTTGCGACGCCTTGTACGTCACTTTAGCAGCGGGCATGCCGTCGGCGTCCGTGAGGTCCGGATCAAGAGAAACCATATTCTCTTCACTCGGGAGGTCCTCGGCCATGATCCCCCAATATGCCGAATGACCAAATCGCTTCTGCACGGTGGGATGGAAGTTCTCACCCCAGACATCATTGTTTTCGCCCCATGGCCAGCTTCCCACCGATGCAAGCGGGCCACCCATTCCCATGAGCTGCCATTTTGCACCTCGATAAAAATTCGTATCTTTACGCGTTTCGGCAAACTCCAGAGAGTACGCGCGCTGGCCGTATGGTCCCTGCCAATTTTCAAAAAAGTCTTCGAACAAACCGCTGACTGTCCCGTAGGGGTGCATCATCAACCGCTTGCCCACAAGACCGGATGAATTTGCCAATCCGTTTGGATGATCGTTCGAAGCGGAGTTCAAAAGAAGCCTAGGCGTGCCCACACCATTGGCCGAGACAATAACGGTGCGACCTGGTTGAAAATGCGTGCGTCCCGTTTCTCGGTCCACGTAGGTGACGCCTGTCGCGAGGCCGTCAGATCCAGTCGCGACGCGCAACACTCGGGCATTCTGTACAAGTTTCACACCAAGCTTGATACAGGTCGGCCAATGCGTTCGATCGACCGATGCCTTGGCGCCATCAAAGCAACCCCATGTGCATGCACCACGTCGCACACAGGGCAAAAGTCCATTGTGCTTTACGGTCGCGATTGAATTACTACCAGGCCACCAGTGCCAGCCTAGCCGATCATGAGCCGCCGCGAACTTTCGCTCCATCTCGCCCATGGGAAACGGCGGCAACGGAATATCGAAGCCTGGCGGATAGGCTGGATCACCCCCTACGCCGGAAACTGCGAAGTCGTTTTCGACCCGGGCATAGTACGGCTCGAGGTCCGAATAGCTCAGGGGCCAGTCGTCCGCGATCCCGTCAACCGTTCGCACACGGAAATCGCTTGGCTTAAGCCGATGCCATGCGGCTGCATAGAGCACCGAACTTCCCCCGACGCCATTCCACATCAGCGGCTCCACATCGGAATCGCTGACATTGATCGGATAGTCGGAGGGTGACTTTCGCCGATTTGGATTGGTGGCAAAATGCTGCTGCTTCGTTAGCTCGAACTCCAGGCCCGAGTGCCTAAGCTTCGTATAGTCAGGATAGCCGCCTTGTTCCAGACAGACGACAGACATTCCCTCTTCTGCCAAACGTTTTGCGGCCACCGCCCCGGACGGGCCGGCACCGACGATCACAACGTCGTAAACGATCGGTCGACTCTCATTCGTCATCGAAACGAATCCTTCTAACTTTGAGGAGCGCGCGTTCTGGGCCCCTGCTGGTGATGAAATCACCACCGATGGGGAATACCGGCCGATCACGCATCAGCCGGTCACGAGATCGGGAAGGGCTTCACCCTGAAGAGCGCGCCGTGCTCTCTCAACGGCTTGTTCTTGCAAAGCGTCCAACGACGTATTGGATCGCCATGCAACATGCGGTGTGAAGACGGTATTTGGCGCGTCACGGAGTGGGTGATCCGCTGACAGGGGCTCTTGCGCAAACGTGTCGAGGCCGGCGCCCGCGATGGTACCGGAGCGAAGCGCAGCCGCCAACGCCTCCTCATCGATCAGACCACCGCGCGAAACGTTCACGATTACCGAATTGCGCCGCATGCGCTTTAGAACATCGGCAGAAATAAGGTGGCGCGTTTGCTCACTAAGAGGCACATGGAGAGAAACGACATCCGACTCTTCCAGAACTTGTGTCAATGTCGCCGCCGGGACATCCGAGAACGTTGCGAGCGGGTCGTAGGCATGGACCTTCGCACCAATTGCGGACCACCATTTCGCGACCAGCCGTCCGATGCGGCCCATTCCGACAACGCCGACCTCTAGGCGTGAAAGCTTGGGCGTGTCGAGACCTACGACCCCTGCCCATTCTCCGGATCGGATCGCAGACTGGCCCTGCGGAATCCTTCTCGCGAGGTTCAGCCCCATCGCCAGTGCGTGCGACGCTACCTCCTCCGAGGCCGTATCGGGAACGATTGTCACCGGCACGCCCACCTCGTTTGCAGACGCGACGTCAATATTATCGTAGCCAACACCATAGCGCACAACTGCCTTGCAGCGTCGCAGCAGTTTAAATTCGTCAGCGGTCATCTTGGCATAGGGCGTGACCATGACGACCTCCGCGTCCGCCATTCGGCTGCGAAATGCAGCCTGATCTTCAGCAACCACCATGTTGAGACCGAAGCCCTCGGCCAATGCTCGCTCCCTGTTGAGGTTTGGGAAGCGATGGGGAGCAACCAAGATAATCCCCGCCTCGTTTGTCACTGTCATTTTAACAACTTCCCTATTTTAGCGTGATTTACTTGAATGCACTCACTCTCGCAGGCCTATACGCGGGGCAAGTTCGCCGCAGGCGCCAACGATTGCCTGAGGCTCAAAGCGGACGCGAAAGTGGCTGGATTCTGAGGCGCGTCAGCTCATGGTATCGAGGTCTATCAACTCGATCTTATATCCGTCCGGATCCTCTACGAAGGCGATGACCGTCGTACCATGTTTCATAGGACCCGCGGGGCGCGGGAGCCGAGCGCCGCTCGCTTCTAGCTCCTCACAAATGCTGTAAATGTTTCTCACACCGAGTGCGATGTGGCCATAGCCGTTCCCGAGGTCGTAGGGGGTCTCTTGGTCCCAGTTATGGGTCAACTCTATAACCGCATGAGAATCTTCTGGACCGTATCCAACAAAAGCCAACGTGAACTTGCCTTCATGGAAGTCCATCCTGCGTAGCAACTTCATTCCCAGGAGGCGCGTGTAAAAATCGACGGACCTGTCAAGGTCTTTTACTCGCACCATAGTGTGCATGATGCGAAACTTCGGCTCACTCATATTCTGTTCCTTTCATTCAGTTTCACAACTGCGGGCCGAAGTGCCTATGCGAGCATCTACGTAGAGACTGCCCCACCTTAACCTTGCGCTCGGCCGCTTATTTGACGCGTCACAGCGTGCACAACTGAGTGAGTTCACACTTCATCTCCGATGTCGCGCCTTATTGGGTTGTGAAGTTCCTGTTCAAAATCTATTCTGGTGGTGCTGCGGTGGCGGCATTTTCCAAATCCTTCGCACGTTAGGTTTAGCCGCGTTTTCGCGTTCTAATGACATTCCTAAGAACTATGACCGCGAAGAACTGTGGTCGTAGCAGTGAGAAAGCTGCATTGCTCCAGCTCCTTCCGCCCTCTTCTCAAGGCGCAATCTGGCCTCGCCGCTCGCGCGAAGAGGGCATTCGACATTTTCCCGCACCGTAAGGTGCGGGAATAGTGCATAGCTTTGGAAAACCGTACATACGTCCCGCGTGAAAGGGGGAACAGCGTTTACCACTTCACCTGCCATCACTACTTCGCGATTATCCGGCCTCTCATGGCCGGCGACCTCTGCAAGCGACAGCACTGAGGCGGCTTCTTGTGCTCCCATTTCCAAGTCTCCCGGAACACGTTGAGGCTGATATTACAAGGTTCCCGCCAGGAAATCGTTCCAGAGCTGAATGCGGCGCTCCACATCCTCCGGCTCTTTAAAGAAGACAAGGTTTTCCTTCAGCGCGGGACTATCTGCATCTAGGATGTTTGTGGTCTTAAGAAAGTCTTCCGAAAGACCGGCCTTACGCGCTCCTTCTGACGTCAGAATGCCGTTGCTTCCGGAGAACTCCATGAACCGGGCCTGCCATTTCAACGACATAGTGTCGTTGAGGAATTTGTAGACGATATCTCGCTGTCCTTGCGGCGTAATGTACGTTCCTTCGATCCAGGACGGTGTTCCTTCCTTGGGAAGTGTATATGCGAAATTTTTCCCTTTCTTCTTGAGCGAGTTGACAACAGAGACAAGATGGCAATAGCCAATGACGGCTTCGCCTGACGCGTAAAGATTGGTTGCGTCATCAAAACCGCGCGTGATCACGCGGACTTGTGCACGAAGTGCCCGTAACGCATCTGTGACGCTGGCAAACTCCTCTTCCGTCAAATTGAACGGATCCTTCGCCCCAACGTACAACGCGATCAAGGGTATGTTGACCGTCGCGTCGTCAAAGGTGCTTACCTTTCCTTGGTAACCCTTATCCCAGAGCGTCGCCCAGGACATTGGCGGCTCTTTAATGACATCAGCATTGTACATGAGCGGTTGCGTCCCCCAGTGCAAGGGAATGCCCATCAATGCCCCGTCAACACTCAGCGGATCCTTCCAATTTAGCGCGGGCAGAATGTTTGAAGCATTCGGGACTTTTGCAAGGTCGAACGCCTCGATCTGCCCGGCCTTCTTGAGGCGCCCAGCGGTCGAAGCCTCGGAATAGATAACATCCGGCTTGATCGCGCCGGACTGGAGTTGCGCAAACACTTCGTCGAGGGACGAGATAACCACTGGGTTAAGTTTGACGCCTTCGTTTGCGGCTTCCCATTCCTTCACCCAATCTGGCTCCTGATAGGTTTCCCAAGTCAACAGGGTGATCGTCTCCGCCGCTGCTGCTCGGCCAATAATCGCGGGCGCCAAAAGCGTCCCGGCGGCGACAGCGCTGCCGGCCTTTAGAAAGGACCGACGGTTCATGGACTGAAGAATTGTCGTTGTCATGCGTAGTTCCCCTTTAGTTTATGGTTCAATCACACAACGTAGCCACGCTTGGCCGACTTCCGAAATGCTTGCACTAGATCAGAACTTTGCTCTTCTCCTTCTGTTCGGTGGAATCTCGAATACCGGCGCTTTTTCCAAAGCGCCTCCTTTGCGTAAAGCCCGTAAAGGCCGGTCGCGGATGTGCGTGCAGCAATTGGCAGCGGAATCGAGAAGCCAGATTCACCTACAGATCCAGCAGCCCTCATCGCGTGCAGCCGCAAGAGCCGTCTTGATCGACAAGCGACTATCCCAGCTTCTTAACGTTCCCGTTTGTTTTTGGCTGAAATCATTCAACACTATGATCCAAATGATTGTCAACTGGATCATGTGATCCAAACGGCATTTGTGCCGTTCGAGAATTGCTGTTGCCAACGAGACCTCCCCTGAGAAGGCGACGTCCTTTTCGCCCCGGCGCCGGCTGACGTCCTTATGATCCGGCATTATCATATAGTTCACTTCAAGATTGTGCTGTTCGACGTCGAGTGAGCATAATTTCGTTCCGACAAGAAAAGATCAGCTATTTGGCGGTGATGGAGTCTGCGAACCGCGATAATCTCCCGCAAGCCGTACAAGTAAGCCTAGGATGCGGGACAGAAGGATGCCGATCCCATCGTCGTTGCGGCTATTCCATTCAATCAATGGAGCCAGAAGGTTCCAGACCAGGAAAACGCGAACTGATATCAATCAGGCCAGGTCAACAACACAGGGCTCTATTGACCATCAAAGGTATTGCGCGGCACACGGCATCCGAACTTGTCGACTTATTCACCTGACCGAGATCGGTGATATGGCTCTGATAGCGCCTCTCAGCGATCTCCAGAACGAAGATTCCTTTCCCCAGGGCCTGATCAAGGCAGTGCTCGCCGCTCCCTAACGACGAGTAGTGCCCCGGCACGCGGGTGGGCCAACTCGTCTTTCCGATCCCTGAGACTCCGCCGATGTCGAGATCCTGATTGCGCGGCAGCGCTCACAGGCGCCCGCGTAACCGGCTGGGGAGACCTTTCCCGCCACGCTGGAGAATGGGATCAATCGACGAACAGACACCCATGTTCGTAGATAGCCAGTCCTCAGCTCAAGTTCTCGGTGTTTCCCTTGGCGTTTGAACTCAATCTTGTGGCTCGTTTGGAACATAGTTGGCCCGCAAATTGCAAACCTGATTGTCACTTGTCACTTCTCGCAGATGGGCCAAGCTTATCTTCGCTCCCAACGGGCTGACCTCAAAAAGTGTCGCAGCTAGACGTCGGCGAGCATTCGGCTATACTATATGTAATCGTTAACATGGCAGTGCGCGACGCTCCCAATCGAACTCAACAGATGGTTCAAGGAACTATGGATCACGGAAATCTCCTGGATAGCAACGAGCCGTTCTTGGCGGGAGCCACCGTTGATCGTATGCGAGAATTGGTGATCGCTGGAGAGTTTCGCCCAGGTGAGAAGCTGTCAGAGCATCATGTAGCTACCAAATTGGACGTTTCCCGCAATACGTTGCGCGAAGCCTTTCGCTTACTGACTGCGCAAGGCTTGCTGAAGTACATCCCAAACCGGGGCGTATACGTAGCTGCTCCGGACGAGGCAGCTGTGATTGACATTTATAGGGTACGTTCTGCGCTGCAGACACGGGCTGTACAGGTCGCAAACAAGGCACATCCAGGGGTTTTACGGATGCGTACCTTGGCAAATATGGCGAGCATCGCATCACAGAAATCAGATTGGAAGGCGGTTGAGAGCCTAGATCTCGAATTCCACCGCGCCATGGTCACAATCTGCGACAGCCCAAGACTGAACAGCACATTTGACCTCCTGCTAGCCGAGTTGCGGCTTGTGCTTGGACAGCTGGAGAACACTGCGTGCGTGTACGAACCATTTGTGCAACTCAATTTGAGAATTGCCACATCTCTTGAATCCGGAAATAATGAAGCAGCACTTGGTCTACTAGACGGCTGCCTCATAAGATCGGAGCGGGCGATTTTAGGAGCGCTCCAGCGGACAAGGATGGGGCTGTATAGGCGAGAGTAAAAGACACCTTGAAGTTGTCGCCGACGGGTTCGATCGCAACATGCATGCTTGTCCCCAAGGAACCGACGCTTTGGTCAGCCCGTTTTCGGGCTCCGGCACTGAGTCGTCGGCTAGGACCCTGAAAGAGGTACGCCTTCTTACAGCGGATGCGCGATCATAGGTTCGACATGGCGCCGAGAAATCACATCTAGCCGCGCGACGACCATTACAAAACATAATCCACCCAACCCTCACCCGCATCGTCAAGAGACCGCGACCTCGCGCAAATTCGTCTCGACGGGCGCGGCGGGATCAATCTCGCATCGCCACGCAGTTAAGGCGACGTTTCATGCCTCGCCAGGCGAGCGAACAAAATGTACCCGTCCGAAGCACGGCATCGCATAGCGTTCAAATGGTTGAGTTACCTTGCGATCGCGCCCCGAGGTGGCAGTCATTTATGGTCACACCGACAGGCAGACGTATTTGAGCTCCAAGAACTCTCCATGCCATACTTTGAACCTTCACGGCCAAGACCGGATGATTTTACGCCGCCGAATGGCGCTTCTGCCGTAGAGATGAGGCCGGTGTTGACACCAATCATGCCGTACTCAAGCGCTTCGGCCACGCGAAAGACAAAGAGATCACGCGCATAGAAGTATGATGCCAGACCAAATTCAGTGTCATTTGCCTGATGAATGACATCGTCTTCATCGGATGCTAAAAGCGGCGAGCGAAAGCGGCAGGCTTAGGGTCGCAAGCGACTTGACGGACTGCTCCCCCACAACCCTTTTTTCGGAAGCGTACCCAAACCGGGAAATCAGACCTTCCCTTTCGTGAGATTTGCAGCCAACGTACATCAGCAACGCCGGTTGGATTGTAAACCTCCGGACGAGAGAGATCGCTTGCTCGATATCCGAGAGGGGTGCTCCAGCGTCCACTCGCGGTAGTCGACGCTTCGTTTAGCGAAGTCGCTTTATTTCTATCAACCGCAGGCCAGAATTTGAATGTCGGTAAATCTGTGTCGTCGCCTTCATGAAACCTAGCAGCCTGAACGTACTGGTCATTGATGAGAATCGCATTCGGGCATCAGTCATTGAAGACGGGTTGCGCGATGCAGGATATGTTCAGGTTACAATCATCGCTGACATGAATGGTCTCGCCAGGCGGATCACCGAGATCGACCCTGATGTCATCGTCATCGATCTCGAGAATCCTAACCGGGACATGTTGGAAAGCATGTTCCAGATATCGCGGGCGGTCAAACGACCTATCGCGATGTTCGTCGACAAGTCCGATGAAGCATCGATCGAAGCGGCTGTGGACGCTGGCGTCTCGGCATACATTGTCGACGGACTGAAGCAGGAACGCGTGCGCCCCATCCTCAAAATGGCCATCAGCCGCTTCAATGCGTTTTCGCGACTGAGCCGGGAGCTTGAAGAAGCGCGTGGCGAGTTGGAAAACCGCAAGTTGATCGACCGTGCCAAAGGGTTGCTGATGCGCACCCGTGGGCTTTCTGAGAAGGAAGCCTACGCATTGCTCAGGCGCACGGCCATGGGCCAGAATCGGAAAATCGTCGAGATCGCTCAAAGCCTTATCACCGCGGCTAGCCTGCTCGATCCAGGAGCTGATGTATGAAGAAGTACAGGCACGAAATCACAGCGGGCTTCCTGCCGCTTCTGGACAGTGCTCTCCTGATCGTCGCCAAAGAGAAGGGCTTTGCGAACGTTGAGCAGGTGGACCTCACGCTCGTCCGCGAGCGCTCCTGGGCAACTGTCAGGGACAGGTTGGCGGTCGGACATTTCGAGGTCGCCCACATCCTCGCACCTATGCCGATTGCCTGCAATCTTGGGCTCACTGCGCCTGCACCGCGAATGATCGTCCCCATGGCACTTGGGCTTGGCGGCAATGCCGTTACCGTATCGGGCGGCCTTTGGTGGCAGATGGTCGACAACGGTGCGACCGCTGATCTCGATGCCCGCTCAAGCGGCGGCGCCTTGCGGCAAGTGATCACGCAAAGGACAGAAGAGAGGCTTCGGTTCGGGGTCGTGCATCCCTACTCCGCGCATAATTACGAATTGCGGTACTGGCTTGCCGCGAGTGGCATCGATCCCGAACGCGAGGTCGAAATTGTAACACTGCCTCCCGCGGATATGGGCAACGCACTGAAAGACGGGACAATTGACGGCTATTGCGCCGGCGAACCCTGGAACACATTTGGCGTTCTCAAACGGGGAGCGCATCTCGCGACCGTCAAGGCAGCGATATGGAAGTCCAGTCCGGAAAAGGTGCTCGGCGTAAACGCGCGGTGGGCTGATAGTCATCCCGAAGCGCTCGCCGCTCTGCTGAGAGCGATTTACAATGCGTCCGTCTGGTGCGCCGAGGCGGCCAACCATGAGGAACTTGCCCGATTGCTCTCGGGAGACGCCTACATAAACAAGTCCGCGGAATGGCTTCGACCCGCGTTAACGGGTGAGCTCAAAATTGGCCTGCGCTACACGCAGACAGTGAAGGATTTTTTTGTCCCGAACGCAAAAGCGGCGACGTTTCCATGGAAGAGCCACGCACTCTGGTTCTATACGCAGATGGTTCGCTGGGGCCAGGTCGCGCATGCCGATGCTCATCAGCGGGTCGCCGGCAATACCTATAGACCGGATATTTACCGAAGCGCCCTGAAGACACTGGGTCTCGCGATGCCGTCTGCAAGCTCCAAGGTTGAGGGTGCGCTGCGCATGGAAACGCCGGTGGGCTCAAGTGGCGCTTTGACGCTCGGTCCGGACGGATTTTTCGACGGCAACCTGTTCGACCCGGATCGCATCGACGAATATCTCGCTGCCCAAAAGCAGCTGTGAGTTCTGCTCATAGACTGTGCAGTGCACAATTTTTAGCATCACCAGCTGATAATTTCGGCCACCGCCTCGGTCCAGTTCGGGCAGGATTCCCACAAAAGGCCCGAAACCATACCATTTCTGAAACTGGCATGCGCCTTGCATAACAGTTTCTGAGCCGAAAGGCCGCACAGCGTCCAACGACGGGCGCATCAAGCAAAGCCGCTGAGCAGGATTTCCTCGTGCATTCGTGCGCGTGCCCTGACGTGCGGCTTTTTTTCGTTTCTGACCCTCAACGTTTCATGGGCACGACCTTGTCGGGCCACGGAGAAGTCATGTCTAGTTCGAAGAGAAGCTGTTCGATGTATACCGGCGAACCTGCGAAAGCACTGTGGATCTCCACGGCTGCCTTCACGGTGTGTTTCGCAGTGTGGACGATCTTTGCGATTATCGGTGTTCGCATCAAGCAGGACCTCGGCCTCTCCGAGGCGCAGTTCGGCTTGTTGGTTGGTACGCCCATCCTGACCGGATCCGTCGTCCGTCTCGTCCTTGGAATTTGGACCGGGCGCTTTGGTGGTCGGTTGGTCTATACGCTCACCATGCTGGCATCGGCACTGGCGACCTTCCTGCTCAGCTATGCCACGACTTACACGGAAATGCTCATTGCTGGCCTGGGTGTCGGCCTCGCCGGCGGCTCGTTCGCGGTCGGGGTCGCTTACGTTTCACCGTTTTTTCCGCCGGAAAGACAGGGAACAGCACTCGGCATCTTCGGCGCAGGCAACGTCGGCGCGGCCGTTACGAAGTTCGCAGCACCGTCCATGCTGATCGCGTGGGGGTGGCAGTCCGTTGCCGAAATCTGGGCCCTGGTGCTTGCGGCAACGGCAATCATTTTCTGGTTTTCGACCACCGATGATCCTGCGTTTCGTGAGCGCCGGAATCGCGGCGTCGTATCCAAGAGCCTTCTGCAGGAATTCGCTCCGCTGAAGAACGTTCAGGTCTGGCGCTTCTCGCTCTACTACTTCTTCGCTTTCGGCGGCTTCGTCGCTCTTTCGCTCTGGCTGCCGCGCTATCTCGTCGGCGTCTACGGCTTCGATATTGCCGTGGCAGGCATGGTTGCCGCCGCCTATTCCATCCCCGGCAGCATCTTCCGCGCCTTCGGCGGCATGCTTTCTGACCGCAAGGGCGCGCGCACGGTCATGTACTGGATGCTCGGCGTCTCTGCGGTGGCTACACTGATCCTGACGCTGCCGGCAGCGAGCGAGGGACATGCCTTCGGCATCACGCCCGCCGTGTTCATCGTCACGGTCTTCGTGCTGGGTTTCGTCATGAGCCTCGGCAAGGCCGCCGTCTACAAGCACATCCCGGCCTATTATCCGCAGAACGTCGGCGCCGTCGGGGGCATCGTCGGCATGATGGGTGGCCTCGGCGGCTTCTTGCTCCCAATCGCGTTCGGCCTTCTCAAGGACATTACCGGCCTGTGGTCGAGCTGTTTTCTGCTGCTTTTTGCGATCGTCGCGATCTCTCTCATCTGGATGCACGTGTCCGTAATGCGGATGCAACGTCGGGCGCATTCCGCGACCGCCACTGCAACTGCCTAACCTAGGAATTGGAATTATGACTCAGAAGCTCGTCATCATCGGCAACGGCATGGCGCCCGGACGGATGCTGGAGCACCTATTCGAACAGGCTCCAGGACAGTACCAGGTCACGATTTTTAATGCGGAGCCGCGCGTCAATTACGACCGCATCATGCTCTCGCCAGTGCTGTCGGGCGAGAAAGACTATGAGGAAATCATCATCCACGGCGATGGGTGGTACATCAAACACGGCATTACGCTCTACAAGGGCCACAAGATCGTTGCGATCGACCGCGCCAAGAAAACCGTGACCTCCGATCACGGTGTGACCGAAAGCTATGACAAGCTGGTGATCGCGACCGGTTCGGTGCCCTTCATCATTCCGGTACCGGGCAAGGACCTGCGTGGTGTCATCACCTACCGCGACCTCGATGATGTGCAGGCAATGCTGCTTGCGGCCCAGTCGCGCGAAAAGGCGGTCGTCATCGGCGGCGGTCTTCTCGGCCTCGAAGCGGCGGCCGGCCTCGCCTCACGGGGCATGGACGTCACTGTCCTGCACGTGATGCCAACGCTGATGGAGCGGCAGCTCGATCCGGCCGCCGGTTACCTGCTGCAGAAGGCTGTCGAAGATCGCGGCATCAAGGTCATCTGTAAGGCCAACACGAAGGCCATCATTGGCGACGGTAGGGTCGAGGGCATCGAACTCGACGACAGCCGCATCATCCCGGCGACACTGGTGGTGATGGCAGTCGGTATCCGACCGAATGCGGGTATCGCCAAGGACGCCGGCCTTGCGGTCAACCGCGGCATCGTCGTCGACGACGGCATGATGACCTCCGATGGGGACATCATGGCGCTCGGCGAATGCGCCGAGGTCGGCGGCATGGTCTATGGCCTCGTGGCGCCACTCTACGAGATGGCTCGTATCGCAGCATCGCATCTGGCTGGCGACCGCTCGCCCGCCTTCGTCCATTCTGACACGCCGACGAAGCTGAAGGTCACCGGCATTAACCTCTTTTCGCTCGGCGATTTCGCCGACGGTGATGACCGCGAGGAGATTGTGCTCCGCGATGCAGCGGGCGGCGTCTACAAGCGGCTCGTTTTGAAGGACAACCGCATTATCGGCACGGTGCTCTACGGAGAGACGGCTGACGGTGCGTGGTTCAACGATCTCAAGAAAAAGCAGACCGATATTTCCGATATGCGGGAAACGCTGATCTTTGGCCAGGCCTACCAGGGAGGGTCGCCGCTGGACCCTATGGCGGCCGTTGCAGCCTTGCCGGATGATGCGGAAATCTGCGGCTGCAACGGCGTGTGCAAGGGCAAGATCGTCTCGACGATCACCGGAAAGAGCCTGACTTCGCTTGACGACGTGCGCGCCCATACCAAGGCGTCCGCCTCCTGCGGCTCCTGCACCGGCCTTGTCGAGCAACTGATGACGCTGACGCTCGGCGACAGCTACAATCCGGCCGCCGTGCAGCCGATGTGCACCTGCACCGAGCTCGGCCATGATGACGTGCGCCGGCTGATCAAGGCCAAGGGGCTGAAGACCATTCCGGCCGTCATGCAGGAGCTGGAGTGGAAGACCTCCTGCGGCTGCGCCAAGTGCCGTCCGGCGCTCAACTACTACCTCGTCTGCGACTGGCCGGACGAATATGCCGACGATTACCAGTCTCGTTTCATCAACGAGCGCGTCCACGCCAATATCCAGAAGGACGGCACCTACTCGGTCGTCCCGCGCATGTGGGGCGGCGTCACAAACGCGCAGGAACTGCGGGCGATCGCCGACGTCGTCGACAAGTTCGAGATCCCTCTGGTCAAAGTGACTGGCGGCCAGCGCATCGACCTGCTCGGCATCGAGAAGGAAGACCTGCCGGCTGTCTGGGCGGATCTCGGCAAGGCCGGCTTCGTCTCCGGCCAGGCCTATGCCAAGGGCCTGCGCACGGTGAAGACCTGCGTCGGCTCCGACTGGTGCCGCTTCGGTACCCAGGATTCGACGGGGCTCGGCATTCGCATCGAGAAGTTCATGTGGGGTTCCTGGACGCCGGCAAAGCTGAAGATGGCGGTCTCCGGCTGTCCGCGCAATTGCGCGGAAGCCACCTGCAAGGACATCGGCGTCGTCTGCGTCGACAGCGGCTTCGAGATCCATTTCGCCGGTGCTGCCGGGCTCGACATCAAGGGTACGGAGGTGCTCGGGCTGGTGAAGACCGAAGACGAGGCGCTGGAGCATATCGTGGCGCTGACGCAGATGTACCGCGAACAAGCCCGCTATCTCGAGCGCATCTACACATGGGCGAAACGCGTCGGCCTCGACGAAATCCGCCGCCAGATCCTGGGCGATGCCGACAAGCGCAAGGCCTATTTCGACCGCTTCGTCTTCAGCCAGAAATTCGCCCAGGTCGATCCCTGGTCGGAGCGCGTCTCCGGCAAGGACAAGCACGAGTTCCGGCCGATGGCGACGGTCGGTTTTTCAGAAGCCGCGGAGTGAGGGCATGGATATGAACTGGATCTCAATCGGCGACATCTCCGACATTCCGCTGAGGGGCGCGCGTTGCGTGAAGACCCCCCAGGGCAAGATCGCCGTGTTCCGCACCGCCGAAAACGAGGTGTTCGCCATCGAGGATCATTGCCCGCACAAGGGTGGACCGCTGTCGCAAGGCATCGTCCACGGCACGGCGGTGACCTGCCCCTTGCACAATTGGGTGATCTCGCTCGAAACCGGCAAGGCGCTCGGCGCCGACGACGGCGCAGTGCGCACGATCCCGGTGCGCATCGACGGCGGCGCGCTCTTCATCGCGCTCGAAAGCCTGCTGATCGCGGCGGAATAGGTGCACGGATCGATGAAAGCGCCCCTCTCTAAATTCGCGAAATTGCGAGCTTCGGCTTCCTTCCCGGAGTTTGCGGCCCAGCGAACAGAGGGGCGCAAACTGCGAAACTATGGCTCCAGCACCGAGGCCACCGATGTCGAATGAAACAAAGACCACCTGTCCTTATTGTGGCGTCGGATGCGGCGTCATTGCCAGAACCGACGAAGCCGGCGCCGTCAGCGTCAGGGGCGACCCAGATCACCCCGCCAACTTCGGCCGGCTCTGCTCCAAGGGCTCGGCGCTCGCTGACACACTTTCCCTGGACGGGAGAGCCCTCCACCCGGAGATCCACGGCCAGCGTGCGGACTGGAACGAGGCGCTCGATCTCGTGGCCTCGAAATTCAGTGAAACCGTCGCCGAGCACGGGCCGGACTCGGTCGCCTTCTATGTCTCGGGTCAATGCCTGACCGAGGACTATTACGTCGCCAACAAGCTGATGAAGGGCTTTATCGGCTCGGCCAATATCGACACCAATTCGCGGCTTTGCATGGCCTCCTCCGTCGCCGGCCATCGCCGCGCCTTCGGTTCGGACACTGTGCCCGGCATCTACGAAGACCTCGAACTCGCCGATCTGATCGTCCTTGTTGGTTCGAACCTCGCCTGGTGTCACCCGGTCCTCAACCAGCGCATCCAGGCGGCAAGACAAAACCGGCCGGAACTGAAGATCGTCACCATCGATCCGCGACGCTCCGTCAGCGCCGATCTCGCCGACATGCATTTGATGATCAAGAGCGATGGCGACGTCGCCCTCTTCAACGGATTGCTTGCCCATCTCGCCGGATCGTCGGCGTTTGACCACGATTATGTGACGGCCCACACGACTGGTTTCCAGGGTGCGTTCGAGGCGGCGCAACAAAGACGCATGTCGGACATCTCGCAAGAAACAGGCCTGTCGGTCGCGGAGCTGCTGGCCTTTTATCGTCTGTTTGAAACGACCGAAAAGGTCGTCACCTGCTACAGCCAGGGCGTCAACCAATCCACGATTGGCACCGACAAGGTCAACGCCATCATCAACTGTCACCTCACCACTGGCCGCATCGGCCGGCCCGGCATGGGACCGTTTTCGCTGACGGGCCAGCCCAATGCCATGGGCGGCCGCGAGGTCGGCGGTCTTGCCAACATGCTCGCCGCCCACATGAATATCGAGGACGAGGCCGCGCGCGATCGCGTGCAGCGCTTCTGGGGCTCGCCGACGATAACGGCAAGGCCCGGCCTCAAGGCCGTCGAGATGTTCGAAGCCGTCGCCGACGGGCGGATCAAGGCGCTCTGGATCATGGCGACCAATCCCGTTGTCTCCATGCCGGATGCCGATCGGGTGCGAGAGGCCATTCGCCACTGCCCCTTCGTCGTCGTTTCCGATATCCAAAAGAATACCGATACCGCCGCACTCGCCCACGTGTTGCTGCCGGCCGCCGGCTGGGGCGAGAAGAACGGAACCGTCACCAACTCCGAGCGTCGTATCTCCCGCCAACGCAATTTCCTCGATCTGCCCGGCGAAGCAAAACCGGACTGGTGGCAGATGGCTCACGTTGCCAAGCGCATGGGCTTCGATGGTTTTGACTACGGCAGTCCTGCCGAAATCTTCACCGAGCACGCCGCTCTTTCAGCATTCGAAAATGACGGCACTCGCGACTTCGACATCGGCGCGAAGGCCGGGATCTCACCCGATGCCTTCGAGGCAATGACGCCGTTCCAATGGCCGCATCGCGCCGGCACCCCGGAAGGCGTCACGCGCTTCTTCGCCACTGGCAAATTCTACACGCCCGACCGCAAGGCCAGGTTCATTGCCGTGAAATCCGCGCGTGACGAGCGCCGGAGCACGGACGCGCCCTTCATTCTCAATACCGGCCGCATTCGCGACCACTGGCACACGATGACCCGCACCGGCAAGTCGGCGCGGCTTTCATCGCATCTCGCCGAGCCTTTTGTCGAAATCAACCCGGCGGACGCTGCCGGACTCCTGATCGACAAGGCCGGGCTGGTGAAGCTGGAGAATGCGTTTGGTTCCGTCGTGCTTCGTGCACTGATTACGGAGCGTCAGCCGCGTGGCAGCGTCTTTGTGCCGATGCATTGGAATGACGAATTTGCAGCCAATGCACGGGTGGCAGCCTTGCTCGCGCCACGGACAGATCCTGTCTCAGGACAGCCAGCGCTGAAGAATATTGGCGTCAAGGTCAGTCCGGCCGAGTTCGAGTTTTACGGCTTCGCGGTCGTTGCCTCCCGCCCTGAACGACTGGACGCGCCCTATTGGGCAATCGCCAAGGCGGAAGCCGGTTGGCGCGTGGAATTCGGCTTCGAAAAGCCCCTAGACGATATCGAAACCTGGTGCCGGGAGACCTTCGGTCTTTCAGATCGCGGCGAGCATCTCGCTTATGCTGACAAGCCGACGCAACAGCAACGTCATGGCTTCTTTGACGGCGAACAGCTGTTGCTGGCGTTCTATGCAGCACCCGAACCGGTCGGCGTATCGCGTGACTGGGCCGTGAAGCAACTGAGCTTGCCGCTACAGACGGTGCGAGCCCGCTTTGCGGTCCTTGCCGGTCGGCCGGGTGCGGATCAGATGGACCCTGGCGCAACCGTTTGCTCCTGCTTCTCGGTCGGCGTCAATCAGATCGTGGGCGCCGTCGCGGGCGGCTGTCATACGGTCGAAGCGATCGGCAAGCAACTCAATGCCGGAACCAATTGCGGCTCCTGCCGCGTCGAAATCAAAGGGATTATCGATGGTTGCCTTCGTCAAGCCGCAGAGTGATCGACAGGAGCGTATCGCCACGCTGGCATCGCTACCGGTGTTCTTCGATCTAAAGGGAAAAACCGTACTGGTCGCCGGTGGCAGCGACGGGGCGGCCTGGAAGGCCGAACTCTTGGCGGCAACAGGCGCGGAGGTCCACGTCTTCTGTCCCGCGGACGAGCTTTCCGAGGCCTTTCGAGAAAAACTTGCCCAGTTTGTCCACCATGATGAGTCTTGGCAGACAGCATATTTCAAGAGTTTTGCTTTGGCTGTCGGCGACTGCGAGACCGACGAGGAAGCACGTACCTTCCACGATCGCGCGGTCGCCGCCGGAATTCCCGTCAACGTCATCGACAAGCCGGCATTCTGCCAGTTCAAGTTCGGATCGATCGTCAACCGTTCGCCCGTTGTGATCGGCATCTCGACCGATGGCGCTGCCCCCATCCTCGGCCAGGCTATCCGCAGGCGCATCGAGACGCTCCTGCCGCAATCACTCAAGTCCTGGGCCCAACTCGCGCAGACCGTTCGTAGCCATGTGACGGACACCCTCACCTCGGTTCAACGTCGGAATTTCTGGGAACGTTTCGTTGATCGCGCCTTCAAAGCTGGCGAGCCGGATGCAGCTACAATGCCGGCACTCATCGCAGATGCCGATCGAATCCGAAGCAATGCTGGAACCACCGGCCACGTCACACTCGTGGGCGCCGGGCCGGGAGACGCCGAACTGTTGACGCTGAAAGCCGTGCGCGCCCTCCAAGCTGCCGATGTGATCCTGTTTGATGATCTTGTCTCCGGCGAGGTGTTAGAACTTGCCCGGCGCGAGGCCAAACGCATGCTGGTTGGCAAGCGCGGTGGCCGCGAAAGCTGCAGGCAGGAGGACATCAACGCGACGATGTTGGCGTTCGCGAAAGCTGGCAAGCGCGTCGTTCGCCTTAAATCGGGCGACCCGATGATCTTCGGCCGCGCTGGCGAAGAGATTGCCCATCTCGATCGGGAGAACATCCCCGTCGACGTTATCCCCGGTATCACGGCAGCAAGCGCCATGGCCTCGTGTCTCAGCATATCTCTCACCCACCGCGATTATGCCCAATCGGTGCGCTTCCTTACCGGCCATTCCCGCCATGGCGGACTACCTGCCGACATCGACTGGACGGCCATCGCCGATCCCCGCACGACAACCGTGTTCTACATGGGCGGCAGGACAGCACCGTTCATTTCCGAGCGGCTGATCCGCGAAGGCCTCAAGCCTTCCACCCGTACTGTCATCATGACCGACATCAGCCGCGCCACCCAGCGCGAGTGGCATGGCGATCTCGCGGATCTTGCCATGGGCATGGAAAAGATCGGCTACGAAAACCCTGTCCTGATCGCCGTGGGCGACGCTTTACAGGCCCGTGAAAACGCCGCCGTAGATGCCGGCGGTGTCGCCGGGGGTGTGGCTCAGGCAGTAGGGTTTCACTGATGACGCTGGACGTGATTTCGCCAGCGTTCCTTGTTCTCGCGATCAGCCTCAGCTGGAATCGGTTCGCGTGCATTTTTAGCCCCAAGTCGGGCATCGCGCTTGCGGCCGCGCCTCTTACCACCGCCGCCACTGCCACTTGCTTGTCAGCCCTCGCGCTGGCTTTCGTAGGTAACACTCTGGGGCCGGGTGTCTTGATTGTGGCTTTTGGGCTCCTCGTCGGCTCAACCATCAAGACGCTCTCTGCGGCAAGCGTAGCCCTTTCTGCAGCTTGCCTCGCAGTTTATCTGCAGTGCTCCGCGATTCCCTGAAGCGCCCGCCGGAGCCTTTCGTTTCCAGACGATACATTATGCGATCTTCTGTAACGGGCGTTGCGTCAATCCCTTGTGAGCTTAATCCCTCGCCGAGTGCTTGCTTCTGTCCGCAGTCGGAGCTTTGCCGCTGCTCTATGGTGTCTGCTGAGGACCGGCTGGCCAATCTTAGAGGCGCAGTCACCGCGTGCTGCTGATCGCATAACGGCCTAACCCATCCATCGTCCCGGCGAAGGGACCTTGCTCCGGCGGACTGATGGTTGTGCCCGTCCGAAAACCTGTCTTGTCGTCTCCTCCGATCAAGCCGCCAGGGTGGGCGCTCCCTGATGCGCGATGAAGGTGGTTCCGTCCCTGAGCATGCAATGCAACACAACGGCCAACTTGCGGGCCAGCGCCACGCGCGCCTTTTTGGGACCGGCTCGTCTGGCGACCGCCAGTGCCCAGCCCTTCAGGTCGGAGCCTTTGACCGGACGCGTCAGGATGACGTGGGCCGCCTCGTAGAGCGCGGTTCGCACGCTGCCATCGCCGATCTTCGAGATGCGACCGCTATGATCGGTCTCGCCCGATTGATATTTCCTTGGCGTCAATCCGAAGTGCGGCCCCACGGCGCGTGACGATCGGAATCGCTCCGGCGCATCGATGGCCGCCACAAACGTCAGCGCCACCAGGACGCCAACGCCGGGCGTCGTCATCAACCTGAGGGCATTGTCGTCCTGACGGGCGATGGCGCGCAGCGTGCGCTCAAAACCTGCAAATTCTTGCACCAGACCAATGCGCTCCATCATCACGCCATGCGCGCCGAACCAGGCGATCAGCGCATCGGGCTCGCTGAGGATCTTTGCTTCCCGGACGATGCGGCCATCCGCATCGACCACGCACACACTCGAGTATTCCAATGATACGTCGATGCCGGCATACTGCTTCATGGTCGTTTCTCCGTGATGCTATGGAGCAGGCCACTCCTGACTCCGCGACACCATCATTGTGAGGGACGACCACCGGCCCTTCAAACCTGCCGTGCCGGCTGAGCCCGTTACACCATCTTAAGCGCACAAAACGGGAACACTACGGCAACAAGCCGGGCGAAGCGGACGTGGACTAATCGCTAGAACCAATATCGACTCATCCGCGGAAATCGATCGTCGAGGGGAAGTTTGATGCGTGCGAGACCTAATCCTTTTGGGTGACTTTTCGGGGACCGTCCGCGCGCTCTACTATCTGGGCGGGAAATCCGGAGAGGGGCATGCACTATCGCCAAAGGTCGGTGCTGTTCGCAGCACCTTGGCTGATCATCGGAGCTGCCGCAGTAGGCGTTTCGAGCGGTATAACCGTTGCAGACTTCGAAAAGCCTGAACTACTAATCGGCGCGCTGCTTGTCGGCCTCCTCATCGGCATGGCCATTGAACAGTTCCTAGCCGCTATGAGAAAACAGGCGTGGCAAGAGAGAAAAAAGTCACGCTGGGCGGAAAGGCGCAGCAACGAACGCATCGTACAGGGGCCTTGGGTTCAGGCGCCAGCTGCGGAGCCATTGCGACCGGTCGACGCGACGGATCAACTGCGCATCGTGATGCACTCGCACTTCACCATCCAACCGTTGCTGAACAAGAGCGAAGCCCGCGTGTTTCGGGAGCTCGACAGCATGGTGATCAGCTGCAATTCTTCCTGGCAGGTAATGGCTCAGGTTTCGTTGGGCGAGATCCTGCGAAGCACCGACGCAGACGCCTACCGATGCATCAATTCCAAACGTGTCGACTTGCTGCTCGTGGACGGCAATTGCCAACCGCGGCACGCCATTGAATACCAGGGCGGAGCACATCATCAAGGCGCCGCGGCCGCGCGCGACGCGGTAAAGAAGGAGGCGCTGCGCCGCGCCGGGATCGGCTACCATGAGGTCGTGGCTGGCCAAACTACGCCGTCGGAACTCAGGCGATTGGTCGAGAAGCTGGTGGAAAAGCCGAGTGTCACCTAACGCGCCCTCACCTCAGATGCCTGCACGGCAGAGTCAATTCGATCCGAAAGAGACATCACCTTGTTTGACAGCAATGAGAAGCGCTGCGAGATGATCTCCGATTTCGAGGCAATTCGCGGAAACCTGTTCCCAGCCAGCCACGAAGCGATCGAGGACTGGAAGACATTCCCCTGGCATCGTGATCGGACGAACCGAATTCAGGCCCACAAGGTGCATTCGTCGCAAGCCATCGCGATCGATGTGTTCGGCACACTCAAGACGAGCAGAGATCGCGACCGCATCTTAGACGCCATCGCCGAGCGTGTGGGAGTGGCACCGGGCGGTCCATGGGCAGTAACGCTCGAGTGGACTGATACCGATCGGCTTCTGGGAGAACCCCGACCCACGCAAGTGGACGCACTGGCCGTCGGCTCTATGGCCGCGCTCGTCATCGAGTGCAAGTTCACCGAACCGGGAGGACAATGTAGTCAGACGGCGGTGTTGCCTTCAGGCGAACGCCAGTGCGACGGACGCTACGCTGACCAAATCAACCCGCGTAACGGCCTCCGCGCGCACTGTGCTCTGACAGGTAAGGGCGTTCGATACTGGGAATACATCCCGAAGGTCTTCACGCTCGATCCGGATGTTGACCATACGCCCTGCCCTTTTAAGGGAGACGCCTACCAGTGGATGCGCAATGCCGTGTTGGCGGTGGCGATAGGCGAGCACCGCAATTTGCAAGCGGCGGCCCTCGCCGCCTTTGCTGATCACCCAGGTTTTCCAACCGCTCGGAAAGCGAAGCGTGGCCTGATGGATCCCAGTCTCGCCGGCCAAGGGGCGATCACGCCTATCTCCTACCAGCAGATAATTGCAATCGCTTCCCAAGTCGGCCGAGACCACGAACTTTGGAACGGGCTTTCTGCGTGGGTCGAGCAGAAGATCGCACGGGCAGCGTCGCGAAGATCCGACTTCCAAGAGGTATGAAATGGATGCTGATATCTGGGATCGAGCCTTCTATGACGACGGCGAGTGGGTTTCCTGGTCCGACGTAGAAGAACAGCTTCAATATCACGAGTGGCGCGCCAAATATCCCAACGCGATAAGATCTTTGATCCCGTACTTTCTGGATCTCCTGTCACTGGCAGAAAGCTACCACCTTGAGACAGGTCGTCATCTCAATGTGTACGGAGACATAGGAGAACTGTTCGGCGCCATAACCTACGGAATAAAGCTGAACAAGAACTACGCACAGGGTGCCGACGGTAGGCTTGGCAACGATCACATTGAGATCAAAACCATCACGCCATTCAAGTCCAAGGACGAGGTCTTCGTGAAGGCATCGGGCAATTTCAGCAAGCTGCTCGTCGTCAAGATCAGCGCCGACTTTGAAGTCTCATCGCGGATGGTTGATCGCTCGAAGCTTCCCAAAACGACGAAACCGCTGTTGAGGATAAGATGGAGCGATCTACCCCAAGCCGAATGACATCTTCGTGCGCGAGCGCACGAATGCCACCATCCGCATCAATGTCCCAACTCGTCACAATCGCGAGCGAAACGCATCGATCATTGCCCTTGAGACATCGCCGGGATAGCAGATTGGGGCGGCACCTCCGGGTTTCGAGTATGCGCTCCTGCGCCCGCAGCGTCGTCCGGCCCGATCGCGACTTTCCGGGCAAGGGCACGATCCGCTATAGCCGGAAATCGACTCAGCGATGATGCGCTGTACGATCACGGAATCGGATATCTGCGGGACCTTGATTGGCTCTTCAGGAAACGACTCTACGGATGCGGGTGTATCCCGTTTTGGCTCTGACCGTGGGTTGTCGGTACTTAGGAGATGCGATGCGATCCAACCCTCCCGACGCGTGAGATTGTCTTGGACGCGCGACCACTCTCCATCGGCCGAAAGCAAGCGGACCGCTCGACCATCATCATATCGATCAAGGATCGAAAACTTCTTCCCGGGTCCTTCTCGTAAGGCGACACGCTTGCCGCGCACGAAAACCGTTGTTTCCGTGTCTGTTCTATCAGGCGGTACAGAGAGCTGGTCTTGCTGAGCCGGCGCTACAGAGACTTGCGTGCCACCATCGGACGAGGGTTTCTGGTCTCGAGCAACAATTGCTGAAGATAGCCGAGTTTCGTTGACTGCGGCCCGTTCGTCGCCAATCGAGCCGATCCAATAGATGACTGCTACAACTACGGCCGCGCCAACAAGATATCGCCGCATAAGGCCCCCCGTCCCTGGGTTGTATCATTCAACGGTTTCCCCAAGACAACAAGCCCTCGTGATAGTCGCCCGATCCCCGTCCAATCAGGCGCGAAATTGAACGGCAGGTCGCCTTGTCCTTGAGGCACACCGCGCCGTTAACCGATATGGCTTTTTTGTGTTGCAACTTGAACTTGATCAATGTTCACTGAATATGAATAGAGCCTGGGAGCACCAATTTGCCGAGTTTTAGGTTCGGCCTCGTCCGCATGCTGGCGTTCTGCTTGGTCATTTCGCTTGGATATGATCCGGCATTGGCCGGGACAAAGAAATTTGGCCCTTTTTCGTTCGAGGAGAGCGACCCAAGCGTCATCACACTCAGCGGCGAAATCGACCTCTATTCCGCTCTGAACTTCAGGCGGGCGCTTCACGCTTCGCAGAAAGCTAAATTGCTGGTGCTGGACAGCGTCGGTGGCGCTGTTCAGATGGCGCTGTTGATTGCGGACGACGTGCACGAAAGGCGCCTCTCCACCTTTATCCCAAAAGGGAAAGGTTGCTACTCGGCTTGCGCCTTCATTTTTATGGCGGGTGTCGAACGGCAGGTGGACGGTGAGCTTGGCGTCCACCAGATCTCTAGTGAATCGAACGACCTGGTCAGCGCACAGCTGTCAATCTCCGATATCATTGACATGCTCGCTCGCTTCGACACGCCGCCGGAGGTGATGACGACGATGTTCAAGACGCCTCCGTCACAGATGCACGTGTTCTCAAGCGAGGAAATTGGCCGCTACAAACTTAACCGCAAGGGCACGGCGACAACATCCAACGAACAGATGCCCACAACTCCGGTCGTCACGTCCGAGGGCGCGTCACCTTCAACGGCAAACTCGATCGCGGCTGCCTCCTCTGAGCCAAACAGCCGAGTTGGCGCTTCAAACCCTTCGCCTATCGGTCACGGTCAAAGCGAGAAACTGTCGGCGATCGAGGAGTTTGCTCGTAAACCGACGCGTATCGCCGTCTACACCGGCCTTGACCTGTTTGGCGACGACCTCACCTCGAAAAGAACGGTCGACGTCGCCGAATGCGCCACGAGCTGTCTGGAGATGAACGGCGCTTGCAAGGCGTTCACCTTCAATGCCAATCCGAAGATTGTGCGTGGACCAAACTGTTTCCTGAAAGCAAACGAAGGTCGCGCCGATGGCAATTCGGTCGCGATCTCGGGAAAATTCCTGGCGAGTGCGGATCCAGATCCAACCTCATTTAGCATGGGCACGATCGACCCAAAGAAGGCGCTGTTCGAGGATGTGGATCTGCCTGGAGGCGATCTCGGCGTCCGTGCGTCGATCTTGAACGCAACCCCTCTCCAATGCCGACTCGCCTGCATCGACAATGACCGGTGCGTTGCCTTCACCTATATCAAGAAGAAGCGGGAGTGTTGGATGAAAGGTGCCCTTGGGACACCGCGCTTCAAAACCGGCATGATTTCCGGGGTGAAGAGTTTTCAAACTTTCGCACCGGCGAAAATCGTCGGTCTCGACTGACACCTCACCTCGGCCCACTTGCCCCTAGAAAGCAATCCCGTCACCGGCGCGGTCAGTTGTCGGGATTCGGGCCGTCTCAAAATCCCCTATGGTTTGGGGCACACCGACGGCAATCTCCCTCTGAGCACCCAATATTGCCCTAAGCTCCTCGACCGTCAGTGGCTCGCTTCGACGGTGGAGCATGGCGTGGCAGTTCGCACATACTGGTATGAGGTCCTTGATCGGATCGACGGTGTATTCGCCACCGCATTGATGAATTGGCCGGACGTGATGTACGTGGATGTATCCTTCCCCAAGAGCACCATAAGTTTCGCCGAAGTTGACATCGCACGCCTTGCAACTCAGCCCATGATGCCGAAGGCAGGCCTTGCGGGCCTCGGGGCTTCGCTCGTATCCATTGACGACCACGGTGAACATCGCGCCTTCTTGAAAGCCGCTGACCGCGTCATCCGCATCGATGACCTCTGCGATCGTTTCATAAACATCGTGGTCAGCGGCGACATACCAGCCATCTGCGAGAACAACCAACCGACCCTCGGATAGTTCGGGAGTAAACTCAGCGATCGCCGCGGGCGAAAGCTCTCCCTCTTGAGGGTTTCTCGCCACTCCTCGCATAGGAAAGGTTTGAAGGCGGTAGCCGTCGGCTTCAATGAGCCGGATATGCTCGAGGGCCTGACCGTATCCGTTGTTTTTGCGGCCCTTGGCGCTGATCTCCCAGTTCTTGCGCAGGATGCAGCCGAGCCGGTTCTTTTGCTCGCTCTGCCACATACCGAAAATGACAAAACGCTCGCTATGATTGACGAAGGACCAGCTCCAATTCCAATTCTTGCAGTCAGCCCCGTGCGACTGAACGAACTCTTTGCGGTTCATGCCACCTCCCTCTCCAATCTCACCTCGCCCGATGGCGAGCTCCCCGAAGCCTGCCCGTCCTCCCCTCGACAGGAAAAACAAAACGACGAACTACTGCTTGAAACAATTCTCGCGATGCCAGCGAAGAAAATGCGGATGTGGTCGCTCGAATGCCCGCGTCGGCACAATCGCGCACCCGGTTCGGTTGATAAGCCCTCGAATGCTATCGGGGTCGTTGGCATGTCTCGATACTAGGATGTCGAGATCATCGGAAAGGCTGATCAAGCCACGGTCGAACATCCAATGCGCGGTGCCGGACAGGGCGATGCCATTCGTGAGAGTATCGGGTCCATTCGCTTCGACGGGCCGTATGTGAGCGGCATCAACCTCGGCGCGACCTCCGCCGTTGATGAGTTTTAAGCCAGTGATTGCGCAGCGTTTGTCGTAAGCCTGAACGACGAGACGGCGGAACAGTCGGTCGCGAATATTGCGCGAGGAGAGTTGCGTAACGCGAACGCGCTCCTGTTCGAACGCGAACGGCGCCTGGGCCCCCTCATCTAGACCGGCATTGACGAGCATTGCGTCCAGTTCACCCGTCCGCGGCAGCTCTGGTTGGTGATCGTCCAGCCCCATCGCAAGGATGCGATTAAAATCGGCGGCCAAGATGGGGCGAACCGCAGATTGCGCCCGACCAGAGATCCGCCCCTCGTCGTTCAAGACGCCGCGCTCAACGACACCCTCTGTTCCGCTGAATGGGACCGGATTGATGAAGTCGAGATAGCTACCCAGTTCGATGAGCGCGAGATACATGCCCGGCGCCTTTGGGTCCGGGATGACCTCGGCCACCTTGGCAACAGCAAAATATCCCCGGGTCGCCGCGACCTTGCGTGGCTCGTAGTAGATGATCCAATCGCCAAGGCAGGCCCGCACCCGTCCAAGATACTGGCTTGGAAACTGGTACTGCTCAGCCGGGCTGTCGTCGTAGATCGAATCTGAGCGATGAATGAAAACCCCGAATCCCATGTCTGATGCTTAGCACAGCCAGAGCGTTAGCCGATACGCCATCACACGCAGCCCCGGGTCAAATTTAGAGTTCGTTTACCACATGGTATTAGCAGGCCACGCCCCGGCACTCTTGCCGACCGCGATGCGAATACCTGGATCTCATGAAAACCCAATCTGCTTCATCTCTTCGTTTTCAGCGTAAGATTTCCGACTTCTGCGATGTCCGCATCTCCCCGCTTGTGTCTCGGCGGGCTCTTGAGAACATAAAGCCCTATCTCTCCAGCTTGATCCTTTATCGAAAACATCCGCCGACGCGGATGGGCCGTATAGCCGCTTTGCGCCCCCCGATCCAGACGTTCAGTCAAGCTTTGCTGGCGGCTACGTGGGGACAGCCCAGAGCTGACTGCATGGAGTTTAAGTCGGGCAAACCGACGAATTCAAAGCCTGCCAGATTGAGATGAATGACCTGCGCCACATTAGGTCGGGGCAGACCCGGTCTCTTACGGAGACATGTCCTCGACGGGATATCTGAACCGTGGCATCGGCTCGCCGGCCTTCGTCAGCTGCTCCACAACAAACGTCTGCTGAAAAGCCAGCAGATCGGCGCCGAGCGTATCGAAACTGCGCTCGATCTCGGTGACCCGCGCAAGCGACATACGGTTTCCCTCGCCGATCGGTGTCGAGTAAACCGCCGTCACCATGGCGATCGCCTCTTCACCCTCTTCATTTGGATAGCCTACCATCTGGGCGTGAGCCAACCGATTGCGAGCTTTGCTTAGTGCGTGAAGCCGATTGTTCAGGCCTTTCCAACGGTTCAGATACGTCGGGTGTTTCGATAGCGCCTCGGTCAGCGCGGCGTTGACCATTTTTTGCTTACCATCGAATGAGACGATTGCCCAATAGGCCTTCGCCAGGGGGGAGTTTCCCGCATGCCCCCCGGCAATTATTCGGAACAGCTCGCAATGCAGCAATTCAATGTAGGCCCACGTGGAGAGAGCCCGGCCGAAGGCAACATAGAGGTCCGTCTCTTCCTTTGATGTCCCGTCCATGACGTCTCCCGCTCTTGTTGTAGACCACTCTCCGCAGACCGTAATCGAAGCTACCCTGTCTCTTGCCGGAGAGTGTAACGCGATTGCTGTGACCAGCACCACGCATCCCCAGGTGGGAAACACGCTTGAACGAATTCGCCTCGAAGGGGTTCCGGTTTTTGCTCTTCTATCGCCGCTATCTGAGAGCAACCAGATCAGTTATGTCGGGGCCGGATAACCGGAAAGTGGGTCGGACGGCGGGGTGGTATTTTGAACATGCTTGCAGGGAATCTGGCAAGATCTGCATTGTCCATGACGACCCTTATTTCGTGACCATGAGGTGATCGAAGCCGGGCTTCGATCCTATTTGCGCGAATACGCACCTTACCTGACGCTTCTCGATCCGAGGGTTACGAGCGGTTCCCCGGCCGCCGCGAAAGAGGTGGCCCAATGTCTGTTAGACCAACATCGCGATCTGATCGGCCTTTTCATATCTGGGAATGGCCTTGATGGAGCGATTTCAGCTGTCCAACAAAGTGGTCGTAGTGATGGGCTTGCCGTTGTGGGTTTCGGAACCTTGGAAGCGGTGCGGACAGCACTCATTAACGGAACAATGTCCCTTGCTATCACCATTCCACTGCGGCGGATCGCCGGCGAAGCCATATCCGAGATGCTGCGCTATATAGATTCCTCATCGACCACTCATTGCTTTACGCGGTTGGTATCCTTTGAACTTAATACGCACGACGAGAGTATCTAAGTGAGCAGGCGTCTTGGCGACTGTTCCATTGAGCGCGCGCTTTCTCGCTCAGTCCGTTGCGGGTGGCGGATTTATTCCATGCGCGCTGCCAACTCCAATCTTCGGCGAGAGTTTCGCGGAATTCGCCACAACATGCCTGATCGCGACACGGGTTACCGGTAGGTTCAGATCTTATGAAAAGCCACAGCGCAAATTCGTTGTCGAGTTCAAATCGGGCCGTCGCCTGACAAAGGGTGGCGCGAATTCGATTTGGGGGAACACAGATCTCAAGGCCGTTGCCCGCGAGGTTGAAGATCAATCCTCTCACCTGTTCGGGGCGGCTAAAACCACTGTTCCGGAAGTCACGGAACCGACGCCTCGGCCAAGTGCTCATTTCGCTCCTGGAGAACCAGTGGTGGAAGGTGCCGTTCTTTATGCGCTGACAAACCCGATTAGCGCAGACAGCCCAGTATCGCCTTGCGCTAACATCGACGAGATTGCCCAGCCGGCCCCAAATCCAGTCGGGCCTGTGACGATATCGAAGATCGATCAGGTTGCCGAGCCCGAACAAATCCCGCTCGCGCCGTCGGCGGGACCGAAGACTGTCAAGCCGCCCAAAAAGGCTCCTCGCTCTCAGGTGCCGGGGGCGAGCGCTGTGACGGCAGCAACCGCCCCGGACGACCTGGCCACGCTTGAGGCCGAAAACAAGCGTCTTCGGCAACTCTTGACCAGCCAACTCCGTGCGCAGAATGCAGAGCTCAAAAGAATGCTCGAGCGGTTTTGACCAACTCCAATTTGGCGCTTAGAACCGAGCAACCGTCGTTGGCTCGCGCAGTCGGATGACGTATCCTTCGGTGGTCACATCCTGGTTGGCACGAGCTGCAATGGGCCAAAAAGCAGAAGCGACGAAATCTCCCCGGGCGCGCTCCGGTCCGGTTCTGGCGCGCGAACGAGAGGTCGCTAAAACCGAGGCGATCAACGCTCTTCTCACCCGCCCTATCGCGATCCTGCCGGCGAAGGTCGGCGACCCAGTCCGACCATTTGCGCTCGGGCTCTGGAATGACATCCGCCCCCTCCTGAAACCCGACGTCAGCGTGTCAGCTCTGCGCAAGGCGATGGCAACCTATGTGCACTCGCGCAGCTATCAGATCGCGGTGGCGCGGGTCGGGTCCCTCCGCCATAACATCAATGGCGAACCGGTCGAACCAGTCTTAGAGGCCGACCGGCTGGATGCGCTCAAGAAGTATGAAGGCTTCCAGACGCGCGACGGATCCAGCAATGCCAAGTCAACATCTCCCGTTCAACTGACGAAGACAGAGGCGATCCGGATCGCTCTTCTCAGACGGAATGAAAAACCGCGCTAGGCAAATGTCGTGGCTCCCGGCTTCGCGGCTGTGGTGGTGAGAGCGGCTGCCGCTTCGTGAGACCCGTCCATCACGGAAATGAATCGATCAGGCTCAATCGATTCACAAGTCTCGTTGGACGGGCGGGGCGCAATGCACGACTCTGCGTGCATGATCACGCAGCCCTATCGCCTTTACATCGAACGCAGGGACGCGACACGCAACATGGCGCGGTTCTATTCGCTCGAAATCGGCAGCAACCTCTTCGGCGAAATCTGCCTGACGCGCCGCTGGGGACGCATTGGCGCACGCGGGCAAACGGCGGCGCATCAGTTTTCGCGCGAGGAAGACGCGATCCATGTCTTCCTTGATCTGGCGCGCCGAAAACTGAGGCGCGGATATCGCCCGCGGAGGCGGGCGCCGCCGGAAAAAGATCTGGTCGCCCCCTTCCGGGGCGACCGCCGCTAAAATTGCCTCCCGGCAGGATCTGCGAAACCACAGACCCGACCGGGGAAAGGGCATAGAGCGATGCACCTCACGCCGCGGCCGAATTGCCTTCAGTCGCGGCCGTCGCATTTGAACCGGGCTGCAGTCCGTGAAGATAGGCAACGGCGCGTTCGGCATGGGCGGCCATCTGGAAAACCGCGCGCTTCTCGTTTTTTAGGCACTTGAGCCAGGATGCAATATAGGCCGCATGATCCTCGCGCGGCTCGATCGCGATGCCAAGGTCAGCCGAGAGGAAGACGCTGCCAAGTTCGGCGACCAGTTCTTCCTTGGCGTAACCTTCGTCACCCCACTTCTCGCGACCAAGGTTTCGGTCAAGGCGGGTGCTTGCCATCGTCCAATGGACACATTCGTGCGCAAGGATCCCAGCGTGCGTTTCAGCCGAGATGAAAGCGTCGAACACAGGCAACTGAATGAAGTCACCGGCGGGATGGTAGAACGCCCTGTTGCCGCCATGGCGGATGTCGGCGCCGAGATTGGCGAAGAACCGATCGGCAGCGTCAATGCGTTGCTTACGCTGACCGTTCTCCGGCTCGGCCTCGGCGGCGCAGTAGTGCGCCGGCAAGCCCTCGATCTGGTCGGCATTGAAAACGCTGTAGCCCTTCATGAACGGGATGCGGCGCTCGACCTCTTCGCCCTCCTCGTCAGTCTCTTTCCGCTCAATCGCATTGGCATAGACGACAAGGGTGGATTTTTCGCCCTTTCGGACATTACCGCCAAGTTCCTGGTCGGGTAGCAGGGCAGCGTCGCCGCTACCCCGCCCCCTCAGAACCGTGCATGCGAGTTTCCCCGCACACGGCTCAAGCAAACCGCGTGCTCTCCCGTTCACTCCTCTCCGCCGCGAGGGCTTGGA
>Ga0102591_1000589_pt1 | contig 66580 bp, 60 predicted proteins | sample AraplaCol_mCL_r2_2_FD_76860 | JGI IMG/M metagenome (GOLD analysis project Ga0102591, IMG submission 76860) | Arabidopsis root microbial communities from North Carolina, USA - plate scrape MF_Col_mCL_r2 (SPADES assembly) (version 2) | ecosystem: Host-associated > Plants > Roots > Endosphere... | reverse complement strand
GGCATCAAGCCGTATCTTCCGCCGGAACATCCCACCGGATCCGAAGGCGCCGCGTCGGCATGAGCGCGCAAGCTCCTGCCGTCGCAAACGCCGCAACGCCTTCGACGCTGTACGCCAACGGTGTCGCGCGCGGCGACTGGAACGAAGACCCCGCGCAACGTCCCGCGCTGCGCGAACTCGACCGCATCCATGCCGCGTTGCTGGATCCGCCGAAGCGGGGCCTGCTCGGCGGATTGTTCGGGAAGAAATCCGAACCGTCGCGCGGGCTGTACCTGTGGGGCGGCGTCGGGCGCGGCAAGACGTTCCTGATCGATCTGTTCTACGACGCCCTGCCCTTCGAGCAGAAGCGCCGCACGCATTTCCACCGCTTCATGCGCGAAGTCCACGCGCAGCTGCGCGCGCACGCGGGCCAGAGCGATCCGCTGGCGACGATCGCGCGCGAATGGGTCCGCGACCTGCGCGTGCTGGTCCTCGACGAATTCTTCGTCAACGACATCGGCGACGCGATGCTGCTCGGCCGCCTGATGGAGCGACTGTTCGCCGAAGGCGTGGTGCTGGTCACCACGTCCAACACCGAACCGAAGAACCTCTACAAGGACGGGCTGCAGCGCGCGAGTTTCCTGCCGGCGATCGCGCAGATCGAGAAGCACTGCAAGGTGCTGTACCTCGACAGCGCACAGGATTACCGCCTGCGCGCGCTGACGCGTTCGCCGGTGTATCGCGCGCCGCTCGACGCCGCATCCGACACCTGGCTGGGCGAACGCTGGCACGAACTCACCGCCACCTGCCCGCGCGAGGAAGGCCCGCTGGTCATCGAAGGCCGCGAGATTCCCGTGCGCGCGCTCGCTGAAGGCCACGCGTGGTTCGACTTCGCCGCGCTGTGCGAGGGGCCGCGCGCGGCGAGCGACTACATCGAGATCGCCACCGAGTACCACACGGTGCTGGTCGGCGGCATTCCGCTGTTCGATGGCCGCAACGACGATCCCGCGCGCCGCTTCGTGCACCTGATCGACGAACTCTACGACCGCCACGTCAACCTGGTCTGCACCGCCGCCGCCGCGCCGCCTGCGTTGTATGGCGGGCAGAAACTCGCGCACGCGTTCGAACGCACGGCGTCGCGGCTGATCGAGATGCAGTCGGCGGAGTTCCTGGCGCTGGAGCATCGGGGCTAAACCGGGGCGCCTTTCCTTCGGCGGCCGGGCCCCTATATGCTCCGGCGCATGGAAACGGACTCCGATCGACCCAACCCCTACCAGCCACCGCAGTCCAACCGGTCGGAACTGACCTGGAAGGACGAGCCGCTGACGTTCGCGCAGACGCCGCAGCAACGCAATGCCGGACCCGAAGGACTGGGCGGCTGGCTGATCGTCATCGCCATCAAACTCATCATGACGCTGCTGACCGCTGGCGGCATGCTCATGACGATCGTGCCGATCTTCGGCGGGGACGCGTGGACCGCGATCACCACCCCCGGAACCGATGCCTACCATCCCTTGTTCGGGCCCCTGATCGTCTTCGAGCTGGTCGGGAACCTCGTGCTCGTGAGCGGCACGCTCGCGCTGCTGGTGATGTTCTTCCGCAAGTCGCCCAGCTTTCCGCGCTGGATGATCGCGCTGCTGGTCTTCGGCCCGCTGCTCACCATCGCCGACCTTTACTGGGCCAGCCAGATCCCGAGCGCGGCGCTGGAAGTCAACGCCGGCGAAGCCGGGGACCTTGCCCGGTCGATCGCCGGCGCGTGCATCTGGGTGCCGTACATGCTCGTGTCCAAGCGCGTGCGCAACACTTTCGCGCCGCGCCGCCGTCCTTCGCGTCGCATCGAACCGGTGATGGAAGCATCTGCTGCGCCGGATGCCAGCGCCTGAGCGCTGGTTCCACCGCACCACCCGATGAACCTCGCCCTCTTCGACTTCGACGGCACGATCACCACGCGCGAACTCATGCCCGACTTCGTGCGCATGGCGACGACGAAGCGGCGGCTGATGGTGGGGCGCGTGGTGATGGCGCCGGTCTTCGTGGGCTACAGGGCCGGTCTTGTCAGCGGAAATGCCATCCGCGAACGCATCACCGACTTCGCGTTCCGCGGCCTGCCGCAACGCGATCTGCATGATGCGGGCGAGCGCTTCGCGCGCGACATCGTGCCCGCGCAGCTGCGTCCCGACGCCATGGCGCGCCTGCAATGGCATCGCGAACAGGGCGACACGATCGTCGTCGTGTCCGGCTCCTTCGACCTCTACCTGTCGCACTGGTGCGCGCAGCATGGGCTTGAGCTGCTGTGCTCGTCGCTGGAATCGCGCGACGGCGTGATGACCGGCCGCTACCTCGGCGCGCAGTGCGTCGGCATCGAGAAGGCACGCCGCGTGCGCGAACGCTACGACCTGTCTCGCTATCCGGTCGTCTACGCCTACGGCGACACGCATGAGGACCGCGACCTGCTCGCACTCGCGCATCGTCGCTGGTATCGCGGGCGCGAGATCGCCTGAGCGGTTCCACTCGCGACGCCCACGTCACGGCGCAGATCCCGCGTGTTTCGTAGGCTTCGTAGGATGGGTTTCGCGGCGCGAAACCCATCATCAGGCGCGCGGGCGATGGGTTTCGTAAACGAAACCCATCCTACGTCACTCGCGCATCGTCGCTGGTATCGCGGGCGCGAGATCGACTGAGCGGTTCGACTCGCGATGCCCACGTCACGGCGCAGAGCCCGCGTGTTTCGTAGGCTTCGTAGGATGGGTTTCGCGGCGCGAAACCCATCATCAGGCGCACGGGCGATGGGTTTCGCAAACGAAACCCATCCTACGTCACGCTCGACAACGCATCGCCGCGCAAGCGGGGCGCGCACTCAAGATCAGCGCCGCCACACCAGGCAGCGATTGTTCGCCGGCATCGCCACATCTTCGACCAGTCGCAACCCGATCCGCCGCGCCAGCGCATCCACCGCTTCGAAATCGCGGATCGCCGACTGCGGATCGCGCGCCTTCAGCCATCCGTCGAAATCGCGGTTGCTGTCGCTGGTGTAGTCGCCGCCGTAATTGAACGGGCCGTAGACGACCAGCGTCGCCTCGTCGGCCAGCACGCCATCGAGTCCGGCGAAGAACGCCTCGACCTGCGGCCAACCCATGATGTGCAGCGTGTTCGCGCTGAAGACCGCGTCGAAACGGCCGTCGCCGGCATCCGGTCGCGGCCATGGGCCGCTCGCGACATCCAGCTCGACCGCCGCCGGCGCATTGGGCAACGACGCATGTTCAAGCCACGAGGCGATGCCCGGCAGGTTCTCGGCGCGATCGCTGCACTGCCATCGCAGCCACGGCATCGCCGCGGCGAAGTACACGGCGTGCTGCCCCGTTCCGCTGCCGATTTCCAGCACGTTGCGCCGATCAACGAACGTGCGTTGCAGCACCGCGAGGATGGGATCGCGATTGCGTTCGCACGACGGCGCGTTGGGCAGCGCGTTCATGGCGGAACGGATCGCTTACCGCCCCGGGCCCACGTCGATGAACTGCAGGAACTCCGCACGCGTGCGCGCGTCCTCGCGGAAGCTGCCGAGCATCTTGGAGGTCACCATGCTCACGCCGCGCTTGTGCACGCCGCGCGTGGTCATGCATTCGTGCGCGCCTTCGATCACCACGCCGACGCCGCGTGGCTGCAGCACTTCCTGGATGACCTGCGCGATCTGCGCCGTCATCTTCTCCTGCACCTGCAGGCGGCGCGCATAGGTTTCGACCACGCGCGCGAGCTTGCTGATGCCCACCACCTTGCCGTCGGGCAGGTAGCCCACGTGCGCCTTGCCGATGATCGGCGCCATGTGGTGTTCGCAATGGCTTTCGAATTCGATGTCGCGAAGGATGATCATCTCGTCGTAGCCCTCGACTTCCTCGAAGGTGCGCTTCAGATAATCGGCCGGATCCTCGCCGTAGCCGCTGAACCAGTCCTGGTAGGCCTTGGCCACGCGCTTGGGCGTATCGAGCAGTCCTTCGCGCGCCGGATCGTCGCCGGCCCAGCGCAGCAGCGTGCGCACGGCGGCCTCGGCCTGTTCGCGGGAGGGCTTTTCGTCTTGCGCCATGGCACGGACTCGATGTGTCTGGGGGAGGGAAATGCTACTCCACCCTGCGCGAGCGGAGAAAAAAAGCGCCGTTGGACGGGATGAAGACCTACGGCGCAAAGGCTGACAACAGCCATGGATCCGAAGAAACCGAACAACCGGCGACGCCATGCGGGGGAGGGAAACGTGGCGTCACCGGCCGTCGGCTGGGGGAGCGGTGGATCGTTGGATCGTTGGATCGGATGAGGAATCAGCGCGCGGCGACGTCCTCGCGCAGCGGCACCCGCGTGGGCCATCCGCCGGCCAGCGCCTTGTACAGCGCGACGGCGGAACTGGCGCTGCGCGTGCGCGCATCGGCAAAGGCTTCCTCGGCGGTCAGGCGCGTGCGCTCGGCGTCGAGCACTTCGAACAGGTCCGCCGCGCCCGCGTCGTAACGCACGCGTGCGAGCCGCGCGGCGGTGGCGCTGTCGGTGGCGGCCTGCGCGAGGTGCTGGTCTTCCACGCGCGCGCGGGCATAACGCACCAGCGCGTTCTCGGTGTCTTCCAGCGCGAGCAGCACCGACTGCTGGTAACGCGCCAGCTCGCCGGCCGCGTCCGCGTCGGCCGCCGCCATGCGCGCACGCACGCGGCCGATGTCGAGGAACGACCAGTCGATGCCGAGGAACGCCAGCCGCGTTTCGCTGTCGCGTTCGAACAACGCGCTGGTGTCGACGGCCTGGCTGCCGATGAGCCCGCCGAGCGTGAAGCGCGGGAACAGGTCGGCGGTCGCCACGCCAATGCGCGCGGTGGCCGCGTGCAGGCGATGCTCGGCGGCAATCACGTCGGGACGATGGCGCAGCAATTCGCCGGGCGAACCCGGATCCAGCCGCGTCGGCAACGCCGGCAGCGGCTTCACCGGCGTGAGTTCGCCGATGAGCGCTTCGGGTGTCTGGCCCGTGAGCACCGCAAGACGATGCATCGTCACCGCGACCTGCGCTTCCAGCGCCGGCACGCGCGAGAGCGTGGCTTCCAGCTGCGCACGCGCACGCGAGGTATCGAACTCGGTGCCACGGCCCGCATCGAAGCGCGCGTTCACCAGGCGCAGGGTTTCGCGCTGGTTCTCGGCGTTCTCGCTCGCCACGCGCAGGCGCTCCTGCAAGCCGCGCAGTTCGACGTAGCTGCGCGCGACTTCGCCGACGATGGCGACCTGCAACGCATCCAGATCGGACGCCGTGGCCCACGCCTCGGCACGCGAGGACTCCACGCTGCGACGCACGCGACCATACAGGTCGAGCTCCCAGCTGACGTCGGCCTGCACGCTGTAGCTTTCGCCATCGCGATCGGCGCGCGACACGCCCGGCGCCTGGTCGGCACTCGAGCGCGAATCGCTGCCGGTGGCGCTGGCGGTCACCGTCGGGAAACGGTCGAGCTTGGCGTTGCGAAGCAGTGCGTTGGCGCGGTCGTAGCTGGCCAGCGCGATGCGCAGGTCGTGGTTGGAAGCGAGCGCGTCCTCGACCAGCCGCGTGAGCAGCGGATCGTTGAAGCTGCGCCAGAACTCCGCGTCGGCCTGCGGCGAAGGCGTCGGTGCGGCATTCTCTTCGACGCCGGTCGCAAGGTCGGCGGCACGCGCATCGCTTGCGGCTTCATCGCGTGCGAACTTCGAAGGCGTGTCGATATTCGGACGGACATAGTCCGGGCCGACGGCGCACGCGGCGAGCAACGCCGCCGCAACGCCGATCGTCAAGGTGCGGCTGGTGGACGTGAGGCTCACCATGGCAGCGTTTCTCCCAGGTAGACGAAGCCGCCGGTCTGGCCGTCGGCATCGATGAGCGCCATCGCGACGCTGGTCTTCGCGCCGGTGGGCACGTCGATCTCGCCTTCGCCGGCGTTCATGTCGGTTTTCACGTAGCCCGGATGCACGGCATTGACCTTGATGGGCGTATCGCGCAGTTCGTAGGCCAGGTGCACGGAGTACGAGTTGATCGCGCTCTTGGACGCGTTGTAGGCCGGGATCGACTTGAAGTCGTAGATCGGCGAACCCGGCTGCGTGTGCAGCGCAAGCGAGCCGAGGATGCTCGACACATTCACGATTCGCGCGGCCGGCGCCTTGTGCAGCAGCGGCAGGAACGCCTGCGTGGTTTCGACGACGGCGAAGACGTTGGTGTTGAACGTTTCGCGCCACGCGGCGACGGACTGCTGCGACGGCTTGGGCAGCGTCTTGTCCTCGACGATGATGCCGGCGTTGTTCACCAGGATGTCGAGGCGGCCGAACTTGCGGTCGATCTCCTGCACGGCGGCATCGATGCTCGCCGCATCGGTGACGTCAAGCGCGATCGCTTCGACCGGCAAACCTTCGCCCTGCAACTTCAGCGCGGCGTCGACGGCCTTCGCACGATCGCGACCGGCCAGCAGCGTGTGCACGCCGGCCTGTGCGAGCTGGCGGACGGTTTCGAAACCGATGCCGCGCGTGGCGCCGGTGACGAGGGCGACCTTGGAACCGTTGGAAGAAGTGGACATTGGAACTCCTGTGGGGGTCGCGCGGAGTGCGCGGAATTCGGAATCCGGATGCCGGCACGGCGGAGGCCGTGCCGGCGTTTTCGGTTACGCGTGGGTGGAGGCGTGTGCGACCACGGTCGACGGCGCATGGCTCACCAGCGGCTTGCCGGCCAGCTTGCGCAGCGCGACGTAGAACACCGGCGTCAGGAACAGGCCGAACAGCGTCACGCCGATCATTCCGGAGAACACGGTGATGCCCGTGGCCTGGCGGACTTCGGCGCCTGCGCCATGCGAAAGCACCAGCGGCACGGTGCCGGCGATGAAGGCGATGGACGTCATCACGATCGGACGCAGACGCAGGCGGCAGGCTTCAAGCGCCGCTTCGACGATGCCCTTGCCCTGCATTTCCAGTTCGCGGGCGAACTCGACGATCAGGATCGCGTTCTTGCACGCCAGGCCCATCAGCACCACCAGGCCCACCTGCACGAAGACGTTGTTGTCGCCGGTCATGTAGACGCCGAGCAGCGCCGAGAGCATGCACATCGGCACGATCAGGATCACCGCCAGCGGCAACGTCCAGCTTTCGTACAGCGCCGCGAGCACGAGGAAGGCGAGCAGCACGGCCAGCGGGAAGATGATCAGCGCCGCCTTGCCCTGCGTGGCCTGCTGGTAGCTCAGGTCCGTCCACTCGATGTCCATGCCGTTGGGCAGCACCTTCTGCGCGAGCTCTTCCAGCTTCACCATCGCCTGCGCGGACGACAGCATGTTCGGATCGGCCTCGCCGAGGATGTCCGCCGCCGGATAGCCGTTGTAACGGATCACCGGATCGGGGCCGAAGGTTTCGGTGACCTTAACCATCGAACCGATCGGCACCATCTCACCGCGGTCGTTGCGCGTGCGCAGGTTCGCGATGTCCTCGACGCTGTCGCGGAACGGGCCGTCGGCCTGCGCCACGACCTGCCAGGTGCGACCGAACATGTTGAAGTCGTTCACGTACGCCGAACCCAGATAGGTCTGCAACGTGTCGAACAGTTCGGTGAGCGGCACGCCCTGCGCCTTGGCCTTCACGCGGTCCACTTCCGCATCGAGCTGCGGCACGTTGGCCTGGTAGCTCGAATTCGGGAAGCCCAGGCCCGGCGTCTGCGAACCGGCGCCCTGGAAGTTCTGCACCGCGCTCTGCAGCGCGCCGTAGCCCAGGTTGCCGCGGTCTTCGATGTAGAGCGAGTAACCCGAACCGTTACCCAGGCCCTGAATCGGCGGCGGCTGCAGCGAGAAGGCGAAACCTTCCTGGATCGCGGAGATCTTCTGGCTCAGCTCGGCGTTGATTTCCTCGGCGCTGCGCGTGCGCTGGCCGAAGGGCTTGAGGTTGATGAAGGTGACACCGTAGTTCGGCGTGTTGCTGAACTGCAGCGGATTCAGGCCCGGGAACGCGACGTCGTTCTGCACGCCGTCGATGCTCATCGCGATCTCGCCGATCCTCTTCAGCGCCGCATCCGTGCGCTCGATGGACGAACCTTCCGGCATCTTGATGCCCGCGATGAGGTAGCTCTTGTCCTGCACCGGCACGAAACCGCGCGGCACCAGCTGGAACATCAGGCCGGTGGCGAGCAGCAGGCCCGCGTACACGACGAACACCGCACCGCGACGGCCCAGCACCTTGCCGACCGCGCCCTGGTAACGCTCGGCGGCGGTTCCGAAGAAGCGGTTGAACGGACGGAAGATCCAGCCGAAACCGCGTTCGATGCCACGGCTCAGGAAGTCCTTCGGTGCGCCGTGCGGCTTGAGCAGGCGCGCGGCCAGCGCCGGCGACAGCGTCAGCGAGTTGATGGCCGAGATCACCGTCGAAATCGCAATCGTCACCGCGAACTGCTTGTAGAACTGGCCCGTGACGCCCGACAGGAACGCCATCGGCACGAACACCGCGCACAGCACCAGCGCGATCGCGATGATCGGACCGGACACTTCGCGCATCGCCATGTGCGCCGCTTCCAGTGGCGTGTGGCCGTCCTCGATGTGGCGTTCGACGTTTTCCACCACGACGATGGCGTCGTCCACCACGATGCCGATGGCCAGCACCAGTCCGAACAGCGTCAGCGTGTTGATCGAGAATCCGAGCAGGTACAGCGCGGCGAACGTGCCCACGACCGACACCGGCACCGCGATCAGCGGAATGATCGATGCACGCCAGGTCTGCAGGAACAGGATCACCACCAGCACCACGAGCAGCGTGGCTTCCAGCAGCGTGGTCACCACCGACTTGATCGAGTCGCGCACGAAGATCGTGGTGTCGTAGATCGACTTGTACTCGATGCCCGGCGGGAAGCGCTTGGCGGCGGTGTCCATGCGGCGGATGACCTCGTCGCGGATCTGCAGCGCGTTCGCGCCCGGCGCCTGGAAGATGCCGATGGCGGCCGCGTTCTGGCCGTCCAGGCGCGCACGCATGGTGTAGTCGCCGGCGGCGAGTTCGATGCGCGCAACGTCCGACAGGCGCACCACTTCGCCGCCTTCACCGCCCTTGAGCACGATGTTGCCGAACTCTTCCGGCGTTTCCAGGCGACCGCGCGCGTTGATCGGCGTGAGGAACTGCGAGCCGTTCGGCATCGGCTCGGCGCCGAGCTGGCCGGCGGACACCTGGATGTTCTGCTCGCGCACCGCACGCAGGACGTCGCTGGCGGTCATGCCGCGCGAGGCGACCTTGTCCGGATCCAGCCACAGGCGCATCGCGTAGTCGCCGCCACCGAAGGGCTGCGCTTCGCCAACGCCGGGGATGCTGGCGAGCTGGTCCTTGATGTGCAGGCGCAGGTAGTTGCGCAGGTACAGCGTGTCGTACTTGCCGCTGGGCGAGGTCAGGTGCACGACCATCAGGAAGACCGGCGACTGCTTCTGCGTGGTCACGCCCTGCCGGCGCACGTCCTCGGGCAGTCGCGCCAGCGCCTGGCTGACGCGGTTCTGCACGCGCACCGTCGCCTCGTCGGCGTTCACTTCCGGACGGAAGGTGACGGTGATCTGCAGCACGCCGTCGGAGCTGGCGACGGACTTGACGTACATCAGCCCCTCGACGCCGCGGATGGATTCCTCCAGCGGCGTGGCGACGGTTTCGGCGATGACCTTCGGGTTCGCACCCGGGTACACCGTGCGCACGACCACCGAAGGCGGCACGACTTCCGGGTATTCGCCGATGGGCAGCAGCGGGATCGAGATCAGGCCTGCGGCGAAGATCACGATCGACAGCACCGCGGCGAAGATCGGCCGGTCGATGAAGAACTTTGAGAAGTCCATGGAAAAGGTTCCTTGAGTTGCGGCTTCGAAGCGAGGCTTTGGGCCGCAACGGTCCTGGGCGATGCGCTTTCCGCATCGCCTGATTCGGTTTTTCTGGCCTGGAACTCCTTCCTCTCCGGGAAGGAGCCTTGCTGCGTCAGCTCATGCCGTTACTTCATCGCGACCTGCGGCTGCGGCGCGGGCGCGCCCATCGCGATCACCTTCGGCTGCACCGGCATTCCGGGGAAGAACACCTTCTGCACGCCGTGCACGATCACCTTGTCCGACGGCACCAGACCCGAAGTCACCACGCGCAGGCCATCGATCACCGGGCCGAGCTTCACGTCCTTGCGCGTGGCGGCGTTCTTTTCGCCCAGCACGTAGACGTACTTGCGGTCCTGGTCGGTGAGCACGGCCTTGTCGTCGACGAGCATCGCCTTGAACTGGCCGCTACCCTGCAACTGCACGCGTGCGTACAGACCCGGGGTGAAGATGCGGTCCGGGTTGCGCAGCACGGCGCGCGCGCGGATGGTGCCGGTGCTCGGATCGACCTGGTTGTCGACGAAATCCACGGTGCCTTCGTGCGGATAGCCCTGCTCGCTCGCCAGGCCCACGCGCACCGGGTTCTTCGTCTCGGCGCGCTCGCCCTTGCGGGCCAGTTCCTGGTAACGCAGGAAGCTCTGCTCGTCGGATTCGAAGTAGACGAACACCGGGTCCTGCGAGACGACCGTGGTCAGCAGCGTCGTGTCGGCGTTGGCGAGGTTGCCCTCGGTGACCAGCGCGCGACCGGCGCGGCCATTGATCGGCGAGCGCACCGACGTGAACTGCAGGTCCAGGCGCGCGTTGTCGAGCGCAGCTTCGGCCGCGCGCACGGCGGCATCGCCCTGCGTGCTGGCGGCGCGACGCGTCTCGAACTCTTCACGCGAAATGGCCTTGGCTTCGACCAGCGTCTGCGCGCGCTTGTCCTGCATCTGCGCGAGGCGGGCTTCCGCGCGGGCGCGTTCCAGGTCGGCTTCGGCCTGTGCAAGGCGTGCCTTGTACGGGCGCGGATCGACGACGAAGAGCAGATCGCCCTTCTTCACTTCCTGGCCTTCCTGGTAGGCGACCTGCTGCACGTAGCCGGACACGCGCGGGCGCAGGTCGACGGTTTCGATGGCGGTGACGCGGCCGGTGAATTCATCCCAGCGGCTGACGTCCTTGTTGAGCACCTGCGCCACGCTGACTTCCGGCGCGGGCGGCATGCCGGCGCCGGGTTCGGCCTGGCTGCTGCATGCGGTCGCGATGACCGTCATCAACAGCCCGGTCGCCAATGCGAGGGTGGGTATGCCGGTTCCGGACCGGGCGAGTGCTTTGCGGGGGGTCATGGCAAGTCTTCCTGATTGTTGTTGTTATGTGGAGCGATGTTGTCTGGAGCGATGACGTTGTCTGGCGCGATCAACTTCCTGAGCAGCGTGCGCGCGTCCTGTAGACAGCGTGATGGCAGTAGTCCGACAGACGCGCCGGCGACCGCGGCGTTGTCCTGCATCGCCTGCGCCCTGGTTGCGCCGCACGAACCCGATGACGCGGTGGGGGTCGCGTCGCCGTTTCCGCGCTCCTGTTCGGGTCGCTCCTGATAAGTCGTCGAATCAACGGACGCCCAATCGACATCCGGTGTGACATCGGCACGCGATTCGCTGATGTGACGCGGGGCCGCCTCCGAAAAGCTCACTTTGGAATAGGGCACCACGGCGTCGGCCGGCTGCAGGCCGTCAGGCTCAACGAGGGCGAGCGCCCGCTGCCCTACCGCCAATGCGCTCGGCCACTGCTCGCACGCGTGCGCGCGATTGAGGTCGGTGCTCACCGGGCTGTCGATCGCCAGCAGCTGCACGCGAACGCCGAGGGTGCGGGCTTCCTCGTGCAGCACGCGCGCGAGCATCCGCAGCGCGGCGGTCGCGATGGAACGGTGGCCGTAACCGGCCCACGGCCGATCAGCGCCGGGGCCGCCAATCAATACATACGTGCCGGTACGTCCGGCTTGCGACAGCAGCGGCAGCAGGTGGCGCGCGGCGGCCAGATGCGGAAGCAGGTCGTCGTCCAGCGTCTGGCGCAGGAACGCGGCGGGATGATCCAGCAACCGGCCGCGCGCCCCGCCTCCACACACGGCGGCCACAACGCCGTCGATGGGTCGGCCGAGCTTGCGCAGCGCGTGCGCCAGGCGTTCGCCGTCGCCGTCGCTGCTCACTGAACCCGGAACGATGCTCAGGTCGGCATCGGGGAACTTGCCGCGCAGGCATTGCAGCCCGGCCTTGTCGCGCGCGACCGCGATCACCGGCCGGCCCGTGGCCAGCGCGGCCTCGACGACACCGCGTCCGACACCGCCGGTCGCGCCCAACACGACCACGGCGGCGCGGGCGATCCGGCGGTTCTGCCCGGCGTTCTGGGCCGATGCGCGGGGAACGGTCGCGTTCACTGATGACCCCAATGTCCCGCATCCGGGATTTTTCCTCCCGCCAGCGGGACGGTTTCGCGGCGGGTGGCGGCATGCAGCACCGCGCTCACCACCGGCAGGACCAGCATCGCGCCCGGCAGGGCCAGCACGAAGGCGAGCACCCACGCGAGCATCCAGAACTCGTCCGGACCCGCCGCAAGGCCTTGCTGGAGCACGACCAGCGCGACGCCCACGAGGGCCGCCAGCGCGACCAGCATCACCGGGAGGAAGGCATATCGGGCTTGGCGGGGGGTCAACATGGCGGCGGGACCGGGGGAGGTTGCCGGAGAGATTAGGCTTCCAATCGGCACTTGATTAGTCCGATTTGAAGGGAATAATTGTCCCGTCATCGGTCCAAATGCGGTCGGGCGGTTTGCCCGGCCCGTCTGCCCTCCCCGTCCGCGCCCAAGGAACCCCCACATGGCCCGCGATCTCAACGACACCCTGATCTTCGTGAAAGTGGTCGAGCACGGCAGTTTCATTTCCGCCGCCCGCGCTCTTCAGCTGCCAAAGACCACCGTCAGCCGAAAGGTGCAGGAACTCGAAACCCGTCTCGGCGCGCAGTTGCTTCACCGCACTACGCGCAAGCTCGGCCTCACCGAAGCCGGCAACATCTACTTCGAACATTGCCAGCGCATCTCGCGCGAACTCGACGAAGCCGAAAGCGCCGTCGGCCAGTTGCAGGGCGGCCCGCGCGGCTGGCTGCGATTCACCGCGCCGTACTCGGTCGGCATCACCTGGATCGCGCCGCTGCTGGGCGAGTTCCACGCACGCCATCCCGAAGTTCGCGTGGAAATGGTGCTGACCAACGAACAGGTCGACATCATCGACAAGGAACTCGACGTCGCACTGCGCGTTGGCAGCCTGCCCGATTCCAACCTCATCGCGCGCAAGCTCGCGACGTTCCGCACGCAGGTCTACGCGAGCCCGGGCTACATCGCGCGCCACGGCGAACCGCTGCATCCGGACGACCTGGTGCATCACCGCACCGTCGCGGTGTCGAAGTCGCGTCGCAATGGCCAGTACTTCTGGGCGCTCAACGACGGCACGCGCTCGGTCGATTACCGCGTCGATCCGGTGCTGGTCGCCAACGATCCCGGCCCGCTGTGCGGCGCGTTGCTGTGCGGCGAAGGGCTGATGCTCGCCGCCGACGTCACGGTAAAGGCGTACGCCGAACAGGGCTACGTGCAGCGCGTGCTCGCCGGATGGACCGGCCCGGATTACGAGTTCAACGCCGTGTTCCCGCGCGGTCGCGTGCAGTCGCCGAAGGTGCGCGCGTTCGTCGATTTTCTGGTCGAACGCCTGAACTTCGACGCCGACTACATGCAGGTGCTCTGCCCGAACGTGCGTGCGCGCTACAAGGCCGCCGAACAGGCCGCCGCCGAAGCGATAAACGCAGAACTGGCGAAGGTCGCCAAGCAGCCTGAAGCGAAGGCCAAGCGCAAGGCGAAGGCGGAAGAGCCCGTCGCGGCCAGCGCGCACGAAGGCGAAGATCCCGCGCTGTAAGCAGCGGTAATCGGGAACGGTGGGAAGGAAGCGGCGCGCGCAAGCGCGCCGCTTCGCGTTCGGCGCGACACGTTCAGCGACTTCACCGCGATTTCATAGCCGCGGCGCTGTGCTTCGCATGCCACGGAGATGGCCAACATCCACGCGCTGAAACGCGTCGAAGCCACCGAACGAGGCAGCATGAAACGCATCATCGCCGGCATTTGCATCGTCGCCGCACTCGGGCTGGCGATCGGCGGCGGCATCGTCTGGAACGCGTACCTGCGCGCACCCTCGGCCGAGTTGCAAGCGATGCCGGCGCATCTGATCGCGCTGGATTCCTCGGCCGGACAGAAACTGCTGTCGCGCGCCGAGGGCACGGCGGATTTCGACGAACTGATGACGCACTTCGTTCCGCAGACGCGTCGTGCGTATTGCGGCGTGGCGAGCGCGCTGACCACGCTCAATGCCGCGCGTTCCACGCCGACGCCGCTGGACCAGGCACAGCTGTTCGCGCATCCCCGCGTCCGCGCGAACCCGCTGAAAGTGAGCTTCATCGGCATGTCGCTCGATGACTTCGCGACATTGCTGCGCGCGCACGGCGCACGCGTGAGCGTGGTGTACGCGTCGACGTCCGACATCGGGAAATTCCGTGATGTGGTGCGTGACAACCTCGCGCGCGAAGGCGACTTCCTGCTGGTGAACTACCAGCGCAGCGAACTGGGCCAGGCCGCGATGGGCCACATATCTCCGCTCGCCGCGTTCGACGAGCGCAGCGACCGCCTGTTGGTGCTCGATGTCGCCGCGCACAAGTACCCGCCGACCTGGGTCGAAGTCGAAGCGATGTGGAACGCGATGCGCGCGCCGCTCAATCCGGACACCACGACCACGCGCGGCTATCTGGTGGTGCACGGCGACGGCAACGGCCCCGATGCACTAAGCGCGCGCGCCACGCTCGCTGATGCCGATTGAGTCGCCCGCGTAGCCCCAGCGACGTGGAGCTCAGTCGCGCAGCCGCCCCGCCAGTCCCGAAACCCGCTGCGCATGTCGCGCGAGCGCTGCGCGCAACACCGGTTCACTCGCGCACACGTGCAATTCACGGCGCGCACGTGTGACGCCGGTATACAGCAGCTCGCGCGACAACGTGCGTGCATCCTGCTTCGGAAGCAGCAGCCAGACGGTATCGAACTCCGAGCCCTGCGCCTTGTGCACCGTCATCGCGAAGGCGCCCGTATGCGCGGGCAGCGACGCGGGATGGAAGCCCCGCACGCCCTCGCCGCCGACGAACCATGCGACCGGCACGCCGGTGTCATCGCGCTGCACGACGCCGATGTCGCCGTTGAAGAGGCCATGCCGATAGCTGTTCTCGGTGACCAGCAGCAGGCGGCCGTGGAAGTACGGATCGCGTTGCGTGCCGGCGAGCGCCTCTTCGATCCGCTGGTTCAGCGCCGCCGCGCCCTGCGCGCCTTCGCGCAGCGCGGTGAGCAGTCGATGCGTCCGCGCCTGTTGCAGCGCCTGCGCGGGATCGTGCAGCGACATCAACGCCCGCCACGGTGCAAGCAGCGTTTCGCGCGACGAATGCGCGAGCGGATCGGCCACGTCTTCGTGGAAGCGGACGCCTGCCAGGCCTTCGCGTAGCAGCTCCGTCGCGCGCTCGGCATCGCCCGTGCGCAACGCATCGGCCAGCGGCGCCAGTTCGAGCGATTGCGCCTGCCGATAACCGCGCTGCAACTGCACGCGGTGACCTGCCAGCACGCCGTCGTCCTCGCGTTCGGGCACTGCGCCGAGCAGAGGCGCCAGCGCACGTGCTATCTGCGCCGGCAACGCATCGCCCTCGCCCGCCGCATCGGTGATCGCCGCGAGAACGTCGCCGGCTTCGACCGAGGGGAGCTGGTCGCGGTCGCCGAGCAGGATCAACCGCGCACCGTCGGGGACGGCTTCGGCCAGCTTGCACATCAGCGGAAGATCGACCATCGAGGCTTCGTCGACGACGACCGCATCGAACGGCAGCGGATGATCGGCGTCGTGGCGGAAACGCGGGCTGTCGGGAATCGTGCCCAGCAGGCGATGCAACGTACTCGCAGACGACGGCAGCGCATCGCACCACGACGAGTCCACACCTTCGACGTCGTGAAGTTGCGCGATCGCCGCACGCAGGCTTTCTGCCATGCGCTCGGCGGCGCGACCGGTCGGTGCGGCCAGCGCGATGCGCGGCGCGGGCCTGCCATCGAGCGCGGCCTGTGCGATGAGCAGCAGCAGCACGCGCGTAATCGTCGTGGTCTTGCCGGTGCCGGGGCCGCCGGTCACCAGAAGCAGCGAACGCAGCAGCGCAAGCGCGGCGGCACGTGCCTGGCGGTCGGCTTCGCCCGCGTTCGGGAACAACGCGGCGAACAAGGGTGCGAGCGCCGACAGATCACCTGCCGGAGGCGATGAGGCGGCGATGCGTCGAAGGTGTTGTGCGAGACGACGCTCGTACTCGCGATAGCGGCGCAGGTACAGCAGGTCGCCTTCGAGGACGAGCGGCGCCTGCGCGCTCGCATGCTCGCGCTCGGGGATGGCGACCCAGCGCGATGCCTGCAACGCATCGCGCCATTGGGCCGCACCGGGCCATTCGACATTCGCGTCGCACACCAGGTGTGGCCGTGACAGATCCAGGCCCGCATGACCGCGGGCGATCGCCGACGACGCGAGTGCAGCCGCTACGAGCACGCGCTCGTCCGTATCGCCATCGCCCCCATCGGCGTGCTCGCGACCGAGCCGTCGCAGGCTCTGCGCGAGCGCGTGGTCGACCGGCCGCAGCACGCCTTGTCGCAACAATGCATCGAGCAGGCTCATGCCATCGCCTCCTCGCGCAGGCTCGCGCGGCCGAACAACGCATCGAGTCCGTCGATCAACGCGCGCGACGGACGCCACGCATGCACGCCGGGCGAATCGTCGCGCGCCGCGTCCAGCCCGCGACAGAACACATAGCGGATGGCGCCGCAGTGCGTGTCGTAGTCGTACTCGTCGCCGAGTCGGAAACGCAGCCAGCGGTGCAGCGCCAACGCATACAGCAGCGCCTGCAGGGTGTACTCGCTGTCGTCCATCGCCGCGGCGAGCGCGTCGCCGTCGTACGAAGGCAGCCGGTTCGACTTGTAATCGAGCACGAAGTAGCGGCCTGCATGCTCGTAGACCAGGTCGATCTTGCCGGTCATCAGGCCTTCCAGGCGCTGCCGGTTGCCGAACGCGTTCCGTTCGCGCAGCAGGTCGTGCTCGTGCAGCAGCGCGAGCAGGCGCGGCACCGGCGTGGCTTCGAGCGCGAAGTGGAATTCCATTTCGGAAAGCCGCGCGTGCAGCGGCACGTCGCACAGGCGCGAGCCTTCCGGAAGAGGCGCGGCGAGCGTGTTTCCGACCAGCGGCGCGAGCACGACGACACCGTCGTCGATGTCTTCGTCTGCATAGCCTTCGCTGTGCAGCGCATCGACCAGATGACGGCGTTCGGCCTCGGGCATGCCGTCGGAAACCCAATGCGACCACGCGCCGAAGTCCACGCGCTCGAGCACCGAATGCAGCACGTTGCCGAACCGGCTGCCGCTGAAGCGCCGATCGGTGTCGAGGGCCGCGTCGCCATCAAAAACCGTCACCGTCGGTTCGTCCTGCGCGCCGCCCTCCTCCGCCACCGTGCGCGGCGCGGCCTCGACGGTGCCCGGCGATTCGTTCGCGAGCTGGGTGAAGCTGTAGACCCACCAGTCGCGAGAGACGACGCGCCGCGATTCACGCGCGACCGGCACCGCGTCGCGTCGTTCGGGTGCGAGCGCTTCGGGCAGCCGTAGTGGCAGTGTCGGGCGATGAACCGCAACGGCGGTGGCGTTCGCTTCTGCCAGCGCATCGACGTCGCGCAGCATCGGTTCGAGCGGGCTCAGCTCCGCGTTCGCGAACGGGCCCGTTGCCAGCCAAAGCGCGTGCTGCGCGCGCGTGAGGCCGACGTAGAGCAGGCGCGCGTCCTCGCCGCGTTCCTCGCTGTCCTGTCGCGCGCGGGCGTCGTTCCAGGCGGCGGCGTTCTCCGGCGTCGCTTCGCTGCGAAGTTGCAGCACGCGGCTGGTGCCGTCGTGGAACTCGCACAGGTTTCCGTTGCGCGCGTCGCGTCCGATGGCGGCAAATGGAAGGAAGACGAAGGGATACTCGAGCCCCTTGCTCTTGTGCAGCGTGAGGATCTGCACGCAGCGCGCGTCGGATTCGAGTCGGAGCTGCTGCGTCTCGTCGCTGTCGTCGGCCTCGGCGATGCGCGTGCGCAGCCAGTCGACCAGGCCGTGCTCGCCGATCGCCTCGATGTCGGCTTCCTGAAGCACTTCGGCCAGTTGCAGCGTGTTGGTCAGGCGGCGCTCGCCATCGGATTGCGCGAGCAGGCGCGGCGCGTGTTCGGCAGCGACGTCGCCCAGCATCGCGAGCGGTCCGTGACGCTGCCAGCGGTCGCGCCATGCCAGCGCACGCAGCTGCCAATCGCGATGGAGTTTCGCATCGTCGTCGAAGCGCGAGAGCGTGTCGGCGTCGAGGCCGACGAGCATCGTCGCCAGCGCGCCGCGCAGGCGCGCGTCGTCGTCCGGGCGCAATAGCGCTTCGAGCAGCGCAAGCACGTCGCGCGCTTCGTCGGTCGAGAACAGGCTGCGACGACCGGCGGCGACGGCGGCGATGCCCGCGCGCGAGAGGGCTTCCCGCATCAGCGTCGCTTCGCCGTGATTGCGCACGAGCACGGCGATGTCGCCGGACTGGGGCGCGCGTTCCGCGCCACGTTCGCGCAGCGCGGCGCGGCCTTCGCGTGCATCCGAGAGCAGCGTGTGGATCGCCGTCACGCAGGCGAGCGCCGCAAGCTGGCGCGCTTCGCCGACGTACCACTGTAGTTTGCGGCGCCCGTCGTCCGGCGGCGGAAGCATGCAGATCTCGAGCGCGGGAGCGGTGCTCCCGTACCGACGGAAATCCTCATCGCGCACTGCCCCGCCCGGCTCTACATCGCGGAAGCGGATGCGTTCGTCGACGAATGCCGTCTCGCCCGCTCGTTCGTACAAGGATGAAATGGCGCGCAACAGCGACGGTCGCGAGCGGAAGTTCCGATCTAGCGGTGGCGCGCGTTGCGCACGTTCCGCCGCGGCCAGATACGTATGCACATCGCCGCCACGGAAGCGGTAGATCGCCTGCTTCGGATCGCCGATCAGGAACAGTGCCGGTTCGTCGCCCGTGCCAAAGATGCGTTCGAAGATTGCCCACTGGCGCGGGTCGGTGTCCTGGAATTCGTCGACCAGCGCGAACGCGTACTGCGCGCGAAGGCGTTCGACCAGGCGCGCGCCGTGCGGGCCGTCAAGCGCGTCGGCGAGATTGGCGATGAGGTCGTCGAAGGTCTGCTCGCGACGCAGGCGCTTGATGGTCGCCAGACGTCGCACCGCCGCCTCGCGGACGCGGTGCACGAGTGCGATGCGTCGGGATGCGAGCCAGCTTTCGCGCGCGCTGGCCGCTTCGAGGTAATGCGCGACCGCGTCAAACAATGGCGACGACGGCGGCTGCAATGGCGCGCCCTTCTTCGATTTGTTCGTCTTGTCGGCCAGCATGCGCGGCGTGAGGCGGTCGAGCTTCTCGTGCACTGGCGCGGCGGGGTCGCCATGGGCGCACCATTGCGACAACGCGTTGCGTAGTTCGACGATCAGCGCAGCCTTGTAGCTGGTGCCGTTGAGGATCTTGTTCTCGATTGCCTCGTGCAGCGCTGCGCAGGCTTCGTCCTGATGCGTTGCGAAGGACTCGCGCAGCTTCGTGGCGGCATCGACGAGTTGCGGCAGGGGATCGGGCGACGGCTGCGGCGATGCGGGTTGCAGGCGCGGCACGTACAACAGCTTGTAGAGATCGCTGGCGAGGCCGTCCGGCGTTCGCCATTGTTGTTGCAGCAGTTCGGCGTCGGTCGCATCGCTTCCGAGCGATCGCCACAAGTCGGTCGCGACCGCGTCGATCAGTTCGCGTTCGCTGCCGGTGAGCTCCGGCGCGAGCAGCGGCTGGCCCGCTTCCACGGCGTGTTCGGCGAGCGCGCGTGCGCAGAAGCCGTGGATGGTGAACACCGCGGCGAGGTCCATTTCGCGCGCGGCCTGGCGCAGGCGCCGGGCGAGCGCCAACGGGTCCTCGCGTCGCGCCTGGCGTTCGATCAGGGCGCGCGTCACGGCGGCTTCGCTGTCGTCGTCCAGCGTGGTCGGCATCAGCGCGACTTCGTTCGCCAGCCTTGCGGCGAGTTCAAGGCGTAGGCGCAGGCGTTCGCGCAACTCCTGCGTCGCCGCTTCGGTGTAGGTGACGGCCAGGATCTCGCCGACGCGCAGGCCGCGCTCGATTACCAGCCGCGTCACCAGCGTCGCCAACGTGAAGGTCTTGCCGGTGCCCGCGCTGGCCTCGATCAGGCGTACGCCGTCGAGCGGCAGATCGAAGAAGGCGTCGTTGACGGAGCTCATGCCGCCGCTCCGGTGCGCGCATCGTTCCCATGCACGAGCGCATCGAACAGCCGCGTGGCAAGCTCGCGGAATCGCACGCCATCGGGATCGTCGAACTCGCCCGCGAACGGATCGCGACCGCGGAGCGCGAGCTGCACTGCGGCGTTGTTCGCGTCGCCCCAGGTGCGATCGCTTCCGGCCCACTGTTCGCGCGCGAGTTTCCACGCCGCGAGCTCAGCGACTTCGTCCGTCCGCGGCGCGGCATACCAGCGCCACGCCGAACGCGCCTGGATCGGCAGTGGCTCGCGCATGCCTTCGCGATACAGCGCCATCAGTTCGCGCAGCGCGCCACGTGCCTGCACCACGGACAGCGCGGCGCGCTCGCGCACGCCGGGGCCGTCGTCCCATTGCGCGAGTTGCGCCAGCGGACGCGTTTCGCCGAGCGCCGAAAGCACCAGCCAGTCGAGCCCGTGTGCGATCTGCGCGGGGCCATGCAGCGTGTCCAGCCGCAGACGAAGCGCGCCACGCGGATACAGTCGGTCGAGATGGCCGTACAGGCGCACGCCGTCGAGGTCGAGTTCGAAGGGACGCGTGGCCGCTTCGCCTTCGCGCCATTCCCGCAGCGCGGTCGCGAACGGCTGCACCTGCGCCTTCAGTCCCGTCAGCTGGCGTTCGCCGAGCGGGCCTGATGGCAGCAGCGCGCGGGCGCGCAACCGTGCGGCGAGCTCGTCGGTGTCGCCCGCGACGCAGGCTTCGAACACGACGTTCTGCAATTTCCAGCGATCGAGCCCGCGCGCGGGCGCGGTCAGCGGATCGAGATCGTCATGCGCGTCGACTTCGTCCGGCAGTCGCAAGCCCATGCGTTGGCGCAGGAACTGCCCGGCGGGATCGGCGAGGAATCGCCGCAACGCCGTGAGTGGCAGTTCGGCCGGCATGTCGATGGCAGGCAGCGCATCGGAGAACCACGGCGTCGCTTCGCTGCGCGGCTTTCGCAGTGCATCGGCGGCCGGATGCCATGGCGCGAGATAGCTGAAATGACGTGGCTCGTCGCGCTCGCCGAACGCACGCGGCGAGAACGGCTGCAACGGGTGGTGCAGCACCAGCGCGTCGCGCGCGTTTTCATCGACGTGATACCGCGCGGCGGCGTCGAGGAGTTCGGATACGAGCACAGAAGGCTCGCGCGCGCTGCCGTCGCGCGGATCGGCGCCGAGCCAGCTGACGTAGAACACCTCGCCCGCCGACGCGAACAATTGCAGGAACAGGAAGCGGTCGTCTTCGCGCAGCGATCGGTCGCCATGGCGGCGCGCGGGCGTGGTCAGCTCTTGCGCCATCTTGTTGAGGCCGCCGGCGGGATCGCGGCGCGGGTAATCGCCGTCGTTCATGCCGAGCAGGCAGATCGCGCGGAACGGGATCAGGCGCATCGGCACCATGCGCGCGAAGCTGACGCCGCCGGTGAGCAGGGGCGCGCGTGTGTCGGATTCCGACAGCGCAGTGCGGAAGTAGGCGCGTGCGACATCGGGGGGCACGGCTTCGTCGAAGCCGGCGTCGCGCGCGCTGTTGGCGAAGGCGTCGACATGGCGGCGCAGGCGCTCGATCGCGCGCTGGTCGGCAACGGCGCGCGGGTGTTCGGGCAGCAAGGCGTCGAGCAGCGCGAAGAGCGCGTCGCGCCATTGCGCCGGCGTCATCGACCGGCCGAGGACACGTTCGTTGCGCGCCAGCACGCGCAGCACGCGGATCAATGCATCGAGAGCGTCGAGCGCGCTGCCTTCCAGTCCGGTCCACGGTGCGACGCCGGCAATGTGCGCGTCGTCGCCGCTGGCGTGGCCGAGCAGCAGGCGGTCGAGCGCGAACCGCCACGTGTATGCATCGTCGGCGGGTGCGTCGTGGCGCGCGCGATGGTCGGGATCCAGGCCCCAGCGCGCGCCGGCTTCGTGCAACCACAGGCGCAGGCGCTCGAGGCCGGCGGCGTCGAGGTTCGCGGCGTCCATCAGCGCGGGCGTGGCGATCAGGTCGAGCACTTCGCTGACGCCGAAGCGGGCGTCCGGCAGCGCGAGCAGGCGCAGGAAGACGTCGGCCAGCGGCTCGCCGGCGAGCGGGCTCAGGTCGGCCAGCGCATAGGGAACGTAGTCGCGCGTGCCGGCCAGACCGCCGAACACCGCTTCGATGTGCGGGCGGTACGGATCGATGTCGGGCGCGAGCACGGCGATCTCGCGCGCCTGCAGCGGCGGGTCGAAGCGTGGGTCGTCGAGCAGCGCGCGCAGGCGGTCGTGCAACACCTGCACTTCGCGCAGGCGGGTGTGGCAGGCATGGACCTGGAGGCTCGGGTCGTCGCGTTCGACCCGACTGCGCCACGGCTGCGGCGCGCGACGGTGCAGCAGGTCGCGTTGCAGGCGGCCAAGCAGGCTGTCGCGATCGGGTGCGTCCTCGGGCAGCGATTCCGGGTCGGCGTAGCGCTCCTCCTCCACCGACGGGTGCACCACTTCGTAGCCGCCCAGCACCGCCATGAAGTCGCGCCCGGCGGCGCCCCAGTTCGATAGCAGCGGGTTTTCGTCCTCGTGCTCGGCGGGATCCTGCTGCAACCGCTCGGCATACGTGGGCAGGTCGCCCCAGTAGCGTCGCGACGGCGTGGGCACGTGGAAGTGCAGCGTGCCCACGCGCGCCTGCGTGGCGATCACGCGCAGGACGTCGGGCGAGATGTTGAGCGTGCCGAACGCGAACAGCCGCGCGGGCATGCCGGACGGCAACGGCGCGTCGGGCGCGGCGAATCGCGCGAGGTAGTCGTCGATGCGACGCGCGCGATGGCGACGCCCGCCGGCGACGCGGCGCCACAGTTCGGCCTGCGCGTCGTTGGGGTCGCTGCCGGCTTCCCAGGCGAGCAGCCAGTCGCGGCGCCAGGCCTGGTATTTCTCGAAGATCGACGCGAGCTCGCCGGCCAGCGCCCAGGGCTTCAGTTCGTCGTCGCCAGACAGATAGGCGCGAAGTGGCGCGAAGGCGCGGCCGGCGAGCGCTGCCGGATCGGCCAGCTCCGAGTACAACCGCCATTGCACGGCGGCGGCGTCCAGGTCGTCGCTGGCGCCGGGAACGTTGGCGTCGAGGGTCTCGCGGACGAACTCGCCGGGCGTCAGGAAGCGCAGGTTCGCGGCGATGCCGTGGCGCTGCGCCAGCGTGGACTGCAGCCAGCGGCGCATCGCGACCTGCGGGATCAGCACCACGTCCGGCGTCAGCAGCGGCCGGCCCGGTACGGGTTCGCGCAGCTGCGTGGCGAGCAGTTCGCCCAGCACGTCCAGCGCGTTGGAATGGTAGAGACGGAAGTCGGAGCGGCCGGGCATCGCGGATATCTTGCCGGAGCGGCGTCGCGTGCGACGAGACTCGCCACGGTCCGGCGCATCGGCATCCTCATTAAGGCCGCCCCAAAAAAGCGCCGCGATCATTTCCCGGCCGCACCGCACACCCTGCCGTATGGCACGGCGGGCAAAGCGCGGCGAACCTGCGACAATGCCGGCCTTCCCGGTCCCGTTCAGCCCTTACCGGCCATGCTGCCCTGCTTTCCGGCAGTCGGCCGAAGTCGCCCGCGCATGACGAACGAAACGCCCATCGTCCGCTTGAACCAACTCCGCCTCGATCGCGGCGGACGCACCGTGCTGCGCGACATCAACCTGGACGTCCCGCGCGGCAGCATCGTCGCGGTGCTGGGTCCGTCGGGCAGCGGCAAGTCGACGTTGCTGGCTGCGCTGACGGGCGAACTCGAACCGGCCGCAGGCACGGTTGAAGTGTTCGGCCAGGTCGTGCCGCAGGGCCGTCGCGCGCTGCTGGAACTGCGCAAGGGCATTGGCGTGCTGCTGCAGGGCAATGGCCTGCTGACCGACCTGACCGCCGCAGAGAACGTCGCCCTGCCCTTGCGCGCACATACCAATCTGCCCGACGCGGTGATCCGCCAGCTGGTGCTGATGAAGCTGCACGCGGTGGGCCTTCGCGCTGTGGCCGATTCGTATCCGCGCGAGCTCTCCGGCGGCATGGCGCGTCGCGTCGCGCTGGCCCGCGCGCTGGCGCTGGACCCGCCGCTGATGATCTACGACGAACCGCTGACCGGCCTGGACCCGATCGCCTCGGGCGTGGTGATGGAACTGGTCAAGCGCCTCAACGACACGCTGGGCCTGACCAGCATCGTCGTCACCCACCACGTGCACGAAACCCTGCCCGTGGCCGACCACGCCATCGTCATCGCGAACGGCTCGATCGTGTTCTCTGGCACGCCGGCACAGCTGGAAGCCAGCGAGGATCCGTTCGTGCGCCAGTTCCTCAACGGCGAACCCGACGGCCCGATCGCGTTCGATGCCGCGCCGCGCACCCCGGAGGCCGCCTGATGCCGTTCGTTGCCGCCACCCGCTCCCTCGGTCGGGCTGGCCTGTTCTCGCTTTCCGTTCTGCGGGCCTCCAAACCGACCGCTGATTTCTGGCGCGAGCTGGTTCGCGAAATATACAAGATCGGCGCACGTTCGCTGCCGATCATTGCCGTTGGCGGCGCGTTCGTCGGCCTTTCGGTGACGTTGCTGGGTTATCGGGCGCTGGAGACCTACGGCGCCACGGCGCAGGTCAGCGCGATGCTGGGACTCGGCCTGTACCGCGAGCTCGGCCCGGTGCTGACCGCCCTGCTCTTCATCGGGCGCGCCGGCAGCTCGATTGCCGCCGAACTGGGCCTGATGCGCGCGACCGACCAGATCACCGCGCTGGGCCTGATGGCGATCGACCCGATCGGCAAGGCCGTCGCGCCGCGCTTCTGGGCGGCGGTCCTGTGCGTGCCGCTGCTGACCGGTTTCTTCTGCAGCCTAGCGATCACGGCGAGCTACTTCGAGTCGGTCCACGTGATTGGGCTGGACGCGGGCACCTTCTGGCAGGTCCTGAAGGACAGCGTCGATTTCGTCGACGACTTCCTGATGGCCTTCGTGAAGTCGGCGGTGTTCGGCGGGACGGCGGCGCTCGTGGCGGCCTACGTGGGTTTCCACGCCGAGCCGACCATCGAAGGCACCTCGGTCGCCACCACCCGCGCCGTCGTGAACGCCTCGCTGCTGGTGCTGATGTTCAACTTCGTGATGTCGGCCTTCCTGTTCAAGTAAGCAACTTCGTCGATCCGGCGCCTATTGGCGCCGAGTCCATGAGAAACCAAGGATTCACATGAGCGTGCGTGCCCCCCGAATCGAATTCGCCGTTGGCGCCTTCCTGCTGCTGGCCCTGGCCTCGCTGCTGGTCCTGGCCCTCGCCTCGACCAATGGCCGCTGGAGCCTGGGCAGCAACACCTACGACCTGACCGCCCGCTTCTCGACCATCGGCGCCCTGCGGCCAAATGCGCCGATCAAGATCGGTGGCGTTTCGATTGGACATGTCGACAAGATCGACGTGGATCCCGTCAAGTTCGATACCGTTGTCACCCTGGCGATCGACAAGCGCTACGACAAGCTGCCGGCCGATACCGCCGCGAGCATCCTCACCAGCGGCCTGCTGGGCGAGAGCTACGTGAACCTCGCGCCGGGCGGCGACCCGGACAACCTCAAGCCGGGCGACGAGATCTACCTGACCCAGTCCGCAGTCGATCTGATCCAGCTGGTAGGCAAGTACATGTTCAGCGGCGGTGGCGCGAAGCCCGCCGACAATGCCGCTCAACCCGGCGGCGCCGACGCCGCACTTCCCGATTACATGCAGGGCGAATCCGCCCCCACGGACGAGACCAAGAAGCCATGACGCGACTCCCCCGCCGCACCCTTTCCCTGCTGGTCGCTGCCGCGCTGGCCGTGGCCGCCCCGGCCGCCGTGTTCGCGCAGGCCGCGCCGGCACCGGCCGCCGCGACCCCCGCCCCGGCCGGTTCGCCCAGCCAGCTGGTTCTGGCCAACTCGACCCGCATCCTGGCGACGCTCGAATCGCGCCGCGCCGAGTTCCAGCAGAACCGCGCCGCGCTGCGTGACTTCGTCGCCAGCGAATTCAACAACATGTTCGACCGCGACTACTCCGCCCGCCTCGTGCTGGGCGTGCACGGCCGCGGCGCGTCGGACGCCGACGTGAAGGTCTTCGCCGACGCGCTGGCCGACAGCCTGATGCAGCGCTACGGCTCCTCGCTGCTGGACCTCAACACCAAGCTGAAGGTCCGCGTGAAGTCCGAAACCCCGCTGCGCAACGGCGCCATCGTGAAGGTGTCCAGCGAGTACCTGCGCCAGGGCAACGAGCCGGTGCCGGTCGACTACCTGATGCGCAAGGTCGGCTCGCAGTGGAAGGTGTTCGACGTGATGGTGGAAGGCGTCAGCTTCGTGCAGACCTTCCGCAACCAGTTCGATACGCCGCTCAAGCAGAAGTCGATCCCGCAGGTCGCCGCCGACATCAAGGCCGGCAAGCTGCAGGCGCAGGCAGCCACGAACTGACATGGCCGCCGCGACGGTCCGCCAGGACGGTGACACCCTCGCCTTCGGCGGCGTGCTCGAGCGCGCCGCCGTCGCTTCGTTGTGGTCGCAGCTGCGCGCGGCGAAGGCGCGCAGGCTGGACCTGAGCGCCGTGGAGTCGGTGGACAGCGCGGGCCTCGCGCTGCTGGCCGAACTCAGCACGCGACTGGGGATTGCCGAAGTCGTCGGATCGCCGTCCGGCCTGGCCGACCTGCGCCGGGCCTACCGTCTCGACGCCGCGCTGGCCTTCGCCAGCTAAGCCGCGACACTCTGTTCCGGCCGTGGCCGCGCCGCCCGGCCGGCCGTGCTTTCCCGAGCCTTTACACTGCGACCATGCGCCCCCACGCACCCCTCATCGCGTTCGTACTCGCCGCCGTGCCGTTGCTCGGCCAGGCGCAGATCCTCACCCGACCGCTTTCGGGCGCGCAGGCGGCCGAATTCGACCGCTGCATGAAGGCCGCCGGCGACGACAAGGCAGCCGCACGCAAGTGCGTGCAGGCCACCATCGACGGCGAAACCGGACGTCCTCCGACCGAAGCGCAGCCGCCGGCCGTTGAGACGACTCCGCCGCCGACCGAGACGCAGCCGGTGCCCTCGCCGACCGAGCCGGCGCCGCCTCCGAGCGAGACGCCGACCGTGCCGCCGACGGAACCGGTGCTGCCGCCCGACGCACTTCGGCCGACCGGGATCCCGCCGACGCCGACCGAGCCCGGCACGGAGCCGCAGGCCGAACCCACCCAGGCCGAGCGCGATTTCGAGGCCATCTACGGCCAGGAATACGCCGACCCGAACCTGCCGACGCCGGTCGCCATGCCCCAGGTCTACGACCCGTGGGAGCGCTACAACCGTGGCATGCACCGCTTCAACAACGCGGTCGATCGCACCGTGGCGCGGCCGCTCGCGCGCGGCTACGTGAAGGTCGTGCCGCGTCCGTTCCGCCTGGGCGTCAGCAACTTCTTCAACAACCTCGGCCAGCCGGTCTCGGCGATCAACGCGCTGCTGCAGGGCAAGCCGAAGCAGGCGGGGCAGTCCCTGGGCCGGTTCCTGCTCAACTCCACGCTGGGCATCGCGGGCATCTTCGATCCTGCCTCCGACGCCAAGCTTCCGAACAAGAGCGAAGACTTCGGCCAGACGCTGGGCATCTGGGGCTGGAAGCGTTCGCGCTTCGTCGAGCTGCCGCTGTTCGGCCCGCGCACGTTGCGCGACACCTTCGGCATGGTCGGCGACGCGCCGCTGAGCCCGCTGCGCCAGGTGGAAGCCGACCGCGTCCGCATTCCGCTGCAGGGCCTGCAGCTGGTGGACGTGCGCGCGCAGTTGCTGGCGACCGACAGCTTCCGCGAAGGCGCCGAAGACGACTACGCGCTGGTTCGCGATGCATGGATGCAACGCCGCGATTACCAGATCTTCGGCGACCGCATGAACGCCGACGACGCAAGCGGCCTGCCGGACTACCTGCAGGACGACACGAACCCGCAGGTGCCTGTGGATGCGATGCCGGTGATGCCGACGGACGGGACGCGCTGAGTCGGGCGCGAAGTCGACGTTTCGCTGCGGTTGGTTACTCCCGGCGAACCGTCATTCGCAAGCGACGGGCCATCTGCCACTTGCCCGTCGTCCCGGCGAAGCCCGGGACCCAGGCCGACACACGACCGGCCAGCTCACCGTCATTCGAGCGAAGGCTGGAACACATTCCGCTTTTCCAGATTCTCAAGGGCGCATTGCCTGTCCTCTCCCGGTGGAAGAGGGTAAATGCGCAGTAGTCGAACCTAATCGTTCGACCCACCCTGACCCAGCACGAGCGGGACGATCTGCTCGTCCGGCGTGAGTTCCGCCGGGAGCGCCTTCTTTCCCTTCACACCCAGCTCGGCGAGTCGCTTGGCGCGCGGGATCACCGCGTGCGTGGACTCCGACAGCTTGCCGCGCGCATCGGTGAAGGCGGTATGCGCATCAGTCAGTTTGCGACCGACCATGTCGAAATCGGCGAGGAAATTCTGCAGCGCATCCAGCAGGAGGCCGCCGGTCCTGCTGATCTCGATGGCCTCGCGCTGCACCTTGTCGCGCGTCCACAGGCGCTCGATCACGCGCAGCACGGCCATCAGCGTATTGGGCGAGGCGAACACGATGCCCTTGGCGAACGCGTCGGTCTGCAGCGCCGCGTCGGTGCCGAGCGCCGCGGACAACGCGCCTTCGATCGGCACGAACGCAACGGTGACTTCCAGCGCGGAATCGCCGACGGCCTTCGGATAATTCTTCTCGGCCAGCTCCTTCATGTGCTGGCGCAGCGCGACCGAGTGGCGACGCAGCGCGTCCTCGTGTTCTTCCGGTGTTTCGGCGTTCATCGCCTGCTGCCAGTCGATGAGGTTCACCTTGCTGTCGACGACGATGCGGCGATCACCCGGCAGGCGCACGACGACGTCCGGGCGCAGGCGACGCCCTTCGTCGTCTTCGCTGGTGGCCTGGCGTTCGTAATGCGTACCGTCTTCCAGGCCGGAGCTGCGCAGCACGCTTTCCAGCATGAGTTCGCCCCAGTCGCCGCGTACTTTCGCGCTGCCCTTCAGCGCGCGCGTGAGCGCCGACGCCTGCACGGCCATGTCCTGGTTGAGCGTCTTGAGTTCGTTGACTGCGCCCGCCAGCGCCGCGCGCTCCTTGGCTTCCTCGCCGTACACCGTGTCGACGCGGCTGCGGAATACGTTGAGTTGCTCGGCGAACGGCTTGAGCAGCGTCTCGATGTCCGACTTCGACTGCTGCGTCGCCGTGCGCACGTTGCTCTCGAACTGCGCGCCGCGTTCCTCGAACGTCTTGCCGGCCAGTTCGGCGAACGTCGCCGACAGCTTCGACTGCGCCGTTTCGAGGAACCCCTTGATCTCTGTCTTGGCCTGCTCGGCATGGGCGAGGTTGGCTTCGGTCTGCGCGGTGCGTTCGCGCAGCTGTACGAGTTCGGCACGCAGGCTGGATGCTTCCGCGCGTTCGGCTTCAAAGCGCGTGCGAAGGTCGATCAACTCCGCGTCGCGGGCGCGCAGGTTCGCGGCGATCTCGACGGCGCCGGTTGACTGGCGTTCGGCGCGCGCGCTGGCCTCGTCGCGTTCGCGTGACAGGCGCGCGATGTCGTCATTCCGGTTGGCGAGATCGGCGTCGCGTTCGGACAGGCGCACCTGCAGCGCGGACAGCTCGATGGCTTTGGCGCGCTCGGCATCGCGAAGCGTGGCCAGTTCCGGGGTCACAGTGCCGTCGCCCTGGCCGCGGGCGAGGCGGGTAAGCAGCCAGGCCACGTAGGCCAGCATGACCACGATGACGGCGCCTGCCGCGGTGATCAGCATCTCCATGGAGTAAGGCCTCTTGCGGGTTGATGCAGGGTTGAGTGTATCGATGCGCGTCTCAGGTGGTGAGACGCGGGGAGGGGAGGGCGGCGATGCGTTGGAAAGTGCCGGCGAACGTCCCCGCGTTCGCGCGAATGACGACTGCGCCGCAGCGAGCGGCACGGTCGTCACTCCGTCGGACTTCATCAGACCCCTCTGCCGAATGGAGAAGGGCCCTGGGCACTCAGTCGATCACCCGACAGAACACCGCCTTGAGGTAGCGCGATTCCTGCACCTGCGCCAGCCACGGATGGTCCGCGCCGGCGCCGGCGACCTTCAGCACCTGCACGGTGCGGCCGGAGTAGTACGCCGCGCGACGGAGCATGTCGAGGAACTGATCCTCGCTGACCAGGCCCGTGCACGAGAACGTCGCGAACAGGCCGCCCGGCTTCACCACGCCCAGCGCGAGCTTGTTCATGTCGAGATACTTCTTGAGCGCCGGGATTACCTGCTCGCGATCGCGCGTCATCTTGGCCGGATCGAGGATGACGACGTCGTACTGGTCGCCACGGATGCCGGCATCGCGCAGCCACGGGAAGATGTCCGCCTGCACGAAACGCGGGCGCACGTTGTTGAGCTTCGCGTTGCCCTTGGCGATCTCGATCACGTCAGCGTCGATGTCCACGCCGAGCACTTCGCTGGCGCCGCGCACGGCCGAATACACGGCGAAACCGCCCGTGTTGCAGCACAGGTCGAGCACGGTCTTGTCCTTCACCTGCTGCGACAGCCACTCGCGGTTTTCGCGCTGGTCGGCGAAGAAACCGGTCTTGTGGGCGCCGGCCGGATCGGCGCGGAACTTGATGCCGTATTCGGTGATGACCGCCGGCGGCACGGGTTCGGTGCCACGGAAATCGAAGGATTCCTGCTTCTGCACGTGTTCGTCGGCGAAGCTGTAGAAACGGCAGCCGGGGAACTGTGTCTTCAGCGCGTCGTAGATCCATTCGCGATGGCGGAACATGCCGGCGCTGAAGAACTCCACCACCAGCAGGTCGCCGTAGCGGTCCACGACCAGGCCGGACAGGCCGTCGCCCTCGCTGTGCACGACGCGCCAGGCGTCGCTGACCTCATCGAGCTTGAGCACGTCGCGACGCAGCGAGACGGCCGCGGCGATCTTGCGCGCGAACCAGCCGGCGTCGACGTCGATGTCCGGATTCGTTTCCAGGATGCGCACGGCGATGCGCGAATGGCCGTTGTAGAAACCACGGCCGATCCAGTCGCCGTCCACGCCCAGGCAATCGACGATGGAACCGGGCTTGGGCCGCTGGACGGGCTTTTCGACGAGGCGCTGGAAAATCCAGGGGTGGGTGGATTTCCAGGCGTTCTTGAGGCGTACGGAGGGGATGGGGGTGTTCATCGCGCCATTTTACGGGGTCGGGGCAGGGCGGCCGCGCTTTCCGAGGCCATCTTCGCCAGCGTTTCGATGGCGAGGCCCTGCAGGCGGGGTCGCGGGATTCATCGGCCCGCAGCGCTGGCCTTGTATTCGCCAGCGGGCGCTTCAATGTCGTTCGAATGCACCTGCCCACGCCCGAAACGCTCCCCGACACCCCCGAACAGCGCACCGCCGACAAGCGCCGCTGGTTGCGGGCCTTCAACGCGAGCCTCGCCTTCGTGCTGGTGCTGCTGGCGGTTTTCAGCGCGCAGGGGCATTTCGACGTCGGAGCCTGGACGGTGCAGCCCTGGTCGGCCGAAGGCCTGGTCGGCATCCTCACCGCACCGCTGCTGCACGGCTCGTTCGAGCACGTGGCGGCAAACGCCATCGCCCTGCTGATGCTCGGCACGTTGGCCGGCGGGCTGTATCCGAAGGCGACGATCCGCGCGCTGCCGCTGATGTGGATCGGTTCCGGCCTCGGCGCATGGCTGCTGGGTGACCCGGGTACCCGCCACCTGGGCGCGAGCGGGCTCACGCACGGCTTGATGTTCCTGGTGTTCGTGCTCGGCGTGCTGCGCCGGGATCGCGCATCGATAGCGGCCGCGATGCTGGCCTTCATGTTCTACGGCGGCATGTTGCTGACGATCCTGCCGCGCGAGCCCGGCGTGTCGTGGCAGGCGCACATGGGAGGCGCCGTCGCCGGCGTGCTCGCCGCGTGGCTGCTGCGTCGCGTCGACCCGCTGCCGCCGCGCAAGCGCTACAGCTGGGAAGACGAGGAAGAGGCGACGATCGCGCCGCTGTCGGACGAACTCGAACCTCCGCCGCCGCGCGAGGTGCCGGTGTTGTGGAATCGGCCGGAGCGTGAGGGTGGGGTCGTGCTGCGGTTTCCGCCTCGGCGCGAGCCGTAGCGGTCTATCGCGCGTCCCGGTAGGGACCTGTGCAAGGCGGCATTTGGCCGCCTTCGGCGCGGATGCTAGCGTCCGGGCTTTCCCGACTACGGCCTAAGCCCATGCGCCGCATCGCGCTGATCAGCCTCGCCTTCGCCCTCGCTGCCTGCCAGAAGCCGGCGCCGCCCGCCGCGCCTGCGGCGGAAAAGGAAACTTACGACGCGTCCGCCAGCGCCGACGCGCGCCGCATCGAAGCCGACGTGCGCTTCCTCGCCGACGACCTGCTCGAGGGCCGCGAAACCGGTACGCGCGGTTACGACCTCGCATCGCTGTACGTCGCGCAGCGCTTCCGCGCGATGGGACTGGCGCCTGCGGGCGACGATGGCGGCTATTTCCAGCGCGTGCCGATGCTTCGCGGCGTGTTGCAGGCCGAGGGCAATGGGTTCGCGATCGTGCGCGACGGCCGCGAGCAGGCGCTCGCGTTCCGCGACGACTTCCTGCCTGGCATCAATTTCAACGAAGCGCAGGCCAGCGTGGAAGCGCCGGCGGTGTTCGTGGGGCAGGGCGTTCATGCGCCGGAACTGGGGCACGACGACTTCGCCGGCGTGGACGTGAAGGGCAAGATCGCCGTGATGTTCAACGGCGCGCCCGCGAAGTTCGACAACGATCGCCGCGCGTTCTATTCCTCGCGCCGCACGAAGGCCGAAGAACTCGCGCGCCGGGGCGCGGTCGGCGTGGTCGTCGTGCAGACGGACGACGAAGACAAGCGCTCGCCCTGGCTGCGCACCGTCGCCAACTGGAGCCGTCCCGGCATGCGCCTTCGCGGCGAGGACGGGAAGGGCATCGACACCTGGCCCCAGCTGCGCGTCACCGCCTCGGTCTCCACTGCGAACGCCGAGGCCGTGCTCGCCGCCGGCGGACATACCGCAAAGCAGCTGTTCCAGGACCTGCGCGACGGCAAGCTGCGCGCATTCGACCTGCCCGGCACGCTGCGCCTGGCTTCCCACACTTCGATCACGCCCGTTGATTCGCGCAATGTCGTCGCGCGTATCGACGGCACGGACCCGAAGCTGAAGCGCGAGCACGTCGTCTTCAGCGCGCACCTGGACCACGTCGGCATCGGCGCGGCGGTGAAGGGCGACACGATCTACAACGGCGCACTCGACAACGCGCTGGGTATCGCGGTGATGCTCGAAGCCGCCAACCGCCTCGCGCACGAGGCCGGGCCGACGAAGCGCTCGCTGCTGTTCGTCGCCGTCACGGCGGAAGAGAAGGGGCTGCTCGGCGCGGAGTGGTTTGCGCGCAACCCGACGGTGCCGGCCGATTCGCTCGTCGCCAACGTCAACATGGACATGCCGATGCTGCTGGCGCCGACGTCGGACGTCGTGCCGATCGGGCTGGAGCATTCGACGCTGCAACCGCTCGTGCAGCAGGCCGCGAAGGAAATCGGCGTGTCGCTGTCGCCGGATCCGTCGCCGGAGGAAGTCGTGTTCGTGCGGAGCGACCAGTACGCGTTCATCCGCGCGGGCGTGCCGGCGGTGTACCTCGACGGTGGCTACACCGGCGTGGATGGCGATGCGAAGGCGGTGCAGGACGCGTTCCTCGCCGAGCGTTACCACCAGCCGGGCGATGACCTGTCGCAGCCGATCCAGTGGCCCGACGCCGCGCGTCTGGCGAAGCTCAACGCGCGCATCGGCCGGCTGATTGCCGACGCGCCGCAGCGGCCGCAGTGGAACGCCGGCGATTTCTTTGGCGAGAAGTTCGGCAAGCCCGCCGAGGGCAAGAAGACAGCGCCGTGAAGACGCTGGGCCTGATCGGCGGCATGAGCTGGGAATCGACCGTGCCGTACTACCGCACGATCAACCAGACGGTGAAGGAGCAGCTTGGCGGGCTGCATTCGGCGCGCCTGCTGCTGTACAGCGTGGACTTCGCGCAGATCGAGAAGCTCCAGCACGCCGGCGACTGGGACGCCGCCGGCGCGGTGCTGGCCGATGCCGCGCGTTCGCTGAAGGCCGGCGGCGCCCAGCTGCTGGTCATCTGCACGAACACGATGCACAAGGTCGCCGATGCCGTGGAAGCGGCTAGCGGGCTCCCGCTGCTGCACATCGCCGACCCGACGGGCGATGCGATCCGTGCGCACGGCTTCACGCGCATCGGGCTGCTCGGCACGCGTTTCACGATGGAGCAGGATTTCTACCGACTGCGACTCATCGAGCGGCATGGGCTTGAAGTGCTGGTGCCCGACGCCGACGAGCGCGACATCGTGCATCGCGTGATCTATGACGAGCTGTGCCGGGGCGTGATCCGCGAGGAATCGCGCGCGCAGTACCGGCGCGTGATGGCGTCGCTGGTCGCGCGCGGGGCGCAGGGGATCATCCTGGGCTGCACCGAAATCGGCCTGCTGGTGGGCGAGGGCGACGCAAGCGTGCCGTTGTTCGATACGACGGCGCTGCATGCGCGTGCGGCGGCGCTGGCTGCGCTGGCTTGAAAGCCCCTCTCCCATCGGGAGAGGGGCTCAAGCTACGCCGAGGACGCTCATGTCGACGGCGGGCGAGCACAGCCAACCGCCGGGTAAACGTCGCGCGGCAATCGCATCGCCGCAATGACCTCCCGCCCATGCGGCGCCACACCCCGCCGCTACACTCGCCGCTTTCCGACGCGACGATCAGGCTTCCCATGACCCAGTGGTACTTCGTTTCCGCCGGCAGTTCCCAGCGTGTCGGTCCGCTAGATCCCGCCGCCGCGCGCGCGCATGCCCGCCAGCATCCGGACGATCTGTGCTGGCGCGAGGGCCTGACGGGTTGGCAGGCGGTGCGTTCGGTGCCGGAATTCGCCGAAGCCACCGGCGTGCAGCCGATACACCTGCCGCCGCCGACGCCGTCCGCCGCATCGCGCCGCAGCGACGACATCGATTTCCGCATCGTCGGCAACGACATGCAGTTCGTCGAAGTCGAACTGGATCCGGGCGAAAGCGCGATCTCCGAAGCCGGCGCGATGATGTACAAGGACGCCGTCGTGCAGATGGACACCCTGTTCGGCGACGGCCGGCACACGGGGCAGGGCGGCGGCCTCATGGACAAGATCTTCTCCGCCGGCAAGCGCGTGCTGACCGGCGAAAGCCTGTTCACCACCGTGTTCACGCACACGGGCACCGGGAAGGCGCGCGTCGCGTTCGCCGCGCCGTATCCCGGCACCGTGCTGGCGATGAAACTCGACGAACACGGCGGCCAGCTGATCTGCCAGAAGGACAGCTTCCTGGCCGGCGCGCGCGGCGTGGCGGTCGGCATCGCATTCCAGAAGCGCATCCTCACCGGCCTGTTCGGCGGCGAGGGTTTCATCATGCAGAAGCTGGAAGGCGACGGCTGGGTGTTCGTGCACGCCGGCGGCACGGTGATCGAGCGCGAACTGCGCGCCGGCGAGCGCCTGGACGTCGACACCGGCTGCGTCATGGCCTACCACCACACGGTGCAGATGGACGTGCGCGCCGTCGGCGGCATCAAGAGCATGATGTTCGGCGGCGAAGGCGTGTTCCTCGCGACGCTGACCGGTCCGGGCAAGGTGTGGCTGCAGTCGCTGCCGTTCTCGCGCATGGCCGGCCGCATGCTTGCCGCGGCGCCGCAGGGCGGCGGTCAGAATCGCGGCGAAGGTTCGGTGCTGGGCGGGCTCGGCCGCATCCTCGACGGCGACAACGCGTTCTGATCGCCCCATGAGTCCGGCCTCTGGCAGCGGGTATTCCGGCACGCCATTGGCGAAGAAGCTCGGCGTGCGCGACGGCGCGTGCGTCTGGCCGATGGCCGCGCCGGAGCACTACCTCGCACTGCTCGAACCGCTGCCGCCGGGCGTGCGGTTCGTGGCAAGGTTGTCGAAAGGCGTGGACCTCGCGCACCTGTTCTGCACGCAGCGCGCGGTGCTGGCCGATGCCCTCGGCAAGTGCCGCCGCACGCTCGCGCCCGACGCGACGGTCTGGGTGTCGTGGCCGAAGAAGGCAGCGAAGGTGCCCACCGACATCACCGAAGACACGATCCGCGAAGTCGCGCTGCCGCTGGGCTTCGTCGACGTCAAAGTCTGCGCGGTGGACGAGGTCTGGTCGGGCCTGAAGCTGGTGGTGCGCAAGGAACTGCGCTGATCCGTGAATCCATCCACCGCGGCCGCGCTGGCGCGCGTCGTGGCCCCTGTATCCTCCGCCGCTGACCGCCTCCACTTCGCACCCACATGACCCCGTTCCGCTCGCTGCGCCCGCTCCTGCTCGCCTCCTTCGCCGTACTGCTCGGCGCCTGCGGCGGCGAGGCCGTGAAGCCGACTCCGCCACCGGCGGTCGTCGTGCCGGCGACGCCCGCGCCGAAGATCCGCATCGGCCTCGCGCTGGGCGGAGGCGCGGCGAAGGGGTTCGCGCACATTGGCGTGATCAAGATGCTCGAAGCCAATGGCTTCCAGCCCGTGGTCGTTTCCGGCACCAGCGCCGGCAGCGTGGTCGGCGCGCTTTACGCCAGCGGCATGGACGCCTTCGCGATGCAGAAGACGGCGTTCTCGCTGGACGAGGCTGAGATCCGCGACGTCAGCCTGTTTTCCGGCGGCGTGGTGAAGGGCCAGAAGTTGCAGGACTACGTGAACCAGCTGGTCGGCAACAAACCCATCGAACGCATGCGCATGCCGTTCGCGGCGGTGGCGACGAACCTGGAAACGGGCGACCGCACCGTGTTCGTGCGCGGAAACACCGGCCAGGCGGTGCGCGCGTCCAGCAGCATCCCGGGCGTGTTCGAGCCGGTGGAGATCGGCAAGTTCCACTACGTCGATGGCGGCGTCGTGAGTCCGGTACCGGTGGACGCGGCGCGCCAGCTCGGCGCGGACCTGGTCATCGCGGTCGACATCTCCAGCAAGGCCAGCGGCAAGAACCCGGGCAGCATGCTGGGCAACGTCAACCAGTCGATCACGATCATGGGCCAGCGCCTGGGCGCGCAGGAACTGGCGCGCGCCGACGTGGTGATCCGCCCGAGCGTGAGCGAGATCGGCCCGGCGGATTTCGAGCAGCGCAACAACGCGATCATGGAAGGCGAGCGCGCCGCGCTGGCGGCGATGCCGCAGATCCGCGCGAAGGTCGCGCAGTGGCAGAAGGCGCGCCAGGACGAGGCGCTCGCCGCGCGTCGCGCCGCCGACGCGAAAGCCGAACAGGCGAAGCTTCGCGCGTTCTGCGAGGAAGAAGACCGCAAGTGGATGTCGAAGCTGCGGCGCGACCCGCAGTGCAAGGCGCTGGCGGCGCAAGGCGTGCTGTCGCAGTAAGCGCGCTTCAGCCCCGCTTTAGCCCCTCTCCCTGCGGGAGAGGGGTTGGGGTGAGGGCCAACGGAGCGGAAGCATCGACGACGCCGTGCCTCACCGCGCTAGATTTTCTTGATTCAAAGAGTACGTAACGCGGCACTCATCGCGAGCACAAGCGTGCTCGCACGTCCCGCCAACCCTCCCTCGCAGCGAGAGGGGCTCAAGAAGCTCAGGCCGCGTCGGTCTTCAGCACCAGCGGCGCCACCTTGCGCGGCCGGCTCGGGAACGCGTGCCGCACGATGCGCCACACCACCTGGCCAAACTGCTTCGGCAGCGAGCCGGTGTTGTAGTGCTGGCCGTAGCGCTTGCAGATATCGCGCACGTCTACCGCCATCGCGGCGTAACGATTGGCCGGCACGTCCGGATAGAAGTGATGCTCGATCTGGTGGCTCAGGTTGCCCGACAGCACGTCGATCAGCCAACCGCCGCTGATGTTCGACGAGCCGCGCAGCTGGCGCAGGTACCAGTGGCCGCGCGATTCGTGGCGGATGCAGTCCTTCGGGAACGTCTCGGCTTCGGCGGTGAAGTGTCCGCAGAAGATGATCGTGTACGTCCACAGGTTGCGGATGATGTTGGCGACCACGTTGCCCAGCAGCACCGGCAGGAAGAACGGGCCGGCAAGCGCCGGGAACACCACGTAATCCTTCACGATCTGCCGCGCCATCTTGCGGCCGACCGGCACGAACATGCGCCACATCTGGCGGTTCGTGACCTTGCCGGCGATCCAGCGGCCGAGCTTGAGGTTCTGGATCGCCACGCCCCACTCGAACAGCACCGCGAACACCACCGCGATCACCGGCTGCGCCAGGTAGTACGCGCGCCAGCGCTGTTCCGGGAAGATGCGCAGCAGGCCATAGCCGATGTCGTCATCGAGCCCGCGCACGTTGGTGTACGTGTGGTGGCGGAAGTTGTGCGTGTGGCGCCAGTTGTCGGCAGTGCCGACGATGTCCCACTCGTACGTCTTGCCGTCCAGGTGCGGGTCGCGCATCCAGTCGTACTGGCCGTGGATGACGTTATGGCCCAGCTCCATGTTTTCCAGGATCTTCGACAGACCCAGCAGCACGGTGCCGAGTACGCACGCCGGCCACAGCAGCACGGGCGCGAACAGCAGCGAGAACGCGCCCAGGTACAGCAGCCCGCGACCGGCGACTTCGGTCCAGCGGACCCAGGCGACGACGGAACGGATGTAGTTGGCATCGCTTTGGCCGAGCGTGGCCACGGTGCGCTTGCGCAGCGCGTCGAGCTCTTCGCCGAAGCGGTCGAGTTCTGCGGGGGAAAGTGCGCGGTTGCGGAACGTCATGTCGATGCGGCTCACAGATCCAGTTCGATGTCGCCGACGGCCGCGCTGATGCACAGACGGAGCGCGGAAGACGGTTCGGTGCGGACCTCGCCATTGACGAGGTCGCGCGTTGCGCCGGCGGACTTGCCGCAGGCGCAGGTGTTGCAGATGCCCATCCGGCAGCCGGACGCGGGCTTGAGGCCCTGCGCTTCCAACGCCGTCAATAGCGATTGCCCGCGCGGCACGGTCAGCGTGCGGCCGCTGCGTTGCAGGGTGACGACGGCTTCGCCGCTGTCGTCGAAGGACCGCGCCGGCGGCGTGAACGCCTCGGCGTGGAAGCTGCGGGCGCTGGATCCGAGCAGCGCGCGCGCCGTATCGACGAAGCCCGAGGGACCGCAGGCGTAGACACGGCGCTGGGCCGCGTCGGGAACGAGGGCGGCGAGCTGCGCGGCGTCGAGGCGACCGGCCGGCGCGTTTTCGGATTCCGGATCGGCTTCGCGCGTGAGCAGGCAATGCACCGCGAAATCCTGATGCGCATCGGCCAGCGCGAGCAGTTCGTCGGCGAAGCAGAGTTCTTCGCGCGTGCGCGCCCAATACAGCAGCGTCAGCGGCGCCGGCATGCCGCGCGATGCGTGTTCGCGCACCAGCGCCATCAACGGCGTGATGCCGCTGCCGGCGGCGAGCAGCAGCCAGCCGGCGTCGTGTTCGTGCGGCCAGGTCATCTCGCCGAAGGCCGGGCCGATGTGCAGCACGTCGCCGACGCAGGCGTTGTCGAACAGATAGGTGCTGAGCTTGCCGCCGTCGACGCGCTTCACGGTGATCGCGAGCAGCCCGTCCGCGCGCGGCGCGGCGCTGAGGCTGTAGCTGCGCGTGATGGACGTGCCGCCGATCTCGGCGCTCACGTTGATGTGCTGGCCGGCGCGATAGCCGCGCCAGTGGCGGTTCGGGCGCAGGACCAGCGTGATGGCGTCGCGCGATTCCGCACGGCGTTCAACGATGCGGGCCAGCGGGCGATCCCAGGTCCAGGTGCGATCCAGGCGCTGCGCCCAGAAGTCGAAGACGCTCGGGGCGACGCAGGCATGGATCAGGCGGCGCAAGCCGCGCGGGCGCTTGGGGGCGGCCTTGGAAAGCGGAAGAACGGCACTCATGGAGTGGACTATACAGGCACGCGCACAGATGTCTATACGACTGTATATTAAATCCCCGATATGATGCCGGACCAGCCGCCGCCGTGCCCGCCACCTTGACCCCGACCACCCACATCCCCGCCGATACCGACCACATCGCGGGCCGAAAATCGGCGATCTCGCGTGAAGACCTGCTGGCGGCAGCACTCAAGCTCATTGGCCCGCATCGCAGCGTCTCGACGCTGAGCCTGCGCGAAGTGGCCCGCGAGGCCGGGATTGCGCCGAACAGCTTCTATCGCCAGTTCCGCGACATGGATGAACTGGCGGTGGCGCTGATCGATCTTGCCGGCCTTTCGTTGCAGAAGATCATCGATGCCGCCCGCCTTCGCGCCGCGGTCGATCGCAGCGCGGCCCGCGGCGCGGTCGAGGCGTTCGTGGAACAGCTGCGCGCCGAAGACCAGCTGCTGCATGTGTTGTTGCGCGAGGGCACCGCGGGTTCGGACGCCTTCAAGCATGCGGTCGACCGCCAGCTCAGCTTCTTCGAGGAAGAGCTGCGCATCAGCCTCATCCAGATCAATGCCACCCAGGGCGTGACCCTGCGCGAGCCCGCACTGGTCGCCAAGGCGATCACCCGCCTGGTCTTCGCGATGGGCGCGACCGCCGTCGACCTGCCGCGCGAGAAGGACCCGGAACTGGTCCGCCAGCTCACCCTGATGGTCCGCATGATCATTGCAGGATCGCGGACGTTGGCACTGGAATCGGGTCATAACGGCCGTTGATCGCCGCAGTACCGCTCACCGGCCCGGCAGCGGCATTCCGCTCGATGCCTTCACCGTGCGCAACACGAAGCTCGAGTTGACGTCGGCAACGCCCGCCTGCGTCAGCAGCCGGTCGAGCAGGAACCGCGAGAAGTGCTCCAGGTCCTGCACGACGATCTGGAGCAGATAGTCCATGTCCCCGGTCAGGGCGTGACAGGCGACGACTTCGTCCCACTGGTTCACGAAGCTCGCAAAAGCGGTGATCGCGTCGGCATCGTGCCGCGAAAGTTGCACCCGGACGAAGGCCTGAAGTCCGAGCCCCAACCGTTCCGGGTCGACTTCGGCGCGATAGCCGGCGATCACGCCTTCGCGCTCCAGCCGCTGGACGCGGCGCAGGCAGGCCGAAGCCGACAGGTGCACGCGTTCGGCCAGCTCGGCGTTGGTCAGGCGCCCTTCGCGCTGGAGTTCGGCCAGGACCAGCAGATCGGTGCGATCGAGTTCGGCGGCGGCCATGAATTGCGCTCTGTTCTGTTTTGACGCAAGGATCTTGCGCGCGGAACCGCCATTGACGCAACAACGCAAGCCCATTGCGTCATCCGGCCGCTAAAGTCGATATTCGACACAGGAGCACTGCATGAACCTCGGCACCCCCAACCGCGTGGAACACCAGCTCACCGACAAGGGCTACGTGCCGGTGTACACGACGGCGGTGGTCGAGCAGCCCTGGTCGAACTACACCCCGACCGACCACGAGGTCTGGAGCACGCTGTTCAAGCGTCAGCGCGACATTCTCGTAGGCCGCGCCAGTGACGAATTCCTGCGCACGCAGGAAGCAATGGGCATGACGCCGGACCGCATCCCGAAGTACGACGATCTCAACCGGATGCTGCGCAAGGCGACCGGCTGGGAGCTGGTCGGCGTAGAGGGCCTGCTGCCGGAACTGACGTTCTTCGATCACCTCGCCAACCGCCGCTTCCCGGTGACGTGGTGGATCCGCAAGCCCGAGCAGCTCGATTACCTCGCCGAGCCGGACCTCTTCCACGACCTGTTCGGCCACGTGCCGCTGCTGATGAATCCCGTCTTCGCCGACTACATGCAGGCCTATGGCCGCGGCGGCGTGAAGGCGCACGGCATCGGCCCCGAGGCATTGGTGAACCTGACGCGCCTGTACTGGTACACGGTGGAGTTCGGCCTGATCAAGCAGGACGACGGCCTGCGCATCTACGGCAGCGGCATCGTGTCGTCGAAGGGCGAATCGATCCATTGCCTGGACAGCGCCGCGCCGAACCGCATCGGCTTCGACCTGGAACGCATCATGCGCACGCAGTACCGCATCGATACCTTCCAGAAGACGTACTTCGTCATCGACAGCTACGAGCAGTTGATGGAAGCCACGCGTCCTGACTTCACGCCGATCTACGCCTCGCTCGCGCAGCGCGAGTCGATCCCCGCCGGCACCGTGCTGGACACCGATACCGTGTTCAACCGCGGCACGGGCGAGGGCTGGGCGACCGACGCGGATACGTAACGGCGCGGCTTACGGCCGCGCCAACGCCTCCATCCCGCGCCGGATCCCGAGGCTCGCCTGGCGTTCCTGCGCGCTCAGCAGCTGTTTTGCGAGCGCGCGCGCGGCCACGCGCAACTCCGGCACCGCCGTGATTTCCCACAGTTGCGCGCGCAATAGCGGACCGAGCGCATACAGCCCGCGAACCGGAAGTCCGCTGCCGTCCAGCGCTTCGAATTTCGGCGAAGCCTCGATGCCGAGCCCCAGCGGATCGGCGGTAATGAGTCCGGAATCGCGAAGCTGCGCGATCAGCGGATGACTCGTGCGATCCACGTCCGTATCGAATCCGGTCGCGCGCACCACGACATCGAACTCCTCGCGGCTCGCGTGCGAGAACCCGCGTTCGCGAATCAGCACTTCCACCGCTTCGCCGGTGCGCCGTGCACGCAACAGCCGTCCGGCCCGCACGCGGAGGCGTCCGCGCACGCGCATGTCTTCCAGCTCGCGCGACAGCGTCGGCGCAAGACGGTGGCGCAACACTTCCCAGTGCGAGCGCAGATGCCGCAGGAACTGTGAGCGCTGTGGCGACGGCAGTCCGCGCCAGAACCCCTGGAGGTAGGGGCGCAGCGCGTCGATGAGGCTGCGCCAGTCCGGCACGATCGGCGTCAGTGCACGCAGCGCGCGCATCAGTTCGCGCAGGTCGTGCGTGTTGATCGCGTGGAGCACCGTGGGCGGCAACGCGATCGGCGGCGACGGCTCGTCGGTGTGCGACTGCGGCAACAAGCCGTGGCGCGAGAGCGCGGTGATCGGCCCGCGATGCCCGCGGCGATGCAGCGTGGCGACGACATCGGCCATCGTCAGCCCCGTGCCGATGATGAGCACGCGCTGCGTCGGCGCGATGTGGTCGATCGCGCCGATGCCGTCCAGGCCGTTCTGCCACGGCCACGCGATGTAGCTGGGATGCACCGCCAGGCGCGGGCCGATGCCGGCGAGCGGCTGCGGCGGCAACGCGCCGACGGTCAGAACGACGCGGTCGCTCACGAAATCCGAGCCGTCAGCCAGGTGCACGCGGAATGCGGGCCCTTCGCGGTCGATCGCAATGGCTTCCTGCGCGATGCGATTGAAGCCGGCAAGCGACAGCTGCGATGCGGCCAGCAATCGCGAATGGAGGTATTCGCCATAAACCAGTCGCGGCAGGAACGTCGTGCGCGCGCGTTCGGTCAGGTTGAGCCAGTCCGCGAATTCGCCCGGGTGATCGGCGGTTGCGCCGAGATCTCGCGCACGCACGTTCAGCAGGTGCTCCGGCCGCGCTTCGCCGTAGGCCACGCCGCGCCCGTAGCTCTCGGGCACGCCGACGAGCTGGATGTCCACGCCCTCCGGCGCCGCGCGCGCCAGTTCGGTGGCCAGTGCGCAGCCGCTGAAACCGGCGCCGATGATGCTGATCCGCATGTCGCTTTCCTCCGGGTCGTCGTGCGCCTATTGGTAGGCGATCGCTGGACGGCGGAAGTAAACGGTGGGTTATGCGCGGTCGCTTTTCACGCAACGGTTCGTCAGCCCGACATAACCGAACGGAATCTGGCCTTCACGCGTTCTGCGCGCGTGCCGTGGCCGGCGCGGGCTTCGTCGCCGGACGCGGCTTCCAGCGGCGGTCGAGGATCACCTTCGCAAGGATCGCCACCGCCAACGGCCCGAACCACGCCAGGTAATGCAGCGCCGTGCCGTTCACCGACGGCAGCAGGCGCGGCAGGCCAATGCCGAGGAAGGCGATGTGCGTGGCGATGCCGTTGCCGATCATCGCGGTGTAGTGCTGCGTCATCCACCAGCGCGGCGTCTTCGCGAACGTCGCGCGGCGAAGGCGGCGGCGCAGCATGTCGAGGCCGGTGAACAGACCAACCGCGGAGAAGCCCATCAGCAACGGCGCGCCCGCCTTGATACCCAACGCGAGCACGGCCGCACCCGACACCAGCGACAGCGCGCCGAACGCGACATACACCGGGCCGACGAAGCGCTCCGGCGACGCCTTGTCGCGGATCGCGCGCCACGACACCCACACGCCGGTGCTCGTGATCACCACCAGGTACGCGAGGAACGCCGCCGTGACGACATGCCCGTCGAGCCAGCGCGTGATCGCCATCGGCGCGCCGGTCAGCACGATGCCGACCATCGCCGACAGGTACACGCGCCCGGTGTTGCGATGCGAAGGCGTGCCCTTGCGCAGCAGGCCGGCGGTCCAGAAGGTCACGAGGGCGACGGCGCCCACGAGGACGTGCACGGCGACAAGCATCTGGTAGGCGGTCATGGCGGCGGCTCGGATGGACGGTGGCGGTGTGGCCACACGATGCGCGCGCGCCCTCCGGCACCGCAGTGCCCGCGGTCATCGTCACGACCTGCCGGAAGTCACTTTCGTAGTCCACGCCATTGCGCGCGCCGCCGGCGCGGCCGCAGCATGTGCCCATGAACGAACGCGTGCGCACGCTGCTGCAGCCCCTGAACCTCGCCGGCCTGTTCACGCTGGGCGCGGTCGGCATGGCGTTCCGGTGGATGCCCGACGAACGCCTGCCCTGGGCCCTCACGCTGCTCGGCCTCTTCGCCTTCCTGCTGCTGGCCACCGACGTGTGGCCACGTCGCACGTGGATTCGCCCGCTCCAGCTGACGTTGATGCCGCTCATCGCGCTCACGCTGGTCTGGCTGGATCCGCGCCCGTCGGTGGCGCCGGTGCTGCTGGTCGTGTGGACGGCGGTGATGGCCGCCACGACGCCGCTGCGCGTGACGGCGATGGCCGTGATCGCGGCCGACACCACCTACTGGTTCCTGCTGCGCAACGACGGCCACACCGCGCCGCTGACCGTTGTGATGATCCACGGCGGCTTCCAGCTCTTCGCGGCCCTGTGCGCGTGGTATGCGGTGAGCGCCGAACGCGCCCGCGACCAGCTCGCGCTCGTCAACGCCGACCTGCTCGCCACGCGAGCGCTGCTGGCCGACAGCGCGCGCGACAACGAACGCCTGCGCGTGGCGCGCGAACTGCACGACGTCGCCGGCCACAAGCTCACGGCGATGACGCTGAACCTGCGCGCGCTCGCGGCGGACCCGGCGTTCGCCAACCGTTCCGAGATCGCGATCGCCCAGCAGCTTTCGACCGAACTGCTCGCCGACATCCGCGGCATCGTCCAGGCGATGCGACACGATCGCGGGCTCGACCTGGGCACCGCATTGCGCGCGCTGGCCGCACCGATGCCGCGACCTTCGCTGCGCCTGCACGTGGCGCAGTCCGTGCACGTGACCGATCCTGCCACCGCCGAAGCAGTGCTGCGCCTGGTGCAGGAAGCGCTGACCAACAGCGCGCGCCATGCCGATGCAGACACCGTGCAGGTGTCGCTGGACTGCGACGGCGACCGCCTGCGCATCCGCGTGGAGGACGACGGCCAGCTACGCGGCGCGATCCGCGAGGGCAACGGCCTGTCCGGCATGCGCGAACGCGTGGCCGCCGCGGGCGGGCAACTCACGCTCGGCCGTTCGGAGCGCGGATCGTTGCGCATCGACGCGAGCCTGCCTGCATGACGTCATTGCGCATCGCCCTGGCCGATGACCAGGCCATCGTCCGCGCGGGCCTGCGCGCACTGCTCGAACGCCACGGCATCGTCATTGCTTTCGAAGCCGACGACGGCGCGCAACTGCTCGAACGCATCGTCGATACGCCGGTCGACGTCATCCTCAGCGACATCCGCATGGCCGGCATGGACGGCATCGAAGCGCTGCGACGCCTGCGCGAACGCGGCGACACGACGCCGGTGTTGCTGCTCACCACGTTCGACGAGAGCGAGCTGCTGTTGCAGGCGACCGAAGCCGGCGCGCAGGGATTCCTGCTCAAGGACGCCGCGCCCGAGGACCTTCGCGACGCCATCGCGCGCGTGGCGGCAGGCGAGACGCTGCTGCAGCCGGTCAGCACCGACCCGGTGCGCGCGCGCTACCAGTACCACCAGCAGGAAGCGCCGCGCGAACACTTCACCGAACGCGAAGTCGCGATCCTGCGGCTGCTGGCCGGCGGGTATTCCAACAAGGAGATCGCGCGGGCGATGTTCCTCGCCGAAGGCACGGTGAAGAACTACGTGTCGGTGATCCTGGAGAAGCTCGGCACCCGCGACCGCACGCGCGCGGTGTTGAAGGCGATCACGTTGCGCGTGATCTGACGGGTCAGCGCGCCACCATCTTCACCGTCCAGAGCCCCAGCCCCGTCATCGCCAGCGACCCGAGCAGGTGCAGCGCGATGGTGCCGAACGCCCAGCCGTAGGCCTGCTTCTGCAGCAGGTCCACCGTTTCGGCGGAGAAGGTCGAGAACGTCGTCAGCCCGCCCAGCATCCCGGTGATGACGAACAGCCGCCACTCAGGCGCCAGTTGCGGCGCCTGCGCGAAGCCGGCGACGGCCAGCCCGATCAGGTAACCGCCGATGAGGTTCGCCGCCAGCGTTCCCAGCGGGACCGCGTGGTGCGCCGGGTTCAGCCACAGGCTCAGGCCCCAGCGTGCCCACGCGCCGAGCGCGGCGCCGACGGCGATGGCGATGAGGGCGAGGGGCATGCGGCGTCTCCGGCAAGGTTCCGATGCGCAGGTTAAGCGCCCGGGCACGGGTCGGCCAGCCGCGGCAAACCAGCGACATTAATTCGAAAAGCCGCATGGGGCGGCCGGGTCTAGACTGCGATTTCCCCCGTCCCGTCACGCCCCCATGAACGACCGCATCCGCCACGCCGCCCTGCGCGAAAAGCGCATGTCCGCCGAACAGGCCGCCGCCCTGATCCGGCCCGGGATGACCGTCGCCATGAGCGGCTTCACCGGCGCCGGTTATCCCAAATCGGTGCCGCAGGCGCTGGCGGCACATATCGAACAGGCGCATGCGCGCGGCGAGGATTTCCGCGTGAAGGTGATGACCGGCGCGTCCACGGCGCCCGAACTCGACGGCGTGCTCGCGCGCGTGGAGGGCATCGAGCTGCGCCTTCCGTACCAGTCCGATCCGCACCTGCGCGAGCGCATCAACGCCGGCGAACTGCACTACATCGACATGCACCTGAGCCATGTCGCGCAGCACACGTGGTTCGGCTTCTTCGGCGCGGTGGACGTTGCGGTGGTCGAAGTCACCGCGATCACCGAGGACGGCCACCTCGTGCCGTCCTCCTCGGTCGGCAACAACAAGACGTGGCTCGAACAGGCCGACCGCGTGATCCTCGAAGTGAACCGCTGGCAGCCTTCCGCGCTGGAAGGCATGCACGACGTGTACTACGGCACCGCGCTGCCGCCGAACCGCAAGCCGATTCCGCTGCTGCATCCGGACGATCGCATCGGCGAACCGTGGCTGCGCTGCGATCCGGCGAAGGTGATCGCGGTGGTCGAAACAGACGCGCCGGATCGCAATTCGCCGTTCACCCCGCCGGACGACACTTCGCGCGAGATCGCCGCGCACCTGCTCGACTTCCTCGCGCACGAAGTCCGCCGCGGGCGGCTTGCGCAGGAACTGCTGCCGTTGCAGTCGGGCGTGGGCAACATCACCAACGCCGTGCTCATGGGCCTGGGCGAAGCGGGATATCGCGACCTCACCGCGTTCACCGAAGTGATCCAGGACGGCATGCTCGACCTGCTCAAGCGCGGCGTCGTGCGCGTGGCGTCGGCCACGTCGTTCTCGCTGAGCCCGGCCGCGATCGACGAATTCCTCGACCACGTCGATTACTACCGCGAACGCATCGTGCTGCGGACGCAGGAGATCTCGAACCATCCCGAGCTCGTGCGCCGGCTCGGCTGCATCGCAATGAACGGGATGATCGAAGTCGACCTGTACGGCAACGTCAACTCGACGCACGTCGCCGGCACGAAGATCATGAACGGCATCGGCGGCAGCGGCGACTTCGCACGCAACGCGTACCTGTCGGTCTTCATGTCGCCGAGCACGGCGAAGAAGGGCGCGATCTCGTCGATCGTGCCCATGGCGAGTCACGTGGACCACACCGAACACGATGTCATGGTGATCGTCACCGAACAGGGTGTCGCCGACCTGCGCGGGCTGTCGCCGAAGCAACGCGCGCAGAAGATGATCGACCAGTGCGCGCATCCGGATTACCGTCCGCTGCTGCAGGACTACTTCGACCGTGCGCGCCGGGAGAGCTTCGGCAAGCACACGCCGCACCTGCTGAACGAAGCGCTGTCGTGGCATGAGCGCTTCGTGGAGACGGGGTCGATGCGGCCTTGATGGCGCTGTGGGCGGGTGCCCGCGCAAGGCATCGCATCGTCGTTCCGCCACCAGCATCGTCCATGCGACAACATCGTCATTCCAGCGAAAGCTGGAACCCATTTTGATCTGGCCTTCGGGCAGGCACGGCCGCGTTCTGCTCAACAGCAAGATGGGTTCCAGCTTTCGCTGGAATGACGGAGCTGTGGTTTCCCGCTGTGGGTGTGCCCACGCGTGCCAGGCCTGGGTCCCGGCCTTCGACGGCGTGACGGCGGGGAGACGGGGCTCCCGGCTCTTGTCGGACGCGAATCTAGTCCCGCATCGCCCTCATGTATGCCTCCAGCCCCCGCTCGCGCGTTTCCACGAACGTCTCGCCCGTCGGCGCGTAATCGACGATGCGGTCCGGCCGGAAGTTGCGGAAGTCGCCACGCAGGCGACACCACGCACCCAGCGTCCAGCTGCCACCCCAGAAGGCCAGGCAGAGCGGCTCTACTTCCCGGGCCGTCGAGCGCGCATCGTTGTCGCGATAGTTCATGCGCAGCACCCGAGCGCCGGTCACCGCGGCGTGCAGATCGTCGATCAACCCGCTGTTCTCCAGGCGATCCACTTCCGGCGCGAAGATGCGCGTGCGATCGCTGCGCTCGCGCAGCTCCGGAGGCAGCACTGCTTCGATCTTCAGCAGTGCCGCCGCCGCTTCGCGGCCGAGCCGGTTTCCGCCGAATGCGCGCACGAACCGGGTGCCGACCACTAACGCTTCGAGCTCGTCGGGCGTGAACATCAGCGGCGGGATGTCCGAGCCCTTGCGCAGGACATAACCGACGCCCGCTTCGCCCTCGATGGGAACGCCGGAGCGTTGCAGGTCGGCGACGTCGCGATACACCGTTCGCAGCGAGACGCCGAGTTCCTCTGCAAGGCGTTGCGCGGTGATGGCGGAACGGCGTCCACGCAGGGCATGGATCAGCAGGAAGAGGCGGTCGGCGCGGCGCATGCGCCATGATCGCGCGCCGCCGCGTCGTACTCAATCGTAACGACGGTGCATTGCGCGACGGCGGTCACGCGCGCAGCTCCGAGCGCGGCGTTGGCGACAGGCGCAACCGTTGCGGTGGCTGCTTCAGGCCGTGCAGCAGCGACTGCGCGACGGCCTCGCGCCAGGCGGTGTCTGCGAGCAGCGCGGTTTCATAGCGATGGTGCGCGTCGACGTCGTCGAAACGTGCGAACCACACCAGCACCTGTTCGCCTTCGCGCACCGGAAGCCGCGGGTACGTGTTAGCGCTAGCCTCGGTGACATAAACGCCGATGAGCTCGGCGCCGGCGGCCTGCAGGCGTGGCGCCAGCTTCCGCTCGAACCGTTCGAGGAAATCCTCGTCGACCGATGCGTCGAGCGAACAGATCCCCGCTTCGAGCAGGCCATCGTCGGTGGTCGCGGCGTTGAGGGGCGAGCGCGGCTTCGGTGCCTTCGCAAAGCGCGAGTCCGCGCGCGCCGGTCGCAGCAGAAGAACGTCATCGCTGTCGACGATCGTCGCGTTGGCCGCTTCGCGATGGCGCTTCCACGTAGGGCCGGAATAGAAGCCGTCCAATGCTTCGGCACGCACCGCCATGTCGGCGAAGCCACGCAGCCAGACGAATCTGTCGGGTGCATCGAGATCGCGGAATTGCCCGATCACGTGCATGCCAACGGCTTCCTGCGATTCGATGAACTCGCGTTCGAACAGCTCCACCAGTTCGTCGCGACGCGCGGGTTGCATGGCGTACTGGCGCAGCTCGATGACGTTGTCCTCATGCAATACATGGCCGTCATCGTCGATGCGGCGGAACCACATGTGCCAGTTCGTTTCCCACGTAGCGCCGTCGTCGGCGGAGAACGCCTGATGCCAGTGCGCGGTGTTCGCGCTTGCCTGGCTCCAGCGGAACCGCACGCGCACGGGGCGGCCCTCGTGTTCGTCGACGCCGAGGAAGGTGCCGACGCGGCGGCCGTCGGCTTCATCGGCGAAAGCACCGGCCACCGGCGGATCGAGCACGCCGTCGTGGTTGCCGGCCCAGTAGATCGACCACTGCTTCGACTCCGCGCCGAACAGCCGCAGCGTCATGCCGATGAAGCGTTCGTCCGTGCCGGGACGCGTCCAGTCGCTGACGAAATCGTCGACGTTGCCCACGCCGCCCAGCAGCGGCTGGCATCGCTGCGTGGCGTGGAAGATCTCCCAGTCGGTGGAACCGGCGAGTCGCTCCTTCAGGCGCTCGTTGCGGATGCTCCATTGTCCGTGGAGGAAATCGAAATCGTGTCGGCCGTCGTGGCCGGTCGGGGTGTCCATCTTCGTCGCGGTTCCCGTGCGTTGGAGTGCGCGAGCGCCCGCGCGCATCGGCGCGAGCCACGCGGTCTGGGCGATCGCGGCCAGCTTCAGGAACAGCCTCCGCTGCCGGTGCCATGCCGGCTGCAGGACGAAATCGAGGTTCATCGCGATGATCCAGGCCAGCGTGCCGATCGCACCCTGGCAGGATCGTCCGGCGCTGCTGACAGGGTCCTGTCAGCAGCCGTGCTCAGGCGGCGGGGAAGAACACCGTGATCGCCAGGCCCTTGCCGTCCAGCCCGTCCTCGACGTGGATGCGGGCGTTGTGCGCGCGCGCGATGCGCGCCACCAGCGACAGGCCGATGCCGCTGCCGCTGCTTCTGGAAGGCCCGTTCCCGCCGGCGTGGGCCGCACCGTTCGCGCGATAGAAGCGGTGGAAGATCGCCTCGCGCTCGTCCGGCACGACGCCCGGACCGTCGTCGGCTACGCACAAGGCGATGCCGCCGACGCCGTCGCGCACGTCGCGTCGGCAGATCACTTCGATGCGTCCGCCTTCACCGGCATAGCGCACCGCGTTGTCGACGAGATTGCGGATAAGAATGCCGAGCAGATCGACGTCGCCCATCACGCGGCCGTCCTCGGTGCGCAGGACGATGCGCTGCTGGCGTTCGCGCGCGAGCGTTTCGAAGTCGCGAACGACCAGCACCAGCAGCGGTGCCAGATCGAGCGGAACCAGCGTCGGCGCGGCGGTCTGTGCATCAAGGCGGGCCAGATCCAGCAACTGCTCCGACAACCGCGCCGCGCGCGCCACGCCCGCGCTCAAGCGTCGCAGCGCGGTGTTGCGCTCTTCCTCGGTTGCGGCGCGGCGCGCGAGATCGGCATGCGCGCTCAGCACCGCCAGCGGCGTGCGAAGTTCGTGTGCGGCGTCGGCGATGAAGCGGCGTTCGTTCTGTACCGCGGTGTCCACGCGCGTGAGCTGGTCGTTGAATGCATCGACCAGCGGGCTGAATTCGGTGGGAAGGCCCGGCGCCTGCAGTGGCGTGAGATCCAGCGGCGGACGCGCGCGCAACGCGTCGCGCAGCGCGGCGACGGGCCGCAGCGAACGCCCGATCACGACCCAGACCGTCAGCACGAACAACACGAAGATGAGCCCGGCTGCGAGCAGGCTCAGGCCAACCCATCGCGCGATTTCGTTCGCGATCATTTCCTTCGAACGGCCCACCTGCACGGTGAGTCCGCGCCGCGGATCAGAGAGGCTGTACACATGCCAGACCTGGCCGGCGATGCTGCGGCGCGCGAAGCCATCGCGGAAATCCGGCTTTAGCGGCTCCTCCGGCGCGGCCACGGAGTAGACGACGTTGCGCCCGCTCGCCCACACCTGCCAGCTCATCTTGTGATCGCGATGCCCGGCCGGTACGGCGGGGCGATTGCGCTTGGGCAGGCTTTCCAGACCATCGGGCATGGATTCGAGGATCTGCGCGGCCACTTCGCGCTGCGATTCGTCCCAGAACCCGTAATGCGCGCGCGACAACTGCCACGCCTGGCAGCCGAGCCACACCAGCCAGGCGACCAGCACGCATTTCACCGATACCCACGTGAGGCGCCAACGCAGCGAACGCGCCTTCATGCGGACGCTCCGCCGTTGATCCGGTATCCCTGCCCATGCACGGTGAAGATCACCTGCTCACCGAGCTTGCGTCGCAACTGATGCACGTACACCGCGATGGTGTTGCTTTCGATCGTGCCGGAACTGCCATACACCGCTTCTTCCAGCTGTTCGCGCGTGACGACGCGACCCTGACGCTCCATCAGCAGCAACAGCGTGCGGAACTCGTGTGCGCTCAACGGCACGGAGGCGCCATCGCGCGTGACTTCGCGGCGCGCCGGATCGAGCACGACGCCGTTGTAGCTCAGCACCGGCGAGACGCGCCCCTGCGTGCGGCGCATTACGGCGCGAAGCCGTGCGAAGAGCTCATCGGGCTGGAAGGGCTTCACGATGTAATCGTCGGCGCCTGCATCCAGGCCGGCGATGCGATCGCTGAGCTTGTCGCGCGCGGTGAGGATGATCACCGGCGTGGCGTCGTAGCGGCCGCGCAGGTACGACAGGACGCTCAGACCGGAGCTGCCGGGAAGACCGAGATCGAGCAGGACCGCGTCGAAATCGTGTTCGACCAGCGCCGTGCGCGCGAGCGCGGCATCGCCAGCGGTGTCGACGCGGAAGCCGTGCGCGCGCAGGCCGGCGCACAGCGCCTCGGCGAGCATCGTGTCGTCTTCCACCAGGAGCAGGTTCATCGCGGAGTCCGTGACTTGCAGAGCGTTGCAGGCGGCCAGTGTCGCCTCGCGGGTTTAAAAACTTCTTAAAGGTGCGCGCGCAGGCTGAGCCTCCCATGCGCCGTGCCGGCATCGTAGCGCGGCGCGGTCGGCCCTCCCCCGGTGACCCCATGACAGCGACGTCCCTGCTTTTCCGCGTGCCCGCGCCGGTCGTTTCACCCGTGACCGTACGGCCGGTCCGTCCCGAGGACGCATCGACGCTGCTGCGCCTTGCCCGCGAACGCGAAGACGGTGACGGCAGCTGGACCGACCTGCTCGAGTTCCACGAAGCCCTGTTCGAGGCACCCGTGCGGGCCTGGGCGTGGCTGGCGTGTGTGGATGACGAAGCCGTCGGCCATGCGGTGGCGACCGTCGGTTTCTCGCTGCGTGCCCGCGGCTACTGGCTGCAACTGGACACGCTGCATGCGCGCGACGAATGGGCCGCGTCCGCCGAGGCGGCGCTCTTCGACGAAGTACGCGCAATGGCCCGACGGCTGGGCTGCGTGGAGCTGCAGTGGCACGGCGAGGCGGCGCGGTTCGATGCGCTCGATGCCCGCCGCGATGGCATCCGCCATGTCGTGTCGCTGGGCTGAACTCCTGCCGCCGCATCGTGTCTGAAACGACTCCCCCGCGCGTGCCGCGCCCGCTGCTGCCGCGCCCCCTGCTATTGAGCCTGCTGCTGATGACCACCGGATCGCTCGCCGCCTGTTCCACCACCGCTTCGCCTTACGCCAGTTCGCCGCAGTTCCGCGACGGCGGCTTCCGCAACCCGGTCACGCCCAAGCAGGCCGGGTTGCCGCAGATGCTGCGCATGGCGTGGCGGTTCATGTTCGACAAGTCCGACGATGCGCGACCCGATATTCCGGTGCCGGTGACGCCGATCACCCGCGCGCAGCTGCTCGCCGCGCCGGACGGATCACTCTTCCGGCTCGGGCATTCGACGATGCTGCTCAAGCTCGACAGCGGCTTCTGGCTGACAGATCCGGTGTTCTCCGAGCGTGCCTCGCCCGTGCAATGGGCCGGGCCGAAGCGCTTCCACGCGCCGCCGATCACGCTGGAGCAGCTGCCGGCGATCGAAGGCGTGATCCTCTCGCACGATCACTACGACCATCTCGACCGCGCGGCGGTGCTGGCACTCGCCGCGAAGACGCGCCACTTCGTCACGCCGCTGGGCGTGGGCGACCTGCTCGTCGAATGGGGCGTGGATGCCGCGAAAGTGCAGCAGCTGGACTGGTGGCAGGAAACGCGCATCGGCGGCGTGCGCCTGGTCGCGACGCCCGCGCAGCATTTCTCCGGACGCAGCATGTTCGACAAGAACCCGACGCTTTGGGCGTCGTTCGTGATCGAGGCCGATGGGCTGCGCATCTTCTTCAGCGGCGATAGCGGCTACTTCGACGGCTTCAAGGCGATCGGCGACCGCCTGGGCCCGTTCGATCTGACGATGGTCGAGTGCGGCGCCTACGACGCGATGTGGAGCGGCGTGCACATGCAGCCAGAGCAGACCGTGCAGGCGCACCTGGACCTGGGCGGCCGCTGGCTCATGCCGGTGCACAACGGCACCTTCGACCTGGCGCTGCACGGCTGGCAGGAACCGTTTACACGCGTGACCCGGATCGCGCGTGAGCGTGGTGTAGCGCTAACAACGCCGGGATTCGGCGAAGCGATGAACCTCCGCCAGCCGCAGCCCGAACGCGCATGGTGGCTGCCCTCGCCGTAGTCATCGGCGACAATGGCGGTCCGTTTTCCGTACGGCGCCGCCATGACGAACCACTCGCAGTCGATTTCCCTCACCCGCTACCTCATCGAGGAGCAACGCGCCGGGCGCATCAACGCCGATCTGCGCCTGCTGATCGAAGTGGTGGCGCGCGCATGCAAGACGATCTCCATCGCCGTGGGCAAGGGCGCGCTCGGCGGCGTGCTGGGCGATGCGGGCACCGCGGACGAGGCATCGATCAACGTCCAGGGCGAGGCGCAGAAGAAGCTCGACGTGCTGTCCAACGAGATCCTCCTGGAAGCCAACGCCTGGGGCGGGCACCTCGCCGGCCTGGCGTCGGAGGAAATGGACACCTCGCAGCCGATCCCCGACGTCTATCCGCGCGGCAATTACCTGCTGCTGTTCGATCCCCTCGACGGCAGTTCCAACATCGACGTGAACATCTCCGTCGGCACGATCTTCTCCGTGCTGCACGCGCCCGACGGCGTCACGCAGGCCAAGGATGCCGATTTCCTGCAGCCGGGCACAGCGCAGGTCGCCGCCGGTTACTGCACGTACGGGCCGAGCACGATGCTCGTGCTCACCGTCGGCAACGGAACGCACTCCTTCACGCTGGACCGCGAGATCGGCAGCTTCGTGATGACCACGCGCGGCATGCGCATTCCGGAGGAGACGAAGGAGTTCGCGGTGAACATGTCGAACCAGCGTTTCTGGGAAGCCCCGATGCAGCGCTACGTCGGCGACCTGCTCGCCGGCAAGGAAGGCCCGCGCGGCAAGGATTTCAACATGCGCTGGGTGGCCTCGATGGTCGCCGACGTGCATCGCATCCTCACCCGCGGCGGCATTTTCAGCTATCCGCTGGACAGCAAATGTGCGGCGAAGGGCGGCAAGTTGCGCCTGATGTACGAAGCCAACCCGATGGCGCTGCTGGTCGAGCAGGCCGGCGGCGCGGCGAGTACCGGTCGCCAGCGCATGCTGGAAGTGCAGCCCAATGGCCTGCACCAGCGCGTGCCCGTGTTCCTCGGTTCGAAGCTGGAAGTCGAAGCCGCCGTGCGTTACCACGCCGAGCACGACGCGTCCGCGTAAGCACGGCGGATTCGTTCTCATGAGTGGCGATGTGCAACGCATCGCCACTCACGAACGTGAACCACATTGGCCCGTTTCATGTCATGTGCCCTCGTTCGTATTCAGGCATGGAACGCGTCGTTTTTGACCGCTCATCGTCGAACGGTCCGTTGAATACACTGCGTAACTTCCCGTAGTGGCAGGATCGACTGCCTCGGACTTGGTCAGGATCGACATGCCGATGGACGGAATGCAGGACTCCGAAGCGGCGCAGTCCGATGGCCGCGAACTTATCTATGTGACCCGTGGCGGCGCCGGACGCGTGCTTGCGCTCGGTGGCCTGCAGCAGCTGGGCTGGAACCTGCGTCGGGCGCCGGATGCGCGCAGCGTGCTGCGCATCCTCAACGGCGATTCGCACAAGCCGCACGCGGCGCTGCTCGACCTGCGCGAAGGCTTCACGCAGCAGGACCTGGCCGAGTTCGGCATCGCGCTTTCGGCGGGCAACGTCGGCTGGGTCGCGGGCATCGACGCGCGCCAGCTGGACGAGTCGCCGGTGCGCGACCTCATCCGCGACTTCTGCTACGACTACCTCACGTTGCCGTGTCCGGAAGCGGTGCTCAACACGGTGATCGGCCACGCGCACGGCATGGCGAGCCTCGCCTGCGAACGCGGCGACACGACGAGCGAAGCCGGTTTCGACGGCATGATCGGCGAGAGCCCCGCGATGCGCACGCTCTGTCGAACACTGCGCAAGGCCGCGCTGACAGAAGCCCCGGTGTTCATCGCCGGCGAAACCGGCACGGGCAAGGAACTTGCCGCGATGGCCGTGCATCGGCATTCGCGCCGGCATGCGCATCCGTTCGTGGCGATCAACTGCGGTGCGATTCCGCACAGCCTGATCCAGTCGGAACTGTTCGGCTATGAGCGCGGCGCGTTCACCGGCGCGCAACAGCGAAAGCTGGGTCGCATCGAGATGGCGAACGGCGGCACGCTGTTCCTCGACGAGATCGGCGATCTTCCGCTGGAAAGCCAGGCGTCGCTGCTGCGTTTCCTGCAACAGGGCAGCATCGAACGACTCGGCGGACACGAGCAGATTCCAGTTGATGTCCGCATCATTTCGGCGACGCATCACGATCTGGATCGCGCCGTCGCCGAGGGCCGCTTCCGCGCCGATCTGTATCACCGGCTATGCGTGCTCCGGCTGCAGCAACCGCCGCTACGCGAACGTGGAAGCGATATCGACAAGCTTGCCGAGTACTCGCTGCAACGCTACTCGCAGGAAGGTCATCGCACGTTGAAGGGCTTCGCGCCCTGTGCCCGCCAGGCGCTGCACAGCCACTCCTGGCCCGGCAACGTGCGCGAACTCATCAATCGCGTGCGCCAGGCCGTGGTGATGGCCGAAGGTCGACTGATCACCGCCGCCGACCTGCACATCGAAAGCTCGCTCACCACGCCGCCGCCGACGCTGGATGAAGTGCGTGACGCGGCGACGCGCGCGGCGATCGAGCGTTCTCTGCACCGCAATCGTGGCCGACTGGTGGATGTCGCGCGCGAACTTGGCGTCTCGCGTGTGACGCTGTACCGCCTGATGCAACGCCACAGCTTGCGTGCGCACGAGCCGGAAGCGCCCAATACCATCCACATCGCGTGATGTGACGATTGCATGGCGCGACGCGGGCGCGTTTGCTTCGCGCGCGCGCCGTGCGAGGATGCGGCATCCGGGCTCTCCACTGGCGCCATGCACAACCACGGAAGTGATGCGGCAGACTTCATCGAAGTTTTCGACGACGCGCTCGATCCCGGGCAATGCGCGCAACTGGTCGAACGATTCTCCGCCAGTGCGGACACCGTGCCCGGTCGCATCGGCGGCGGCGTGCTGCCCGACCTGAAGGACAGCCGCGACCTCACGATCACCGGCCGCGAGCCGTGGCGCGATGCGGAGGCGATGCTCAACGCGGCGGTGTTCAAGGGCCTGATCGCGTACCTGCGGCGATATCCGCACACGTTGATCGCGCCGCTGATGCTGGAAGTGGCGGGCGACGGCGGCGCGCGTCATCGCCTGACCGCCGAGCGTCTGGCGGCGATGGATGACGCATCGCTGACGCCTGTCGTGCAGACGGTGCTGCGGCCGGGCGCGATCAACCTGCAGCGCTACACGGCCGATCGCGGCGGCTATCCCTATTGGCATTGCGAACTGTACCCGCGCGATCCGCATGGCGAGACGCTGCATCGGCATCTGCTATGGACGATCTATCTCAACGACGGCTTCGACGCGGGCGAGACGGAATTCCTGTATCAACGCCGCAAGATCGCACCACGCGTCGGCAGCCTGCTGATCGCGCCAGCAGCGTTCACGCATACGCATCGCGGCAATCGGCCGCAGGGCGGCGACAAGTTCATCGCGACGAGCTGGATCCTGTTCCAGCGGGCGGAGCGTCTGTTCGCGACGTCTTGATGCGCATGTAACCCGGGTAAGCGAAGCGCACCGGGGGTAGGCGTTGCGCCTACGTGCGCGGGTGGTTCAGCACCAGCCAGTACAAGCCAACCTGCTTCACCGCCCAGACGAACTGCTCGAAATCCACCGGCTTCTGGATGTAGCTGTTCACGCCCAGCGCGTAGCTGGCCTCGACGTCGAAGGGTTCGGCGCTGGTCGTCAACACGACCACCGGCAAGGTGCGCGTGGCTTCGTTCGCACGCACGGCCTGCAGCACCTCGCGACCATCGACCTTGGGCAGGTTGAGGTCCAGCAGCATGATCGAGGGAAGATCGTCCGGATCGCGATCGGCGTACTTTCCGCGCGCGAAAAGGTAGTCGAGCGCTTCGGCGCCGTCGTTCACCACGACGAGGCGGTTGGCGATCTTGGCCTCGTCGAAGGCGATGCGGGTGAGCTCCACATCGTCCGGATTGTCCTCGACCAGCAGGATTTCCTTGTGCATCAGGCGCTCTCCTCCACCAGCGCTTCGGCTGGCAATTCGAGGGTGAACGTGGCGCCGGACTCGGGCTTTGAATCGGCGCGGACGCTGCCGTGGTGGCGTTCGGCGATGCGCCGGACGATGGCCAGGCCCAGACCGTGACCACCCCCCTGGTCCGGTCCGTGCAATCGCTGGAAAGGCTCGAAGAGCTTGTGCGCATACCGCATGTCGAATCCGATGCCTTCGTCACGGATTTCAAGCTGCACAGTCTTGCCCTCGCGTCGGCCGCTGATGTGGATGCGGATCGGTTCACGTTCGCGCGAGAACTTCCACGCATTGCCCATCAGCTGGCTCAGCAGCAACTTGAGCAGGCGCTCGTCGCCCCAGGCATGCAGCCTGGGCTGTACACGGATGTCCGCGCGACGCTGCGGTTCGGCGTCCTGCAGTTCCGCGCCGACCCAGTCGGCAAGCAAGCTCAGGTCCACGTCGACGAGCTTGAGTTCGGTGCGCGTGACATAGGCCAGGTCGTTCAGCGCACTCAGCAATCCGCTCATCCGCGACGCGGCGGCACGGATGCGGCCGAGGTAGTCGCGATCAGTTTCGTCGAGGCGTTCGGACGCGCGATCGGCCAGCAACGCGGAGAAGCTTTCGATCGAACGCAACGGCGCTCGCAGATCGTGCGCCACCGCATCGGCGAACAGTTGCAACTGATGGTTTGCGGCGAAGCGCCCTGCGTGTTCGGCTTCGGCGCGCGCCTTGAGCGCAAGCTCTGCGGCGTGCTGCGCGCTGATGTCGCGCACCTGCACCAGCAGGTAGGACGGGTGATCGCTCTCGTCGCGCACCACCGACACGTTGACGTGCGCCCAGACGGTTTCGCCGCTGCGGTGCACGTAGCGCTTCTGCGCGTCGAGTGCGGGAATGTGGCCGTCGACCAGGCCGCGCAGGAACGACTGGCTCATCGCGACGTCGTCGGGATGCGTGAGCGCGGCGGCGGACGTGCCGACGATGTCTTGAGCGTCGTAGCCGAAAATGCGTTCGAACGCGGGGTTCACTTCGAGCCATCGACCCTGGAGATCGACCACTGCCATGCCGACGCCGGATGCGTCCATCGCGAGACGGAAACGGTCGATTCCCGTGTCCTGACCGGTGTTATCGCTCATCGATGGCGTGGCTCAAGCTAGTCCTGTCGCGGGCGTAGTGTAGCGGGGGCCTTCGTGATGGTGCGGTGCAGGGTGTCCCGCGACATCGTCGCGTTGTTTCGCATGACGAGGCGTGGAGACGCAAGCATCGACGCAATGGCGTGACGGCGACCTCACCTTGCTGGGCGATGTGCGAAGGGCGTGCGCGATGCACGCAAGGCGGCGTCTAGAACAGGTCGCCCTGTGGCGAAGGCTTGCGCGGTGGCACGAACTGGCTCGTGTCCAGGCTCGGCATCGAGCCGAAGCCAAGCTTCGCGTGCGCCTTGCGGAAGCGTTGTTCGATCAGCTGGGCGAACGGCCCTTCGCCGCGCATGCGTGTACCGAAGCTGCTGTCGTAATCCTTTCCGCCACGCATCTGCTGGATGAGGCTCATCACGTGTTCGGCACGGTCGGGGTAGTGCAGCTGCAACCATTCGCGCCACACCTGCTTGAGCTCGTGCGGCAGCCGCAACAGCACGTAGCTGGCCGACGTCGCACCATGATCGCGACAGGCTTCGAGGATGTGTTCGATCTCGCGGTCGTTGATCATCGGAATGACCGGCGCAAGCATCACGCCGACCGGAACGCCGGCATCGACCAGCGAGCGGATTGCCTTCAGGCGCGCGTGCGGCGCCGAGGCGCGCGGTTCCATGCGCGCGGACAGGCGGTTGTCGAGCGAGGTGACGGAGAACGCAACGCTCGCCAGCCCACGCTTCGCCATCGGTGCGATGAGGTCGAGATCGCGCACGACGCCGGCGTTCTTCGTGATGACGCTGAAGGGATGCGAGCAGGCGTCGAGCACTTCGATCACGGAGCGCGTGACGCGGTAGCGGCGTTCGATGGGCTGGTAGGAGTCGGTGTTGATGCCCAGCGCCAGCGGGACGCAGCGGTAGGACGGGCGCGCGAGCTCGGTCTGGAGCAGCTCGGGCGCGTTGGTCTTGGCGAACAGGCGGGATTCGAAGTCCAGCCCGGGCGAAAGGTCCAGATACGCGTGCGAGGGCCGGGCGAAGCAGTAGACGCAGCCGTGCTCACAGCCGCGATACGGATTGACCGAGGCGCTGTGGCCGACGTCCGGCGAGTCGTTCCGGCTGATGATGCTGCGCGCGCGTTCCTCGGTGACGCGGGTCTGCGGGCTGGGGGCGTCGGACAGGTCCTCGTAGACCGAGCCCCAGCCGTCGTCCTCACCGTGCGCGACCGTCACCGCGTAACGGCCATCGACATGGGAAGCGGCACCGCGACCTTTAATCGGGGCCTGGGCTTTGCGGGCATCGTCCATCGGCTTTAGCCTACGCGCGGCCCGTCGCAGCTCTTGAGACGCGACGCGCCACCACACGACGCCGACACGACGCGCGGCAGGCTGAACGGATGAGGAGACCCGCCCGGCATGCCCGAATTCCTGCGTAGCGCGTGGGACGCGTTCACCTCCGTCCCCAACCTCGGCCTGTACCTCACGCTCTTCTGGCTGACCTACGTGGTCTGGCTGGGCCTGTGGATCGTGCTGCAGAAGCGCGAGCCGGTGGCGACGCTGAGCTGGCTGATCAGTCTGGCGGCGCTGCCGTATGTGGGCTTCTTCATCTATTACTTCTTCGGTCCCCAGCGGATCCGCCGCCAGCGCCTGCGGCGTGTGCGTGCCCGCGCGTCGCTGCCACCGCCGCCGGAAGGGCTGGTGCCGACGCCAGACGCGATCGAGCTGGCGCGCCTGGCGCAATCGACCACGGGCCTGCCGCCGATCACCGCCACGCGCGTGGACCTGCTGATCGACGGTTCGGCCAAGTACGTGGCGCTGCTGGCAGCCATCGCGAACGCGCGCGACCACATCCACCTCGAGTACTACATCTACCTGCCCGATCGCACCGGCACCGCCCTGCGCGATGCGCTGGTCGAACGCGCGCGCGCCGGCGTGCAGGTGCGATTGCTGCTGGACGCGGTCGGATCCGGGCGGACCAAACGCAAGTTCCTGCTGCCATTGATCGAGGCCGGCGCCGAGGTGGCGTGGTTCCACCCGATGAAGCTGCAGTGGTTCTGGAAGCGGCCGTGGCTGAACCTGCGCACGCATCGCAAGATCGTCGTGATCGATGGCGAGATCGGCTTCACCGGCGGCATCAACATCACCGACGAGGAGGACGACCGCCTGCGCAAGGACGCGTATCGCGACCTGCACCTGCGGCTGGAAGGCGACGTCGTGCGCGAGCTGCAGCTGGTCTTCATCGAGGACTGGGCGTACGCGACCGGCCAGCCGCCGCTGCGGGTGCATCACCCGGCGCCGCGACGCGGGACGATCTCGACGCAGGTGGTGGTCTCGGGGCCGGACTCGTCATGGGAGGCGATCCATCGCGTGCACGTGGCGGCGATCCATTCCGCGCAGCGACGCGTATGGCTGGTGACGCCGTATTTCGTACCCGGTGAAGCGGCGCGGATGGCGCTGACATCAGCGGCTTTGGGCGGGCTGGACGTGCGCCTGCTGGTGCCGAAGGTCTGCGACAGCCGGCTGGTGACGCTCGCGGCGCGGTCGTACTTCGACGAACTGCTCGAAGCCGGCGTGAAGGTGCACGAGTACGGCCCCCGCATGCTGCACAGCAAGGCGCTGCTGTGCGACGACGATCTGGCGATCGTCGGCAGTGCGAACTTCGACCACCGCAGCTTCCGGCTCAACTTCGAGGTGTCGGTGCTGTTCCGAGACAAGGCTCTGGCCGCGGAACTGGAGTCGCTGATCCAGGGCGAGTGCAATCTCGCGCCGCGGGTTCGCGCCGATCGCCCGCAGCCGTTGTGGCGCACGCGACTTCCCGAGGGGCTTGCGCGGCTGGTGTCTCCGCTCTTGTGACCGGCGCCGCGCTTCGCTGACAGGCGGTTCCACGTGCCCGGCGATCGGCCTTCCGGGCAGCGGGACGCACGCTACACTTCCGGCGAAATCGACCCCCACATTCGGAGCTTCCCATGCACTGGCTGTATCTCCTGCTCGCATTCGCCGCATTGGCGGTGGCGTTCAAGACGACGTCGGTGGCGGTGCTGATGGTGAGCCTGCTGGCGGCACTGGGTTTCTTCCTCGCGTGGGTCCTGAAGCTGCTCGCCGCGCGCGTGGACAGCCAGACGCGCGATTCCTCGCTGATCCTCGACCCGGTCGAAATGCGCCGCCTGCGCGAGCAGGCCGAAGCCCGCCGCGCTGCCGCTGGCACGCCGCCGACGCCGCCCAGCGCTTGATCGCGGGTCGTTCGCGCGGCCCTGTCAGGCCGATGCGCTAGTATCGGCAGGCCGGGCACCCGCGATTCCGGCATCCGGTGTTTGCCGGTCTTTCCGGCTCGGCGGCCCGTCGCTGGTCCGGCTGGCCTGTTCCAGGAAACAACTGCAGGCCAGCGCCCCATGCACCGCGGGGCGACTGGCATCAGACGGCTCCATCGGGAGATCGCCATGAAAGCGTTCGGCCTTCCGCTCCTGTCCCTTGGTCTTCTCGCCGGCGCGTGCCTCGCCGGCCCGCCCGCGCCGACGCCTGCTGCATCGGGCTGTGGCCGCATCAGCATCTTCGATGCCGCGCCGCGCAGCCAGGACATCTACCGCGCGCGCCTGATGAACATCGACGGCAAGTTCGCCGGCCCATCGGGCACGAAGACCTTCAAGCTGCCGGCCGGACACCACGTGCTGGAAGTCGCCGAACTGATCGATCCGGAACAGTTCAACGACGTCCAGCGGCGGCAGCGCGACATGCGCGCCGATCCCTACAAGGAACTGACGGTCGACGTGCAGCGCGACACCACCTATCTTCTGGGCGCGCGACTGGTCACGGACCGCCGCAACTACATCACCGACGGTTCCTATTGGAAGCCGGTCATCTATCACCAGAACTCCGAGTCGTGCCAGTGATCCGAACGTGCAGCAGGGCGATGCCAATGCAGGGCGTCGCGCGATGACCGTACTAAGCGTCAACGTCAACAAGATCGCCGTGCTGCGCAACTCGCGAGGTGGCGCCGAACCCGATGTCGTGCGCGCCGCGCGTGCATGCCTGGATGCGGGCGCACACGGCATCACCGTGCATCCGAGGCCCGACGCGCGACATATCCGTGCCGACGATGTGTACGCGTTGGCCGAGCTCACGCGCGAACGCGGCGTCGAATTCAACCTGGAAGGCAATCCGTTCGCACCACCGCGCGAGGGCTACCCGGGCTTCTTCGCACTGTGCGAAGCCGTGCGCCCGGCGCAGGCGACGCTGGTGCCGGACAGCGATGCGCAGCTCACATCCGACCACGGATTCGATTTCGAGCGCGATGCCGATTCCTTGCGGCCGCATGTGGACGCGCTGAAGGGCATCGGCTGCCGGGTGAGCCTCTTCGCGGACGCGCACACAGCCGGCGGTCGCGCCGGTATCGCGCATGCGGCCGACGTCGGTGCGGATCGCGTCGAGCTCTACACCGGACCGTGGGCGGAAGCGTTCGCGCAAGGGCAGGGCGATGCCGTGGCCGCGCAGTTCGCGGAGGCCGCACGCCGGGCGCAAGATGCCGGCCTGGGCGTAAACGCCGGACACGATCTGAGCCAGGAAAATCTCGGCGCATTCCTGCGCGGCGTGCCGGGCGTGCTTGAGGTTTCGATCGGCCACGCGCTGGTTGGCGAAGCGCTGTACGACGGCTTCGACGCGACGATCCGCGGGTATCTCGCAGTGCTGGAAGGCGCCCGCCGCTGAGGCCGGGCGCCCGCATCGAAGCCTATTCCCAGGCGATGTCACGCACGCCGTTGTGCTGCGCTTCCGCCAGCGCCCAGGCGAAGTCCTGGTAGTCCGCATCGGCGTTCGCGGTGATCTGCACGACGGTGCGGGGATCGGACTGCATCAGATCACGCAGCGCCTGCGGCAATGCTTCGCGGCCGAGTGAAACGCCATCGAGGTGGAACTGACCATTGCCGTCGACCCGCAGCGCGACCCGCTCGGGCGGAGGCAGCGGTTTTGTCGTATCGGTGATCTGGCTCAGACGGAGGTCGATCTTCCCGCTCATCACGGGTGTGGCGACCATGAAGATGACCAGGAGAACCAGCATCACATCGACCAGCGGGGTGATGTTGATCTGGGCGACCTCGGTGTGGCCGCTGCGGGAAGACGGGGAATCGCGGAAAACGGAAGCAGCCATCGCGCAACCTCCAGGGGCCCCATGCCCGGGTCCACGCTACGCCCGGCGAGGTGGCGGCCGCAAGTCACACCAAAGTCGTAGTGAGTCCGTCCGACGTCCCAAAAGAAAACGCCGCCCGGAGGCGGCGTTTTCACGACAGGTAAGCGTCAATCAATTTTGAACGAAGCCAATCTTTTCCATATTGGCGTTCTTCGCATGCGCCAGCACCTTGGCCAGGATGCCGTAATCGGCGTCCGGGCTGGTGTCGATCTCAAGCATGGGCTGATTGCTCGGGTCGCGCTGGACCTCCGCCTTCATCATGTCCTGGACCGCGGTGAGCGGCTGCGGAGCGTCGTTCCAAAACACCTGGCCGGACGCGTCGATTCGCAGCCGGATCGGCGGCGGCGGTTCACGCGTCTGAGGCGGTGGGTTCAGCGACTTCTGAGGCAGGTTGACGTCGATCGGATACGTCAGCGGGGGCGCCGTCACCATGAAGATGATCAGCAGAACCAACATCACGTCCACGAGGGGCGTGACGTTCATGTCCGCCATCGGACCGCCACCGGATTTCGATGCAAATGCCATTACTGGATCTCCGGATCAGCGAGGTTCTTTAAGCGCCATGAAGCCGACCTTGCGCATGCCCTGGGCCTGCGCAATCTGCACCACTTCGGAAACGATGCGGTACTTGGTCGTCTTATCGCCGCGGACGTTGATTGCCGGCTGCGGCGTCTTCTGCGCTTCGATCGACAGACGACTCTCAAGCAGATCCTTGGTCACCGGCTCGTCGTTCCAATAGAGGCTGCCGTTGTCTTCCACCGAGATGTTGATCGGCGGAACGGGCGGAGCCGTATTTTCACGCTTGTCCAGATTCGCTTCCGGAAGATCGATCTTGACCTTATGCGACATCAGGGGTGCGGTGATCATGAAGATGATGAGCAGAACCAGCATCACGTCCACGAGGGGAGTGACGTTGATTTCGGCCATCGGGCCGCCGCTATCGCCAGTACTGAAGGCCATTACGAAACTCCAACCTGCTGCTAGAGGGTGTCGTTGTTAAACGAGTTCTTAGCGCTTCGCGCCAACTTCGCCGACGCGCGAGCCGGTGGCGAAGAAGTCGTGCAGATCGTGCGCGAACGTATCGAACTTGTTGTTGGTGACGCGGTTGAGGCGCGTGAAGAAGTTGTACGCCAGCACCGCCGGGATTGCGACGAACAGACCGATGGCGGTCATGATCAGCGCTTCACCCACCGGACCCGCCACGGCGTCGATCGAAGCCTGACCGGTCGCGCTGATGCGGATAAGGGCGTGGTAGATGCCCCACACGGTGCCGAGCAGACCGACGAACGGAGCGGTCGAACCGACGGTGGCGAGGACGGTCAGACCGGCTTCGAGCTTCGAGCTCTCGCGGGTCACGCCCTGGCGCAGTGCGCGGTCAACGAACTCCGAACGGTTCAGCGACTCGACGAGACGCGAACCTTCGTGGCGCTGGTGGTGGGCAGCCGCCTGGGCGGCGTCAAGGGCGATCTTCGAGAACGGCTCGAAACGGCCCTGCTCTTCCATGAAACGGATGGCGTCCTGCGCGTTCGGGGTTTCCCAGAACGTGGAGACGACGCGATCCGAACTGGCGCGCAGGCGCAGGTTCT
>Ga0102591_1000586_pt1 | contig 67005 bp, 57 predicted proteins | sample AraplaCol_mCL_r2_2_FD_76860 | JGI IMG/M metagenome (GOLD analysis project Ga0102591, IMG submission 76860) | Arabidopsis root microbial communities from North Carolina, USA - plate scrape MF_Col_mCL_r2 (SPADES assembly) (version 2) | ecosystem: Host-associated > Plants > Roots > Endosphere... | reverse complement strand
GGTAGGCGACCCAGCGCAGCACGGCGGCGACGGCCTCGAAGAGTTCCTCGGGGATGGCGTCGTCGACCGGCAGCTTGTGCAGCGCGCGCGCCAGCGGCGGGTTGCCGACGATGGGGACGCCGGATTTCTCGGCGATCGCGCGGATGCGCAGCGCCTCGGCATCCATGCCCTTGGCGACGATGACCGGCAGCGGCGTCTCGCCCGGCTCGTAGCGCAGCGCGACCGCGTAGTGGGTGGGGTTGGTGACGACCACGGTGGAGCCGGGCACGCGCTTTTCGGGCGGCGAGGTGGCCATCTCGTGGGCGAGCTCCTTGCGCTTGCCCTTGAGCTGCGGGTCGCCCTCGCTCTCCTTGTGCTCGCGCTTGATCTCGTCCTTGGACATCTTCTGGTCGCGCTTGAAGAGCCACAGCTGCAGGCCGAAGTCGACTGGGCCGACGACGATGAAGACCAGGCAGCCGGCGGAGATCAGCTTGATCAGCGCCTTCCAGCCGAGCACGCCGACACCGGCCGCGTCGAAGTAGGCCGCGCCGACCAGCAGCGGCACGAGGCCGCGGATCATGACCCAGAGCACCGCGCCCAGGGCGATGGCCTTGGCCACCATCTTCAGGAAGTCGACGATCGAGCGGACGGAGAAGAGCTTCTTGACGCCCTCGGCGGGGTTGAGCTTGTCGAACTGGAGGTTGAGCGGCTCGAACGACAGGTTGAAGCCGACCTGCGCGAAGGACGCGATCAGGCCCAGCGCCACCGACACGGCGACGAAGGGCAGGGTGGCGAGGAAGCCGGCGCGGGCGATGTCCACGGTCAGCGCGAGCAGTTCCTCGTTGCTCTTGGCGGCGACGCCCTCGCGCAATGCGCGGACGATGAGGCCGCTGAGCTGGTCCAGCGTCGACTCGGCCATCACGATCAGGACGATGAGCAGGCCCACCAGGCCCAGCGCCGCGTTGACGTCCTGGCTCTTGGGGCTCTGGCCCTTCTTGCGGGCATCGTCGAGTTTCTTCTTTGTCGGCTCTTCGGTCTTTTCGCCGGACATGGTGGACGGGCCTCGGAGGCTGGAGCAGCGGGGGCGCTGCGACAGGAGTCAATCTATGAGCCCAAGCCATCGCGGGCAGGCGGCGGGGCGAAGCGCTGCGATGCGTTGCGAAGCTTGCGGCAGCCTTCTTTCACCCTCTCCCGCGAAGCGGGAGAGGGGTGAGGGCCAGTGGCGGTGGCAGTGCGAAGCCGTCAACCGCGCGGGAACAGCACGTCGTTGTGCGCGCCTTCCGAGTTGTCGGCGACGCGCACTTCCAGGCCGAGCAGCGTCACGCCGGGCTGGTTGGCGGTGTTGAACACGTTGTTGATCGCCATGCGCCGCGGCTGCCAGCTCGAGTCCTCGGCCAGGAAGGCTTCGCGCTCCGCGTGGATCGCCGCGGCCTCTTCAGGCCTGCCGAGCTTGCGCGCCAGCACGGCGCTGGCGTCGTAGCCGTCGACGATGGCCGCGGCCGGCACCTGCATGCAATCCACGGCCAGGTACTGCTTGAACTGGTTGTCCAGCTTGCCCGCGTCCTGGAAGATCTGCCGCAGGTCCGACTCCGACGACTGCTGCCGCAGCCGGAAGTCGTCTGCCGGCTGCTTGAACCCGTCCGGGAACTTCGTGTACGTGTTGCCGTGGTTGATCCACCGCGCGCGGTCGGACTCGATGGCCTGCTCGAAGCGCGGCAGGTCGACGAACTCGGTGATGCGGCGCGTGCGCATCGGTGCCGTGACGCCGTCCACGGTGACCAGCCGCTTGGTCACTTCGGTGCCGCCGAGGTGGTCGCCCATCCGGCTCGCCCCGGCGACGTCGGTGGCGTTGATCGTCTTGCCATCGTCGAACCGCTTCAGGTTCACGCTCAGGTTGGCCGCCGCGCCGCTCTGCTGCAGCGTCCGGGCACCAGCGCGCTCCTCCGGATAGCGGTAGTAGCCCGATGCCTCGTCCGCCATCGCGTGACGCACTTCGCCGACGGTGCGGCCCTGCGCCAGCGCCACGCGGCCCTGCACGACCTGCGCCAGCTTCTGCCCGGCCGCGGAAGGGGCCGGTGCCGGTGCCGGTACCGGTACTGCCTCCGAGGCGGACGGGCCCGCCGCTGGCGTGCCGTCCAGCGGCCGCGAGAACGTGATCTGCGGACTGAGCACCGTGCCGGACAGCTCGCCGCGGACGGCCTCGCGGTTGTACTTGCCCAGCAGATTGAGCGAGGCCACGTCGACGTTCTTGAGGATCGCGTCCACCGGCCCGGCGTGCCCCATCTCCTGCCACATCACCGCATGGCGCAGCATGTCCTCGAACTCGAGCTGGTTCTTGGGCTGGGTCGGCACGTCCTGCGGCACGCGCACCTGCAGCCCGTTCTGCCACTGGTTCTCGTAGCTGGCGGCGGCGGTCAGGTCCGCGGCGCGAAGACTCAGCGACACCTCGCCGGCCGTGAGCCTGGTCGAGGCGCCGGCGCCGAAGCCCAGCTTCCCGGCCACGGTGCTCTGCGTGCCAGCGGTGAGGTAATAGGCGGCCGTGGTCATGCCGATCTCCATCACCAGGTCGTGCTGGTACTTGCCGGCCGCGGCCACGCGCATCGTCAGCGACAGCGGGTCGGGGAAGTCGGCCGGTTTCATGCCCAGCTGCACCCGCGAGGTGTCGAAGCCGTAGCTGTTGCCGCCGCTGAACTTGAACTTGTCCCGCACCGACATCAACCGGGCGATCGAGATCAGGCCATCGAGCAACTGCTCCTTGTTCTCGATCTGTCCGCGGTTCCAGATCGCGGAGCCGACCGCGCCGTCGAGCGTCTTGCGGAACGCGCCGACGGTCTTGGCCACCTCCGGCTCACCGGCCGCGGCGAGATCGGCCGCCGCCACGCGCGCGAGCTGATGCGCGGCCTCGGCCGGCTTGATCTGGCCTTCGGCGTAGCGGCCCCAGAGGTCGGCGAGCTTCGGATGCGCCTGCAGCGTCCGGTCATCCAGGCCGAAGCGCACCGGCACCTGGACCTCGGCCACCGTCGCGCTGAGCAGGTGCTCCGGCGTCTCCTTCGGCACCGCGGCGTCCAGCGCGCGCGCCAGCGTCTTCAGCGCGAGTTCGGCCGGGAGCGCGCCGTCGCCGCCGCGCAGCGTCTCGATGCCGCCGCGCATCGCATCGACCGCCTGCGGCGTGCTGGTGATCAGGCCCGCCTGCGCCAGCGTGCGCGTGGCCGAGGCGATGGCCGAGGGGTTCAGCGCCGTGGCGCCGCCCACCGGCAGCGCGCGCGCGATCGCGCCCATCACCGAGTTCTCGCGCGACACGCTGGACAGCATGTCCGTGGTCAGACCCTTGAGGTAGTTGTCGGCCTGCTGCAGCGGCGTGCCCGGGCCCTGCTCGAAGAACCCGTTGCGCACCGCGTTGAAAGCGCGACGCAGCTCGGGCGCCAGACCGTCGAGCTTGAAGTCCGAGGTCTGCAGCGCCTGAGCGGCGGCGCTGCGCGCCAGCTGCGGCAGCTCGCCGCCGGAGGTTTGCAGCGCGGCATCAGCCGTGAACATCACGCGCAAGGCCGCGACGCGGCGTTCGGAGGTCTCCAGGTCGAGCGCCGGCGCGCCCGCCTGGGGCGGCGCGAGCAGCGCGGACAGCATCTCGACGCCGCGGGGCAGCACCGCGACTTCCCGTGCGAGCGCCACGGCGGCGGACTGCGCGGGCGTACGCGAGCCGGGATCCGCGGTGATGGTGGCCAATCGGCCCGCATCCAGCGTGCCCAGGGTTTGCAGCGCGTGCGTCATCGGTGCCGCCTGGATCTCGCCCAGGCTCAGCGGCCCCGTCGCCGTCCGCGGCGCGAAGGCCACGATGCCGGCGTTGAAGACGTTCTCCAGCACCGTGTCGCGCGGCAGTTGATCGCCCTTGGCCGGCCGTGCGCTCAGCCGGTCCGCCACCGAGCGCAGCACCTCGCCCAGCGGCGCGTGAACGCCACGCGCCTGGTCGATGAGGGTGCTCATGCGCTCGTTCTGCAGCGTCGACAGGCGGTCCTGCGCGGCCGCATGGCGCTGCGTGGCCTGGGCCTCGGCCATGACGGCGCCGTCGAACTTGGCCATCGCCTGGTGCAGCGGCGTCTGCAGCTCGGGCGGCAGATCGATGATGGCCGCGCCTTGCCGGCGCAGCGCGCCCTCGAGCTCCTCTCGCCGCTCCGGCGGCGCGTCGGCGGGCAGGCGGCGCAGCGCGGTCAGCAATGGCTTCACGCCCTTGGCGAAGGCCTCGACCTGCGGGCCCTGGTCCCCCGCGGCGGCCTGCAGGCACAGCACGGCCTTGTCGACCTCGATCTCGATGCCGCGGGCTGCGTACTGCGCCCCGGCCAGTTCGATGAAGGCCTTCTGCTCGCCGACCCGGGCGTCAAGCATCGGCGGGCGCGAGGCGGCCGCCGCGCGGGCCTCGGGCGAGGCCATGTCGGTCAGCGTCGCCGTGGGACGGGCCGCGATCCCCACCGATTGCAGGGCCGCGGTGGCAGCCGCCGCCACGGTCTGCGCGGACGCGCCCAGGATCTGCGCCAGCGGTGAGGCCGCGGCGGCGCCCGGCGACGCCTGCGGCGCGGGCATCCACTTGTCGAGCGCGGGCGTGTCCAGCAACTGCGTGGCCAGCTTCAACTGCTCCGGCTTGGATGCGGGAATCGAGAACGCGAAACGGTCCGGCTCCAGCGGCGGCAGCTTGGGCGCCTTGGGCATCTCGCCGGGCGGGCCGCCCGCGGAGAGCTGATTCCACGCCTGATAGCCCAGGATCGTCCCGGTGGTGGTGATCGGATGCTGCTTCTTGGAGCCGTAGGTGCTCATCAGCGCCTGCTGCAGCTTGGGCGCCACCGCGGAGGAGAAGCCCACCGCCCGGTCGCCGGCGGGCGGACTGCCCGATTCGATGTCGCCCTGACGCTTCGGGCGCCGGCGCAGGCCGAGGAAATGCGAGCCCGAGGTGTCGGAGGACGGCTGCGCGGCCGTCTGCTGCGAGGTCTCGCGCGGGATGCTGGGGCTGGTGCTGGCGGACAGGAGCGGCGCGGGGCTGCTGGAGCTGGGGATTTCCGGCATGGGGGGCCTCTGGTGGACGTGTCGTTGGAAGTCACCAGATTCGGTGCAGACGGGCACCGGCGTGGGGAGGACGCGAAGCGGTCCTGCGCCATGCGAAGCCGGATAGGCCGATCGGCCCTGACCGTCGATGCGTTCCCGCACCAGCACGGCACGGTGGGGGCGCCGGAGCCGGGCACGGCGTGAGCGCTGTCGCGCGGCCGGCTTCGCCCGGGCGGCCCGCGCTTCGCCCGTGGCCGGTCGATGCCGAGGCCGCTGAAAGAGCATGCGTCCAGGCGCTGCCAAGCCGCGCCGGTCTTCATCGGTCCATGCAAGAGGAAAGAGTGATGTCGCAGCCCATCGTGAACCGGGGACTGTCCACGACGCCGTTCCCGGCGAGCGGTGGCCCGAGCGCGGACCCGGCCGCCGGTCTTCCTGAGGACTACCAGCAGCGCCTGGACGCCGCCGTGACCACGTCGCTGAGGCGATCGGCCGACGCGTCGTGTCCGGACGCCGAGCCCGGGGCGCCGTCCGCCCCCGTGCCGGCTCCGGTGCCGATGCCGATGCCGGTGCCGATGGACCGCCTGGAGACCGTCTCCACGCTGCAGCGCAACGAGCGGCTGTTCGACAAGCCCAGGTCCGAGGAGGACCTGCGCCGTCTGGCCGACGATCCGCACACCGCGCCGGAACTCGGCCGCGCGCTGCGGACCGTGCTGGCGGACGAGGAATTGAAGCAAGGCCTGGACAGCGCCAGCAATGGCCGCATCGATGGCTTGATCGGGCGCGGCGACCTGCGCCACCTGTCCGAGTCCCATGAACTGATCCGCTACAACCGCCGCCGCGCGGAGAGCTTCCGCCACCACTACCTTGCGTCGGACAACGGCGATCAGGTGCGCGAGCAGGTCCGGGAGATGACACGCTCCGACGCGGCGCGCGAGCTCTACAAGTACTCCGACTACCTGCCGAAGGCGACCTCGCTGCAGACGCTGCGGGAGCTCGTCGACGGCACGCTGTCGATGGACCGCCGGCCGCCGCAGGTGATCGCCGCAGCGCGCTACTTCGTGGACCGCCCCGGCGAATGGGAGCAGATGACGGGCCGCGCGGAGGACGAGGGCATCGCCCGCGCGCGGCTGGCCGATGCGCTGGGCCGCAACATCCAGCTGCGTCCGGAGGAACGCCGCGCCGTGCGCACGATCGAGCGCCATGCCGATGACTTCTTCGATGGACGCCTGTTCGATCGCGAGAAGCTGCGGCGCATCGCCGATGACCCGCGCCAGCCGCGCGGGCATGTCGAGGCGGCAAGGGTGCTGCTGGCCGATCCGGTGCTGTTCGGCCTGCTCGACAACGCGGAGCGGGGGCACAAGAGCAATGCATGGCGCTCGTCGGACGACGGCCGCATCGGACGCAAGGATCTGCGGCGCTTCATCGAGCGCAACGATGTCGACGCGGGACCGAGGCCGCAGGCGCCGCCTCGCGACGAAGTTCTTGCCGCGCCAGGCGATCCGCGCGATCGGGCGGCGGTGCCCGATCCGGCGGCGGTGCGCGAGATGGTCGATGGCCGCTGGAACCAGCCCGACACGCGCACCGTGAAGGGCGGCAAGCTCCGGGGCCTCGTGACTGGCGTGATGAAGGGGCTGTCCATCTTCGAGAAGATCGGCTCGACCACCCTGGGCGCGATCGCGGCGCTGAAGATTCCGCTCGTCAGCCAGGCGGCGGCGGTCGGATCGATGGTGACGAACGCGATCGCCGGCGGGCTCGACGTCGGGCGCACCGCCATCGACGGGGGCGACGTGAAGCGGGCCGCGGCCAACGCGGGCAAGAGCTTCGGCAGCAATGCGCTGAGCGTGGCGACCGCGCCGGGCGCGGGCAAGGCGGTCACCGCGAGCACCGGCGTGATCGCGAAGACCGCCGCGAAGGCCGCGGTCAAGGAAACCGGCAAGCAGCTGTTCAACGAGGTGGTGAAGCCCAAGGCCGAGGAGCTCGCGCAGCGCCATCTGATGCCGCGCCCGGGCGATGGCCCGCCGCCACGCGCAGCGCCACCGGCGGCGACCCCGGCGAAGTCCCCGGCGGCGCCCCCGGACGAACCGCTGCCCCCGCCAACCTGAAACCTCCTGGAGACGATCCCATGATCACGACTTTCGAACGCTCGACACCCTTCGCGGAACCGGAGTTCAGGCCGCCCTCGGAGGCGAGCCACCTGCTGACCCGCATTCATGCGCTGACGCGCGACGCGGCGCGCGCGCTCGGCATGGACGCCGAGGCCGCGGAGCAGGCGGCCCTCGATGGCGGGCTTGTGCTCGATGGCGAGGCGGTCCTCATCTCGCCTGTGGCGCTGGGGGCCGCCGAGGCCAACTCGCTGGTGATCTCGGTGAGTCTGGGACGGCGCGTCGGACAGATGCCGGTCTCGGCCTTGTCCAGCGTGCTGGCGCAGGCGCCGGGGCTGCTGGCGGTGCACCGCATGACCATCGGTTGCGATCCCGACGGCGAGTTGATGCTGCATGGCACGGCCGACGCCGGGACCGCGACCTCGGCGAGCCTGGCGCGGGATCTGCTGGCCGTGCGGCAGCTTGCCGTGCTGCTGCAGGACTTCACGGCGACCCGGACGCAATGAGCAAGGGCTGCTCATGAGCGCCAGCGGCGTCCACCGCGTCTCGCACGGACTGGCGACGGGCCCGAGTGGCGTCGACGGCGGGCGTTCGTCCACGCCACCGGAGCCGGCGCGATCGCAGACGCTCGAATCGCCCGAGGCGCTTCGCCAGCGTCCGCCCGCCACTGGCGCGGAACCGGGCGCGCCGACGGCGCGCCGTGTCAGCCTGCCCCGGGTCGTGGAGGCGGCGAAGGACATCGCCTTGCCGAATGTGTCGATGATCGGCAGCGCGCTCGCCACCGGTGTCAAGGCGGTGAAGCAGTTCATGCGGCCGGTGGTCTCCAGCGCGCCGCTTCAATCGGCGCTGCGAGGCGACCTGGGGCAGGGGGCCGCGCAGCTGGACGCCCACGCAGCCGCCGTGGCCTATGGGAAGGGATCGGCCACTTGGCTGGACCGGACGGTGCCGCTGGTCCATTCGGTGCTGCGCCAGGGCGTGACCAGCGCTTCGGCGGAGGTGGATCACGTGGCGGCCGCGGCCGCGGCGCCAGGATCCTTGTTCGCGCGTCTGAGCGCGGGACAGACCGGCGAGGTGCTGAGCAGAAAGCTCGCCGGACCGCTGATCGACCGGCTGCCCCGTCATTTCCAGGCCATCGACGCCAGGGCCGTCGTGCCGGACCAGATCGTTGGCGACATGAATGCGCTGGTGCCCGGGGCGGGAGACAAGCTTCGCGCGTCGGTATCGGCACGGCAGGCCGAGATCGTCGACCTCGGCAGCGCCAGCAACACGAAGCTCGCGAAGCTGTCGGAGGACGCCGCGAATCGCGCGCGCGTGGCGTTGATGGCGACGCCCTTGGGTCTGGCGGGACAGGCGGGGCTCGGCCTCGGGGCCGCGGCGGCGGCGGGCGGCGTCATCGGCGGCGTGATGGCGACTCGTCAATCGGTGGCGACCGTCTCCGTGCCGGACGCTGAGCAACTGAGGGCGCTGGTGGCATCGCGTCCCGCCGATGGCGCGCAGGCGCTGGAGCAACTGATGAAGTCCCGCGGCAGCGAGCAGCCTGGCGCGCACAAGGTGCCGCTGTTCTTCGCGAAACGGCTGCCGGGGAAGGCCGAGGCGGCCGCGGACGCGGGTCAGCGCGCGCGGATGGCGGCGTCCCGGGAGTCGCTGACGAAGGGCATGACGGCCATGCCATCGGCGGCGAGCCCGGCGGCCGCTCCGCTCGCGCGTCCGATGTCGGACCGTGATCGCGGCGCGGATCCGCGCACCGCCATGGCGATCGGTGGCGCCATCGGGGCACACGCGGCCCTCAAGCCTGTCCTCGACGCGGCTGCAGGCCCGGGTTGATATCGGCTTGGATATCGATGGGCCGGAAATTGTGATCGCGAGGCCGCACGGACGCCGTCACGGCACGTGATAGTTTCCTGCCGCCTCCGCCGTTCGACGTGGAGGCGCCGTCGCGGTGCCAGGCCTTGCCTGGCGGCGCCCTGCAAGCAGAACTCACGGAGACAGGAATGATCAGTCGTCGCGCGGTGATCCGCACGGGCCTGGCCGGCATGGCCGCAACAGCTGCAACCGGCGCAACGGCCGGCATCGCCGCGACGGACAGCGCGAGCGGCGCGGCGCCGAAGGTGCTCGCCCCGACGCCGCCGATGGGCTGGAACAGCTGGAACAGCTTCGCCACGACCATCAACGAGGCGCAGGCGCGCCAGACCGCGCGCATCATGGCCGACAAGCTGCTGCCAGCGGGCTATGACATCTTCACCATCGACATCCAGTGGTACGAGCCGACGGCGTCGAGCTACACGTACAGCGCGAATCCGGAGCCCGCGATGGATGAGCACGGCCGGCTGGTGCCGGCGGTGAATCGCTTTCCGTCGAGCGCCGGCGGCCGCGGCTTCGGGCCGCTGGCGGCGGACGTCCATGCGATGGGACTGAAGTTCGGCATTCATCTGATGCGCGGGATTCCGAGGCTCGCGGTCAAGCGCAACCTGCCGATCCTGGGCACGCCGTACCGCGCCGCGGACATCGCCGACACCTCGAGCGTCTGCACGTGGAATCCCGACATGTACGGCGTGGACATGCGCAAGCCGGGGGCGCAGGCGTACTACGACAGCGTCTTCGCGCTCTATGCCTCGTGGGGCGTCGACTTCATCAAGATGGACGACATGAGCCGGCCCTACGACGCGCACGCGCCGGAGATCGAGGCGGCGCATCTCGCGATCGGTCGCACGAAGCGGCCGATGGTGCTGAGCCTGTCGCCGGGCGAGACGCCCGTGATCCGTGGCGAGCATGTGCGCGAGCACGCGCAGATGTGGCGCATTTCGGACGACTTCTGGGACGACTGGAAGATGCTGGAGGCGCAGTTCACGCGGCTGGAGAACTGGAACCCGTGGCGCCGGCCGGGCGCGTGGCCGGATCCGGACATGCTGCCGCTGGGGCGCCTGGCGCTGGGCGAGCGGGATACGAAGTTCACGCCGGATGAGCAGCGCACGCTGATGACGCTGTGGGCGATCACGCGCTCGCCGCTGATCATGGGCGGGGATCTGAGACACCTGGATGAGGCGACGCTGGCGCTGCTCACGAATCCCGAGATGCTGGCGGTGGACCAGGCCAGCTCGGACAACCGGCCCCATTTCCTCGAGGACGGCGTGCGGATCTGGTCGGCGCGGCCGGCGGATGGGAAGGGGAGGTATGTGGCGCTCTTCAATACCGGCGACAAGGCGCGGGAGGTGTCGATCGCGTTGCGGGAGCTGGCGCTCGACGGGGCACAGCCGGTGCGAGATCTGTGGGCGAGACGCCCGCTGGGCGAGGCATCGGGACGGTTCGCGCAGACGCTGCCGGCGCATGGGGCGGGTCTCTATCGCATTGGGTAGGCGGTGACGAAGGCCGGTGACAAAGGTCAGGCTCGTCGCACCGGCACTGAATCCGTGAAGCGGGTCGGCGATGTCACGGCGGCAGTTGCTCGCCCGCCGCCGCAGATGAAGGCCACTCGAGGCCCACGGCTGTCCAGCCATCCTGGGAATGAGCGAACACTCGTCCGCGGTGCATGACGGCGACGGCTCGGACAATGGCGAGGCCAAGGCCGTGATGGCTGCTCGACCGCTCCCGGGCGGGGTCACCCCGCACGAATCGGTCGAAGAGCCGAGGCAGGAGTTCCGGCGGGATCGCCGGACCCGTATTTCTCACGCAAATGCGCGCCAGGCGCGACTCCACCGTCGCCAACTCGATGACGATCGATCCGCCGCGCGGGGTGTATCGCGCGGCGTTTCCCACCAGGTTGACCAGCGCTCGGCGCACCAGTCCGGCATCGCCCGCAGCTTGCGCGTCGCCGTCCAAGCGCAGCCGCACGCCTTGCTCCTCGAGCATGGGCTCGAAGTAATCGGCGATGTGCTGCGCCTGTGCTTTCAGGTCCAGCGGAACCAAATGGTCGGCGAGTTGCCCCTGGTCCGCTTTCGCCAGGAACAGCATGTCGTTGACGAGGGTGGAGAGCTCGCGCAGCACCTCCAGGTGGGTGCCCAAGACCTCCCTCAGCTCCTCTGCGGGACGCTCACGAATCAGCGCGACTTCTGTGCTGCCGATCAGCGTGGCCAGGGGCGTGCGCAGCTCATGAGCCACGTCCGCGCTGAACCCTTCCAATTGGCTGTACGCCGTCTCCACGCGGCCCAAGGCGCTGTTGAAGGCCTGGACCAACTCCTGCAGCTCCGCGGTCTCGACCGGCGTCAGCCGCGATGAGAGCGATCCGGGGTTGAGCGCTGTGGCTTCCTCGGACAGCCGTCGCACCGGGTGAAGCGATCTGCGCGCGATCCATCCTGAAATCGCCACGATGAGCGCGACGCCTACGCCGCAGATGATCGCCAGCCGGGTGGCGTATCTGCGCAGCATCGCGTCCTGATCCCGCGAGTCGATCGCGACGATGAGGTCCTGCTCGCCCAGGACCGGGTGGGCTTCGAGCGAGACCCGACGCGCTTGCATCGCCAAGCCGTCCTCCCGCCGCACTTGCAGGCCAGTTGCTCCTGCCGCTGGAACGGGTGGCTGACTGCCACCGTAGAACACTCGGCCCTGTCGGTCCAGCAACCAGATGCGCATCTGCCCATGACCGATCAGCAGGTCATTGAGGTGATGCGTCAGTGCCGGCACATCCGCAGGACTTCGCACCTCTTCGAGCAGATGCTCGACGACATCGATCTTCCCCTCCAGATCATGGGCGCGGGCGCGTTCCAGCTCGTGCCGCAGACCGCTGTGCAGCAGCAGCGCCACTGCCACAAAGACGACAACAGCCAGCAGCGTCAACGCAAGGATCAGGCGCTGCGCCATCGAGCGCGGAGCGCTCGGAACGCGGCGGCGCGGTCTTGGGATCGGACCCGTGGGCCTCAACCCCGATCCTCCAGTACATAGCCCATGCCGCGGACCGTGTGCAACAGCGGCCTGTCGAAGCCCTCGTCCAGCTTGACGCGGAGCCGGCGTACCGCGACGTCGATCACGTTCGTCTCGCTGTCGAAGTTCAGATCCCAGACCTGCTCAGCGAGTACCGTGCGCGAGAGCACCTCCCCGTGGCGACGAAGCATGACCGTCAGCAGCGTGAACTCCTTGGGCGACAGGTCCAGCCGGCGACCCGCGCGGCTCGCCTTGCGCCGCGCAAGATCGACCTCCAGATCGCCAAGCCGCAGCGAGGTCAAGGGCTGCGACGAGAGGCTCGCGCCGCGACGGAGCAGCGCCTCGATGCGGGCCAGCAGCTCAGTGAAGGCGAACGGCTTGATCAAGTAGTCGTCCGCTCCTCCCTTCAGACCGTGCACCCGGTCTTCCACTTTGTCCCGTGCCGTGAGCATGAGTACCGGCGTGGACTTGTGTTCTCTCAGACGGCGCAGCACCTCGAACCCGTCGATGCCCGGAAGCATCACGTCGAGCACGATCAGGTCGTACTGGCCTTCGAGGGCCAGATGTGCCCCATCGATTCCGTCGCCGGCCACGTCGACCACGTAGCCGCTCTCGCTCAGGCCCTTCCTGACATAGCTGGCCAGCCGGGACTCGTCTTCGATCACCAGGATTCGCATGGCCACAGTGTGACGCAGGAAGTCCTTCGAGAGGAGGTCGAGCACATGACCGGTCTGTCATGTTCCCGTTCCCGTGGCGTGGGGACCGGACTTGTAGAGTCCCTGCGCATCGTGTCTCTCAAGGAATCAGAGATGAAGATCCCACACGCGCAACACGCCTTTGTCGCGATCCTCGTGACCCTCTTCGCCAGTGCCGCGCTGGCCTCCGGCGACCACGCTGGCGGACATGCGCATGGCGATGAAAGCAGCGCCATCGGCAAGCCTGGCAAGGCGGCCCAGGTGACGCGCACCGTCCATGTCGACATGACCGACAACATGCGCTTCACCCCCGCCAGCATGGATGTCAAGCAAGGCGAGACCATCCGCTTCAAGGTCAAGAACTCCGGTCAGGTGAAGCATGAGTTCGTGCTCGGCACGGAGCAGGAGCTCAAGGCGCACTACCAAGCCATGCTCAAGTACCCGGAGATGGCGCACGAGGACCCGCAGATGATCACGCTGGCTGGCGGCGAGCAGGGCGAGGTGATCTGGCAGTTCACCAAGGCCGGCAAGGTCGACTTTGCTTGCCTGCAGCCGGGTCACTATGACGCCGGCATGAAGGGCGCGGTCACGGTTGCCAGGTCCGGCGCGAAGGCGGGTTCAGCAAGGCCGGGTGCGGCGGCCGATGGGCAGGCCGAGCACTCGCACTGAGCAGGAGCGACACGGTGCGCTTCGCTGCCGGGAAGCGCCCAGGCGCCATCGTGGTCACGCCCATCGAGGCGGCCAAGTGAGGCCGATCAGGAGCGCTTGGCCCGTGAGGCAGCTACACTGCGGCCCGTCATGATTCACGCCCTTGCTCGCCGGCTGACCGTTGCGCTCTGCGCAGTGATCGCGCTGCTGTTTTCACAGCTGGCCTTGGCGAGTTACGTGTGCCCGCAAGAGGCGGACACGGCGGCGATGGCGGCCATGATGGACGCAGGCATGCCGTGCGACGGCATGGACGAGCAGCAACCGGCGCTCTGTCATCAGCACGCGGCCGATCCAGGCAAGACTTTCGAGGCCGTGAAGCTGCCTGCACCCTCCCTTCCGATGGTGCTGCAGGTCATCGAGCTGCCCGTGTTGCTGGAGGAAGAGGTCGCTCGCACGCTGCCAGTGGCGCGGGCCCCCGAGCTTCGACCGCCTCCGGACCCGCTCTTCCTCTCCACCCTCAGACTCAGGGTCTGACCCGCTCCGTCGACTGACAGGCGCTGGTGCGGCACGTCCGCATCTCAGCTGCGCTCCCGTTCGTCCCCGGAGTTCTCATGCCAACCCTGCTTTTGCGCGCAGCCGCCCTGGTTGCCGCTGTTCTGCCCGGCCTCGCCTGGGCGCAGCCACTGTCCTTCGACCAGGCCTTGAGCCTGGCCGTTCAACGCTCCGAGGCCGCTCGCGCGGGCCGTGCGGCCACCTTCAGCGCGAATGAGTCCGCTCGGGCCGCGGGCCAGCTTCCCGATCCCACGCTGCGCGCCGGGGTCGACAACCTTCCCGTGACCGGTGCCGATCGCTTGAGCACGACGCGGGACTCGATGACGATGAAGCGCGTCGGCATCAGCCAGGAGTGGCTGCCGGCCGACAAGCGCGCCGCCCGGGAGGGGGTCGCGCGCGCGATGGCCGATCGCGAGGCCGTTCAGAGCGCCGCGGCCGAGGCTGAGGCCCGGTTGCAGGCCGCCCTGAGCTACCTGGAGGCCTGGTACGCGGCCGAAGCGCTCAAGCTCACGACCCAGACCGAGCGCCATCTCCACGAGGAATTCGAGGCCGCGCGGGCGCGACTCGCCGCGGCGACGGGCGGCAGCGCCGAGGTCCTTCAGCTCGCCGCGGCTCGCGGCATGGCGCAGGACGAGAGCGACGAGGCCCGCCAGCAGCAGTCCGCCGCCGCGGTCAATCTCCAGCGATGGGTCGGCTTCACGCCCGACTCGTTGGGCCCGCTCCCGGTGTTCGCTGCCCCTTCCGAGGACGACTTCGTCGCCCGGAGCCCGAGCATCACGGGCCTCCAGCGAGACGTGGAACTTGCCAGACGGGCCGCCGCCCTGGCCGCGAAAGAGCGCTCGCCGAACTGGACCTGGGAGATCTCCTACGGTCAGCGCAGCGGCTACTCGGACATGGTGTCCGTCGGCGTCAGCATTCCTCTGCAGCTGGCGCCGTCGCAGCGTCAGGACCGCGACACGGCGGCCAAGCTGGCTCTGGTCGAGAGAGCCGAAGCGGATCTGGCCGAGGCGGCTCGCGCCGCGACAGCGGACTACCGCACGCTGACCAGCGACGCCGCCCGGCTTGAGCAGCGCGTCGACCGCTACCGCGCCGCGGTGATCGTGCTGGCGCAGCAACGGACCGCCGCCGTCCTGGCGGCCTACCGCTCGAACCAGGCGCCGCTGTCGGCGCTCTTCGAGGCCCGCCACGCGGAGGTGCAGGCCCAGCGGCGACTGCTCGCGCTTCAACGAGACCTCGCGCGCGCTCAGGCGCAACTGACCTTCAAGCCACTCGCACCGGGAGGCGCCCAATGAATCGCGCCGCATTCGTCACATCCATGGTCGTCGCCGGCGGCCTGCTGATCGGCGGCGGCTACGTGCTGGGCCGCTCCCGCGCCAACTCCCTGACTGCGCCCGCTGCTGCCGTGCCCGCGGCCCGTGCGGCCTCTGAAGGTGAGCGCAAGGTCCTGTACTGGCACGACCCCATGGTCCCCGGCCCTCGCTTCGACAAGCCGGGCAAGTCGCCGTTCATGGACATGCAGCTCGTCCCCGTGTACGCGGACGAGGCCGGTGATGCCAGTCATGCCGGCGTGACGATCAGCCCGGCCCTCCAGCAGAACCTGGGCATCCGGACCGCTGCCGTGAAGCGGGCGGACATGGGTAGCTCCTTCGATGTCGTCGGCACGGTCCAGTTCGATGAACGGCTCAGCGTTGCGGTTCAAACCCGAGTCGCCGGCTACGTCGAACGTCTGGCCGTGCGGGCGCCCATGGAGCAGGTCCGCAAGGGCCAAGCGCTCGCCACCGTCTTCGCGCCGGAATGGCTGGCGCCGCAGAACGAGCTCCTCGCGCTCAAGCGGGCCGGCGTGAGCCCGGAGGTCATCGCTGCCGCCAGGGACCGCATGCGCGCCATGTCCATTCCGGACGACCTGATTCGACACAGCGAGGAGACCGGGACCGCGCAAGCGCGCTTCACCCTCAGCGCGCCCGCAACTGGCGTGATCGCGGAACTTGGCGTTCGAGAAGGCGTGCAGGTGCAGCCTGGCACCACGCTCTTTCGCATCGCGGGCCTGGAGAAGGTCTGGGCCATCGCGGAGATTCCCGAGGCGCAGATCCCCCGGCTCGCCCGAGGTCAGAGGGTCAAGGCCGTGCTGCAGGCCGACCCGAGCCACGCCTTCGAGGGCGAACTGAAGGAGATGCTCCCTCAAGTCAGCGCGAACACGCGCACGCTGCAGGCGCGCTTCGAGGTCGACAACAAGGCGGGGAAGCTGACCCCTGGGATGCTGCTGCGGCTGCAGGTTGCTGGCGCCGCGGTGCCGCGCCTGGTCGTCCCGTCAGAGGCCGTCATCCGCACCGGGACGCGCGCGGTCGCGATCGTCCGCGACAGCAACGGCGGTTTCGCGCCTCGCGACATCCAGCTGGGGGTCGATCTGGGTGACCAGCTCGAGGTGCTGGCGGGCCTGCGAGAAGGCGACGAGGTGGTCGCCAGTGGACAGTTCCTCATCGACTCGGAAGCTCGGCTCAGGTCGGTGCTCGGCGCCATGGCATCCGTGCAGCCCGCGGCCTCGGCGGCTTCCGCCGTCGGACCCATCGGCGCCGCCAGCGCCGCAAGCGCTGCGGCGAGCGGCATCTACTCGGCGGAAGGAACGATCGAGGACATCGAAGCCCAGAGTTTGACCATCTCTCACGGACCCATTGCCGCGCTCAAGTGGCCAGCCATGACGATGGGCTTCAAGAAGCGCCAACCGAAGGCCTTCCCGGAAGTGAAGCCCGGCGACCGGGTCCGTTTCGAGTTCAAGAAGGCGGGCGACGACTTTGAGCTGGTCGCGGTGCATCGGATCGGAGGCGGCCAGTGATCGCCGCGCTCATTCGCTGGTCCATCGGCAACCGCGTCCTGGTGCTGATCGCCACGGCCTTCCTGGTCGTCGCGGCGCTCCTCTCGGTCCTGCACACGCCGGTCGACGCGCTGCCCGATGTCGGCGACACGCAGGTGGTCGTGCGCACGACCTATCCGGGAAAGCCGCCTCAGGTGGTCGAGGACCTGGTGACCTATCCGCTGACCACCACCATGCTCGGCGTGCCGGGCGCCAGGACGGTTCGCGGCTACTCGTTGTTCGGCGACTCGTTCGTCTATGTCCTGTTCGATGACAAGACCGACCCGTACTGGGCGCGGTCGCGCGTGGGCGAGTCTCTGAACCAGGTCCAGAGCCGTCTTCCGGCGGGCGCGACGGCCGCCTTGGGGCCGGACGCGACCGGCGTGGGCTGGGTCTACGAGTACGCGCTGGTCGACAGGACCGGGCACACCGACATCAGCCAGCTCCGCGCGCTGAACGACTGGTTCCTGAAGTTCGAGCTCAAGACCGTGCCGGACGTGGCGGAGGTCGCCAGCATCGGCGGCATGGTGCGTCAGTACCAGGTCGTCCTGGACCCGGACCGCCTGCGCGGGCTCGGCGTCACGCAGGCCATGGTCGTCGACGCGCTGAAGAACGCCAACCAGTCTTCGGGAGGCTCGGTGGTCGAGATGGCCGAGACCGAGTACATGGTGCGCTCGCGGGGATTCCTGAAGTCGCTGGACGACTTCCGGTCCATCCCGCTCGGCCTGTCCGGGTCGACCCCCGTGATGCTGCGGGACGTCGCCACGGTCCAGCTGGGGCCGGAGATGCGCCGCGGCGTGGCTGAACTGGACGGCCAAGGCGAGGTCACCGGGGGTGTCGTCGTCATGCGCTCGGGCAGGAACGCGCGCACGACCATTGAAGCCGTGAAGGCCAGGCTCGAGCAGCTCAAGCCCAGCCTGCCCAAGGGCGTGGAAATCGTGGAGACCTACGACCGCTCCCAGCTCATCGACCGCGCCATCGACAACCTCAAGCTCAAGCTCTCGGAGGAGTTCGTCGCCGTCGCGCTGGTGTGCGTGCTCTTCCTGTTGCACCTGCGCTCCGCGCTGGTGGCCGTGGTCGCGCTGCCGATTGCCGTTGGCGCGGCCTTCATCGTGATGCGCTGTCAGGGCCTCAACGCCAACATCCTGTCGCTCGCCGGCATCGCGCTGGCATTGGGCGCCGCGCTGGACGGCGTGGTGGTGCTGCTGGAGGCCGTCCACAAGCACATCGAGGCCTTCGAGCACGACCGGGCCCGAGCGCCGACGACGCAGGAGCGCTGGGCGCTGGTCGCGAACGCCTGCACCGAGGTCGGACCGGCGCTGTTCTTCTCGCTGCTGGTCATCACGCTGTCCTTCCTGCCGGTGTTCACGCTGGAGGCGCAGGAGGGGCGCCTGTTCGCTCCCTTGGCCTTCACCAAGACCTACACGATGGCGGCGGCGGCGGCGCTGTCCGTCACCCTCGTGCCCCTGCTCATGGGCTATCTGGTCCGAGGCCGCATTCCCAGGGAGGCCGCGAACCCGCTGAATCGACTCTTGATGGCAGCCTACCGGCCCGCGCTGGAGGCCGTGCTTCGCTTCCCGAAAGCGACGCTGGCCGTTGCCGGCGTCGTGCTGGCGTTGACGGTCATCCCGCTGACGAGACTGGGGGGAGAGTTCATGCCGCCGCTGGACGAGGGCGACCTGCTCTACATGCCGTCGGCGCTGCCGGGCATCCCGGTCTCCAAGGCGTCGGCGCTGCTTCAGCAGACGGACCGGCTCATCAAGACGGTGCCCGAGGTCGCGACGGTCTTCGGCAAGGCCGGCCGCGCGGACACCGCCACGGACCCGGCGCCGCTGGAGATGTTCGAGACCACCATCCAGTTCAAGCCGCGTGAGCAGTGGCGGCCAGGGATGACGCCGGACCGGCTGGTCGAGGAGCTCGACCGCGTCGTCCAGGTGCCGGGGCTGACCAACGTCTGGGTGCCGCCCATTCGCAACCGCATCGACATGCTGGCCACGGGCATCAAGTCGCCGGTGGGCATCAAGGTCGCGGGCGCGGACCTGCAGACCATCGACCGCCTGACCACTCGCATCGAGACTGCGGTCAAGCAGGTGCCGGGCGTCTCGTCGGCGCTGGCGGAGCGGCTGACCGGCGGGCGCTACATCGACGTCGATGTCGACCGCGCCGCGGCCGCGCGCTTCGGCCTGTCGGTGGCGGAGGTGCAGGCGGTGGTGTCGACGGCGGTGGGCGGTGAGAACGTCGGCGAGGTCATCAGCGGCCGTGAGCGCTTCCCGCTCAATGTCCGCTATCCGCGTGAGATTCGTGATTCATTGGAGCGCCTGCGCGCCTTGCCGTTCGTGACCGGGAAAGGCGCCAACCTGCTGCTGGGGGACGTGGCGCGCATCACCGTTGAGGACGGCCCGCCCATGCTGCGCAGCGAAAACGCGCGCTTGTCCGGCTGGGTCTACGTCGACGTGCGAGGGCGCGACCTCGGTTCGGCCGTGCGCGACATGCAGGCGGTCGTGGCGAAGGAGGTGACCATGCCGGCCGGGTATGCGCTCTCCTGGTCCGGGCAGTTCGAGTACCTGGAGCGAGCGGCGCAGCGCATGAGGGTCGTGGTCCCCGCGACGCTGGCGGTGATCTTCGTGCTGCTGTATCTGCTGTTCCGTGACGCGACCCACGCGGCGCTCGTGATGGCTGCCGTACCGTTCTCGCTCGTGGGCGGGTTCTGGCTGATCTGGCTGCTTGGGCACGCCGTGTCGGTCGCCACGGCCGTGGGATTCATTGCGCTTGCCGGCGTGGCGGCCGAGTTTGGCGTCGTCATGCTGGTGTACCTGGAGAACGCCTTGGCAAGGCGTCTTGCCGCCGGCGAGGCGGATACCCACGACACGCTGCTCGCCGCCGTCCGTGAAGGCGCCGTGCTTCGTGTGCGGCCCAAGGCGATGACCGTCGCGATCGTGCTGGCCGGCCTCATTCCCATGCTGTGGGGGGAGGGCGCCGGGCACGAAGTCATGGCGCGGATTGCCGCGCCCATGGTCGGCGGCATGGTCACGGCCCCGCTGCTCAGCATGCTGGTGATGCCAGCGGCCTGGTACCTCGTTCATCGCCGCAGGCTGGCCTCGGCGCCCGTTTTCTCCCCACTCGGCTCGCCTGAAGGCGCGGCCGTTCCCTCCCAACCTCTCTGAAAGGACGCCTCATGAAGGCCACATTCGTTCTCTGCACCATCCTGGCTCTGGGCACCGGCTCGGCCGCCCATGCCCAGGACATGAACAGCATGCCCATGACGCCCGCGAGCAGCGCTTCCGCGGCGGCCATGCCGCTCGTCGACGCGGAGGTGCGCAGGATCGACCCGAGCAAGGGGCTCATCGTGCTGCGCCACGGCGACATTCGCAACCTGGCCATGCCGGGCATGACGATGGGGTTCGAAGTCGCGGACAAGAGGATGCTCGAAGGCCTGAAGATCGGCGACAAGGTCAAGTTCCAGGCGGAGATGGTCAAGGGCAAGGCCACCGTCACTGAGCTCAAGCCAGTGCGCTGACGACAGCCTCCCTACCGTCCGCGCGGCCGGCGGAGGAAACAGCACGAGCCGGCGGCCCGCCGGCGAGTGCAGCGCCACGCGCTTCATGAGGGTGGCCGACATGGTCGTCTTCGCGACGACGGCCGGTGCCGCCAACATCTGCGGGAGCGTCAACGCCAGCATCCGCTTCTTTCCCTGTCGCGCCAGCGCGCAGTCACCCCCTCGCCGGGGAGAAGAAAAGGAGAAAAAGGAGAAAAGGACCCCAGACGTTTCCGCCTGGGGTCAATGAGCTGCGTGCGACGGGTGCCGCACGACAACCCCTGGAACCGTCAGCGGGCCTGCTTGACCTGGATCACGACCTTGCCCTTGGCCCGGCCCGCCTTGACGTACTCGAGCGCCTCGTTGGTCGACTCGAACGGGAAGATCCGATCGATCACCGGCCGGATCGCGCCGGCGTCGATGAGCCGCGTGATCTCCCGCAGCTGGCCGCCGTCCGCCTTCATGAAGAGGAAGGAGAACCGCTTGCCTTGGCTGGCCGCCTTGCGGCGGATGCCCGAGCTCAGCAAACGCATGATCAGCCGCACGAAGCCGGGGGCCCCGATCGCCTGGCCGAACGCAGGATCGGGCGGCCCGGAGATCGAGATCACTTCTCCGCCGCGTTTGAGCACCCCGAGCGACTTCTTCAGCGTGTCGCCATCCTGGCTGTTGAGCACGACGTCGTAGTCGCGCAGGAGGCCCTCGAAGTCCTGGTGCTTGTAGTCGATGACCACGTCGGCGCCCAACCCCTTGACGAGGGCCGTGTTGGTCGTGCCGGTCGTGGTCGCGACCGTCGCTCCGAGATGCTTGGCCAGTTGGATTGCGAACGTGCCCACGCCGCCGGAGCCAGCCTGGATGAAGACCTTCTGCCCGCGCTTCAAGCCAGCCCGTTCGACCAGTGCCTGCCACGCGGTCAGCCCCACCAGCGGAATCGATGCCGCTTCCTCCATGGACAGGCCCCTGGGTTTGAGCGCGACAGAGGCCTCCCTGACCGGAACGAACTGCGCAAAGGTGCCGATCCGGAAGTCGTCCGCGCGCGCGTAGACCTCGTCGCCGGGTTTGAAGAGCCGTACCTGCGGGCCCGCCTTGACCACCACGCCCGCGACGTCATGTCCAAGCACCAGCGGCAGCCGATAGGGCAGGATCAGCTTGAACTCACCATCCCTGATCTTGGCGTCGAGCACGTTCACGCCGGCGGCATGGACCTCGATCAGGACCTCGTCGTCCCGCAGGGCGGGCAGCGGCATCTCGGTCGGCACGAGCGCGCTGCGCTTTCCATAGCGCTCAAGGACAAATGCTTTCATGGTGTCGGGGATCGGTGAATTGACTGGCTTCAATGATGATGTTCGTCATCCAAAAAGTCAATGATTTGATTATGGGCAGCATCTATCTATAGTTGCGCCCTGTCACGCATCCACGCACGAGCCATGAAGGTCACCAAAGCGCAAGCGCAAGCCAATCGGGAGCATGTCGTCCGCACGGCATCCACGCTGTTTCGGGAACGGGGTTACGACGGAGTGGGGGTGGTCGACCTGATGGCCGCGGCGGGCTTCACGCATGGCGGCTTCTACAAGCAGTTCCAATCGAAGGCCGAGTTGATGGCGGAGTCGGCCGCCTGCGGCATCGCGCAGACGGTTGAGCTGTCGGAAGGGATGTCGGCGGCGGGCTTCGTGAAGGCCTACGTGTCACGCGAGCATCGGGCGGCTCGAGCGCAAGGCTGCACCATGGCCGCGCTTGGCGGCGATGCGGCGCGTCAGTCGGATGCGGTGCGAGCCGTGTTCGCCGACGGCATTGAAGGCATCCTGGCGGCGCTGAACCGCGAAGGCACCACGCTGGAGTCAGCGGATGCCAAGCAGGCTCGCGCGAAGGGGCTGGATCTGCTGGCGCATGTCGTGGGCGCGATCGTCATGTCACGCGCCTGCCCGGACGACTCACCGTTGGCTGACGAAATCCTGACCGCTTGCCGGAAGGAGATCCTGGCGTCGCTCGCTCCGCCATCACGCGCGCCGGCGGCCCGGCGCAAGCGGGCCAAACGCGAGTGACTGACCAGCCGGGCCGTTGATCGCGCGGTCGCCCTCGGCGTCAGGAGAGTTCGCGCAGACGCTGCCTGCGCATGAAGCGCAACGCGCTGCTCGCCGATGGTCATGGAGAAGGCTAGTTCAAAGAGAATTTGACTAGTGCCCAAGCCGTGACGAGACCGAAAGCCAGTTCGATCGTCAGCAGGCGACGTCGCACAGCGGGATTGTCGCCGGCCCCCCTGGTCTCGCCTTTCCTCAGTTCGTAGAAGTGAGCGATGGACGTGACCAGAACGCCGATGCCAATGGCGACCCGCGAAGGTGTTCCACCCCAATGAAATGCCAAGTAGAGGCACGAGAGGACGCCGACGAAACTGGTGGAAAAGAGAGAGACCCAGGGGGCGCTGATTTTCATTGCATCACCATTGGCATTTTGGGTTGGCATGCTTGTAGTCGTACCACGCGTCGGTCATGACGGACAGCCAAACCGCACCCCGGCGCGCCGCTCCTCGATCAGCCAGTCGACCCCTCCGTCGGCCGTGACCTTTGCGCCAGCAGGCGCTTTCGCACCGCATGGATGTTGTTCCGCAGCGCATAAAGCTCTTCCGCATACGACAGCGGCACCGCGATGCGATGCGTGACGCGATCCAGCTCGTCCAGTTCGTCGAGCAGCGCCTCGCGCTCGCCCGTGCCGGTTTCCAGCTTGGCTTCCACCTCGCGCAGCCGCGCATACCAGCGGAACACGCGCGAGCGCACGCGGAAGGTGTACAGCGGCGGCACCACGCGCGACAGCGGCAGCATCAGCACCAGCAGGCCGCCCACCACCAGCCACATGCGCTCCAGCAGATTGCCGGCCCAGAAGGGCAGGTAACGCGCCCACGCCGGCGGCGTGCCGTTGATGGCGCGGTCGCCTTCGGCGCTGACCGGCAGCTCGCTGGTACGGGTGTTGGGGAAGTCGCGCGCGCCATTGAACCAGCCGGCCCCGCCGTGCTGACCCAGGGCCGCCTGCGCGAACAGCTGTCGCAGCGCCGGGTGCGTCTGCTCGCGCGCCAGCAGCGCGGTGGTGGTCGCGAGCAGCGGCACGTCGTGCGGCGGCAGATCGGCCGCCAGATCTACGACACCGCGTGGCAGCGTCACGGTGGACAGGAAGGGCAGGTGGCGCGAATAGGCTTCGTTCTGCTCGAAGCCCATCAGTCCGATGGCCGGGTCACGCAGCAGCGCGCGGATCAGGCCCGCCTGCGGCGCCGAGATCAGCACCGCGGCGTCCAGCCGGCCCTCGCGCAGCGCCGCGCCAGCGGCGTCAGGCGCCAGATTGGACAGCCGCAGATCGGCCGGCGTCATGTGGTTCAGCGCCAGCAGCTTCTCGACGATCTGCGGCACACCGCTGCCGTCCTGGTCCACATTGACGCGCAGGCCACGCAGTTGGGTCAGACGCTGCAGTTCGCCGCCATGCTGGCGGCGCACGATGCCCAGATCGCGGCGATAGAAGATCCAGATCGGCTCGTAGAACAGGCTGCCCAGCGAGACGATGCCAGCCTCGGTATCGGCCACCGGGTCGGCCATGCCGCCGCGCACGAAGCCCACGTCGGCCGTGCCCGCGCGCAGATGCGCGAGGTCGTCCTGCGCGCCTTCGCTGCCGATCAGCACCACCTGGATGCGCTCGCGCGCCAGCGCCTTCGCATAGCCTTCGCCGAAGCCGGCGTAGGCACTGCCGGCCGGACCGGTGGCCAGCCGCACCTGGCGCGGCGGCTGCGGATCCAGCCACCAATAGGCCGCCACCAGCAGCCCGCCGCCGAGCAGCAGCAGCGGCCCCATCGAGACCATCATGTCGCGCAGCGTCTGCAGCAGCAGGCGCAGGCTGCGGGTGGCATGCCATTGCTGGATCGGGGTCATGGCTTGCCGTCCTGAGCGTTCGCATGCGCAGGGGCTGCAAGGGTGAACATGATCGTGATGCCGGCGCGTCGCATGGGCTGGGTCTTGGCCGATGGTGGAACGGGCCATCGTATTCGAGGCGCGCTGGCGGACTGTTACGCCGCGCATCGCGCAGGTCCCTGACGCCAGCGCCGTTCAGCCTCAATCCGCGCCGAGCACCCGGCCCAGGATCACCATGTCCCGGCTCTTCGCGTCGGCCCACACGATGCCCGGCAGACGCCCCCAGGCGCTGAAGCCCTGGGCGCGGAACAGCGCCAGGCTGGCCGCGTTGTCGTGCCAGATGAAAGCCATCAGCCGGTCGATGTGCCACAGCCGCGCCTCGGTCTGCGCGTGCGACAGCAGGCGCCGTCCGATGCCGCAGCCGCGCCAGCCGCGGGCGATGTAGATCGCGACCTCCGCCGCGGGCATGCAGGCCGGCCGGTCGGCGAAGCCGAGCAGGCTCAGCCATCCCACGACTTCCCTGCCGGCCTGCGCCACCCACAGCGGACGGCCATTGGCGCGATGCGACGCCATCCAGTTCGCGAGCCCGTCCGCTGGCAGTTGCGGCAGGCAGCTGCCCAGCAGCGGCCGGCCGGCAGCGCGCGCGTCAACGTCCGGCAGCGGTGCGGGCAACGGGGGCAGCGACTCGTTGTAGATCCGCGTGATGGCCGTGAGGTCGCCATCCAGCGCGGGGCGGACCGCGATCGCCGCCGCGGCCGCGATCGGCGTTTCGCCCGTGATCGCCGCCAGGGCCACGGCGAACGCGGTGGAAGCGGGCAGGGCATGGGGCGTCGCGTGCATGGCGGTTCGGCGGGAAGTCCGGGATGCCTGCAATCTAGGAAGGACCGTGAGCGGCCAAGGGCAATGTCGCGAAGCAGCACGCCGTCGCGCGAAGGGCGCAAGGCCTGGCCCTCGCGGCGCTTCGCCGCCTGTCACGCCGCTTCGCTCGGGGAGGCTCCGTGCGCGAGGCGGTGCCTACCCTCACCAATTGATCACGCCGAGCGCACCGCGCCTTCACGCCTTACCCAGGAGCAGCCATGTCCATCGATGCCATCGATCGTCCCTCGTCCGTGCGGCGCCCGTCGGCGCTCGACCTCTACAGCCAATACCTCAACGCGCCCGCCGCGCAGCCGCAAGGGCCTGCCAGCGGCGGCTCGGCCGGCCAGGCCGCGGTCATCAACAGCATCCTCCAGTTGCTGCAGGCCTTGCTGCCGCTGCTGCAGTCGCTCTCGCAGAACGGCTTGCAGCCCACCAGTGCCGCCAATCAACTGGCCAACCAGTTCGGCGGCGGCGGAGGCGGAGGAGACAGCTTCGGCAGCGGAGCGGGCGGCGGCGGAGGCTCGCTATCCGGCGGCACGGGCGGCACGGGCGGCATGGGCGGGCCGTCGATGGGACCAGGCGCGGGCGGACCAGGCGGCGGTTGGCCGTCCTCGCCATCGTCTCCGTCGTCTCCATCGTCTCCGTCTTCCTCGTCTCCATCGTCTCCGTCTTCCTCGTCTTCCTCGTCTTCCTCGTCTTCCCCCGCGCCGGTCTCGGGCGCGGGCAAGCCGGCCGAGATCCCGCCCGCGACCGGCAAGGTGATCGTGAACGAACCCATCGTGGTCAAGGCCGGGCAGACCTTCAACGGCGAGGGCAAGCTCTATCAGGCCGGTCCGTCGCTGGGTGACGGTGGCCAGAGCGAGACCCAGAAGCCGGTTTTCATCCTCGAGCCGGGCGCGAAGCTGGAGAACGTGCAGGTGGCCGGCGGCGACGGCATCCACACGCGCGGTGACGCGACGCTCAAGGACGTCTGGTGGAAGGACGTCGGCGAGGACGCGATGACGATGAAGGGTCCCGGCAACGTCAAGGTGATCGGCGGCGGCGCCTATGCGGCCACCGACAAGATCTTCCAGATCAACGCGCCGGGCTCGCTGTCGATCGACGGCTTCACCGCGGATGGCTTCGGCAAGGCGGTGCGCACCAACGGCGGACATGACTTCCCGATCAGCATCGACATCCGCAACTCGGTCTTCCGCAATGGCGACGAGGCCGTCGTGCGCAGCGACGTCAAGAAGGCCAACATCAACATCGCGTCCGACGTGGTGATCGAGAGCACGCCGAACAAGGTGCTCGCGCCGTCCACCGCCAACGTGCAGGGCGTGGGCGCCTGGGACTACAAGCCCTACAGCGGTTGATCGCGAACGCCCCGGCCTGGCGCCGGGGCTTCGTGCCGACGGGCGCGATCGCTCAGCGCGCCGGCACGTCGACTCGCGCGTCGATGTGCGACGCTTCGGCCGCGGTCACGCTGCCCAGTTGCACGACGAGGTCCAGCCCGTGCGTGCGCTGTGCCATGTTGCGCTCGTACGAGCGCATCGAGTACGGCCGCAGCGCCGCCGGATCGCGCCACTGGGCCTCGATCTCGCGTTCCAGCGCGGCAGCTTCGGCCGGCATGCCGCCCGGCTGGCGCTCGCACAGCGCGAGCGCGGAGCGCAGCGCATCGTCGCGCAGCCGCATCTCCGTGCCGACCACCATCCGCGCCGCGGCGCTGTGGTGGGGGCTGGCATGACGCTGGATATCGGCGACCAACTGCTCCAGCCGCTGCCGATCCGCGCCGGCTGCGACCCAGTCGCCGAGCTGCGGCGTCACGCGCTCGGCGAATGCCTTGAGATCCTGATACTCGGTCTCGACGAAGGACAGTGGGTGCAGACGGCCGTCCTCGTAGACGGCCTCGCGGCGATCGAAGACACCGCCCAGGATGCGTTCCGCGCCGATGCCGGCCTGCAGCGCGCCCATCGTGAGGTCGGCCTTGCCGGCATCGCCGACCGACCCGGCCACGGTCTGCGACACGCCGAGCGAGGCCCGCAGCGCGACACCAGCGCGGGTGGCATGGCCGTCGATGCGGCGCTCGACGCGCATCGCGCCGCTGGCGTCGCCGTAGCGGCGCGTGACATCGCGTTGCGTCTCGACGTAGCCCCCCGCGCTGGCGGTCGCCTTGAGCCGCCATTTGCCCAGCGACCCGGTGACGTCCGCGCCGAGGCCATGGCGGCGGCGTCCGTCGCCCGCGTCGCCGATGCGGTTGATGGTCATATCCGGAAATTCCTGCAGCAGCTGACGCAGCAGCGGCGGGTCACCGGGGTGGCGGGCAGCGCCCCCGGCGCCGTGGTCGATGAGCCGGTCGACCAGGCGCGAGAACTCCTCGCGCAGTTCGGGCACGGGCCGGCCAACGCGCGGCAGGCGCAGCGACAGTCCCTGCAGCGTGGACCCGTCGAGGCCCAGGAGCAGCGCATCCACGTTGCCGCCGACCTTGAACGCGCCCAGGTCCGGCCCCACGCTCCCGCCCAGCCCCAACTGGCCGATGGTCTGGCGCTGCGTCCCGAGCACGATCTCCATGTCGTAGGGCGGCATGGCGATCTCGAAGACGGCATGCCGGGCCCGTTGCACGCGGGCATCGACGCGGCCGCGCACGAACAGCGCCGTGGCCACGGCGCTGATCGACGCCGTGATCTGGCGCAGCCCGACGCCCGCGATGCCGCCGCCAGTCAGCCGCAACCGCGATGAGCCCTCGAGGTTGGCGACGATGTCCTTGAGCGCTGCCCGCAGCGTCTCGCGATCAACCGCCTTCATGCGGGTGTCGCGGCCGTTGGCCTCGTCCTCGGCGCGGGCGAGCGCGGCCGATGCGCTCAGGAGCAGGGACGCAGAGGCGGCCGCGCCGGGCGCGCCGGCCGTGTCCGAACGCGCGTCGGCCAGCCAGCCGGCCATCGCCGTGGCGTCCAGGCGCAGCGTGGCGAGTGCCTTGAGCTCGGGCAAGTCGCCCAGGCGGCGGGCGAGGGCGCTCAGCACCGGCGGGTCCGCCGCGGCGGCCTCGGACAGCATCAGCCGGGCCAGGCGTTCGGCGATCGCCGTGCGTGCATCGGCGCCGAAGCCCGCGCGCTCGAACGAGGGGCCGGTCTCCTCCAGGCAATGCGACAGGACCGCGGCGCGCAGCAGGTGGCCCGGCACCGCGGCCGGACCGGCCGAGCGGCCCGCCGGCAGGTTCGGCAGTGCGTTGCGCAGCGCGGTGGCCGCTTCGGTCAGCGCTTGCTCGCGGCGCTGGCGATGACGCGCGGCCGGCCCGCGTTCCACGCCTTGCGTGCCGTGCCGCAGCGCGCGGAACGGCGTCTTGCCGATCAGCGGATTGCGCAGCCCCAGGCCGCCGCGCGGCGCGGCGCGGTCGATCCAGCGGCCCATCTTCATCAGCCGTGCGTCGAGCGCCGCGAACAGCGAGCCGGGGCCGGTCTCGTGCAGGTCGTTGCGCACCGCCGCGAGCGCCCATTGATGCGGCCTTGCGGCCTCCACGTCGCCCGCCATCCGCGCCGCGGCACAGAACAGCGCTTCGCCGGTGAGCGTCCGCAGCGAGGCCGGATCACGCAGCAGCGCCGTCGGATCGCCGTGATGACCGAGCTCGCGCGGTGCGCCCTCGGAGGCCTTGAGCAGCAAAGCGAAATCGCGCCGCCGAGCCGGATCGACCGGCCGCGCGGTGACCGCCATCAGCACGTCCATGCCGGCCGGCGTGCCGCCCAGCGCGGAGGAGGTGCGCCATGCGGCTTGGCGGGCGGCCTGCTCGTCGGCGGCCGCATGCTCGATCAGCATCGGCCCCCAGCCGAGCCGGTTGTTGCGCAGCCCGTCCTGGCGCCGGCGGCGTCCGACGTCGGTGAGCCGGCCGGGACTGCCCAGCAGCGCGGCGGACGGCGACGGCGACGCGGACAACAGCGGCGAGGCCGCCGGCGTCCGGTTCGCCCCGGACTGCCAGGCGGCGATCAGCTCGGCCTCGGCGTCGAGCGCGGCCAGCGAGTCCAGGGCATCCAGCGCCAGACGCGCATCGCCGTCGCATGCCGCGGCCAGCGACTGCGTCAGCAGCACCAGCGGCGCGGAGGGCAGCTCGGGGGTGGGCGGCACGCCGGACAGGTCCAGCCGCGACAGTCGGCCGGTCAGCTGAGCCAGGTCCTGCGGCGCCGAGGCGCCGCGTGCGAACAAGGCCGCGGTCAGCGAGGCCGCATCCGGCCGCTCGGCGCGCATCGCGTCCAGCAGCACCGCGCCGGTGGGCGCGGCGCGCGACGGCTGGTCTGGCGCTGCCGCGGCCGCGGCGGCGCTGGCGCCGGCATCGACCGCCTGGGAGGCCGGCAGAGCGGCGCGCGGTGCCGCAGGGGCGCCGGGCTGCGGCCGCGCCGGCGGCATGTCCAGCGGGCGGATGGCCGTGCTGGGCAGGAGCGGCGTGCGCTGCTCCTGCGACCAGGGGGTGTCGACGTTGACACGGGAGATGCCGAGATGGCGCGCGATTCGGGTGGTGAAGGACATGCACTGCTCCTTCGCCAGGATCGTGGCGGGCCGCCATGACGGCTGGCCGTGCGCTCGCGAAAGTCCGGTGGCCGCGGCGAAGGGCCAAGACGGCTTCGTCTCCCCGGACAACGGTTCGGCGGCGGTCAACGAACACCCAGATCCGCTGCCGAGAGTGACGGGTCTCTTCTCCCATGCCTTCGCCAAGGAGCCGCTCATGAGCGCCATCGATCCGATCTCGTCCCTCAACGGCAGTGGCCCGCGCCTGTCGCCGATGCAGCAGCTGTACCAGCAGCAGCTCAACGCGGACCCTCAGCCGGCGACCCCGTCCAACGCCATCGCCCCGCTCATGACCCTGCTGGTCCAGCAGATCATCGCGATGCTGGTGCAGCAGCTCCTGCAGTCGCTGCAGGCCCAGCAAGGGCAGCAGGGCATGCCTGGCGGGGGAGGGGGTGGCGCAGGCGGCATGGGCGGCGGCGCAGGCGGGAGCGCAGGCGGTGGCATGGGCGGAGGCCTCGGCGGCGGAGCAGCGAATCCATTCGCGGGCGGTGGCGGTCCGGGAGGTGCGGGAGGCAATCCCTTCGGTCCTGGCAGCAGCCTCGGTGGCTCGGGGAGCGGGATCCCCGGAAGCGGTGGCCCTGGCGATATGCCCCCAGCGCCAGCGCCCGTGCCCGCGCCGCCGGCTTCTGCTCCGAGCCCAAGCCCGAGCCCGAGCCCCGCGCCTGTTCCGGCACCGGCTCATGGCCATCACCGCCATCACCACCATCACGCGGCGGCGCCGGCGACAACCGATCCGCTGCTCGATCCCGCGCTCGCGCCTGCACCCGCGCCCTCGGTGGGCGCGCCCGGCAAGCCCGACGGTTCGAGCGCGGTGTCCACGAGTTCGCCAGCGACCTCGGTGCTCCCGCCCCACCGTGGCGAAGTGGTGGTCAACAAGCCCATCGTGGTCGGGCCCGGCGAGACCTTCGACGGCAAGGGCCAGCTGTTCACCGCCGGGCCGGGGCTCAACGGCAACTCGGCCGAGACCTACCAGCCGGTCTTCATCCTCGGTCCGGGTGCGACGCTCAAGAACGTGCAGTTCCAGGGCGGCGATGGCGTGCACCTGCTGGGCGACGCCAAGATCGACAACGTGCATGCGGTGCACGGCGGTCCGGACGACATGATCACCATCGACGGCCCCGGCAACCGGGCGCACGACGCGCAACTGGCGGGGATCTCTCCCGACAGCATCCCTGGCAACCGTCCCGCGGAGGTCGAGATCAGGAACTCCTCGTTCCGGCACTCGCATGACAAGGCGATCCAGGTCAACGGCGACGCCAACGTGAAGCTCAGCGGCGTCTACGCCCAGGACGTCGGCCAACTGCTGGTGACGCTGGGCGGCCAGCCGATCAAGGCGAACGTGTCGATCGACGACTCGCAGTTCAGCGGTGTGCGCTCGCACCTGGTGAGGCTGGACGACCGCGACTCGACGCTGCGGATCGGCTCGAACGTCAGCACCGACACCGGCCGCCTGCAAGTCATGATGGGCACGCCGGCCAACGCCGAGGGTGCGACCGTGGTGATGCCGTCGTCCAGCCCGGCGGGCGGCAACGACTGACCCCGAGGGAGTCGCCTCGGCGGCCGCCCGACGTTCGAGGCGCAGGTCCGGCATCGGCGTCGGCCCGCGCCTGAGGAGCCGCAGACGCGTTCCTGATCGAGGCACACTCACCGCCCAGTGGCCGCCTGGACCGGAGCGCCTTGTCTCTCCCGTTCCTTCGCCGTCACACCCGGTTCCCTTCACTTCACCCACACCATGCCCGTCATCGACATCGCCGGCCGCTCCTTGCATTACCAGGACCGCGGGACCGGATTTCCGATCCTGCTCGGACACAGCTACCTCTGGGACTCCGCCATGTGGGCGCCGCAGATCGAAGCGCTCTCGCGCACGCATCGCGTCATCGCGCCCGACCTCTGGGGCCATGGGCGCTCCGATGCGCCGCCTGCGGGCACGCGCACGCTGGGCGACCTGGCCGCGCACGCGGGCCTGCTGCTCGATGCGCTGGACGTCCGTGAATGCGCGGTGGTGGGCCTGTCGGTCGGCGGCATGTGGGGCGCGGAACTCGCGCTGCGCGAGCCCGCCCGCGTGCGTGCGCTCGTCATGATGGATAGCTACCTCGGCGCCGAACCGGAGGCGACCCGCGCGCGCTACTTCCAGATGCTCGACACCATCGAGTCGCTGGGCAAGTTCCCCGCGCCCATCCTCGACGCCGTCGTGCCGCTGTTCTTCCGCAGTGGCGCTGACCTGGGCGGCCCCTTGCCGACGGCTTTCCGCCGCGCGCTGGAGGGCTTCTCCACCGCGCAACTGCGCGAGGCCGTCGTGCCGCTGGGACGCCTGATCTTCGGCCGTCCCGAGGCGGTGCAGCGCCTTTCGGCGCTGAACGCCGGACGCACGCTGCTGATGTGCGGCGCGCTGGACATTCCCCGCCCGGCGGCCGAGACCGCCCGGATGGCCGAGGCCATCGGCTGCGAACAGGTGATCGTTCCCGACGCGGGTCACATCTCGAATCTCGAGAACCCTGACTTCGTGACCGAGACACTGACGGCCTGGCTGGCTCGCCAGATCGCCCGCTGAGCGAATCGGCCAGACGCAGCAGAGGACGGGCCTTGCCGTCCATTCGATTGCGCATATCGCGTTCATAGCGACGTTTTCGCGTGGGCCGCGAGTTCGGCGTTCCGGCTTGGATACCCTCGCCGCAAGCTCAAGGAACACGCCATGACATTGCGGGAGTTGCGCTATCTGGTGGCGCTCGTGGAGCATCGGCACTTCGGCCAGGCGGCCGAAGCCTGCTGCGTGACCCAATCGACGCTGAGCCTGCAGCTGCGCAAGCTGGAGGACTATCTCGGCGTCACGCTGATCGATCGCGGCGGCCGCCGCCCGGTGCCCACGTCCATGGGCGAGGTGATCGCCGAGCGCGCCGCGCGGCTGCTCGGCCTGGCCGACGAGATCCTGCTGCTCACGCGCCAGCGGCGCGGTCCGCTCGAGGGCGCCTTCAACATCGGCGTCATTCCGTCGCTGGCGCCGTACTACCTGCCGTGGATGCTGCCCCAGCTGTCGCGGCAGTATCCGCGCCTGCATCTGGTCCTGGTCGAGGACACCACCCGCCGGCTCGAGGAGAAGCTCGACGAGCAGCAGATCGATGCCGCCGTGGTCGCGCTGCCCGCCTTCCGGCGTTCCGACGTGATCGAGCAAGCGCTCTTCGACGAGCCCTTCTTCGTCGCCTGTCCGCCGGGGACGGAAGGACTTCCCGACGGGCCCATCGATGCCGCGCGGCTCGCGCATCTCCAGCTGTTGCTGCTCACCGAGGGCCACTGCCTGCGCGGCCAGGCGCTCGCCATCTGCGAGCAGCGGGGCATCGCGCCGGACCAGGCCTCGGACTGCCGCGCCACCAGCCTCGAGACGCTGCGCCAACTGGTGTCCGCGGGCTTGGGCTATACGTTCCTGCCGGCCCTCGCCGCGCGCGCGGAAGAGGGCGCGTCGCGGCTGATCGTGCGGCCTTCCGCCGGCGGCGAATCACGCCGCATCGGCTTGGCCTGGCGCGCCGGACATCCACGCCGCGAGGAGCTGGCCAGCCTCGCGGCCAGTCTGCAGATGCCGCTGCCCGAGGGCGTGCGGGCGCTGGCGGCCTCGCCCGGCCGGGCGCTGATCGATGACATCAATCGCTGATTCAGAAAGCTTCAATTGAACGGGCAGGGGGGCGTCACTACGCTCGCGCATCCCTGCATTGCTCAAGGAGGACCGATCCCATGACGCTTTCGATCACCCGCCGGCTGCCGCTGGCCACCCTGGGGCTGGCGACCCTGCTGTCCGCGCCGGCCGTGGCCTGGTGCCAGACCCCCTTGACCCGCGACAACGGCGCGCCGGTCGGCGACAACCAGAACTCGCAGACCGCCGGGCCGAACGGCCCCGTGCTGCTCCAGGACGTGCAGCTGATCCAGAAGCTGCAGCGCTTCGACCGCGAGCGCGTGCCCGAGCGTGTCGTGCATGCGCGCGGCACCGGCGCCCATGGCGAGTTCGTCGCCTCGGCCGATCTCTCCGCGGTGACCCGCGCCAAGGTCTTCGTGCCGGGCACGCGCACGCCGGTCTTCGTCCGCTTCTCCACGGTGATCCACGGCAACCACTCGCCCGAGACCCTGCGCGATCCGCGCGGCTTCGCGACGAAGTTCTACACCGCCGAGGGCAACTGGGACCTGGTGGGCAACAACCTGCCGGTCTTCTTCATCCGCGACGCGATCAAGTTCCCGGACATGGTCCACAGCCTCAAGCCGAGTCCGGACACCAACGTCCAGGATCCCAATCGCTTCTTCGACTTCTTCTCGCATGTGCCGGAGGCGACGCACATGCTGACCCGGGTGTACTCGGACCAGGGCACGCCGGCCAGCTACCGCACCATGGACGGCAATGGCGTCCATGCCTACAAGTTCGTCAATGGGCAGGGCGGCATCACCTACGTCAAGTTCCACTGGAAGAGCCTGCAGGGCCTGAAGAACCTGACGGCGCGCGAGGCCTCGGAAGTCCAGGGCCGCAGCTTCAATCACGCCTCCGAGGACCTGATCCAGGCCATCAACGCCGGCAACTTCCCGAAGTGGGACCTCTACGTCCAGCTGCTCAAGCCCGAGCAGCTCAGCGCCTTCGACTTCGATCCGCTGGACGCGACCAAGATCTGGCCCGGCGTGCCCGAGACCAAGGTGGGCACGCTGACGCTGAACCGCAATCCCGCCAACGTCTTCCAGGAGACCGAGCAGGCCGCGTTCGCGCCGGGCAACCTGGTGCCGGGCATCGAGCCCTCGGAAGACCGTCTGCTGCAGGGCCGCGTCTTCAGCTACAACGACACGCAGCTCCATCGCATCGGCGCCAACGCCTATCAACTGCCGATCAACGCGCCCAAGGCGGTGGTGAACAACAACAACCAGGATGGCGCGCTCAATGGCGGAGCCCGCGTCGGCAAGGTGAACTACGAGCCGTCGCGCCTGGAGCCCAAGCCGCAGGACGCGTCGCTGCGCTACAGCAGCCTGCCGCTGAGCGGCACGACGCAGCAGCAGCGCATCGCCAAGACGCAGAACTTCCGGCAGGCCGGGGACTTCTACCGCTCGCTGTCCAGCCAGGAGCAGGCCAACCTCGTCGCCAACCTGGCCGGGGACCTGGGCCAGGTGAAGGATGAGACGACGAAGTACGCGATGCTCTCGTTCTTCCAGAAAGCCGATAGCCAGTACGGCGCGGCGATCGCCAAGGCGCTGAACGCCGACGCGCAGCGCGTCAGGGAGCTCGCCGCCGCACTGGCCGACTGAGGACTAGCGGCCCTCGGACGCTGACCCGCCGTCAGCGTCCGCGCGCGGTCAGGAAGCGCTGCAGCGCCTCCTCTCGATAGCGGGCCACCGTGCCCTGGCGCTTCATCGCGCGTAGCGTCTCGGACAGCGCCGGCACGATCGCCTCGTGCCGGCGATGCAGATAGGCATGTCCGGTCGTGGATTCGACGACCTTCAGCAGCCGCGGTGCGACGCCGGCGCGCAGTTCCGCGCTCGCATCGCCGAACGAGAGATAGTCGTCGACGGCCTCCCGCACGTCGAAATAGAGCGCGGTGCGCTTGAGCTGAAGCCGGCGTATCCCTTGCTCGATGGTCGCGACGGTCGACACGTGCCGGGGAGCGACCTCGCGCTCCAGCAAGGCGGCCAGTTCAAGAATGCCGCGGCGATGCTCGCAGTCCAGCGCGTTCGACCGTACCGCCGGCCATCCCGGGAACTCGGTCAGGCCGGCATCTCCCGCGGCGTAGACGGCGAACTCGACAGTGTTGTTCGGTTCAGGCACGCGCACGAGCGATGGATAAAGCTGGCCGTAGCCCCAGGTGCGGCCGAGCTCGCCATCCGCGTCGCCGGACTCGATCGCCAGCGGTGCGCGGCCCGCGGGGAGGTCCAGGAATTCGAACGTCACCCCGAGCGCGGCCAGCGCCTCGCGGTAGACCGCGATGAGCCACTGGGTCCGCGGGTCGTCGCGCCGGCGCGAGAAGGTGAATCGCAGCACACGGGGCCGCGCGGCGGGCGGCGCGGCGCGCACCGGCGTCAGCGCCGAAAGCGCTGAGAGCGACGAGAGCGCTGAGAGCGCGCGCAGGCACTGCCGTCGATCCAGGCATCGCGTGTTGCCGTTCATGAATCAGCTCGGCGCCGAGACGCCTTTCAGCAGGACTCCCTGGGCGGCACGCCAGGCTCTGCGGCGGTCGTGCGTCCTTGGGGCAATGTAGTCGAAAGGCCGCGGCTTCAGAAAGGCGCGCCGCGCCGCCATCCTCGGAGCCGCGCGGCCGCGTGGCCGTTGCAACTGGTGATGATTGATTGAACTTCAGCAGCTATCCGAAGCGCTGCGCCAGGCGTACGCTTTTCGGGCCGGTCGCACGGGGTCCTCTTTTCCGGCAATGACGACCGGCAAAGGAAACCATCATGAAGTTCCATCGCTCCTTTTCCCCTCGCATTTCCGCTTCAGTTGCCGCGGCCCTTTCGGCCGGGCTCCTCGCGCTCCTGTCCGCCTGCGGCGGCGGGGGCGGCAGCGGCGACGCCATGGCCAGCGCCAATGGCACGCTCGCGCTCTCGCTCACCGACGCGCCCGCCTGCGGGTACGACCATGTGAACGTCGCGATCCAGAAAATCCGCGTCAACCAGAGCGCCACCGCCAGCGACACCGATGCCGGCTGGACCGACCTCAGCTTCTCGACGCCCCGGCGCGTCGATCTGCTGAGCCTGACCAACGGCGTGCTGGCCTCGCTCGGTCAGATCCCGCTGCAGGCCGGGCACTACACGCAGCTGCGCCTGGTGCTGGCGCCCAATGACGGCGCGAACCCGCTGCTGAATTCCGTCGTGCCGACGGGCGGCACCGAAGTCGCGCTCGACACGCCGAGCGCGGCGCAGTCCGGCCTCAAGCTCAATGCCGACATCACGATCGCCGCCGATCAGTTGGCGGACTTCGTGCTCGACTTCGATGCCTGCAAGTCGGTCGTGACGGCCGGCAACTCCGGCAAGTACCTGCTCAAGCCGGTGGTGCGTGTCGTGCCGAACCTGATCTCCGGCGTGAGCGGCTACGTGGACCCGTCGCTGGCCAACGGCAACACGATGGTGTCCGTGCAGCAGGGCGGCGTGGTGATCAAGGCCACGGCGCCTGACGCCACCGGGAAGTTCCTGCTGCAGCCGGTCGCTCCGGGCAGCTACGACCTGGTGATCACCGCGCCTGGCCGCGCCACCGACGTGGTCACCGGCCTGACGGTGACCGCATCGACGGTGACGCTGCTCAACGCCGCCAGCGCGCCCGTGACGCTGGGCAGCTCGCTGAGCGCCACGGCCACGGGCGCCGTGAGCACGGGTGCCACGCCCGTCGATGCCAGCGTGCGCGCGGTGCAGACCCTGGCCAACGGCGACAAGGTCGAGATCCTGGCCCAGGGCGTCGACTCGGCCACCGGCGTCTACAGCCTGACGCTGCCGGTCGCCTCGCCGATGGTCGCGGCCTACGTGGCGCCGCAGGGCGCGCTGAACTTTGGCGCCGACGTGGCGGCCACGGCGAAGTACGGCCTCGAGGCCAGTACCGCCAGCAGCGTCAAGACCGCGGGTCCCATCACCTTCGCGGCGGGCGCGACCACCACGACCAATTTCAGCTTCCCCTGACGGCGTGACGGGCTCGGCGGCCCTGCGCCGCCGGGCGCCAGTTTTGCCCGCGAGCCTCCATCGGCCGGAAAGAATCGGCCGCAGGGAGACGCTCATGCGCGATGACGACGCCGCCGTGCGCCGCCAGCGCCGGATGACGCTGGGCCGCAGGCTCGGGCTGTCCTTTGGCGCGATGGTGATGCTGACCGCCTTGCTGGGCCTGTTCGGCATGAACCGGATGGACCGCATCAACGACCGCACCGAAACCATCGCCACGCGCTGGCTGCCGGCGGTGCGCATGCTCGGTGACATGCGCTCGCTGGCCAACCAGCTGCGCCGTGCCGAATCCGAGCACATCCTCAACAGCGGCCAGGCCGACATGTCCGCCGTCGAGGCCCGGCTGGCCGACCTGCGGCAGAAGCTGACGGCGCTGGAGCGGGCCTATGACCCGCTGGTCGAGCATCCGGACGAGGACCGGCTCTTCGCCGACTACCAGCAACTGCGCGACCGCTACTTCGCCGAAACGGAGCGCCTGCTGCCGATGTCGCGCGCCGGCGCCGGCCGCTTCGAGGAGGCCCGGGCGCAATTCCTCGGATCAAGGGCCTCATCGGCACCAGCAGCGAGCGCGTGGAACGCGGCTCCGGCCAGGTGGCGCGCGCCGGCCAGACCATGTCCGCGATCGTGCAGTCGATCCAGCGCGTGACCGACATCATGAGCGAGATCAGCGCCGCCTCCCAGCAGCAGAGCCAGGGTGTCCTGCAGATCAGCGAGGCGGTGTCGCAGATGGATCGGGCGACGCAGCAGAATGCGGCGCTGGTGGAGCAGAGCGCCGCGGCGGCGGAGAGCCTGCGCTCGCAGGCGCAGCGGCTGGTGCAGGCGGTGGCGGTGTTCCGTCTGCCGCCGTCCCCGAACCGCCGCGCGTGAGGCCCTGGCCGTACAGCGGCAGCTGGACCACGACACGCAGCCCGGGGCCCGCGCCGGGCGTCGTCAGGCGGACCTGGCCGTGGTGGCGCTCCACCACCGACTTCACGATCGCCAGGCCCAGCCCGCTGCCGCTCTGCGCCTGGTCGGGGCTGCGGAAGAAGCGGTCGAAGACGCGTGCATGCAGCGGCTCCGGGATGCCGGGACCCTGGTCGTCGACGTACAGCGTCGCGCGCCCGGCGCGGCTGGACAGCCGCACGACGACCTCGCCGCCGGCCGGGCTGTACTTGATCGCGTTGTCGACGAGGTTGTCGACCATCGACACCAGGCTCTCGCGCTCGGCGAAGACCGGCTGCGGCCCCGGCGAGACCAGCTCCAGCGTCACGCCGCGCAGATCGGCCAGCGTCTCCAGCAGCGCCAGGCGATCCTGGATCAGCTCTTCCAGATCGAGCACCGCGTAGGCGTCCTGGCTCTTCTCCGCGTCGCTGCGCATCAGCTGCAGCAACTGGCTCACCAGCCGCGCGGCGCGCTCGTTGCTGCGCAGCAGGCTGCCCATCAACGCGCGCTCGCGCGGATCGGTGGCCTGGTCCTTCAGCGCCTCGACGTTGACGCGGATCGCGGCCAGCGGGGTGCGCAGCTCGTGGGCCGCGTCGGCGATCAGGCTGCGCTCGCGGTCCGCGCTCTCGCGCACGCGCTGCAGCAGCGTGTCGATGGCCTGCGCCAGCGGCTTGAGCTCCTGGTGCCGCGACTGGAAGCGCAGCGGCGCCAGGTCGTTCCAGCCGCGGGACGCGACTTCGTCGCTGACCTCGCGCCACGGGCGCAGCGCGACGCGCACGGTGAGCCAGGCCGGCAGCACCAGGAAAGGCAGGCTCACCAGCAGCGGCAGCAGGTAGTAGCCATGGTCGTGGATGGTCAGGACCATCTGCCAGAGGCCGGGCGCCATCATCGTCACGCGCACGTCGGAATGCCGCGAGCGCGAGGTCTTGACCAGCCACCGGCGCCCATCCGGCCCCGTCAGCTTTTCCAGCACGCCGGGCGCGGAATTGCGCAGCAGCGGGACCTCCTCCGAACTGCGGTAGATCAGCGTCTCGCCCTGCCAGACCAGCAGGCTGGGCGAGAGCGCGGCCTCGGCGTCCTCGTCCTCCTTGTCCTGCGCCGTGGCGCGGCCCTGGGCACGGCGCTCCGCGCGGTCGCTCTGCTCGCTGCGCACCGCGCGGTCCATCGCCAGCAGCGCCGCGTGCTGGCGCGCCGGCTGGTCGCGCAGGCTTTCGGTAACTTCGATGAAGGCGTTGTGGATGGAGCCGCTTTCGATCAGCTCGTTGCGCATGCTGGACTCGTACAGCACCCACGCGAAGAGCAGCGTCCACAGCAGCACCAGCACCGCCATCTGCGCCACCACCAGCCGCCGCGCGAGCGAGGGGAAAGCCACCAGCGACCACAGGCGCCCAAGCCGCCGTGCCGCGGCCTTCGCGGCCATCATCGCGAGCCTGCCGATCCCCGCGATCCTGGCATTCATGACGTTCATGGCGCGCCGTCCAGCGTGCTGTCGGCGGACTCCTCGCGCTGCCGCCCGTCGATCACGTAGCCGATGCCGCGCACCGTGCGCACGTAGCCCTTGCCGATCTTGCGCCGCAGGTTGGACATGTGCACGTCCAGCGCGTTGCTCTCATTGGTCGGCCCGCCGGGCAGCACCTGCTGCTCCAGCGCCCGCCGCGTGACCACGCGGCCCATGCGCTTGAGCAGCAGTGCGAGCAGGTCGAATTCGCAGCGCGACAGCTCGACCTCGCGTCCGTTCACCGTGACGGAGCGGGTCGCCTCGTCCAGCGCCAGGCCGCGCAGCGTCAGCTGGTCCTCCTCGAAGCCATAGCTGCGCCGTGCCAGCGCCCGGACCCGCGAGAGCAGTTCCGCCAGCGCGAAGGGCTTGACCAGGTAGTCGTCGGCGCCGCCGTCCAGGCCGCGCAACCGGTCCTGAAGGCGGTCGCGCGCGCTGAGGATCAGCACCGGCAGGTTCTTGCGGTGGCGGCGCAGGCGCCCGAGCAGCTCCAAGCCGTCGCCATCGGGCAGACCCAGGTCGAGCAGCACCATGTCGAAGGTGTTGGCGTCCAGGCTGCTCGCGGCGTCGGACAGGCGGCGCACCCACACCACCTCCATGCCCTGGTCCGACAGCGCGATGCGCACGCCGTTGCCCAGCTCCAGATCGTCTTCCAGCAGCAGAACCTTCATCGCCCTCCACCCATCCCGCGCTCGTCGTCGCGCGCCTGCCGTCGCCCGTGGGACCGGAGTGTCCACGCGTGGCAGGCGGCAGGTTAACGAAGTCTTCATGAAGAGGCTGCGGTCATCCCGGCCCGCCGGCAACGCCTTTGCTTGAGCGGCGTCAAGGCGCAACGGCGCGCGAGCAGCCACCATCCGGGCTTTCGTCTTCCCCGGAATCCCGACCATGACCATGCCTTCGCTCCTCGACCGCGTCCGTGCCGCCGGATTGCGCCCCCTGCGCCTCGCCGGCCGTGAACTGCTGCCCATCGTCCAGGGCGGCATGGGGGTGGGCGTCTCCGCGCATCGGCTGGCGGGCAGCGTCGCGGGGCAAGGGGCCTGGGGCACGATCGCGTCAGTGGACCTGCGCCGGCACCACCCCGACCTGATGGCCCGCAGCGAATCGATGCGCGACGGCGACGAGAAGAAGGCCGTGATCGAACAGGCCAACCAGGAGGCGCTGGCGCGCGAGATCGAAGCGGCCCGCCGGCTCTCCGAAGGGCGCGGCCTGCTGGCCGTCAATGTGATGCGCGCGGTGAGCGATTACGCGGCCTCGGTGCGGACGGCGCTCGAGTCCGGCATCGACGCGCTGGTGGTGGGCGCGGGATTGCCGCTGGACCTGCCCGAGCTCGCGCAGGACCATCCGCGCACGGCCCTGATCCCCATCCTGTCCGAGGCCCGTGGCGTGACGCTGCTGTGGAAGAAATGGGAGCGCCGCCAGCGCCTGCCAGCCGCCGTGGTCATCGAGCATCCCGGCCATGCGGGCGGGCATCTCGGCGCGGCGCGGGTGGCAGATGTCGCTGATGGCCGTTTCGATTTCGAGACCGTGTTGCCGGCGGTGCGGCGTTTCCTGCGCGATGCCGGTGTCGAGGGCCAGGTGCCGCTGATCGCGGCAGGCGGCGTGCGGCGCTGCGAGGACATCCAGCGCCTGCAGTCGCTGGGCGCCGATGCGGTGCAGCTCGGCACCCCCTTCGTCGCCACCGAGGAGTGCGACGCCCATCCGTCGTTCAAGCGGGTGCTGGCCCAGGCGCGCGAGGAGGACCTGGTCGAGTTCTGCAGCGTCGCGGGTCTTCCCGCACGGGCGGTGATGACGCCCTGGCTGAGGAAGTACCTGGGCGCGGAGGCGCGGCTGCAGTCCGTGGCGCAGCTCAAGAAGCGCTGCACCATGGCCTTCGATTGCTTGAGCCAGTGCGGCTTGCGCGATGGCCTGAAGGACTGGGGGCAGTTCTGCATCGATCAGCGGCTGGCCGCGGCGCTGCGCGGCGAGACCGCGAAGGGACTGTTCTTCCGCGGCCGCGGCGCGCTGCCGTTCGGCGACCAGATCACCAGCGTGAGGCAGTTGATGGAGCGCCTGCTGACGCCCGGCGTTCCGCTCGGCACGCCGGCGGCCTGAAGCGCCCGCCAAATGAGCAAGGGCCCGCGGACGGATCGTCCCGGGCCCTTGAAGCTTGCGGCGCCTGAAGCGCCACCGACTCAACCGCGGGCGGCCTTGACCTCGACCGGACGCAGGTCGATCGCCGCGCGATCGAGCACGCCATTGACGTACTTGTGCCCGTCGGTGCCGCCAAAGGACTTGGCCAGTTCGACAGCCTCGTTGATCGCGACCTTGTACGGGATGTCGATGCAGTTCTTCAGCTCATAGGCGCCGATCATCAGGATCGCGTGCTCGATCGGCGACAGCTCGGTCGTCTTGCGGTCGGCGTGGCGTGCCAGCACCGCGTCCAGATCGGCCGCTTCCTCGATCGCGCCGTTGAACAGCTTGTCGTAGTGGCCGCGGTCGGCCTTCTCGAAGCCGTCCTGCTCGCGCGTGTGCGCATCGATCACGCCGATGTCGTCGCCCGTCACCAGCCATTGATAGATGCCCTGCAGCGCGTGCTCGCGCGAGCGGCGGCGGGCCGACTTGGCCGGGGCTTTCTTCGCGGCGGGCTTGCCGCCGTTCTTGCCGGCGGGGGAGGAGGTGTCCTTGCTATTCACTTGAGTTCTTTCAGCAGCTGCGCCATCTCGACGGCGACGGTTCCGGCATCGCGGCCCTTGTCCTCGGCCCGCGCCCAGGCCTGTTCCTCGTTCTCCACCGTCAGGATCGCGTTGGCGATCGGCAGCCGGTGATCGAGCGTCAGGCGCGTCACGCCCGCGCCGCTCTCGTTGGCGACCAGTTCGAAGTGGTAGGTCTCGCCGCGGATGATGCAGCCCAGCGCCACCAGCGCGTCGAAGCGTCCGCTGGCCGCCATGGCCTGCAGCGCCACCGGCACCTCCAATGCGCCGGGCACGGTCACGTGGCGGATGTCCGCCTCCTGCACGCCGAGGCGGCCCAGCTCGGCCAGGCAGGCCTTGGCCAGCGCCGTGGTCAGCGCGTCGTTGAAGCGAGCCTGGACGATGCCGACGCGCAGTCCGCGTCCATCCAGCCGGGTCGATTGACCCTTGTCAGATCCTTGCATGCCGTCCTCGGGTTCAGCAGTCGTTGGGGGTGGTCTGCGCGGCCTGGAAGCCCGTCACCTCGAGCCCGTAGCCCGTCATGCTGGGCATGCGGCGCGGGCTGCCGAGCAGCTTCATCCGGTGCACGCCGAGCTCGCGCAGGATCTGCGCGCCGACGCCGTAGGTGCGCAGGTCCATGGTCTGGCGGGGTTCTTCCGCCGACGCAGGCTGCAGGCGGGCCAGCAGCGCGTCGGCGTCCTCGCCGCAGTTCAACAGCACGGCGACGCCGGCGCCCTCGCGCTGGATGGCCGCCAGCGCCTGCGGCAGCGGCCAGCTGTGGCCGCAGCGGCCGGCATCCAGCAGGTCCATCGCCGAGAAGGGCTCATGCACCCGCACCAGCACGTCCTGGTCCTTCTGCCACTGGCCCAGCGCCAGCGCCATGTGCACGTTGTTGGAGCGGTCGCGGAACACGTGGCACTCGAAGCGGCCTTCGCGCGTCTCCAGCGGGCGCTGCGCGATGCGCTGGATGATCGACTCGTTGCGGCTGCGGTATTCGATCAGATCGGCGATGGTGCCGATTTTCAGGCCGTGCTCCTTGGCGAAGATCTCCAGGTCCGGCAGACGCGCCATCGTGCCGTCGTCGTTCATGATCTCGCAGATCACGCCGGCGGGCGTCAGGCCGGCCATGCGCGACAGGTCGCAGCCGGCCTCGGTATGGCCGGCGCGCATCAGCACGCCGCCATCCTGCGCCTGCAGCGGGAAGATGTGTCCCGGCTGGACCAGGTCCGACGCGACGGCGCCCTTGGCCACCGCGGCCTGGACGGTGCGAGCGCGATCAGCGGCGGAGATGCCGGTGGTGACCCCGGTGGCCGCCTCGATCGACACGGTGAAGGCCGTCCCGTGCTTGGTGCCGTTGCGGGTGGCCATCGGGGGCAGCTGCAGTTGCTCGCAGCGCTCGCGCGTCAGCGTCAGGCAGATCAGACCGCGGCCATGCTTGGCCATGAAATTGATCGCCTCGGGCGTGACGTGATCGGCGGCGAGGACGAGGTCACCCTCGTTCTCGCGGTCTTCCTCGTCGACGAGGATGACCATGCGGCCGGCCGCCAGTTCGGCGACCAGCTCGGGAATCGGTGAAATAGGCATGGGCGCGATTGTAGGCGGGGGCAGGTTCAGTCGCTCGCGACCGGTCTCAGGCGCAGACGGAGGTCGCCGCCCACGGCCTGGCTCTCGATCAGCCGCAAGCGCGGCGCCCCGTCCAGCGCCGTCAGCGACCCCAGGTCCACCATGCCGCGGCCGTCGCCCAGCAGCACCGGGGCCAGATAGATCAGCAGTTCATCGACCAGGCCGGTGCGCAGCAGCGAGCCGTTGAGCTTGTAGCCGGCCTCGATGTGCAGTTCGTTGATCTGGCGCTGCCCGAGGTCCCGGATCGCCGCGGCAAGGTCGACCTTGCCCCGCGCCGGTTCGGCGGCGGAGACCAGTTCGGCGCCGCGTGCCGCCAGGGCCGCGCCGCGCTCGCCCGGTTCCGGGAGTGCGTGATAGATCAGCAACTGCCCGGGCGGATCCAGCAGCCGGGCCGTTTCCGGAAGCTCCAGGCGGGAGTCGATCAGCACCCGGCGCGGCTGCAGCACGGTGTCGACGTCGCGGACGTCCAGACGCGGGTTGTCTTCGCGGGCGGTGCCGATGCCGGTGAGCACCGCCCCGGCCCGGCGGCGCCAGGCGTGGCCATCGCGGCGCGCCTCGGGCCCCGTGATCCACTGGCTGACACCGTTCGACAGAGCCGTGCGGCCATCCAGCGAGGCGGCGATCTTCATCCGCACGAACGGCCGGCCCTCGCGCATGCGGGTCAGGAAGCCGATGTTGAGTTCGCGCGCCTCGACCGCCGACGGGTGCTCGGGCGGCAGCACCTCGGCCACGATGCCCGCGGCCCGCATGCGCGCCAGTCCCTGGCCCGCGACCAGCGGATTCGGATCGCCCAGCGCGACCACCACCCGGCCCACGCCGGCCGCGATCAGCGCGTCGCAGCAGGGCGGCGTGCGGCCGTGATGGGCACAGGGCTCCAGCGTGACGTAGGCCGTCGCGCCGCGCACGTCCTGGCCCCGTGCCTGGGCGTCCCGCAGCGCCATGACTTCCGCGTGCGCCTGCCCGGCCGCCTGGGTGTGGCCCTGTCCGAGGACCTGGTCCTGGCCGTCGACGAGGAGGCAGCCGACGCGCGGGTTGGGGTCGGCGAGGCCGACGGCCTCCTGCGCGAGCCGGACGGCCGCGGCCATCCAGTGATCGTCGCGGGAGCCGCGCGCGGAAGCGGGGAGCGGGGGACGGGCATCTTGCATGGCGCGCAGTCTAGCGGCCGCCTCCGGGCTCAGCAGCAGCAGGGCGGAGAGCGCTGGATCGGTGGTCGGCAGCAGACTGTCCAGCGCGAGCGACTGGGTCTGCCCGGTGCGATCGGTCCACTGCGCGCGCAACCGGGCTGGGCGCAGCGTGAGCGATGACAGGGCCTGCGCGTCGGCATCGGCGATGCCAAGTGCCTCCGTCGCCGTGGTCGACTGTCCGGAGACTTCGAATGCGGCCGACGGCCCTTCCCAGGTCAATGACGGCGGCTGGGCTTCGGGGCGCCAGCGCCAGCGTTCGAGTTCATTGCGCGCGAGGCGCAAGGCCTGGTCCTGCTGGCGGATCTCGTCCGCCGCCATCCGCAGCCGAGCCTGCAAGGACATGAGGGCCACCGTGCCGAGGCTCAGCAGCACGAGCGCCACCAGCGCCTCGACGATGCCAAACCCGCGGCCTTGGAGCCGAAGGCGCAGCGGCGAGCCAGGAGTCGGTACGGGGGTCATCGCGTCGGCGTCCATCCGCCCGGAACTGGCAGGAAGCTGCCCATCTGGCGCTGGATCCGCATCAGGACCGCGCCATCGTGGATCACCTGGACGGAGCGGCCATGGCCGATGACGCCGTCGGTCACGACAGCGCCGCGCAGGGATGCCGCCAGTCCGGCCGGCGGGTGCCAGTTGATGCCGCCGCGGGCGTAGAGCAAGCCTTGCGGATGGCCGGGTGCGGACAGATCGAGCTGCCCATCGACGATCAGCACCAGCGGTTCACCGTTCAGCGCCGAGGCCGGCCAGCGCGACAAGCGCGCATCGCCGTCGAACCAGATGAGGCGGCGCCCCCTCGCCAGCGCCTGGGCCAGCGGATCGGCGCAATCGCCGGAGCAGCGCAGCCGTACCAACGCCGGTTGGCTGCGATAGCGGGCCGGCGGAATGCCGAACACGCGGATGAAGCTGCCCGGCCCTTCGACGCGAGCTGTCGCCGGTGGCGACCGCAGCGCGCTGAGCAGTGCCAGGTGCTGGGCCGACTCCGCCACGGCCACGGGGCCAGCCGACAGGTCGTCGCAATCCGGGCGCTGGTCGCTGCAGCCGCGGGCGATGAGCTTCACCTGGCCCGGCCAGCCAGCGTCGGCGAAACGCACGCTGAATCGGGCCCGCGCCGCAGCCCCAGGCGCCGCCGGGTCTCCGGCGGTCGCCGCCGGGCTGCCGGATTTCGCGCAGCGGCAGATCCAGCGCAACGGCTCCGCGTTCGAGCAGCCCGGCGCTCCCCCAGGTATCGCGTCGAAGGGAGCGCGGTAGTGCCCGTTCATGCTGATCTCGAGGAAGCGATCACGGAAATCGGAAGAGGGCGGGGCGCTCGAGCCTGACGCGGTGGCCGGGTGGCAGGCATCGTCGATCGCACCGCCATTGAGCATCGCGACCGCCCAGGCCAGCCCGGATTCGGCCGCCTCGAAGGCGACCGCCGCGCGGAAGTCATTGGCGGCCACGCGCTGGGCGGTCGTCAGTTGGCGTGTCGCCCAGGCGGCACCGAGCGCCAGCACGCCGAGCAACACCGCGCACATCGCCAGGGTGCTGACGCCTCGTTCCACGCGCCGCATCATGGACAGCCTCGCGACAAGAGGTCATTGGGCAAGCGGCTGGAGAGCGTCACGCGGTGGCTGACCCGGCGGTCATGGGTGGCCTCCGCATCCACCGACAGCTCGACCAGCCGAGCGGTCAATCGAGGATCGCAGGTGTCTCCCAACCGATGGGGAAGCGAGCTGACCCGCGCATCGAACCGGGTGATCCGCATCACGGTCGGATCGGTCAGCGGCTGGTAGCGGCCCGCGATCCACTGGTCGATCCGTCCTTCGGCGAGGCGGAATCCCGATCCTTCACGCCCGCTGCTGCCTCCGCTGGGTGAACTGCCGTCGCGCGCATAGCTGTAGGTGAGGCGCGCGCCGGCCTCATCGACCGACAGATCCACATACGGATTCTCATCCGGCGTGATGGCCAGGTCATGCCAGACGCCGTCCTGGGTCCTGTCCCAGAACGCCGCGCGGCGGAGATCACGCTGCATGAGTTCGGCGGTCGCGCGCAGCTCCTGCTGCACCTGCAGTTCAAGCAGCAACCGATGGTGCTCGCCCAACTGCACGCCGGCCATCGCGAAGGCACCGGCCATCAGCGCGAGGCTGACGGCCAGCCCGATCATCAGCTCCACCAGCGTGACACCTCGGGCGGCGCGATACGCAAGCGGGCGAAGGCGGTGCTTCATGGCCTTGCTCCTCATTGCGGCCAGCAGGCCTGAGCCTGTTCGCCGCCCCGGGCGTCGGAGCCGGAGGTCTGGACGGTGCCGGCCTCGACCCGCAGGGTGAGCAACTGGCAGGGATGATCGCTGGTCTGGCTGCCTTGCGCGATCGCTTCCACCAGGTAGCGAGTCGCATCCGCCTGGACGATCCGCAACCGGTACAGCCCACTGCGCGTCGTGTTCGCCAGTGCCAGCTCTTCGAGGGTCGCGGCGTAGCGCGGCGAGCGGGACCGGAACCGTTCCTGCGCCAGTTGCACCGCATGCAGCGCATCGCGCGCCTCGGCGCGGCGCCCCTTCAGGATGTGCGCGCGGAAGCCGGGGAGCGACAGCGCGGCCAGCACCGCGAGGATGGCCAGCACGGCGACCACCTCGACCAATGAATAGCCCCGCGTCCTCATGCGCACCTCGGCAGGCGGCTGAGCGCGCTCTCGGTCGCGCAGCTGCGCACGCGGCCGGTGATGTGCACGACGTGGCGCACGGCACCGATGCCGGCCATCCGCACCTCCAGCGTGCCGCTGACGGACACCGTGCCTTGACGGCCGCTGAACAGCATCGAGGGGACGTTGGAGACCACCTCCGCCTGGCCCCGCGCCCGCTGCCAGCGCGCCTGCTTGATCGCCTGCGCGCCGGCGTCGCAGGCCGGAGGCGCGTCCAGCCGGCAGGCGCAGCCGCCGACCGGGCCCGTGTGCAGCACGTAGCAGCGGCCACTGCCGGCCAGTCCCGATTCGTCGCCGCCGAATCGCAGGATCACATTGCGCGCGCCCTGGATCGCCTCGCTGCGCGCGAGTTGCAGGTCCCCGAGCACGGCCTGCGCCAGATTGGCCAGGCGTTGACGCCAGAGCCAGTCCCGCAGGTCGGGCCCAGCCATCAGGGCCAGCAGCGCCACGATGGCGACGCTGACCAGCGCCTCGATCAGGCTGAAGCCGCGCGGCGTGGCGCGAAGCGCGCAGAGCGGCGGTGAGAGCGGCGGCGGTAGGAGCGGCGGTAGGAGCGAAGACGGAACGGAAGGTGACATGGCGGGTCTCCGGATGAGTTGCTGAGAACTCTAGGGAGACCGGCGCGATCGCGCTTCGCCTTCAGGAGGGGAAAAGCGGCCACCTGAAGGGGGCCAGCTTTTGGGGGAGAGATGTCCGATGCTGAACGACAAACGACTTCTACGCCGGACTCCCCTCTGACACCTGGAACTTTCACCAGAGGCGTTGACAAAATGTCTTACGCTGACGGCGGGACGCCGGGGAACAAGTTCGACAATAAAGTTCGACTCTGACCTAATTCCTAAGCAGGTCAATCGCTTACGTGCGCTGCCAAAATGTCATCGCGCATCGAAGGCGCTAATCATGTCCTGGAGCGCCTTCGAGGTGCTGATTCCAAGGATTGGGCGGCCGACGACGCACGTCGTCGGGTACTCTCGGGATGGCATGGAGGGACGCGTTTCGTCCGGCTTCGTTCAGCTGGACGCTGAACGGGGTCGGGTCATTACAAGGAGCGGCCGCGCGTACCGCCTCGAGGGACCACCGGGACTTCATCCCGATGTCGACTATGTCTGGCAGCAATGGCAATCCACGTGGGAGGCCGCTGTGCTGAGAGATGTGAGCTTGTAGCTGTTTGAGACCATCACGATGGCCGCCCGGCAGACTTAAACGCTGCGCAAGCATCCGCCACTGTATGCGCCGCAGGGCGCTAGGACGGGAGGGGCTTGCTGCGCCTCAAAAGGTGTGCCAGCGGTGCCGAAGCAGCGACTGTTTGGCACTTTTTTCCACGCTTTTGCCAATTGGCATTAGTGTGGAAAAAGCTGCCAAATCAGGACCCTATGGTGGCGCGCAAACGGCCCGCGATAGTGGCGCGGCGGCGTACTCACACTCAGCCCTTGTAGCGCTTAGGGTCCGCCTGGTAGGTGTGCTCTGTCTGAATTCGGCCGTTTTGCTTCTTGATGACGAGTTGCGAAGGGGTGTCGATAGCTTTGGCGGCTTGGCGCCCCTGCTCTACAGCTGGCTGCTTAGTTTGATGGTTGGTCGTCCCGTTGGGAGTGACGACATCCCAACCACCATCTCTCGACGGCTGCACAGTGACGCGCTGACGAGCGGCCATGGTGTCCTCCTAACGCGCGCTGCCTTGGCGCGCCGCCGAGATTCTTAGGTCCCGCGAAGCTGTCGTCAATCGTCGTTTGACAGCGCTGTGTGTTCGGGCCGCTCACCTGCGCTACGAAGACAGCCGGCCGCCCCTTAGAAAGCCGCCAAAGACTGAGCCCCGCTTGAGATGCCGCCGCGCTACTCCCCTGCAAGTCGCCGCGCTGTGGGGCGGAGGACGCCGCACTTAATGAGCGCGTCCAGGTCGCCGGGTCTTCCGACGTACGCCGTGCCGAGCGTGTGTTGCATGACGGCATCCTGACGCATTTGCTCCACATCCGAGAAAACATTCGCCCCCGACGTTGTGATGGTCCTAGCGGAGTGCGTCTTGACCACAGATTGAGTCAGTGGAAATTCCGTGGCGGGGAAGACGTACTCATTGCGTTGGCTGATGAGGGTGTGAAGCTGTGCTGCTTTGTTCGCAAGTTCCGGCGGAACCGGCTGCCCCGATAGTTCCCGGGCCCTAACCACCAGCTGTGCATCCAAAGCCGCGAACGCCGGCATGATGAAGTCGTTGAGGACAAAGTAGTACTTCAACTGCTCAGCCGCCGCCAGGGTGAGGGCCTCCCTCGTCTGCCTGGCTTGGCTAGTCTGCAACTCTGTGTCCTTCGAGCAATTGCTGCGCATGAAGGCCCGATACTGTTCTTCATATCGGTCAAGAACTTCAGCCGCAATCGCCGCTTGGCGATAGTCGTGTCGCATGAGGTCGAGCGTGTTCTTGGTCTGAAGCCAAGCAGACGCCTCGAGCGTAGTCCCGAGCTCTCGCACCTTGTCATCTACCGCCTGGATGGCCGGTCCTAATCCGGTAACGCACGACTTTCGAAAATCAGCGCTATAGGTGAACATCGCGCCCACCAGCGTTGAGTGACACTTGCTGTGCTGAGCCTTCACTTGGTCCGAAAGAATGAAGAAGCTCTCGAGTTGTTTTACGGCTTCCGCGACCCGGAGCTTGTCGGCCTCCTGTCCTTGCACCCAAGAGTGGACGCCTGCCGCGACAAGGCCGGTAGCAACGGCGGCGGTAGCGATAAGGGCTGCGACTTGTAGCAGTGGGCGCCGCCGGCGGCCCTGAGGGTAATACTTCTCCTGAGTCTTCGGGTTGTTATGAAGCTCGCCTGAAATCGTGGTCCATCCCCATACCTCGACGGGGCAGAGTCCCTCAGCAACGCGTTTGGCGGATAGCTCTGCGGTCTTCACCTGCAGGTCTGAGTCGTTCAAAGACGTGGTGGCAACAATGAAGCGCTCGACTGGAACATTGGGTGTCACCAGAGCCTTGCATGCGTCCTCTACATCTCGGAAGGTGAGGACCGAGCCGTGACTTGCTTTTCGGTTCTTGGCTTGCACCAAGAGCCACCGTTTATTGGGAAGCTTCCCCACGACGTCGATGCCACTCTGCGCTTGGCCACGGCGTCCCAATAGCTGGAACTTGACGCCATACTTCTCTGAAAGGAGGTCTGCAAGCAGGCGCTCAAACTGTTCGGCGTCTGCGACCGGTGTGAAGTCCAATGTAGACAAATGCCCTCCGCGGATTCTTGTTCAGCTGACCAGTTTCCCACTGGCCTCACTCGCGGTTCCGGAGGGGCGCCCGCCAGCGGCGCAACGAATGACGAGATGTCAACTTGTCACGGATTCCGAGACCCGGGTTTGCGGCGGCCGCTTCGTAGGTGGACGTCAGGGCGCACCGGAAAGTGAGCGTCCGCATGACTGAGGCACCTCGGGTTCAAGGGCAGGAGACCGAGCTCCTTTCCCAGCTGGCTCGGGCTGAGCACCTTCGTACGCAGTGAGGAGATGGGCTCGTGCTTGCGCTGAGCTTCAAGCTGGCGCATCAACGTGTAGTCCGTCGTCAGGAGGCAGTACATGCCGTGGACCTCGGCGGTGCGTACGTGCCAAGCATCCTGGCTTGACTTCTCGCCCAGGCGACGCCGCAAGGCCACGAAGAGGCGGTCTGTGCTCTGTCGCAGGCGTTCCCTTTGACGCTCCTTCAACGACGGGCGGCCGGAACCGGCGGGAACAAGCTGACCCAGCTTCACTTCGGGCATACCGTCAACAGACAGGATATCGATTCCATCAAATACGCTTCTGGAGAACAGTGTGTGGCCGGCAACCAAGCCCGTCGGTTTCAACCACTTTTCCGTCCTCAACTCTCCCGAGGTGTGGAGCTTGATGTGCACCTGCCGGGCTAGGTGCGCAAGGCCGACCAGATAGCATGCATCTTCGAAGTTGCGCCGCTCATGAGGCGGCGCGCTGGCGGGCGGCCGGCGATGCACCGGTACGCGAGCGAGATAGCCGGTATCCACGGTCGTGTTACCCCACGGCTGTTTCCCGGTCGAAATCCACATCGACTCATGAAGCACTGCCGCCGCCAAAACGGTCGTGTCCACAAGGACATGAACGGTGCCGGTGCGCTGGAGGCGGCGCAGCGCCCGGAAGGTGACCAGCGCCAGACGGAGGGGCGCAACTCGCCGCTCGACTGCAAGCCTGAGCCGCCTCAAATGGGCATGCGCTGGAACGAGTGAGCTCATGAGTTGTGCCGTGTGAAGCGCAGTCAGTGAAGCTGCCAGTAGGCAGGACGTCTTGTCAAAGGCCCCTTGTCACGCCGCATGACCATGGCCATGCGGCTGCAGGGCCCGCGCCATACAACGTGATTTGGTACTGGCACTGCCAGATGGTGCGGACGCCGAGCGCGACGGGCAGGCATCGGGCACTTTCCCGGTGTGTGGCTCACGCCGGAATGTGTCGGAGCGTCGCGACGTAGCGCCCGCCGACCCAGTCGTAGAACTGGAGCTGGCCCAATCCGTTCAGCCGATGACCGAGCACGAGCGCAAACATTGACGGGGCCTTCACGAAGACGTGCAGGTTCTGCAGTGCGTGGCTGGACCGGAACTGAGCCATGGCTGCCTTCGCCTCCCACACGGCAGTGTTCAGTGCTTCTTGTCCATCGATGACGTTGTCGCTGCGCAGGTTCAGCCTCGGCAGGTCTGCAAGCGCAACGCCTGCCGTGGTTAGAACGTCCTCACCGACGGCAGTGGGGAACCCGATGCAGGCCACGCCGTCGGTCGAGCCTTGCCCGCCGCCGCTGGTCGTGGCTTCGAAGAACGGCCGGGGACCACGGGCGTGAGCGTCCGTGCGGAACGTGGCGCCGTTGTGGGTCAGCTCCAGCACGAAGCCGCGGGTGGCGCTGAAGGTCAAGCCGAACATCGCCGCCATCGTCATGCGCATCTTCGCGTCCACCACAACGGTTCGACGCTGGCGGGAGGTCTTGATGAAGGCGCCAGTACGTTCGAGGTCGCGGGCCAGTTCAGACCACTCGGCAGAAGTCCGCAAGTGGCGGTCTTCGGAGACGAAGCGATGAACGTCAAGCTGCAGTTCATGGGGATGGGCGTCGTCCGGGCCAGCGATGACCGCCGTCGGCGCGCAGCGCCAGGCCTCGGTGCCTGGCAGCGCGTCCAGCTCAGATTCAAGGGCTTGGCGGGTCAATGGCCCTTGGGAGGATTTGCGAATCAGCTCTTTGAAGCGGTCGCGCAAGGCGTTGCTCGCTTTGGCCGTGATGTCGATGGATGGCAGGTGAGCAGCCATCTCGCCTGCGAACGCTTGGTCGGCGGAATCCGAGGAGTAGCTGACAAAGTCCACGCGTTCCAGGACGAACTCGGCTAGGAGTTGGGGCTTGTTCTTGTCCACCACCCATTGCGCGATGGCGGCGCGGTCGCTCACCAGGACGGGCGAGTCCACCGGGAAGGAAGAGCCGACGCCGCGCAGGCGTTGCACCATTCTGACGAGCGGCGAGGTGACGGCGTTGTAGTCCCGGCAGACCAGGACAAAGCGCTGGTACTCCTGCGGCGACGCCGCGTGCACCTCCATGAAGCGCTCCAACTCCTTCCAGAAGTCGCCTGCCGTCAGGACATTGTTCTTGGCTTCATAGAACACGCGAGTATGGCCACCACCAGCAGTGAAGTAGCAGACCTCAACGTCGCCGACTGCTTCACTGACCACGAGGCTGAACGCCCCCTGCGCCAGCCAGGCCGGGAGGTTCTGAAGCACGAAGGCATCCTGGTAGTCGAAGCCCACGCGCGCGATGGCCCCGCCGGTGGATTGCTGCTCAAGAAGTCCGACGCTCATGTTTCTTCTTCCAGGGTGAGGATTGAGGGGTACACCGAACCGTCGGGGAGGTAGGTGTGTGCGCTGCCCTCCAGCGTCCTGCCGCTCAAGCGGAAGATGAGCAACACCACGAAGTTCGCACCGACGGCCTTCTCCATCGCGAGGTCGCGCATCGTGCTGTGGTCCGTGGTGCTGGGCTGCACGCTGAACAGGGGGTGGGAATGCCACTCCCCCAAGTAGTTGAAGCGCGTGTAGTCATTGCCGCGCGCGGAGACGAAGGACCTGACCGCGTTCGCCACGCCGACCAGGGACCGCATAAACGATGCGACGGCGCCGGGTTTCTGGAGCGTCACCTGGCGAACCGCGAAGTGGTTGTGGCCGACATGCTCACCCAGGAGAACGCCGCCGCACTCCCGGCTGCCTGCCCGCTGCAACGCAAGGCGAAGCCCGTGTTGGACGTCAACCGGTACCGAGATTTGCAGCATTGCTGGCGGGCTGAAGTGCGGCTTGGAGCTCTGCGATGGCCGCTTCCTCGTCTACGGAAAGTGGAGCCCAGGCGTCGGCTTGGCGATGGGCGCCTGCGCAGTCGATGGGGATGGTGTCGAAGGGCTGCTTGAACTCCCAGGCTCTTTTGAAGCCAATCAGGTACGCCGACTCCGGATACTCGGATTCTTCGTTGGTGAGCACGTCAAGGGCGAACTGGGCGAGGTGTCCCGCCATCACCGTCACGTCTGCGTCGCTGGCGACTTGGGCAGCATCCTTTTCGCCCGACTCGTAATTCACGCGGCGAAGCCGCATCTCTTCAGGGACAGGCGTCAACGTGCCGAGCACGCCGCTGATGTGGCTGCGGATGCTTAGCGGGTCTGCGTCCAGTCCTGGGCGACTGCGTGCTATCAGGCCGCCGATGCCGCCACCGAAAACCTCCGCCCAGACCATCGGTTTCTTCGCCCGTTTGCACGCGGAAGCAAGTGCCACGAAGGCATTCCCGGCGGCGGTGCAGTCGACAACGAGGTCGGACTCCCGCAGAAAGTCACCGAAGCTGGCCGACAGACTCGGGTTCTCCTGACCGCCGACCGAGAAGGTCACCGCAGAAACCGTCGCGCTTGGAGCGACCATGCGGACATCTGCTGCAACACCTTGCACCTTGTCGAACCCGACGGCTCGCCAGGAGAGTCCGTTGCGAACCATGTTCTCGGGCATGAGTACGTCGTCGTCCAGCAGGACCACGTTTCCCACGCCCGCGCGCGCCAGCGAGATGGCCACCTTGCTTCCCATGGAGCCGAGCCCCACGAACATGACCTTCTTGTCGGCGAGGCGGGGGAACGACGTGGGCTGGCGCTGCTCTGGCTCGACTGGGGCGTAAATCACAGCAAGTTCCCCGAACGTCTGCTGGTTGCCTGCCGCGACCGCGAAGGCCCGAAGACCGCTCTTGCCGTAGTTCAGGAGAATCAGACTCCCGGTCGTCGCCGGCCCTTCCGGAATCGGCCACCGTTCGCCGAGCAGCTCGCGCAGCTGCTGCTCGCTCGTCACCGGTCGGAGGAAGTCCTCGAGGCTGACGCCGATGACCCACCCGGCTCGGTGAAGTACTTCTAGAACCGGAAAGGCAGGGACACCGGGCAAAAGGGCATCCGGGTCACCATGCGACTTTGCGAACGTCACCGAGGCGTCCCCGAGGAAAGTCGTGCAAGCCTTGAGCGGAACGGACTCCCCGATATCGAGCAGGTCTAGGCGGGCTTGGAAGGCCGGGGTGATGAGGAATCGGCGAGCCTTGCACCGCAGCAGCTGGCCGAGGGTGACCGCGTGTCGAGATTCAATCGGCAACGCTCCGGGGGCAACCGTCTCGATGAACTCGCCCCACAGCAACTTGTTGGCGCTGCGGACAAGGTCGGCCCCGGTCACGGACGAGTCCCAGTTGTCAGGCCCGCGCTCCAGGCACAGGTTGCCGCCGTTTCCGTACTGGTGGCCGCTCCACCGCGATTTCTTGTCCCGTGGATGGATGTAGGCCGGAACTTCCGGGAAGTGGGCTGGATAAACCAGTGTTGCTTCGTGGGTGACGGACGGCAACTGCATGCTGAAGTGCAGGCAGAGGTCGCCGCCGTCGGTAGAGCCCCAGCCCAGGAGGGTCAGCCACTTTTCCTGTTGGGCGAGCTCTTCCAGCAGTCGCTTCTCGCGCGCCATCCGCTGCGGCTGTTCCACGAGCAGCTGCATCATGCGAAGCCCCCCGGCTTGTTGGGCAGCACGGGCATGGCCGGGAAGGTGAGGCCAGCCCCGACCGCCGGACGAACCAGGGACGACGCCAACGACTTCTGCGACGCTGCAGCAGGGAACAGCTTGCCGAGTACCGAGCGCCAAAGCTCCAGCGCTTTGTCGTCGTCACTCTCATTCATGGCCTTGCTGGCGGCGGCGGCCTGCTCTTTGACCTTGTCGTAGAACTGCTTGAACTCGTCCGCGGTCACGTTAGAGAAGACGTTGTTGCCAGGAACGCCCGGGTCTTCCAGCCACGGCACGGTGCCCATGCTGACGTAATAGCCGTAGTTGTCTCGGATGGCCTCCAGCAGACCAACGAAGAGCGCTTCATAGCTGGTCTCGGTCAGGCTCATGTGCTGGGCGACCAGGCATTCGAGGATGAAGCCCTTCGGACGGCGCAGTTCGGACAGGTGAACGCGGCGCCACCACTTGAACAGCTTCACCAGCGGCTTGAAACGGCCGCCGGCGGCCTTGTTGACGTCAACGGTCCACTGCGTATGCGCAGGCGGATTCGTGGGCAACCAGACCTTGAGCTCGGCGTCGGGAATCAGGTACGAACTGCCGTTTTCGATGATGGGCACGACGTCCATGTCGACCGTGGTCTGGGCGACGTTAATGGACCGACGGTTGACCTTGATGTTCTTGTAGCCCGAGTCCACCAGCGCCTTCTCAAGGGCCTTCAGAACGGTCTTGGGCTGGTCGTTCTGCGTGTGGTTGGTGACCACGATGATGTCCACATCAGGGCGCTGCAGGACGCCGCCCAGCTTCTGCGGGCGGATGGCCGTGTCGCGCTTATAGGACCCAGACAGGAAGGTGTTCTCGTGGAACTTCTTGAAGTTTTCGTCCGTGCGCAGGTACTCGCGCAGGGTGTTGTGCGCGCTCGAGCACGCACTGACCGTCGAAGTGGACGGCTCGATTTCGTACAGGAAATCCAGGAACTGCTGCTGCGTCGTCATGGCGCAAAACCCTTTACTCGGAACGTTGCGAACGAGGGCGTCCATGTGGCAAAGTCTGTTGTTCAGACAAGCAACGAACACCGTGCAGTCAGAGGAACACACCGCCCAAATACTTCGCAAGTGCGTTGTCTGGCTGGACAACAGTGTAGCGAATTCTTTTCCGGATGCAACAGGCAGTCCGGATTGGGCGCTTTTTGCGCGGCTGTCGGCCGGCCGGCGCGTGCGGGCACGTCAAACGCCCCTGAGGCGGCGTCACCCGCTAGGACCTAGGAAATCACCATGCCGCAGACCGGACTTGGCGTAGCGCTTCGAGAGCTTCGCGAACGTCGCACGCTCTCTCTTCGAGAGGTAGGGCAGCTCTCAACCGTTGACCATGCCTACGTCCATCGCCTAGAAACGGGCGACAAGACGAACCCCACACAGGAGCTGGTGGGCAAGCTGCTTAAGGTCCTTAAGCCGAGTGAGCGCGATGGAGATATGGTCCGCTGGCTTGTGGAACATCCTGATACAGACCCCGAGCTTGTGAGATATGTTCTAGGAGATGAGAGCGTCGGGACAGACGTTTTCATGGCCGCAGCGGGTGTCCGACACCGTGGCGCTGCTAGGCCGGACCCAGCAACACTGATTGCCCGAATAAAGCGGGCATTCGAAGACGACGATGAGTAGCCATGGACGAGGGAGACGTTCAGCACAAAGCCAGGGCCTTCGTGGCCAGCGTCGACGTCTCCAACATCCGTGAGGACTTGTCCGCCTACGTCAAGGCGGCAAATGCGAAGGTTATCAAGGAAGAGCTAGGGCCAGGTGAGTCCGGCACGACATTCACCAGACCCAACGGCAAGCACATCATCACGGTGAACTCGCTTGAGACGGAGGAGCGTCAACGCTTCACCATCTGCCACGAGCTCGCGCACATCGTTCTGGGACTGCCTTCTTCGCATGTCGAGGTCCCTTCGTGGTCCTACGCGAAGCGCGACATCAACGAGGTGTACTGCGACATGTTCGCGGCCGAGCTGTTGATGCCGTATCAGCAATGGCAGAAGTTGGTTCCGAACGACGAGCCCTCTGTTGAGGTCATCGACTTCATGGCTCAGGCGTTTGGCGTGTCTTTTCCGGCGGCGGCCTCGCGCTACGCGACGTTGGCAAGCATGCCGTGTGCGTTTGTGACCATGGACCGCGGCATGATTCGGCACGCTGCCAGGTCAACGGCCTTGCGCGGGGCTAAGGCTTGGATTGCGCCGAAAAGTCCGATACCGCCAGGCTCAGTCGCCGCTCGCCTTCGCGATGCCGGCGAGTACGGCGATGCCACTGCCGAGGTGGCGCAGGACGTGTGGTTCGAAAACTGGGAGACCGGGCTCGACCTGGTCGAAGTTGCCCGTCATCTGCCGAAGTACGACACCACAATTTCGTTGCTGTGGTTTGAGGAAGAGGACCTGCCGGCAGGAGAGGTGAACCGCTTCGGTGTCCGTGAAGTCGACGACGGCGGGCTCGCAGAACTCAGCGGGCATCTCCCATGGCCGAGCGGTAAGCGTAGGCGGTGATGCCGCCCGTGTTTACGCCAGGGTACGCACAGTCGACAATGACGGCCACGCCACTTGTTGATAGTCTTTCGGCATGCGCGAACGAAAGCTGACGACTCGGCAGGCCGAGGACCTGGAGTATGTGGATGAAGAGGAACTCCTGCGACAGCTCGACAAGCTGGCGTCCCACATCGGGTGGGTCATCATCTACTTCAATTCGCTTGAGGACAGCGTTTCGTTCTATCTGCGTGAACTGCTGCTCCACGACCCGTTCCAGGACGAGCGTCTCGACGTGTTCCTGGCAGAGATGCTGTTTGCGGGGAAGGTCCGCTCGCTGGTACACATCTATGGGCAGATGGCCGAAGGTTGGGGCATCTCTGTGACGCATGCTGAGGTGGCTGAGATTGAACGCACCCTCGTTGAATGCGCAAAGCGACGGAACGAGTACGCACACGCGCACTGGATTGACATGCGGGACGGACCAACGGTGCGGGTGAAGTCACAAAGCAAGCCTCGAGGAATCGAGCATCGGTACAAGCTCTACGCTCCCGCTGATGTCGCCGAGGATGTCGCCTACATCAGCGCTGCTCGGCATGCGCTCGATGAGTTCCACGAGCGCATGTTGACAGCATCACGCGCTAAGCCGGCGACTGCCTGATGCATCGCTGTGATGCCAACTATCGGGCTGGTTCTCTCCAATTTGATTCAAGGCTGGCGAATCTCTCGCGAAGCCACTCCGCGAACGCGTTGTAGGCAGGTCTCGTGATGCCCGCTGGGCCATCGCATAGCCGCCGACGAGAGCAGTCTACGCCGACGGTGTGTCCGGCGCCGGGGTGATAGCGAGCAGCCTTGCGCCAGGGAACGCTCGCTCCACCGCTACCGCGGCGCCCTGCAATGCTTCATGAGCGGAAGCGGCGCGCCGAACGAACTGCAGTTCGAGTACTGCGTTGATGCTGGCGCCGAGCAGGCTGCCCGTACTCCCAGCGGTCTCGAGTCGGTCCATGGCGAGCTCAAGCAGCGCGTCGCTCTCTTCGAGCTCAAAACGCAGGCTGAATTCGAACTCCAGCAGCGCCTCGCGGCCGTGAGCTTTCACGCCATGAGGAGCCTGAGCGTCGTCCAGCATGCTCAGTGACCCAGTTCGCCCGCGAAGACCTCATCGTGGGAGGGGCGGTAAGTTCCATCCCATGCGGCTTCGTCAGCCTCATCAGCACGCGCCTGCCGCATTGCCAACCGAAGCTTGGGGTCGGCCTTGATGAGCTGACGTGCGCGTTCGATAGACGCACGGTGCTCTGGACGGCGCTGCCACCAGTCCGCAAGCAGCGCGCCGTGACGGGACGGAAAGACTTCGTACCAGCGGACGATGCTGGCTGCGTCGTTGAGGTCGAGCAACATGGGATGCCCTCAAATCTTGGTGGCGCTATGATACTGTACAAATATACAGTACTTGCAAGATGTTGGTCCGAGCTCTCCGCCTGCGTCACCAAGGGGTCAAGCTCGACCCGGCGGTACTTCGCGCCACAGTGCCGCTTGAAGGGCTGCTACGGCTCAATCCGAGCCGATACCAAGGTGGGGATGGGCGCGGCCGTACCGTGTGCCTCCTGATGCCTCCAGACGGCTCCCTGGGGCCCATCGTGGAGATGTTCAGCGCTAAGCTGGTTCGGATTGAAGCCAGGGGCATCCTGATATCAGGCGAAGAAGACGAGTGGAACCGCAAGCGCAGGAACACATTTCGGCAGACGCTCTGGGCTTGGCCCGTGCCTCCTCCGTTGTCAGAGAAGCTTCCTGATACCGGCACTCAAAGTCGCGAGATGATGAAGCTGCTCGAGGCAATCGAAGCGCTGGGCGTGGGAGCTGACTAAGGTAGGCACGTGGCGTCTACCTGGTCGCTTTCGCTGAACTGTTGAGTGTGCGGCGGCTAGGGTGCCACAGGCTGGGCGGATGCCCGCGGCTCGTTGCGACAGGCGTTCAACCTCGGAATGGCGGCGGAGAAAACTGCCCAACTAGCGGTGGGTCGACCGCTCAGTTGCGCAGCCTCGTGGCGTTGACATTGGCCGAAGTATTCTGACAGGCGGAACACGACTCTCCCATCCTTGTTTCCTTCCTCCTAGGCTGGTTTCAGCGTTGCCGAAATGTTGGGCGCTCCGGGTCAGCAAAGCCTTCAGAGTCGAGTTCGCTCGGAAGTGTCCGCGTGCTCGGACTTCACAGGCGGTGCGCCTCAACGGTGCGTCAGCAGGGCAACTCAATGGGCGCCCACGGCGCATGAAAACTACATAGAGGAGCAAACAGATGAGCCGATTCTTTTCCCGACCGTCCGTCCTGCTGGCCGCAACTGCTGCCGCGCTTCTGCTTCATGCCAATGCACAGGCCGGTGACTTGAAAGTCCTAACGACCGGCATTCTGAAGGGGTCGTTCACCAAGATTGCGACTCAGTTCGAGAAGGAAACTGGCCACAAGGTGACCATGTCTTGGGGGCCTTCCTCCGGCAACTCGCCGGAGGCCAGCCCTGTTCGAGTACGCAATGGCGAAGCAGTCGATGTGCTCATCATGGTCGACAACGGCATGGACGGACTTATCAAATCCGGACACTTCGCACCGACGTTCCGTACGAACTTCGCCGTCTCGAAGATTGGCGTCGCTGTGAAGGCTGGCGCTCCTACGCCTGACATCAGCACGCCCGAAGCTCTCAAGCGTGCTCTTCTCAACGCCAAGTCCATCGGCTACTCAGAAGGGGCGAGCGGAACATACGTATCGACTGTCATGCTGCATCGTCTGGGCATCGAGAAGGACGTGGCGTCAAAGAGCCATGTCGTACTCGGCCGGAAGTTCGTCGGCGAGGTCGTGGCAAGCGGGGAAGTGGAACTCGGCATTCAGCAGTTGAGCGAGTTGCGCCTGGAGCCGGGCCTGACCGTGCTTGGGCCCCTGCCTGAGGCCCTCCAGAAAGTCAGCGTCGTCGCCGCGGCCGTATCGTCGAAGGCTCAATTTCCCGGCGCTGCAAAGCAGTTCGTGGACTATCTCTCCACGCCGTTCGCCCAGCAGGCCATTCGGGAAAGCGGACTTGACCTGCCCTGACCGCGGTGCACTATTCCAGAAGGAGGAGACATGAGTTACTCGCTGAACGTTCTGGCGGCGTGGGTCGCGGGAGCCGCTCGAAGTCTTGCCGCTCCGGTCACCATGGCCGCCGCCGTGCTCGCCGCGCCGGCGCATGCAGGCGAAGTTCGGATGTTCGCTTCGAACGCTGTGAAAGAGGTGCTGCTCGAGCTGCAGCCCGCTTTTGAGAAGGAGTCAGGGCATCAGCTCAAGGTCAAGTGGGGAGGGACGCCCGACATCGTCAAGAGCGTCGAGCAGCGAGAGGGATTCGACCTGGTGGTCATCCCATCGCAAGCCGTCGACGCACTTGAGAAGCGCGGGCTCCTCCGCCAAGGCGCGAGACGTGACTTCGTCGGCTCTTCAATCGGTGCGGCCGTCGCGCCTGGTGCAGAGCCTGTTGACGTCTCCTCCAAGGAGGCATTCAAGCAAGCGGTGGTGTCTGCACGGTCTGTGGTGCTCTCTTCGGGTCCGAGCAGCGTCTACCTGCTCGAGTTGTTCGAGAAGCTCGGCATCTCCGAAGAGGTCAAGCCAAAGCTGAAACGCCTTCCGCCCGGCGCATCCGTGGGAGAGGCCCTGGCCGCACGCGAAGGGGAACTCGGCTTCACGCAAGTGAGCGAGTTGAAGCACATGAAGGGCATCCGGTTCTTGGGTCCTATCGGCGCGGACATTCAGCGCGTCACGGTGTTCTCGTTTGGCTGGACCTCAGCTGACCCGGATGCACGCTCTGCAGCCTCAGACTTGGTCAGATTCTTGAGGGGACCCGCTGTGGCTCACGCGGTGCAGGAGGCTGGACTCGAACCGAAATGAGAGAAGGGCGCCCCTCGAGCCACGCAGCTCGAGGGGCGCAGCGCCTCAGCGCTCGCGGGTCCAGTTGAGCAGGATGTCGTTGACGAAGCCGCTGGCTTCGAACTGCACCCAATGTCCGGCGTCGCGAATGACTTGCGATGTCAGGCTCGCCGGGTTGGCTCGGGGCAGCGCCAATGACAGGATGGCAGCCCGAGGCTCAGCTGTCACGTCGTGCTCGCCCCAGGCAGCAAAGACCGGGCCGGTGAACGAAGCGAGCAGGGCGGGCAGGACCGCGGAGCGAGAGATATCCTTGCTTCTGAACCTGGTCATCACGCACGACTGTGTATGAACGAACAGGGCCAACTGGTCCACGGCGTCGGGCGAGTGCAGCATGTGGGCTAGCAGGTTGTGCCGCATGACCTCCTCAAGCAATGCCATGTCGCCGCTGGCGGCTGCGGGCTTCCAATTGCGCAGGTCTCCACGAGGGCGACGCTTCCCGCCATGACCGGCCGGCCCCAGTACCAGCAGCCGCTCGACATCTCTTCTCGCCACAGCCAAGTCTGCGGCGACGAGGCCGCCGAAGGAAAAGCCGGCAAGCGACACCAGGTCCCCCGGCTCAATCAGAGCATCCAAGGACAGGGACAGTTGTAGGACCAGCGAGTCGAGCGCTGCTGCCACTGGCCCGTCAGAATCTCCGTAGCCAGGCAGGTCGGGTAGCAGCACCCGGTGCCTGACTGCCAGCGCCTCAATGTTCTTCACCCAGTGCAGCCAGGAGCCGTGTCCACCATGGAGGAGAACGAGCGGCGGCCCACTTCCGAACTCTCGCCACGCGACCGTGCCCATGCGCGTCTTGACACGATGGAGCTTCGCGCGCGCCTCCAGGTCAGAGACCAGGGGCGGAATATCGAGGGCGACATTCCACATGCGTGGTCAGTTCCAAGGCGCCGTCAAACGCGTTCGATGATGACGGCGATACCTTGGCCGACACCGATGCACATGGTGCACAGAGCGTATCGACCGCCGGTTCGGTGAAGCTGGTGCATGGCCGTGATGACAAGGCGCGCACCGCTAGCGCCGAGAGGATGTCCGAGCGCAATGGCTCCGCCGTTCGGATTAACCCGTGGGTCGCTGGCGCCGATTCCGAGGTCGCGAAGAACGGCCAAGGCTTGCGAGGCGAACGCCTCATTGAGCTCGATGACGTCCATCTGCGCCAGGGACAATCCGGTGAGCGCCAGAACCTTGCGCGTCGCGGGCGAAGGACCAAAACCCATGATGCGTGGAGCCACCCCGGCAGTGGCCATCCCGACAATGCGCGCACGAGGCATTAGTCCATGCTTCGAGGCTCCCGCCTCGCTCGCGAGGAGGAGGGCACAAGCGCCGTCGTTGACGCCGGAAGCGTTGCCCGCCGTTACCGTTCCATCGGGACGCACGACACCTTTGAGCTTCGCAAGAGCTTCGAGGGTTGTCGCGCGAGGATGCTCGTCCTTGTCGACCAGGAACGCTTCGCCCTTCTTCTGCGGAACTCGGACGGCCGTGATTTCGGCGTCGAAGATGCCAGCGGACTGAGCCGCAAGAGCCTTGGCCTGCGACGCCACCGCGAAGCGGTCTTGGTCCTCTCGGGAGATTCCGAAATCCACGGCGACGTTCTCAGCCGTCTCGGGCATGGAATCGACCCCATGAGCTGCCCGCATCGCCGGGTTGACGAAGCGCCAACCAATGGTTGTATCTTCAATCCTCGCCTGTCGAGAGAACGCAGTCTCAGCCTTGCCCATAACGAAGGGGGCTCGGGACATGCTCTCGACGCCGCCGGCGAGCATGAGCTCTGCCTCGCCGCTTCGAATGGCTCGCGCGGCGGTACCGACCGCATCCAGGCCGGAGCCGCACAAGCGGTTGATGGTAGACCCGCCCAGCTCGATTGGAAGGCCGGCCAGCAGTGCGCTCATGCGAGCGACATTTCGGTTGTCTTCTCCGGCTTGGTTGGCGCACCCGTAGATGACGTCAGCGACGTCCGCCCAGTTCACCTGCGGGTTGCGGGCGACCAAGGCCGCAAGTGGGACCGCCCCCAGGTCATCCGCCCGGACAGAGGACAGCGCGCCGCCGTAGCGCCCAAAGGGCGTGCGTGTTGCGTCGCAGATGTAGGCGTGCTGAATGCCGGAGGATGTCATAGGGAGGTGGGGCTATAGGGCAGGGACCAGATGCGTGCCAACAGCGTGCGGGCGGCCGCGTCACCGATGCTGGGCGTCACGAGTTCTAGAAATTTGTCTACGAGTTCGCCGTCGGACAGCGGCAGCTCAGGGTCTCCCTTGCGGTCCGTCTGTAGATGCGAGAGGCGTCGACCGTCGCGAAGTTCGACGGTGACCTTGGCCGCGCGACGCTGAGGGAATCCAGCATCAACCTCTGCATCGACCTCGCTGGTGATGCGTGCCATCAAGGCCCGGGTTGCGGGGTCGAAGACGCGCTCGGGACTGAAGGCGGTCAGTCGAACGCTTCCGTGTACCAGAGCGGTAGCAACCATGTAGGGCAGGCTGAAGCGGGCGTCCTCTGGCGACTTGGGGTCCATGTGACCGGCGATGTCGATGGTGGGTTGGTAGACCCCAAGGTGCAGAGCTGCGATGTCCGCGTGGTTGAACGCATGCAGGCGCTGGAGTTCTAGCGCGCCATCAATGGCGGGGAACGTGTGACCTACGCCGACGTGGTTCTTGAAGGTCAGGCGGCAGATGTTGAAGACCTGGCCGAAGTCTTGTTCCAGCCCGCTCCAGTCAGTGGAACACCCCAAGGCTGTGCCGAAGCCGTTCTCTCCGTCGAGAACATCTAGGGAGCTTGTCATTCCCTCCATGGCCAAACGCGCTGCGAGGATTCCCGCTTCAGCCGCGCGGCCGGCGTGTAGCGGCTTGGCCATGGCGTCGAGCCGGAATGCCTGCTGCAGCCCCGCTGTGAACGTTGCGGAAAGCGCCATGGCGTTCGCAAACTGTTTCTCGTCGAGCTGGTAGAGGCAGGCCGAGGCCGCGGCGGCTCCAAACGTCCCAATTGTCCCGGTGTTGTGCCAGAACTTGTAGTGATGGCGGCCCATGACGACGCCAATGCGCGTGGACAGTTCGTAGCCAAGCACAACGGCGCGGAGCAGCTTCAGGCCGTCAACGCGGCGCTCTTGAGCAACCGCAAGCGCCGCAGCGATTGTGGCTGCTCCTGGGTGGTACATGGCCTCTTTGAAGCTGTCGTCCAGTTCGGCAGCGTGTGCGGCCGTGCCGTGGATGAGCGCTGCCGTCCGAGTCGTTGCCGCTCGTTCGCCATCGGTCGTGAGGATTCGAGCCTGGCCGCGGTCCAGGTCTTCGGCGAAGACGTTCAGCAGGGTCGCGACGGCTGGGGTAGACAGCCCAGGGTAAAGCGACGCATACCAGTCGATGAGGGCGCGCTGCGCGTGACGCACGACATCGTCCGACAGGTCCTGCTGCTCAAAGGCTCCAGCCCAGCGGGCGAGTTTCTCTGTCGCGAACATCAGCGTTCCTCCACCTTCAGTAGGACTTGAACGTCGCCGCGAACGAAGCCCGGGCCGCAATGTTTCGCGAGCCAATCAACATCCGCTTCGAGGTCCGCTAGTCCGCGCTGCTGAGCCCAGAAAACCGGACCGCCTTCCCACTTTGGGAATCCATATCCGTTCACGAGCACGACGTCGACATCGGAGGGGCGGGCTGCCACGCCTTCGGCGACGAGGAGCGCTGCCTCGTTCACGATGGCGAGCATCGCGCGCCGCAAAATCTCTTCGGAGCTCAGCGTCCGAGGGACCACGCCCTTCGCCGCTCGGCAGTGCTCGATGACTTCCTGCGTGATGCTGTCGGGCGTGCCAGCCGACTTCCCATCGGCGTAGCGGTAGTAGCCCGCGCCGGTTTTCCTTCCCAGCCGACCGAGTTCGCAGAGGCGGTCGGGGATATGGACGTAGCGGGCTGAGGTGTCTCGCGTGCTGGCGTTGGCCTGACGCATGCGCCACGCGATGTCGAGCCCTGAAAGGTCTGCAACGGCGAACGGACCCATGGCGAAGCCGAACCTCTGGAGAGCCTCATCAACTTCCTGAGGAGAGGCACCGTCCTCCAGCATGAACTCGCACTGCCGACGGTAGGCCGCGTAGATGCGATTACCGATGAAGCCGAAGGAGTTCTCCGAAAAAACCGGTAGCTTCTTGAGCCGCTTGGCGACAGCCATGCCGGTGGCGAGCGCTCGGCTGGAGCTCGCATTGCAACGCACCACCTCGACCAATCGCATGACATTGGCCGGACTGAAGAAGTGCAGGCCAATCACGTCACCCGGTCTCCTGGCGGCGCCGGCGATGGCATCGAGGTCGAGGTAAGACGTGTTGGATGCCAATATCGCGCCCGGCTTCGCGACTTCGGCGAGCTTGGCGAATACTGCGAGCTTCACCTCAAGGCTCTCGAAAACTGCTTCGATGACGAGGTCGGCAGTGGAGATGTTCGACCACTCGATGGTCGCCTTGAGCCTGGCTTCGCGTTCGGCCGCCACGGACTCCTTCATCTTGCCGGATACGACCCGGGACCGGTAGTAGCCTTGAATGCGCTCAACACCACGGGTCAGGGCCTGTGCATCCTGGTCGAGCATCACGACCTTGAAGCCAGCGTCCAACGCTGCGATGACAATGCCTGAGCCCATCGTCCCTGCGCCAAGTACCGCGATGACCTCAATGCTCAGAGGCTCGGCCCCCGCAAGCTGCGGAAGCTTTCCACTCTCACGTTCCGCAAAAAACTGATGCCGGAGCGCGAGCGCTTCCCGCGAGACTCTGAGGTGCTGGAAGGTTTCGCGTTCTTCGGACAGTCCCTGGTCGACGCTCACTTCGGTGCTTCGCTTGATTGCGGCGATGGCTGCGAGGACTGCAGGTCGACCTTTCCCG